>Ga0081527_100241_pt1 | contig 40721 bp, 43 predicted proteins | sample HotLakmasection5_FD_70992 | JGI IMG/M metagenome (GOLD analysis project Ga0081527, IMG submission 70992) | Hypersaline microbial mat communities from Hot Lake, Washington, USA - Section #5 (SPADES assembly) (version 2) | ecosystem: Environmental > Aquatic > Non-marine Saline and Alkaline >... | reverse complement strand
ATCTATCTAATTCACTGGCTTTTTGCAAAGTGGTCTAACCGATCTTTATCCGTCAAACAATTTGTTAACATTCAATTATTTTATCTTTTTAACAGAATTCATCATACAAGTGTTCTAAAAAAAATAAACGATAAATAAGAAATTTTATTCAGAAATGAACAAAAGGGATAAATTTTAAGAAAACTAACTCATTAGGTATAGTTAATAATACTTCTACCGCAGCTGGAATTTATTGTATTATTTAAATATAGCAATTTTAAAAAAATAGAAAATGTCCAAGTTAAGAAGGCCGATAGTTCAAACAAGACGAGATGCCTGGGTTGAAATTAACCTGAGGAATGTTGAGCACAATATAAAGGTGCTCAGGGAATTTTTGCCTTCTGATACCAGGCTTTTAGCGGTAGTAAAAGCAGATGCATACGGGCATGGTTCTGATATGATTGCCTCTACCCTTGTTGCATCCGGGGTTGATATGCTGGGGGTCGCTTCGGTTGATGAAGGAATTCAGCTAAGAGACACCGGCATTACAGTACCGATTCTTGTACTCGGAACGACTCCTGATTGGGCCTTTGTTTCGGCTGTAGAAAATAATCTTCAGCTTTCTATCTTTACGGAAGAACATATAAACTCCTGTATACATGCACATAACAGGCTTAATAAAAAACCGATAGTCCATATAAAAGTAGATACAGGGATGCACAGGATAGGAATTCCATATAAAATAGCAGAGAAATTCATAAAAAAAGTTTTTGAGACTAAAGAAATTAAGCTGGAGGGAATATTTTCTCATCTTGCCTGTGCTGAAGATCGGGAAAATACAGGGCTTCAAAAAGAACGATGGGACGGGCTTATAAACAGGATTGAAAACAGGAAAAACCTTATTCTGCATTTAGTAAATACAGCAGGGATGATTGGTTATAATAATATGAATTACGATATGACAAGGATAGGATTGGGGATATATGGATTGATGCCTGATTTGCCGGAGAATACCGCAAAAATTCCGGATTTAAAGCAGGTAATGAGCCTGAAAGGAAGAATTACTTATATTAAAGAAATTCCGGAAGGCAGTGGTATAAGTTATGGTTACAGTTATATAACCGATAAAAATAATTCAAAAATCGCTACTCTGCCGCTTGGATATGCGGACGGAGTTCCCAGAAGTCTATCCAATAATATTTATGGACTTTTAAAAGGGCATAAAGTTAAACAGGTTGGAAATATTACAATGGATCAGCTCATGTTTGACATTACCGGACTGGATAACATAAGTCCCGGAGATATCATAACCCTTCTCGGAGAAGACAATGGGGAATTTATACCAATTGATGACTGGGCAAAAAAAATAAATACAATAAACTATGAAATTACTTGCCGTCTAAAGGTAAGGCTTCCCAGAGTTTATTCCAGAAATTTGTAAAATGCGGATACCCGGGCTATATGCTGGAAAACATCAACAGTTTTAAGTGTATAGTTTACAATAATGTAAATAAGTGTAAATTTTAGTTTTGTTACTTTAATAAAATTATAATTTTTATCTTATAATTAACGCTAAGTAAAGATATGACCTCTAACTCTCTATTTTAGCTAAAAACCTCTATCCCCCTTGGAGGTTTTTTTTTGTTTTGTCACCTACTTAGTGCCTATCCAAAAATTAATCTGGCAAGCACCACAACACAGCAGGCAATGTGAATAAAACAGAGATAATTCTCTGGCTTCTTTTCCCACCTATAGGTTGTGGGTGGGGATTATTTTGAAAATTTTGAGTAAGAATTTTTTGTTGCCCCCTTAGTTTCTGATCCGTTGATTATTATGGAAAATAATGGTTTAGGCAAAAAAAAACCACCAAAAAGGTGGTTATAATCATCTCTGCTTTCTTATGTTCTCTTCTTCCGCTTTGAGTTTATGTGTTATGTATTTTATATATTATTAATAAATCGAAAATCTAAATAATATTATTTAAGAATGTTTATCTAACTACAATAATTATTGTAATTTAAAGAAGTGTTCTGTCAACACTTTTTTAAAAAATTTTTTTAAATTTAATTTTTTCTTTATTTTTTAGAGTATGAAAGGTATTTGGCTGTAAAATAAAAAATCCCTGATTTTAAAATCAGGGATTTTTTTATAACTTTTTTAGATTTAATTATCCAAATAAATCTAATTTATTTGCTACCTGTTCATTTTTAATCTGTGGTGCTAATTGCCCAAAAGGATTAAAATTAATATTTTTTTTGTCAAAACCTTTATCTAATGGTTGTGTCGTACCAAAGGGCATTGGACCATTAACAGGTTGACTAATACCAGGGGTTTTTTGTTGAACCTTTGGTACTGTCTGTTGTCCGAATAATGCTATTTTATCTAATGGTGCTGTCATTTTTTTTCCTTGATTAAGATTTTTTTCAATAGAATAGTATCTTATTAATATAAAGGTTTGAAAAAATCAAAATTTAACCATGATTTTGGATTTTGTTACAAAATTTAATTTTTTAAGCTTAAAAAACTATTTTGTTTTTAGTGAATTTTCTCACGTAAAAGCATAACATATTCGTTTTGGTTTTTAAAGAGAAAGTTTACTAATTTTAATAATCCTTTTGCCTGATTATAACTGTAAAAATTACACTTTATTTTTGTAAAAAGCAAACAGAAAGTGAATTTTTGAGGTGTTTTGGTTACTGTAACGGCAATTTTTCATAAACACTTTTAGTATTTTAATATAATTCAATATTTATTACCCTGAATGACAGGATGATTAATTAAGTTATAATGTATACAAACGGATGGTTAGACAATCAGGAATAAAACATGGCTGATGAGGACAAGCCCTTTGAAGCAACTCAGCAAAAACTGAGGAAAGTTAAAAAAGAAGGGCAAGTTGTAAAAAGTAAGGATTTATCCACTGCTATATCCTTGCTGGTAATGTTTACCGCAATTTATCAAATTGCGCCAATTCTCTGGCAGCAGTTTTCAAAACTTTTCGTGCTTGTTTATGAGCAGATTCCACATGCCAGCCTGGATAAAATCGGTTATTTTTATATTTTCTTTCTGGCCGCACTTCCTACCCTGTTAATTATCGGGCCTATACTCCTATTGGCTTTTTTAACAGCAATAGCAGCAGATTTTATGCAGGTGGGGCCTCTTGTTGCAACAAAATCAATTGAGCCTAAATTTTCAAAGCTTAATCCTGCGAGCGGGTTTAAAAATATATTCTTTAATATAAAAACTTACTTTGAACTGGTAAAAAACATTATAAAAGTTTTGATTCTGGGTACAGTAGCATTTTTTACTTTTAAAGCCCATATACCTGCCCTGCTTACATTGTGTGCGATGGAAAACACTTTTGCGATCCTTTATGAATTCGGGAGTATGATAATTGACTTTATTACTAAAGCAGGACTTATTTTCTTATGTATAGCAGGAGTTGATTATTTATTTACACGATGGAAATTTTTAAAAGACCAGAAAATGTCTTTTAAGGAAATTAAAGACGAATATAAAAATTCGGAAGGCGATCCATACATGAAATCAGCCTTGAGGCAGCGCCGTCAGCAAATGCTTCAGCAAACTATGATCGAAGCTGTACCCGGAGCAGATTTTGTAACTACAAATCCAACACATGTTGCAGTTGCCGTAAAATATAATGTAGATGAAATGAATGCGCCAAAAGTTCTTGCTAAAGGAACAGAATTATTTGCGAAAAAAATTGTTGAATTAGCAAAACAACATAATATACCTGTTATTGAAAACCCGCCTGTAGCAAGGGCTTTGTTTAGATTTGTGGATATTAACAGAGAAATTCCACCCGAGTTATATAAAGCGGTAGCGGAAATTCTATTATTTGTATATAATTTACGTAAGGAAAAAGAAATTGATACAATGGCTACATAATTTATCAGGAAAGTTAGAAATTCTGTGCATAGTAAAGTAAAAGATTATCTTGATATAGTAGAAAAAGTTGCTCGTATCGAGCAAAAGCGTATCCCTAATCACATGGTGGAGCATGAAGAGCTCGTCAGTATAGGGATAATTGCAGTACAGGCTCTTATTAAAGGTAAAACCGAGGAAGACCTGGAAAAATACAACAAGTCATATATCGGTACAGCAGTAAGATGGGCCATAAGAAACGAATTACGAAACCGCTACAAGTGGTATTCATATAAGCATGGACAAAAATCAGAAGAAGACGACGACGGCTCAATCGGTGTTGACGCATCACCGGAAAAGTTGAGAGAAGGAATTTATGAAACTATTCTTTCTATTGACAGCATCTCAGAATCTTCTGATAATGACACACCGTTTGATTTTCTGAAAGACGGCTCTGCGCTTCCGGAAGAGAGACTGGAACTTGTGGAGTTAAGCAAGGCTATTAAACGTGCAATTGCCTCTCTTCCGCCTAAAGAAAGGACAATTGTTGAGTACAGGTTCTACAGAAATCTTCAGATAAAAGATATTGCAAACCAGGTGGGGTTATCTTCATCAAGGATCACCAGGATTATTCAGTCAGCACTGAACAATATCAGGGAATACCTGATTGAGAACGATCATATTTAATTTTTTGAGTTGAGCAAGTTGTTTTCCAGCCTTTAATCAACGTTACTCTTTACCGGGAGATAATGTTTATTTAGTCAGTTTTCCGTCTTTTTCTTTATTAATAAGAGCGTAATAATATTCAAATGCGGCACCGCCCAATGTTCTTAATCCGTAGAGGAAGTTCTTTTCCTGACCAAAGTCACCCAGGATCCGCATCGGACCGCCTATCATCATAGGCAGTTTTCTTACATCATCGTTTGTTTTGGCGACAGACATCATTCCCAGAGAATCAAACAGGAATCCTGCCCCGATCACAAGATCAGCTGCCGCTGCTTTTTTGCCGCCTAGTTTGCTTCCCATTATAACTTTGGGAAGAGAGCCTAAAATCGCCAAGGAACATGCCAGACTCATACTTTCTCTTGTGGGTTTCATGGAAATAAGGTCCGGAAGTTCTTTTCTATTGCGAGTAATATAATCTTTACCCTGTTTTAATGTTTTTACAATGGACTTACCACTTGTTACAAAAGAATTTTTTATATCAACCGTACAGAATTTTATAAACTCAAGGAATTTTTTCCTTGAGCTGTTACCCTCATTGCCGGGAGCAAAAATATTGACGTAGGTTTTAGGATCAGTAGTAAAATCAACGTTCATTTTTCTTTTTTGTATTTTATCGAACTTATAGAAATCCGTATCAATTTTATTGGCAAAACCGGCAAATAAAGGAGCATATAACAGGCTGAGCAATCCTTTTACCCTGGTCCCGACTCCTCCTCTATCAAACAGGGTAAGCGCCCCCAGTGCACCGCCCAATGCTCCGGCAAGAACTGAATGCAGGACTATACCGGGCTGCTGTGCATTTACACCTGCCCCCATAGTGGAAGGAGCACATACCAGATAACTAATACCAAGAGTTGAAAATGCTATTGCTGCTGCGGGACGTGCTTTTACAGGATATTGTTTTATAGTATCAAATTTCTTTGAGCCTCCCAATTTATGTAGTGCCATAAATGCCAATCCGGAAGTTACCTGAAGGACTGTGGCGATGATTCCTGTTAAAAACGCAAATTTGTAAAATTTATCAGATGTTCCCCTGCTTTCATTACTGGTGCATACAACAGAACTTAATACAGGTTTTCCTGTATTATTCGTTGTTTGTAAAAAATTTTCATGAAGCCGGGCAGTTTCGGGGGAAACCCTTATAATATGCCGGGCTGATATTGTTGGCTGGATATCCATATTGCTCTTTATTATACGGTTAAAACATGTCCATACATCAGAAAAAAACCTCTGATTTTTAAAATTTGCCTGTAATTTACAATTTTTAAAATTCACAAAATGTTACAATGTTAGTAGAGGAAGCTAACATTTAATCTAAACAACAATAGGGAAGAGGTCATGGAAGTTTTTTATCATAATATTTATGAGTACCAGAAAGGGTTAAGAGACCTGAGTTTATGCACGCTCAAACAAAATCATCGGCTAAAAGTGGAAGAAAGATTGAAAAAAGAAAATATCCCATATCTTATTCATGATATTGGCGAAGAAAAAATCAATGTTTATTTTGGCAAGGAAGACTGCATCCGGATAATAAAATCTTTTAATAAAGTCAGTTTATACGAACTTACACCAGAACAGGACTTTATTCTGGGAATTATGCTGGGTTATAACAGGTTAATGCAGTGTGAGCGTTATTTAAAACATTTATCTTTTACTCCTGAATCTTCTTTGTGTTCATAAACTATATTTTGGGTTTGTAATTGTTTTAATATCGGATTAGCAATTCCAGACTAATGCATAGCAAGAAAAAACTAATTTTCTAACTTACAGGAATCTTTCAGTAAATTCAAAAAAGCCTTAGCATTAAGGCTTTTTAAGGGCAAAAAAATCATAATTCATAATTCCTGAGTCTGATAATATTTTTTTTTGGTTATTAATATGTTATTATTATTCGCATATTTATATTATAGGTATTTGATTAATAATAATCGTCGGGTAGGATATATAAGGGGTTTAAGCTTTGAATAATACACAGGAACTCAAACTTCAAACAAAAAGAAATCTATCAAAGAATCAGTATACAAATATGGGCGAAATTAAATATACATCAAGAGAAAAAAGCGGCATAAACAGTGAAAAAACTTTATTGCCGAATGAAGAGCCAAAATTAAGCTCCGGTGCTGAGTTTAGTTTTGACTTTACTCCGCAGACCAACCCTGCGGATTCTGTAATGACACAACAAAAGCCACAAAAGACCATGGAAAGAAAAGAAGAAATATCCCCTAAAAAAACAAGGAAAAATTACATTAAAACGCAGGAAAAAGTAATAAATCCTATAATTAAAAAAGAAGATACAGAAGTTGAACAAATTGTAAATGCGGTGGTCATGGCGAAGAACTCTATTGTAGAGGAGATTTCAGTTAATTTTGAGAAGAAGCTCGAAAAACTTGATGAAGCAATAATCGAACTTATCAGCTGTAAAACAGAAAATGAAAGGCTTAAAGGCAAGATAGACAATTTGACCAGGGAAAATTATAAACTTAAAAAAGAAAATAGGAGTTTTAAACAGGTCATGCCAGGCTTTTTTATAAAAATAAAAAAAGACGAATTTGAATTATAAAAATAAGTTCCCGGAACACCAGTAGGCGCTTTATAATATGAAAAGAAGAGATATAAGCTTTTTAATAATATTAATTTTCGTAATCTTTTTCACCACAGGTAAGAGTGCCTTAGCAGGTGATGGAAATTTTATAATTAAATACATTGTGCCTGATAAAGCAGGCAAACTTCTTTTCATGGGCGGGGATAAGGAAGATGAAAGAGTAAAAATAAAATATAACGTGACCAGGCTCACTGATCCTGACCGCATGGTTGTAGATATAGAGAATGCCGTGCTTCAGGAGGGAAAAAAGTCGGTAGAGCTGGAAAATAAAAAGTTAAAGGACGATATCAGGATAGCCCAGTTTTCTGTTGATCCTAATGTAGTAAGGATTGTATTTACTTCTGAATCCGCAAAGGCTCTGGATGAGATTAATATAAGGGTATATAAAAACAACGTTGCGTTTGAGCTTGATGAGGTAGAATTGGCGAAAATACCGGTTACTTCTGTATATAAAGATCGAAATATCCAGTCTGATGATAAAGAGGAAAAGGCTGAAAAAGAAAAAGCTTCTGAAGAAAAGGATGAATCTAAAAAAAACGTATTAGATGTGGACAAAAAAAGGGATGAAGAAAAAAAAGCCGAGAAAGATGATTCTGAGGCAGTTGTTAAAATAGAAAAAGACAATGTAAGCAAAGAAGACGCAGGCACTGCAACGGATGAAAAAAGCAAAAAGCAGGTTGTACTTGAGCAAATAAAGCAAAAAGTAAGGCATAATATAATCATAAACAATGTAGAGCGCCACCAGAATCGGGTATTGATTTCAGGGGCGGGGATTATTTCTCTTGCAGAGCCGTTTGTGCTGGATTCACCGACCAGGAAAATTTATGATATCCCGGAGGCTGTGCTTAATTCAGCTGATCTTATAAACGTATTTACTCTTGATAACCAGGACAAAATCAGGGTAGCCCAGTTTGACCCCAAAACTGTCAGGATAGTAGTGGAAACAAACGATCCTGACAGGTATACAAATGCTTTTTCACCTGATTTGCAGTCAATAATAATCTCCCCTAAAAATGAAATATCATTTTCAGAGTTCCCGGATAACAAATCTGCCGGGGAAATCAAGGAAATAAAAGTCGTTAAGAAAGATGAAAATACCACTAAGCTGGTTATATTATCAGAAAAACCATTAATACACAATATTGACCGACTTTATGCTCCTGACAGGTTTGATCTGAGTCTATTCAACATTAAAAAACCGGAAAAGGGTCTTGTGGAAGGATTGGAAAAAACAGGCCAGTTTCACGGGTTTGAAATAGAGTCGGTGGAAAACTTCCCGAACGGGTCAAAATTGAAATTTCCCATGAATAGCTCAACCACAATCAAGTCCAAACTTAGCCTGGATGGCAGGGTTCTGGAAATAACCCTGGAAGACGATATAATGGTGGCTGCCGGGGCTTCAACAAAAGTAAAAAATAAAATAATAATAGATCCTGGCCATGGGGGTTATGACCCGGGAGCAGAGAGAAACGGGATTTATGAAAAAGATATTAACCTTGATGTAGCAAGAAGGGTTAAAAAATATCTGGAAAAATCAGGTTTTTATGTAATTATGACACGTGAGCAGGACAAGACTCTTTCCCTGAAAGAAAGAGTGGACCTTACGAATAAGGAAAATCCTGACCTGTTCCTGAGTATACATGTTAATGCTTCCAGAAACCCGGATATAAGAGGAGTGGAAACACATTGGTACAACCTAAAAAGCAGGCCCCTTGCAATGCATGTGCAGGATCAGATGGTTAACAGAGTTGTTATACCTGACAGAGGGCTTAAAAACTCCAGATTTTATGTCATACGCAATTCAAAGGTCCCGGCTGTACTTACTGAAATAGGCTATATGTCAAACGAAATTGAACTGTACCAGTTGATGACTGAAGAGAGAAAAGAAGCTACTGCAAGGTCAATAGCAGAAGGAATTATAAATTATATTAAGGCAAAAAGCACAAATTCTGATCCTTCAGGCAGGCAAAAGTTATAATAAAGATGTTTTATTTATAATATAATTTGTTGACATCTTTAAGGAGAAACTTATTAAATGAAAAAACAGCCAATAGGAATATTTGACTCAGGGGTCGGAGGACTTACAGTTTTAAAAGAACTGGTAAACACTATGCCCAATGAGAATTACCTGTACTTTGGCGATACAGCAAGGATTCCTTATGGTGAAAAAACAAGAGAGCAGTTGTTTGGTTATGTACGGGGAATTCTGGAATGGTTCAAAGCAAAAGAAGTTAAGGCAGTGGTTATGGCATGCAATTCCAGCTCTGCTGTTGTCTATGAAGCTATCAAAAATGAATATGATTTCCCTATATTCAGCCTTATAGAACCTACTGCCCAGTATATATCTTATGTGACTGCCGAGAAAATCGGTGTTCTGGCAACCTCAGCTACTGTAAATTCAAAAGCTTACACAAATGCAATTAAAAGAATAAGCCCCTCCAAAGAGGTTTTTGAGGTGGCATGCCCGGGACTGGTAGAAATTGTTGAGAGCAATAAAACAGATACTTACGAGGCAAAAAAACTTGTTATAAAATATGTTGTTCCGCTTCTGGAAAAAGGTGCAGGAAATATTATACTTGGCTGCACCCATTATCCGTTTTTATCCCACATAATTTGCGATGTGGCAAAGGATAGGGAGCTTTTAATTGACCCGGGAAAGCACCTTGCGGAAAAAGTTGCAGACAGTCTTCTCCTGACGGATATTTTAAATACCGAAGGAGAGGGATCAGTTCAGTTTTTCGCAAGTTTCAATACGCTTATGTTTGTTGAGGTCGGAAAACGTTTTTTCCCGGCAATTAATGATGCGGAGCAGCTTGAAATAGGTGAAGTTATAAACGTGATAAAATAACTGTATGAGTTCATTATTTGCAGACAAAAAACAGGTTCCACTTGCAGAACAGCTTCGGCCAAGGACCCTTGAGGAATTTCTTGGTCAGAACCGATTTGTGGAAAAGGATTCTCCGCTTTATAATTTGATTTTCTCGGGGCATTTGTTTTCCATGATCTTATGGGGACCTCCGGGATGTGGTAAGACAACTTTTGCCCGGCTTTTATCAAAACATTTAGAGTGTGTTTTTATGGAATTAAGCGCAGTGAACTCCGGGATTAAAGACCTGCGCAGCGTGGTAACCAATGCAGAAACAGAATTTAACACCACCGGGAGGAAAACCGTGGTGTTTATCGATGAAATCCACCGGTATAGCAAGACCCAGCAGGATGCTATACTGCCTCATGTTGAAAAAGGGACAATATACGTAATTGGCGCAACTACGGAAAATCCCTCGTTTCAGGTTATACCCGCATTGCTTTCCAGAATGCAAACAGTTGTTTTTAACAGGTTGGATAATGATAATATCCTCCAGATAGTAAGAAAAGGCTATGCATACCTGATGAATACCCACGGCAAAAAGGAGCTTGACCCTAAAATAGGCGAATTTCTCGTAAGATATGCCTCAGGAGACGCAAGAGCCGCCCTGAACCTTATAGAATATTCTTATTTTGCATCCAGGAACGAACATAAAATAACTCTTAAAACCGTGGAAAGGCTGGCACAACAAAAAGCAGTAAAATATGGAGTTCAGGAGCATTATGACCTTGCTTCCGCTTTACAAAAAAGTATCCGGGGTTCTGACGCTGATGCTGCGGTGTACTGGCTGGCAAAAATGATCGCTTCCGGCGAAGACCCACGATTTATTGCACGCAGGCTGATAATTACCGCATCGGAAGACATAGGAAACGTTGATCCCCAGGCATTAAACGTAGCATTAAACGCATATAGGGCTGTGGAATTGACCGGGTTGCCCGAGGGCAGGATTCCGCTGTCTATGGCGGCGATTTACCTTGCCCGTGCGCCCAAGACCAATGAGAGTATAAAAGCGGTTGATAAAGCGCTTGCTGATATTCAGAACGGACAGGACTATTCCCCGCCAGTGCACCTGAAAGACGCTCATTATAAGGATGCGGCAAAATACGGGTTTGGTGAAGATTATGTGTATACGCATAACAACTCGGATGTGGAACAAAAATTCCTGCCTGATGAGCTTTCAGGGAAAAAATACTGTGACTGAATATTCAAAATCACTTAAGATTTTTTAAAAATTAAACATCAAATATTTTTTTCAGGGATTTTAAATAAATAAGTAAAAAAATTGAAAAGGTTATATTATGATTAACAGGATAACAGGTTTTAATCCCGATCAAAAAAATATGAATTTTAAGGCAGCTATTGCTATAGGTAATGAGAATAAGCGTTTTACAATGGGTCAAGAAAGAACAGAACTTCTTAAAGATGGATTCAATGTATCAAGCATTATAGAAATGGGACCTGATAAATTAGGATTAATTTATCAATACCCGGTAAATTTAGATACAGATCCGTTCAGGGCTGATATTGTCAATGGGCATAATATGGCTGTAGCATTGGATAAAGAATTAAAAGTTGCAGCTAATCTAAATAAAAAAGAGATAAAAGTTCAGACAGATATCTTTAATCAGTCTGGAATAGTGGAAAAGGCTAAGGATATTATAAAAGACCTGTAAAAACTTAGAAAAAGTGGAGGAAGTTTTGACAATTAGGGAAAGCAAACTCAAAAAACAGGGATTTGAATGGGTAAGAGTATCCCGGATGTTTGAAACCACACCGGAAACGGATTTTAAGTGTAGATTTCCCGGTTATTCCGGGTTGTGGTGCAGGCTTATAATGGCTGTAACCAGCTATGCTATGACCAAAAACAGCGTGGCGGTGATTCACGGTCCTTCCAACTGTGCCTGGGCTGTGAGGAATTTTTGCCAGACAGATTATGCTCTTTACTACGGTAACCCGTTTTTGCATATGCCTGTTACCAATATTGACCAGAATGACGTAATTTCAGGAGGTATGGACAAGCTTGTTGAGACGTTAAAGCAAGTTGATAAGGACTATAATCCTGAGCATATCTGCGTTTTTGATACCTGTTCTACTGCATTGATAGGTGATGATATAGAAACAGCAATAAATATGGCACAGAAAGACTGCTGTGCAAAAATTGACTATATATCCTCAGCAGGCTTCACCACGCCGCCTCTAGGAAAATCCATAGAAGAAACCGCCCTCAGGTATGCGGAGATGATGGAGCCGCCTTCAGAAATTCCTGAAAACACAGTAAATATTCTGGGACAGTATAAAGAACAGCAGGATTCTTCGCCAATGCCGGGTAAAAAACGCTGTAAAAACAAACGAGGCAAATATAAAGACGACGCATCAGAATTAACCCGGCTTATAGAAGGACTTGGGCTTAATATCCATAGAATACTGATTTCAGGTAATCACGATTATATAAAAACCGCACCGCAGGCAAAGGTCAATGTTATTAGCTGTCCGACATGGGGATTCCCTCTTGCAAAAAGGATGGAAGAGAAGTTTAACACACCTTATATAAAGCAATGTATTCCTATAGGCATTGAGCCGACTAAAAAATGGGTTATGGAGCTGGCAAAATTCACCGGCAGGGAGCAGGAAGCGGAGAAATTTATACAAAAAGAAATTGATAAATTAATGCCGGTTTTTGAACGGGCAAAAAGCTTTGTAAAAGGTAAAGTTGCCTTGATGGAATGCGGAAGGAATTCCCAGACCGCTTTTGCAAGACCGATGGCAATGGCAAGAGCACTTGAGGAACTGGGTATGACAGTAAGGTTATTCGGGCTTCACCCGTTGGAATTAAAAGCCAAGGCAATGGATTACGAATATTTTATGCAGGAAGGGTTTGACCCGATGATTTTAAACGGGAATTACGCATACCAGCAACCGGTTAATATAGCCCATGTAATAGAAGATCTCGGGCTTAAAGAGGGGGAGTATGTTTACTTTACGCAGGATGTTTTCCCCGCTGCAAGAGGAGGGGTGTTTGATCCGGCAAATGTTCCTCGTGCTGAAACAGGAGTGCATTTAAGGCGGGTAAAGAACGCACCCGGCAGGGGTGTGGGTTTTAAAGGAGCAAAAGCGCTTTATGAAAACATAATAGAAGCGGTGATGTTTTCCGAAAGGAAATCAAAACCAACTCTTTACGGCAGGGTCCACGGCAATTTTTACGAAAACCTGTAGTTTTAAAACCTTAAAATTAGATTAATTAAACGCTAATTTTTTCTGGTTTGCCCGATACTATTAATATAGAGTTCCATAATCAAGGGGGATAAACCCATGGGCAAGTGTGACTGCGGCCTGAGCAAGAAAGAAAAATGCGACGGCAGCTGCAAAAAAGCTAAAAAAAAGAAAAAGAAAGATAAAAAGAAATAATTTATCTGTTCTTTCTTATCGGACTTCTGCTGAAGTTGTTCATTATATGACTACGGCATAATGTTATGGATGGATCATCAGAAGCATTTGCCTGACCGAGATTATTCGGGCAAATTGTAATTGTTTTATCACCCATATTTTCAACAGTATAAGCCTGATTATTTCTATCAGAATAGACTGAATACCCCGGTTTTAATTCGTTCATTTCTTTTTGTGTCATTTTGCCAAAATTAACCTTGTTTGACTGCATATTCATTAAACTGATATTCTGTAACATTTTTCTTCTCTTTCTGTTTTACTTCACCTGTTATTTATTAAAAACTGTGAAAAAAATTGTTGACCTGAAAAATTATGAATTTTAACAAAATTTAAATAACACAATAATAAAAGAAAAGCCCCCGGGAAGGGAGCTTTTCTTGTTTATTGGCCAGAATTTATTATCCTATTTTGAAGTCTTTCTTAGCGTGATCCTGAGCTATTTTCTTCAATGATTCTTCTTCAGCTTTTACAGCTTCTAACTCAGATTCGAATTTCTTTTGTTTAACGTCTAATTCTTTTTCAACACCTTGCAGTTTAGCTAATTGCCTTTCGTACTGGTTGGTACCGATGCTTGTTTGAGGAACGTTTATTCCCGGGATTACCGGAGTCGGATATACTGCGCCAGGGAAAGCTGTTGAACTGCTGATGTCATTGTGCTGGCCTGACTGGAAAATACCGTTTGCTAATTGTGCTGATATTTGATTACACTGATCAAGGATAGCTAACTTTCTTTCCATTATAGTTTGAATTTGAAATTCTAAATCGCTTTTTCTTCTTGCTAAGAAAAGTCTACCTGTTACTGCATCTGCAAAACCCATAATGTTCTCCTTTCACTTACTTCACAAAGTTTATTTTTCCACTGTAATTTGTGCTTCCGTTAACCTTACATCTATATAAAAACAAATAGTATTTACGAATTGCATAAAAAGTATATACTGTTACATTAGTTTACAATTATTTTAGTTTTTCCTGATATAAGGGAGCAACAAAAAATTAATAGTATTTAAGAAGCAGAGTATATATAAAAACAGTTCTGAAACTGATTTGGAAATTAACGGGCACCCAGAATAATTGTAAAATCCGTGCAGGGATAAAGATTTTCATCAGGTTCTACCACATAATGAGAATTACTTAACTGTGGAATGCTCTTTCTAAGTAGATTCACCTTGCTGAAAGCCGCCCTTTCAGTATGAGCAACTATTTGTGAATAGTGGTTGTATTCTCTGGAATGGAATTTTACGGAGAATCCAAGCGAATTGATATGCTCGATTATGTTATCAATTTCTTCTGTAAGGATGGGTGGGTAAAACAGGGTTACACTAAGTTTTTTTTTGTCCTTATCAGGTTTTTCCCTGTAAATAAGCCTGTCGATTATCTGCTGGGTTTTTTCAGCGTCAAGGATCCAGTAGCTTACCGGACCGTATTTAGAAGGCTTACCCGGCAAAGTAGCGGCCTTAATATCATCAGCTTCGATTTTCCCGGCAATTTTCAGGAGTTTGGAAATTTCAAACAAATTCAGGTCCGTCTTGATGTTTTTGCTTAATATTTCCACCAGCTCAGGTGTTTTGAGGAGTGTTTCACCTGATTTGAGTTTTTTTAATAAAGCTCTTAAAAACCACTGCTGTCTTTTTATCCTTCCTATATCCCCTTTGGCGTCATGTCGAAATCTAAGATAACCTTCGGCATCGTCAGCATCAAGAATATGATAACCAGGCTGAAGGTCTATGGTTAAGCCTGCTGTTCTATCCCTGTAATACATTCTTTTTTCCACATTTATCGGGACTCCGCCAAGGGTTTTTATGAATTCCTTTACACCGGTATAATTAACTACAACATAATTATTTATATCTATGCCAAAAGTTTCTTCTACTGTTTCAACCGCAAGTTCCGGTCCTCCAATGGCATGTGCGGCATTTATTTTATCCGTTCCCTGTCCTTTTGGCAGAAAAACCTTGCTGTCCCGAGGAATAGAGACCAGGTTCACGGAGTTTCCGTATTTGTCTATGCTGGCAATTATTATGGTGTCGCTTCTGGTTCCGAAAAACGGGTCTGCCATACGCCCATTGGAATCCACCCCAAGACAAAGGATGTTTTTATTTCCCATAAGGGTCATCCACTTAGATCTTAGGCCGGTTTTTTTTATAACCTGGTTAACTGTGATTAAGTGCGGGTTTTTTTTAGCTTCAGCAAAATAATATATTATTCCCAAAAATATAACGCTTATAAAAATGGCTTTTAATGTCCATTTAAAACCAAAGAATTCATCTGTCCTCTGCTCTTTAGCGGTTTTAACTATATAGTCAAACCTGTTTTTTACACGTTTATCCTGATTTTCATAAATATTTTTATTTTGCTCGGTATTTTTATCCATTGTAACTTGCGGTTAAAACTAATTATTAAAAAGGTATTGAAAATTATAGTATTAAACAGTTTCATTTATCAATTATTTATGGGCTATCATGATTTACTATATTTTCAGCAGGTATCTTATTATGTCATATTACACAAAAAGGGGATAAATTTGAAAGCAGTTAATTTTCTTGTTTTACCGAGTTTATTCCCGCCAGATAACCTGTTGACCAGCACATTTGAAGGTTAAATCCGCCTGTTAATCCGTCGATATCAAGTACTTCGCCGCAAAAGAAAAGATTTTTGACCAGTTTTGATTCCATTGTACGAGAATTGATCTGTTTGAGATCAACCCCTCCTGCTGTTATAATTTCTCCTTCTTTTGTCGGTGAAACTATTTTTATTTCTGTTTCCAGCAGGATTTTTAATATAATTTCCATCTCTTTTATATTTACAGAGGCGGATTTTTTATCAGGGTTAATGTTGTTTGCTGCTAACAGCTTAGAAGTGAGGGATTTGGGAATATATTTTTTCAAAATATTGGAAATTGATTTATCCCGGGTTTTATTGGTTTCTTCAAGTAAATCCTCTTTAAGCTCTTCATAGTTTATAGCCGGAACAAAGTTGATTTTTAATATAAGCGGGTTTTGAGGGGAATAACCAAGAAAAGCGCAGTAAGAAGAGGTATTAAAAACAGCGGGGCCAGTCAGTCCATTGTGTGTAAATACAAAATCACCCATAATATCGCTAATTTTCTTTTTATTAAAGAAACTCTGTACTTGAGAATTTTTTATACTCACTCCGGCAAGGTTTTTTACCCATTTTTCCTCTGTTGTTAGAGAAGTCAGGGAGGGCTTTAACTCTGTTATATTATGCCCAAGTTTTTTTGCAAAACTGTACCCGCATGCTGAATCCTTTCGGCTGCCCCCTGTAGAGATGATTATTACGTCATATTCTGCAGAACCGTTGTTACTGTTCACGATGAATTTTTTATTATTTGCTGAAACATCTTTAACACCGGCTTTTACTATGGTTATGCCCAATTCTGCGGTTTTTTTAAGGAACAGTTCTCTTACTGTAGCTGCTTTATCGGTTTTGGGGAAAATTCTGTTATCTTTCTGAACATAGGTTTTTAATCCTCTGATATAGAACCACTCCAAGGTTTCCGGTACACCAAACCGGGAAAACACGGAGTATAAGAATTTTTCACCACGGGGATAATTCCCGGCAAGTTCCCTAAAGTCAGATATGTTATTGGATAGATTACACCTGCCGTTTCCGGTATATAGAACAGTTTTTAACGGGACAGATTTTTCATAGATATCAATACAGGTATTATTCCCGGCGTTTTCAGCGGCATTTACTGCTGCTGAAAATCCTGCGGGGCCTCCGCCTATTACTGCAATTTTTTTTTTATTCATAATTTATGTTCCAGCTAAATTAAACCATAGATTTATCGGTTATTTTTTAAGACCATTCATAATCCAAAATATTATAAAAAATCAGGAATCTTGCAGCAAATCTTATAAATTTACAGAACTTAATAAACATTATGTTGTAACCAGCATTGGCTAAATATGTTTTTAAATAGAAATATTAAGCAAAATAATTGCAATATGAGCAAATATTATTATAAAATGTGTTAAATTGCTATGAAGACTCATGTTTTAATTAAATCAAAAGAGACAGGAAAATGAAGGACAGATTAATTTTATCAATATTACTCATCCTTTCATGGATAATATTATTTATTTTCCAGAAGTATGTACCGATTCAATCAGCGATTTATGTGCTTTTTGGATTAATGATAGGTTATGCTGTTCTTATACATGCTGCTGATTTTCATAAAAAAAGAAAAATAAAAAAACTTATGAAAAAAGGGGCTTATAAAGGAAAAACTTTTGAGGATATGGAAAATGAACCCTCTGTAAGTATTGTAATTCCTGCTCATAATGAAGAAAACGTAATTGAAGAAACAATAAAAAATATCTTATCCCTTGATTATAAAAATTACGAATTGCTGGTAATAGATGACAGAAGTGATGATAATACCCCGGAGATAATAAAGAAAATAAGCGCCAAAACCCGGAAAGTTAATTATTTTATCAGGGGAGAAAACTCCTTTCCCGGGAAATCTGCAGTTATGAATGATGCTCTGTCTATGACAAAGGGAGAAATAATCTGTGTATTTGACGCTGATGCGAGAATAGAACCTGATTTTCTTAAAAAGATCCTCCCCTATTTTGCAGAGCCGGAAGTTGCTGCTGTTCAGGCAAGGAAGGTTATTACCAATAGAGAAACTAATTTCCTGACAAGATGCCAGGATAATGAATATATTCTTGACACGCAGTTCCAGGCAAACAGGGATTCCATTAAAGGCGCTGTAGAACTCAGAGGAAACGGCCAGTTAGTAAGAAGAGAAGCTGTTTTGGACGTTGGAGGATGGAACAATCACTCCATTACCGACGATCTGGATCTTTCTACAAGATTTCATCTCCGGGGCTGGGACGTAAGGTTTGCAGAAAGCGTAAATGTATATGAAGAAGGAATTACCGGATTATTTTCTCTGTTAAGACAAAGAAGAAGATGGATTGAGGGAAGCATTAGAAGGTATCTGGATTATGCACCGGATATTTTGACTTCAAAGAAAATTTCACTAAGGGTTACTATAGATATGCTGGCTTTTGTCTCAGAGTTTATTCTTCCTGTGTGGCTTTTATCAGAGTATTTAATACAGGGAATTCGTCTTGCAAATGGTGTTGAGGATAATATTCTGTATTCGCTGGCGCTGTTACCGTTATTAGCGCTTTTCTTTACAATAGGACTTATTTACAGCCTTAAAAAATATAAAGGTTTTTCGCTGCTTGAAACGCTTAAACAAAGTATAGAAACCGGAATTTATATGGTAATAATCTGGATACCAATGGTTACTTATATTGTATTAAAAATAATTTTTGCCAGAAGAACGATGGACTGGGGTAAAACCCATCACGGAACAGAAATTCCTGAAGCCAATACACTTATTGAACAAATGGATTAACCAGACTGTAATTAAGATTTGGGAGAAGATACGAATATGAAAACTCTTGTTATTGACGATGATGCTTCGAGCCGCAACATATTTAAGATTTCTATGGAAAAGTTCGGAGAATGTCATTTAGCTTCAACCGGAGTGAAAGGAATAGAAAAATTTAAAAACGCATTTATTAGCGGAAATTCTTATGACCTGGTTGTAGTGGATATTATCCTGCCGGATATGAACGGAAATGAAATTTTAAAAATTATTCGTACAGAAGAGGATATGTGCAAGATTTCTGATTTTTTCCGCACAAAGGTCATTATGACCACTTCGCTGGATGATGATGAAAACAGGGAGCTTGCAGCGAGCTTGACTTTTGGGATGGAAGCATATTATCCTAAGGCCTTTGCAAATGACGGACTTATGGAAAAATTAAAAGAACTGGGACTGCCGAAATATTAAAAATTTCCTTTTTTTTGGGCGTTAAACTAAAATATTAATATGCGCAATAAAAATATAAAACTTATAGCCCTCGATGTTGATGGGACAATAATGAATAAAAGTTACCGGATTTCGGACAGGGTAAAGAAAGCGATATCCCATGCGACTGCAAAGGGAATTTATGTGGTGATTGCTACAGGCAGGATGTACAGCGCAACTGTCCCGATTGCGGTTGAGCTGGACTTGCAAACTCCTTTAATCGTCTACCAGGGAAGTTTAATTAAGGAATTTTATAAATCTGACAGGACGCTCCTGCATCATTATCTGGAAACTGACCTTTCTTATGATATTATTCGTGATACACGGGAAAAAGACGTGCAGATTAATGTTTACCTTGATGATAAATTATATGTGGAAGCAGAATCTCTTATATTGCAGGAATATGTAACCAGAAGAAACATTTCTTTTTATATGTTGGACGGATTTGAAAATTATGAAAATTTTCTGCCCACAAAAATACTCGCTATGGATCCGGATGCACAGAAAATTAACCTGTTAATTGATGAATTTAAAGGTAAATATTTTAACCGGCTGAATATAACCAAGTCTACGGACTATTTTTGTGAGTTTATAAATAAAAAATGCTCTAAAGCGGATGGGATTATGTTCCTTGCTGAGAAATGGGGGATTGATCAATCAGAAGTTATGGCTGTAGGCGATCATGATAACGACCGGGAAATGCTGGATTATGCAGCCATTGGTGTGGCAATGGGTAACAGCCATGAAAATCTTAAACAGATTGCTGATTATGTAACTGATACCGTTGACAACGACGGTGCCGCCCTTGCCATAGAAAAATTTGCTCTATAGTTTTAAATACGTCTGGATTGTTTCTTTTCTCTTTTGTTATAGATTTTTTCGGCTTCTTTAATTATCTTTTCTCTTTTAATTTCTTCTGAACTATGTTTTGTTATTTCTTTTTTATGGTCTGCTATAGCCCTGATTTGGCTTAACTGTCTGTTTTTTTTATTTTCTATGCGTTCTATCTGTCTGTTAGTATCGAATTCAGTCATAACATGAGGCCTGTTGGTCCTGTGTTTTTTATCATTTTCTTTTTGTTCATTTACTTTTTTTATTTCTCTGTCAGCTTCAGTCATAACTCTTTGTAGCGTTATTTGTGCTTCTGTTTCTATTTTCGCTACTCTGTTTTTTATTTCTTTTTTAATATTGTTACTACGAAGCTCTTCTGCTGTATTTATATAGTTTTTTAATTCTTTAACTTCTTCTGGTGTGAATTTCATGGCATCCAGAGTGTGTGCAACATTTGGATCATTTGCAACGTTTAAATATTTTTTCCAGCCTTCTTCAGGACGGGATTGAAATGGCATAGTCTGATTTTTTTGTGATACTGCATAGCATCCTGTGTTTAAATTTCCGATCATAATTTCCACTATTCTCATTACTGCTAAATATTTTTTATTCAATAATTTAAAAGCACCTCAAAAAGAAAAATTGCCAAAATAATACAAAAATTTTTAAAGGTGGAAAAAAGTCGGAAAAAGGTAGGCAAAACTCATTTAAAACATGGGTTTATGTTGTTAATATAATAAAGGATTCAATAAGGTTAGTGAATTTTACAGGAGATTCAGTGACAAGCAGGCCAGAAATGACAGAATGAATGTATTCTCCCGGAAACAAATTGTGTTGGTAGTGGATGATGATCGTGAATTTTTATCAGAGTTTGGAGAAATGCTAAATTTGAACGGTTATCAGACAAATATGTTTACTGATGGCAATGAAGCGATTGAATACCTGAAAAAAAATAAACCTGATTTGATTTCGATAGATTTAAATATGAAAGAAGTAAGCGGTTACAAACTTGCTTCCAATATAAAAACAGATAAAGACATTGCTTATATACCAATTGTAGTTGTAACCGCATTTTGTTCAGAGAAAAAACAAATCGAATTAATCGAAAATTACGGTGTTGAAAAATGCCTTTTGAAATCAACAAAACCTGAGTTGATTATTCAGGAAATTGAAGGATTATTATCAAAAAATACCCGGTAAATTCCTAAGGAAGGAGGTAAATATGTTGTTAAATGAAATTATGGCTGACAGTGAATTTTATATTTCTAAAGAGGAAACATTAAGAGATGCCGCAGGCCAGATGAATTATCTGAAAGTAGATACTTTGCCAATAGTAGATAAAGGCAGGATAATCGGAATTCTTTCAGAAAAAGACATTAACGCAAAAAAAACAGCTATAAACGGTACTTTTGATATTAAAGTAAAAGATATCTTGACCAGAGATATGAATGCGTGTATAAGAAACGATGATTTGCGGGAGATTTCCCAAAAATGAGAGAAATCGCTTTTTTAAATTAACCGGGGCTATCTCTTGAATAAAAAGGAGGTAAATATGTTAGTTAAAGAAATTATGACAAAAAGGATATTCTGCATTTCTGAGACGGGAACAGTCGAGGAAGCAGGACAGTACATGAAAAATTTGGGAATAGGAGTATTGCCGGTTGTAAGAGAAGGCATAGACAACGGCAAAGCTAAAGGTATTATAACTGACAGGGATATTGTTATCAGGGCAGTTGCAGAAGGTCTTGACCCATCCCAAACATCAGTAAAAGATATTATGACCACAGATATACAATTTTGCCGTGACAGAGAAGATATTAAGGATGTTTCCCAAAAAATGGAAGATAAGCAAATCAGACGGATGGTTGTATATGATGACGATGACAGATTAATCGGTATCGTGTCTATTGGTGATATTAGTGTAAATACTGACACCGACCTTGCAGGCAGGACTCTGCAAAAAATTTCCGAACCCCCGAAAGAAAGGGTGGAGAGGTAAAAAAGAAGTAATCCCTAATATTCACACTGTTAACCACAAAACAGGAGCCCTCCTTTCTCCGGCCGGAGGGCTTCTACATTAAACAAAGGAGAGTATAATGATTATGTTGAAAACACAAAATCCGTTTATATATCTGGCAGTAGGACTATTGCTGCTTTTTTTCGGGCAACAGCTTTTCTGGCTGTTTGTAGGAGCGGTCGGATTTTTATTCGGGTTTGAGCTTGCAGGGTACTATTTCACAGAACTTCCGGCATGGGCAATGATTCTGATAGGTATAATAATGGGCTTGATAGGAGTGGTGCTGGCTCTTATTTTGCAGCAGGCTGCAATAATTCTTGGAGGGATCTTTGCGGGAGGTATAATTGCGGTTAACTTATATGGTGTTCTTGCGGCCCAGACAACGGATTTTTTTATATGGACTTTCTTTATAACGGGTGGTATTCTGGGCGGACTGTTTATGGCGTTTTTCTTTGAATGGGCACTGGTTATACTATCCTCCCTGCTCGGGGCAATGCTGATTATTGAGCCGTTTTATGAAGGTTCAGTGATAAATTTAATTACTTTTATAATTCTTTTTGTGCTGGGTGTTTTCTTTCAGGGAAGGTACGCAGCAAGGAATAAAACAATTGTATAAATTCAGCCGTGCCTGTTTTGTATTTTAGAAAAAAGTTTTATCATTTAAATACCAAATATTAAATTAATAAGAAATTTTCCTGAATAAACAGATAATATAGCTAAAATAATTTCAGAGAAGGAAATATAAAATGCAAAGACAGTTTAGAACAACTCCAATAGAAAAATATGCAGAACATATGGGAACTGAAGCAATTGACCGTATAAAAAAGAAAGCGGAAAAGCTTCGGGACCTGCATATTGCACATATAAACTCCACCTATTACGGCGGAGGTGTAGCAGAACTGTTATCATCCCTGACACTGTTAATGAATGATGTCGGCATCAAGACCGGCTGGCGGGTAATACAGGGTTCTCCGGATTTTTTCAGTATAACCAAGAAATTTCATAATGCCCTGCAAGGTCATTGTGTTAACCTTACAGAGCGAAAAAAATATCTTTATGAAAACATTAATTTTGAAAACTCAATACGCAACCATCTCGACCATGATCTGGTAATTGCGCATGACCCGCAGGTTTTACCGCTGATTAACCATTATCCTAACAGGAACGGACCATGGATCTGGAGATGCCATGTGGATATCACAGAGCCTGACCCGGCATTATGGGACTACTTAACCCAGTTTATAGAAAAATATGATGCGGTAATATACACTCTGGAAGAGTATAAAAAGAATTTAAGCACTCCGGAGATTTATTTTTTCCCGGCAATTGACCCGTATTGCAGCAAAAACTGGAACCTGCCCGATGATGTAATTAACGAAAGGCTGGAACATTATAATATCCCGACGGACTTACCGCTGGTGGTACAGGTTTCACGGTTTGATAAGTGGAAAGACCCGGAAGGGGTAATCAGGGCATTTAATATAGCAAGAAAAGAGGTTGACTGCCGTCTTGTGCTTCTGGGAAACGTAGCCCTGGACGATCCTGAGGGTTCTGAAATCTATAAGAGTTTGCTTGATTATGCAAACGACAGGATACTTATCATAAGCCAGCAGGATACAGCACTTGTGAATGCCTTACAGCGAAAAGCTGCGGTTGTTATGCAAAAATCTATCCGTGAAGGGTTCGGTCTTACGGTAACCGAAGCCATGTGGAAAGGCGCAGCAGTAATAGGAGGTAATACCGGCGGTATCAAGTACCAGATTAAAAACGGTGAAAACGGATTTCTGGTATCCTCAGAGGAAGAAGCCGCAGAAAGACTTGTGGAACTGTTAAACTGTCCGGATTTAAGAAAAACTATGGGCGAAAAAGCAAGGGAAACAGTAAAACAGCGGTTTCTCATGCCCCATCTTTTAGAGCGGTACCTGGATTTGATTAATTCATTCGAGACCACTTTCCGTTTAAAATATTAAATCCGTCAGTGCGAATAAAAAGCAGGTTTAATTAACTGTAAATTATAAGTAAATTTAAGAAAATCTTTATAGATGGGGGATTAAATTATCTTCATAAACTTATTAATATATGAAAGGTAAGATATATTTTGTATCAGCATTCAAAAACAATTAAGGAGGCAAATATGACAAAGGTAAAAACAGTATTTTTTGATATAAAAGATTATGAAGAAGAAATTTTATCCCAGAACCAGCCTGAAGAGTGCGAATTTATTTTAATTAAAAAACCTTTTCAGGACGGGTTTGATGAAAATTATGAGCAAATAAAAGACGCTGAAATATTGTCAGTATTCACCAGCTCAAAAGTTCCGGGAGAGTTGTTAAAGAAGCTTCCGAACCTTAGGCTGGTAACCACAAGGTCAACCGGTTATAACAATGTTGATTTGGAATACTGCAAAATGGCGGATATTAAAGTGGTTAACGTGCCTAAATACGGTGAGTGTACAGTAGCGGAATTTGCTTTTGCCCTGCTGCTTAACGTAGTAAGGAAAATTTCCGAAGCTTATAAAGAGTTGCAGGAAGGCAGGATTAATCTTCAGGGTTTAATTGGTATGGACTTGCAGGGTAAAACAATCGGAATTATAGGAACCGGCGCAATAGGATGCCATACAGCAAAAATCGCACATGGCTTCGGTATGAATATTTTATCCTATGACCCGTTTCCAAAAGAGGATATTAAAGAAAAATTCTCTGTACAGTACACAGAGCTGGATGAACTGTTAAAAAATTCTGATATAATTAGCGTTCATGCCCCTTCCACAAAAGAAAACTTTCATATGATAAATGATAAGGCTTTCAGCAAGATGAAAGACGGTGTTGTTTTCATAAATACAGCACGTGGTGAAATTGTTGATACAGGCGCTTTATATAGGGCTTTGAAGAGCGGGAAAGTCGGCGGAGCCGGGTTGGATGTTCTGGAATGTGAGGATGTACTTGCTCGGGAAGAACTATTCCTGACTAAAATGGACTGCGTACAGAGGGAATGCCTGGAAAATACCCTGATAAACCACAAAATGCTTGATATGCCGAATGTAATTGTAACACCTCACATTGCATTTGACACAAAAGAAGCTATCCGCAGAATACTAAACACTACTCTTGATAATATTAAAGCTTACATAAACAGCGATATAATTAACAAGGTAGCATAGTTATAACGATGCAGAACAAATTATTGCCTCAATGCTTTAATTTTGGATATTCTGTGTTTTGTATCAGTAAACCTTGAAGCTCCCGGGACTTTTTCCAGAAATTTTTCATAAGCCCGGATGGCTTCATTGTATTTCTTTTGTTTTTCAAGTATTAAGCCCAGATTATAATATACCTGATAGTATTCCGGCTTGATTTCAAGAACTTTAAGAATAGCTTCCCGGGCTTTGTCGTATTCTTTTAATTCCCTGTAAGCTATGGAAAGGCCTAGGTGCGCCTCAAAAAAATCTTCTTTTTTTTCTGCAGCCAGCTTATAATAATTTACGGCTTCGGCAATTTTGCCGGAAGTCAGGTTTAAGTTGGCTTTGTAGTAATATTCTTCTGCATTTTCAGCAAGAGATGGCGCTTTGATGCCAAAACACATAGTAAATCCAGCTAAACACGCAAATATCAGAAGTAATTTTTTCATTAAAATTTAAATTAAAATACCAATACACAACTCATTTAATCATTATACCTTTTATTGAAAAAATTTTCAGGTATAATTAAGTGCGCAAAATACTTACGTGGTTTGGATTATAGCTATTTAATCAGTGATACTTTTACTGTTGTTTTGTTTGTTTCTAAATTTAACTTACCTTCTCTTGCGAGCCAGCCAGCTCCGAGCATCACTTCATCTTTTTTGCAGTCGATTTTTTTAGCTAAAGTTGTTATTGAAACAGATTCATTACCGTTAGAATTTAAATGTTCCCAAATTTTACCTGCTATTTCACCGATACCGTTAGACATTTTTACTAAAACCTCCTCATATAGGTTTATTTAATACAACTATAATATATATGGGCTAATAAAAAGTGTCAATAGTACAACTTTGTCTACATTTACTGTTATAGCGGGCTTGAGTGAACTTTTAAATTTACCGGGGCATGACTATTAAAAATTAATAAAAAATATTAAACGGTAAGCTTTATTAAGGAATAAATAAAAAATTCTTACTTAAAATTTTCAAAAAATCTATATTTAACAAGTGCGCAGGCTACCCCTGCGCCACCTATAGGGCGGTTGTGGGTGGGGATTATTTTGAAAATTTTAAGTAAGAATTTTTTGTTGCTCCCTTAGAAATTTATTCTGACAAAATTTTACCCTGAACTTCCGTTGAAACGCTGAAACTTTGCTGCATGCTCCTTAAAAATTCTTCGGGGTTATCCGCTGTATAAAATTTCCCTTTTGTAACAAGTGCAGCACATCGGAGGTGTTTCATAGCAGACGGGTTTGAAGAGAGGTCAAACCCTATGACATCTATTGCCACATCAACATTTCTTTTTACCAGTTCAACAGCAAATTCACAGGGGCTGCCATTGCAGTTTTCCATCCCGTCGCTTACCAGTATAATTCTCTTCTTTCCGGGTAGACCGGTAAAATCATACTTCACTGACTGGTCTATAGAGTAACAAATAGGAGTCATTCCCACCGGCTTAAGTTCTGAAAGAGCTCGTGAAATCCTGTGCCTGTTTGCTCCTATAGGAACAAGGAGTTCAGATACTTCGCATTCATCTAGTCCCAGAAAACTTTTAACCATACTGCTTTTGTGCCCGTATACTCTCAGTCCAACATGGACATTTCTCGGGATTTCTGTCAGGACCCTGTTTATTACGTCTTTTGCAACATCAATTTTCCTCTCCCCGTCAATATCGTCTTCCATACTAAGAGAACAATCAAGTATGATAAGTACATTTTCTCTGTGAGAAGACTCCGGAACCCTGTATTGTCCGGGGTTTTCATATACGTTGTAGCCTGTCTGTGAAAAGGATTTCTCAGCTGGTACACTTAAAACTACTATACTTAAAACGATAAAGGCTATGATATTTTTCATAAAAAATTTTCTGCTAATACGATTTAAATTTTGCTATTAAATGATTCAAGCGCTTTTAAAAGATTTGCGGGTTTTTTGATATTAAGGTACTCATAAGCATGCGTAATCAGCTCAAGCAAATTTTCCCATCCGCAATATTCTTTTTCTTGTTTTAGCAGATTATTGCCTATTTTCATATAGTATACATTGGTAGTATTAAAACTTTTTATTCCGCCCTGAGCGTATACAATTTCTTTTAAAAACTCAAAACTTATCTGTTTTTTATTACAGAATAATATCAAGGGTTTTATTACAGAATGATTTTTGTACTTATTGCGTAGATTTTGAGCCTGAATTTCTACAGTTAGCACTTTAAGCCCTCGTTTAAAGCTAAAATTTATATTCTTTCGAGTCTAAAAGAAGAATATTTTAATAAATATATTATATCATTTTTGCGAATAAATTCTTTATATTTACAAAGAATATAAATTTTTTTTGCAATTTGTTAAAAACATTACGATTATATTTTCTTCTTTATAAAAACTGCTGGTTCGGTTCTTATCTTTTCCTTTTATAATGTTTTTTTGCTATACTTTTGAAAAGTTAAATTAGTAATTGGAGCGAGAGAATGATGGAATCAACAAAAATGAAATACGAAATAAAGGACATAAATCTTGCAGAACAGGGTAAAAACCAGATTGAATGGGCAAATAAAGATATGCCTGTACTGGAAATGATCAGGGACAGGTTTTCTCTGGAAAAACCCCTTGATGGAATAAGAATCGCAGCATGCTGTCATGTAACCAAAGAAACAGCAAACCTGGCAAGAACATTAAAAGCAGGCGGTGCTGACGCTGTATTAATCGCTTCCAACCCGCTTTCTACCCAGGATGATGTTGCAGCATCACTGGTAAAAGATTATGAAATCCCTGTATTCGCTATAAAAGGCGAAGACACAGAAACATACCTAAAACACGTTAATATTGCGCTTGACCATAAACCGCAAATCATTATTGACGACGGCTCAGACGTTGTTGCCACAGTTACACAGGAAAGGCCCGAGCAATTAAGCGATCTGATGGGAAGTACAGAAGAAACTACAACAGGTATTGTAAGGCTTAAGGCTATGGAAAGAGACGGCAGGCTTGAGTTTCCTGCGATTGCTGTAAATGATTCCCAGACAAAACACCTGTTTGATAACAGATATGGTACAGGCCAGAGTACTCTTGACGGCGTTATAAGAGCAACCAACATGCTTATAGCAGGCAAGAACGTTGTTGTTGTAGGATATGGCTGGTGCGGAAAAGGTGCTGCGATGAGAGCAAAAGGTCTTGGCGCTAACGTAATTATAACTGAAGTTGATCCGGTAAAAGCTATTGAAGCTGCACTGGATGGTTTCCGGGTAATGCCTATGAGCGAAGCTTCTTCCATAGGAGATCTGTTCATTACAGTTACCGGAAATAGGCACGTTATAGATACGCATCACTTTGAAAACATGAAGGATTTTGCTATAGTCTGTAATTCAGGCCATTTTGACATAGAAATCAACATTGCCGGTCTTAATGAAATGACAGTGGAAAAGAAAAAGATCAGGACATTTATGGACCAGCATAAACTTAAAAACGGAAAATCAGTGCTGGTGTTGGGTGAAGGAAGACTGGTAAACCTCGCAGCAGCGGAAGGACATCCGGCAAGTGTTATGGATATGAGTTTTGCTAACCAGGCTTTAGCGGTAGAAACCCTTGTAAAGAGACACGGCCAGCTTGAAAATAAAGTCCACGTCCTCCCGGCGGAAGTTGATCAGGAAATCGCCAAGCTTAAACTTAAGGCTATGGGCGTTGAAATCGATGAATTAACCCCGGAGATGATCGAATATCTTAATAGCTGGACAATTGGTACATAATTAAAATTTTATATACATATTTATAAATTTATGTAGGATAATATAAAATTATAACTAAATGCAGGAACTATTCCTGCATTTAGTACATAAAGGATTAAAGGAGGGAAGAGCTTATGGATAAGATAATAAAGGTATTGACCATTATACTTCTGGTTGTATTAATAGCTATAGGAGTGAAATTCCTTATGCCTGTTAAAAATCAGGGTTTCTTTGAAAAAACAGGCCAGACTATTGATAAACAAATCAATAAAGTAGAAGAAAAACTTGATAAAGAAGGCCCTGCGGAACGAGCAGGAAGAAAATTTGACGAGGCTATAGAAAGCGCTGAGCAAAAATTAAAAGAGTTGCAAAAAAAAGAATAATTAAGGAAGGGATGGAGGATGAAAAGGTTTTTAAGTTTATTTATGGTGGTTTTGTTTTCAATGATGGTTATTCCAGGGCAGGTATTTGCCGCAGATGATGATGATCTGGTTGACAGACCAATTGTAAAATCCAGTGACTTAAAAAGACCCATAGTAGATATGGACAAGAATAACAACATAAAAACCAATGCTATAACTTTAAGATCAGTCGGAGCAGGTGCTTTATCGCTGATTGTGTGGCCGGGATTGGGGCAAATGGTAAACAATAATAATGCGGATAAGGTTATCACTCACGCAGTATTTGGTTTATTTCCGCTGTACAGAATCTGGTCAGGGTATGATGCCCTTGTAGCAAGAGAGGGCGGATACTGGGAAGGCCGTATATAAGTAAACAATTTGTCTTTGGACAATAAACAAATAAATTCCCACATGCATAAAACTTTGTAACGACAGGCATTGCTATTTGTCGGCTCGTCATCCTGAACTTGTTTCAGGATCTTTCCAGCTTACATTTGTATGCTACAATCTAAACTATGAAAAAAGAAGCCTATGTATATATTTTAACCAATTATGAAGAAACAACGCTTTATATAGGCGTAACCTCTGATCTTGAAAAAAGAGTATATGAGCATAAAAATAACATTACAGATGGTTTTTCTTCGCAATATAAGCTTGATAAGTTTATATATTTTGAACACTTAAGTTCCATTCATGACGCTATCAGGCGGGAAAAACAGCTTAAAAACTGGCACAGACAATGGAAAATTAATTTAATAAAAGAATTTAATCCAAATTTTGATGATTTAAGTCAACGCTGGCAAGATGCTGAAACAAGTTCAGCATGACGATTATAAAGGAAAGTAAATGGCTGAATTGGTAAAGACAAAAAGTTTTAAAAAATTAATTGACGATTATATTTTGGAATTTAGCTTAGAAATCCCAACGGGGCCGGTTGATGCGTGCAAGAAAGCCTTGCACAGCATTAAAGAGAAAAAAAAAGATAAATTTTTAAATGATATTCTTCAAGATTTAATAAAAATTGACGCATCGGATTTATTAGCTGAAAAAAGTATAGAAAGACTGTACAAATCACTTCAAGTCATAGCGAAAGTAACAACAGAAGAAAAAATAAATCGATTCAAAAAGCTAACAATAAACGGAATTATTTATCAAAATGAAACCACTGAAAACGAATACGAATTATATTTAAACATCCTGGACAGTATTACAGAGTACGAATTTATAATTCTATCAATACTGAATGATTTTTATCCGACCATTTTAATAACAGGAAGAAAGGATGAAAGCTGCGGTTTTTTAGATGAAATTAATTATTCTAATTATAAAAAAATTATTAATGAATTTAAAACAAAAAAAGTTCAAGTAAATATTCTTGAAAAGGAATTAATCGATATTTTAAAAGAAGCAACAAAGCTTAAATCTGATGAAATTTCCGATTATAAGAGATTATTAAATTCAAAAGGTTTAGTAGAGCTCGATATAGTGTTTGGTGGAGACTATTATAAATTTAAGAGTATTTCTACAATTGGACAAAAATTTATGGAATTTATTAATAGAGAAGGAATTGAGTAGAAAACTATGCCTGTATATTTATACTGGGGAGAAGAAGAATTTAACCTGGAAAATGGAGTCAGGGAACTGCGGAAAAAAGTTCTGGACTCAGGTTTCAGTGCACTGAACCATAAAGTCCTTAAAGAGCCAGACCTCCGAGAACTCATAGAAACTATCCAGACCCTCCCTATGATGCTCGGTAACCTGCTTATCGAGGTCAGGACTTCTACGCTGTTTTTCAGGGGAAAAAGAACGGTTTCTTCGTCTGATCCCCTGATGCAAAAGCTGGCAGATGTTATAGCAAAACTTGACTCCCGGATACACTTGCTTTTTGTATCTCCTGTAGAAAGAGAAAGCGGAAAAAAACCGGACAGCGTAATGAAACTGGTCAAGATAATCCAAAAAACCGGGCAGGTAGTGGAATTTCCAGCTTTCAAGTTTTACCAGGAAGACAAGGTTGTGGGTTGGATTCAAAAACAGGCCTCTGAAAAATCCTTAAAAATAAGCAGGGATGCAGCGATGTCCTTGTTGCAGGACATAGGGCCTGATTTGCGAAAACTCGATCTTGAGCTGGATAAGATTGGCACCACAATCCATCCAAAAACATCAATCACTATAAACGATGTCAGGGAAGTGTCTTCCACCAGTGAAAACGTGTTTTTAATGGCAGAGTGCTGGCTTAATAACGATAAATCCCGGGCTTTATTGGAGTTAAATAAACTTTTTGATAAAAATAACCCGCTAAAAATTGCAGCTACGCTTCAGACCCTTACCAGAAGATGGGTTAAGATTAAGACAGAATCAAGGTCCAAAAATTCTTTTGATATTTCAAAAAGCGTTAACCTGCCGAAGTTTGTGGTGGAAAAAGAAATGCAGAAACTCAGGAATATCCCGGAAAGCAGGGTATTTCAATTAAGAGAAAACCTGAAAAACACAGAATCAAAAATAAAATCAGGCGAACTTGCGCCGGAAACAGCAATGGAGTTATTAATACTGTCCTAATGTTAGTATGAGTGAGGAGTATGTTTAATTTAAGCTTAAAAACCAAACAGCCGTTTGCTTCGGAATTTCTAGAAGCTGCCCTGAAACCCGGTATGGAAAAACTCGCTAATTCGTACCTCTTAACGGGCAGTAATAACCTTGATATGTATTTTCTGGCAATGGAAACAGCCAGGATTCTTAATTGTCCTGAAAAAACAGAAAACTGCATTTGCAATAACTGCAGCTGGATAAGACAAAACAGACACCCTGCGGTTATAACAGTCTCCCCGATAGACTATATCCATCCCAACAAAGATGGAAAACCAAAGACAGTAATAACCATAGATCAGGCAAGGAGTTTAAAAGAAGCGTTAAACATATCTTCCCAGTATCACCGTGTGGTTATATTCACAGACGCAAGAGAAGGTAAGGAGTATGAGGCAAAAGCTGAACAGTTGTGGAGGGAATACAAGGAATTTATCAGCCCGCCGTTTTTACAAAATAGCGACTCTTTAAGAGAAAACTGGATTCCACAGTCGTTAACATATAAAACATTTCATTCAGAACCGGCAAACGCTCTTTTAAAAATAATTGAAGAACCGCCCTCGAATATAACCTTTTTCTTCCTTACAAAGGACAAACAGGATATGCTGGATACGATTGTCTCCAGGTCACAGGCTGTATCTCTTGCTTATAACCCGGAATCTTCTTATGAAATAGACATTCTTGAGGAGCTATTTTGCTCTTTTCCCCCAAATAACCGTGATAATGCCATTATGTGCTCTGAAAAATTTATTGAAACCGCAAAAGAAAAATCTATGCCCCTTGAAGAAATGTTAAACATTCTTGAAAAATATATGATTTTGCAAATAAGGCAAAATTCTGATAATAATAACTTTTGTATTAATCGTATCAACAGCTTAAAAAAGATACAAAAAGCAAAAACAGAGATAAAAAATTACGTAAATCCGCAGGCTGTTATGGATTCTTTATTACTTGGATTATTAGACAGCAATTAATTTGTCTTACAAAATAATCGACCAGGATTGCCTACTGCCAGGTTCGGCAACCCTGATTTTTAAAACAGTATAATTATAAGTTTCCGTTAAATACTTTTGTAAAATTTTAAAAAACCTTGCCCGCCCACCCTTCCCTGGAGGTGGCGGTGGCAAAGCCACCGCTTTTTTATACAGGTTTTTTAAAATTTATCCGTTTTGTTCATTTCTGAATAAAATTTCTTATTTATCGTTTATTTTTTTAGAACACTAAAATACCTAAATAAGTTAATTTTAGCTAGCCGGTTTCCGGGGTTAATTCAATTTTTGGACTGGAATCAAACTCTTCTTTCAGTACGGAAAATTTTCCGAGCAGGATAACAACCATCACAAGGCTTATGGTAAATAATGCAAGCGCAAGGCCTATCCAGTAACCAAGAAGGTCAAGGTTAAACCGGAAAGCAAGCACGCTTCCCAGCGGTATACCTATAATCCAATAGCCGGTGAACATTGCTATGGAGACAATGTAAGTCATATTAAGACCTTTTAAAATTCCTCCAAGGGTAACCTGCAACCCGTCAAATATCTGGAACAATGCAGCTACGTATAAAAGCGGTACACAAACCGACAGAAGTTCCTTGTCAGAAGTGAATATCTTTATAAAAAATTCCGGTATCAACAGGAACAAAAACCCTGCTATGCTCATAAACCCGAAAGCTATGCCTGTTCCGGCAAAAGAAAATCGTTTCAACTGGGTGAAGTTTTTGGCGCCGTTTGCATATCCGACTTTTACGGCCATAGCATTAGATATGGCAAGGGGGATCATAAACGTAATACTGGCAAGGGTGAGGACTATACTGTGCGCAGCCGCATAAACTCCTGAAATCCTGCCTACTATTATGGTTATTATGTTAAAGCCCAGGAATTCCAGCAGTAGCCCAATAGAAATTGGATAGCCAATTTTTACCAGCTGGGAAATATAAGCCCGGTCTATGCCCAAACTTCCTTTTACAAATTTCAGGCAGTATAAAAGCAGGACTCCGCCCATTAATGTCCTTACAATCACGCTGGAAATCGCCAGTCCCTTGATTCCCAACTCCGGGAATATCCATACCCCAAATACTAAAAGGGCATTTAGAACAATATTTACAAAAATTGCAATTATAGAAATAAGGTTGGGCAGGAAAACAATTTCATAAGACTGCAAAAACTCTTTCAGCCCAAAATGCAGGTATGCCCCAAAAAGCGAAAACGCAACTATGGCAATGTATTCCTGAATCATTGGCACAAGATGCGCCTCAAATCCCAGCTTGCCTATAAAAGGAACGCTTAGCAGCGTGATTATGAAGACAATCAATGCCAGAATAAGCGAGTAATTCACGCTTACCATAAAAAATTTCTTTGTCCGTTTTCTTTCGCCCCGGTAATTCGACAATACAGGCGATACACTCGCCAGAAGCCCTATTCCTATGATAAAAATGCTCATGGAAATCGAGGTGGCAATACTTATTGCCTCGATAGTATCGGAGCTATGCCTTGCCGCAATGAACACATCTCCTGCGCCTATCAGGATATGGCCGATGTTACCCATAATTATAGGTAATGAAAAGAGCAAAAGATCCCTTATGTATGTTTTGTAGATACTATATTTCCCTCTAAACACTGTTTATTTTGTTTTTGACCTCTTCAAAAATTATTTTATATGAGTCTCGTTTATAAATTTTTTAATATGGCGTATGGCTTCCGGGTGGCGCATAACCACGATATTTGAGCCGGAAACCAGCATTGAGCTGGCTGTCATAGCTTCCCATGCAATTGCCCTGGTCTTAAAATCTCCCCATTCCTCCGGTACTGCCGTTGATTTAGCTTCCTTTGTTTTCCACGCTTCTTCGCCTACAAAGGTTATTACCGGCATATTGAGCATTGTATCGCCTGTAAGAGCGGCATATTTGATCCTTTCAATTATGCTGTAGGCATAGTCTATACCATAACCAAGCCCGCCTGTATTCGGGTCAATCAGGATTCTGTCCGGTTCAACCCCCATTTCTGTAATCAGGATATTCAGCTGCTTGGTCAGGTTTATATCTATAGGTGTCTTTGCGATTATATTATGCCCGCAATCCCTTATTGCCGGAGTTATTTCCTTATAATTCTCTTCTTCCACCACGCCTATTGTACATTTTCTGTCAGCGGTTTTTGCCAGTTCCGGCAGGAACTTGATATCAAGGTCTCTTCTGAATGAACCCGTTATTATAAGCGGTAAATCTGTTGCAGAAAGGATTTCCTTTAAAAGCTGTGTGCTTTTTGGGATTTCGTTTTCCTCTTCAATATTAAACCTGAGTGCTATAAGGTCAAATCCGGAAACCTCTGCGGTTTTTACGCATTCCACCGGCTCATAAATTTTTTCTCCCCACGCCTGTTTTAACAGCTCCGGGTAGTTCCCCGGAATATTCATTACCACTTCGCACGCAACCAGGGGCTTTAAGGAATTCCCGGTTTCCTCATGCATAAACAGGTATGAGCTTTCCCCGCCTGTTTTTACGCCATTCAGGTCAATTTCTCTTATTGAGGTCTTAAAACTTTTTTGTGGAATTTTATATTCAACCGCCATTTTGTCTCGCTTTTGCTTATACAGGCATATTTAAAAGTATTAATATTGTACTAGAAAAACACAATTTTTTATATTTGGATTGAATCATCAAAAACTTATTCGTTTAGTTTTGTAAAGGTTAGGATCCCTAACCCGTCTTTTAAGGGATGAATTTTCAGCAGCAAGGGGTTAGCTTACCACTTGGTTGCAATTTAATTTCTCTCGCAGGTAGTCGGGAATTTCCCGGTAAAGCTTGCCTTTCCTGCTGGTGGTAACGCCTGTTACCCTTGCGTACAGGATTAATTCGCCTGTATTAATATTCCTGATTTCCTGGTAAAAAGTCAGGTGAGTCCTGCCGGTTTCTTCTATGGAGCTTTCTATTGACAGCTCGTCATAAGGTTTTGCAAAGTGTTTATATCTTATATTCAGCTCTGTAACCGGCATTAAAATCCCCATCTCGTCCATTTCCAGAAACTTGATGCCGATTTTCTCCAGAACTTCTATACGTCCTGCCTCAAGCCATTTTATATATGCCCCGTGCCATACAACTCCATAGGAGTCCGTATCCCCGGGAAAAACTTTTACTGTAAACTGGTGTTTCATATTAATTTTCCTGTCCGTATAAATTTTATAGGCTGGATCAGTTTACAATTGATCCAACCTATATCATGAATTATTCTTCTATTAAAGTGATCCGGCAAGCGCCTTTTCTTTTTCTTCCTCAGTTACGTCTTTTAAGGAAAGGTTTACCCTGCCCTTCTCGTCAACACCGAGAACTTTTACCACTACTTTGTCTCCGATGTTTACAATTTCATCAACAGTGTTGACACGTCTTGGAGCAAGTTTTGAAATGTGGACAAGTCCGTCTTTCCCGGGTGCTACTTCTACGAAAGCACCGATCGGAAGGGTCCTGACTACTTTTCCCGGAAGAATCATTCCAGCTTCCAGTTTGAGGGTAAGCTGTCTGATCATCCTTTTGGCTTTTTCCATTCCTTCGCTTTCATTACAGCCTACGTGGACAGTTCCGTCGTCTTCTATATCAATAGTAGCTCCGGTTTGCTCAATGATTCCTTTAATTGTTTTACCGCCCGGGCCGATTAATCCGCCTATGGCATCAGGGTCAATCTTAAGGGTCTCCAGCCTTGGCGCATACTTGGAAAGCTCTTGTTTGGGCTCAGAGATTGTTTCTGTCATTTTGTCTATAATATGAAGTCTTCCTTCTTTAGCTTCATTAATTGCCTGCTTTAATATTTCAAGATCAAGTCCTTTGATTTTAATATCCATTTGCAAGGCTGTGATGCCTTCTCTATTTCCGGTTATTTTAAAGTCCATATCACCAAGGAAGTCTTCAATTCCCTGAATGTCTGTAAGAACAACAGTTTTATCGCCTTCTTTGACTAATCCCATTGCAACACCGCCGATAACGGTTTTCATAGGGACCCCAGCATCCATAAGAGCGAGGCAGCTTGCGCAGGTACTTGCCATACTTGTTGAACCGTTGGACTCAAGTACGTCTGAGTTAACTCTTATTGCGTAAACAAACTCTTCTTTAGTAGGTAAAGCCGGGAGAATAGCTCTTTCTGCGAGTGCGCCGTGGCCAATTTCTCTTCTTCCGGGACCTCTTGATGGTCTAACTTCACCTACAGAAAACGCAGGGAATGCGTAGTTATGCATGTATCTTTTTTCTGTCTGCGGGTCAACACCTTCAAGTTCCTGAACAAAGCCGGGGCCTGCAAGTGTTGCGGAAGATAGAACCTGTGTGTTTCCCCTGGTGAAGATCGCTGAGCCGTGAACCCTTGGTAAAAAGCTCACTTCACAGGTGATAGGCCTGACTTCGTTATATTTCCGTCCGTCAGCTCTTACACCTTCGTTTATAATCATATCTCTCATAATTTGTTTTTCGAGAGATTTGAACTCCTCTCCCACAAAATCCAGCCCGGATTCTTCAAGCATTTTCTTGATGGGATGGTCTTCTTCAAGTGCGTCGATTTTTTCTTTAAGCTCTTCTTTTGCTGTATTGAGGATTTCTTTCCTGGTATCCCTGTCAAACTGGTGGTATGCCTGATGAACTTTGTCTTTACATGTTTCTGTCACAAGTGCCTTAATTTCTGATGTGTCGTATGGGTCAACGTATTGGTGCTTTTCCACTCCGCACCGGGCAAAAAATTCTTTTTGAGCCTGAACCTGCTTTTTAATTTCACTCATTGCAAACTCAACAGCTGCAAGTATTTTATCCTCAGGAACAAACTTACATCCCGCTTCTACCATAATTACAGAGTCTTCTGTTCCTGAAACTACAATATCAAGATCGCTTGCATCTACCTGTTCATATGTTGGATTTACTACAAATTGTCCATCCAGCTCGGAGATCCTGACCGCACCTATAGGTCCTTCAAAAGGAAGTCCTGATAATCCAAGAGCTACAGAAGCACCGAATATAGCAAACGTATCTGGTTGTAATTCCTGATCAGAACTTAACGTTGAAGCTACTATCTGAACATCATTTCTATACCCCTTGGGGAATAAAGGTCTTATAGGCCTGTCCATTAATCTGCAAATTAATATTGCTTTATCAGAAGGTCTTCCTTCTTTTCTAAAAAAACTTCCCGGTATTTTACCTATTGAAGATAATTTTTCTTCATAATCAACCAGCAACGGGAAAAAATCGATCCCTGGTCTTGGCTTTTCTGAGCCTGTAGCTGTTACAAGTAATACATTGTCTCCACATCTTACTGTCACTGCACCGCTAGCTGATCTGGCTACTCTGCCTGTTTCGAGTTCTACTTCATGTTCACCGATTTTTAGTGAATACTTTTGAATTGATTCCATTTTTTACTTTCTTTCCTTTTCGCTTCTTACTATTTTCTTTCTTTTTCTTACTCTAATAGTATATATTAAATAAAATATAAAAAATATAAAACCGTAAATTAACTATATAAAATACTATTTTTTTAGCTGTTTTGACAAGTATTAACGAAGATTGAAAAAGTTTTTCGGTATATTATTTCGACCGAGACATCCGTGATGTCGAGTGGAGAATTAGCATAATATATTGGGTCCTGCGATCTTTCAACCTGGCATTTTAATGCTGGCTTGAGATGACAGCGATTTACGAGGCAAGCCACTGATGTAAATTTATGCGGTCCCGCATCAAGCATGTGCTGAGAAGCAATTGTCCCAGCCTGTCCCATGTTTTATAAGGGATAAGGATTGTTCCTGTATGCGGAATGACGAAAATTTTTCTAATCTTACTTAATAATGCTTTTTGAATGTTTTATTCAAAAAGATCACGGATTTTCATTTTAATTTCGTTTTCATCAAGCTCGTGTGTATGGGCATTAAGATCAAGCGCAATCTGCAATAACCTTGCTGCCTCAACTTTATCACCTTTTAACGCCATTGCCCTTCCAAGGTTGTAATGGGCAAGAGCATACCTGCCGTTACACTGGACTGCTTTTGTCAGGTAATCCACCGCTTCCTGCACATAACCCAGGTTGTCAAGATAAATAACGCCAAGATTGTTATAGGCTATATCATAATTCGGGTCTAGCTCAATCGCCTTTTTGTACTCTTTTACCGCTTCTTCGATCATATTCTTGCCCCATAAAAGAAACCCAAGGTTACAGTGTATTCTTGCGTTACCCGGGTCAATTTCCAGTGCCAGACGGTAGGTATTAAGGGCATTTGTATGGTCGCCTTTATCGTAATAAGCGCTTCCCAGGCTTAAATAAATATCTATATCCGCCGGGTTAAGTATAGTTGCGCTCTGATATGCACTTATTGCCGCATCATAGTTTTCTTTTGACTCATGAAAGATATATCCCAGCGTCTGGGCAATGATACTTGTCCAGCTCTGGTTGGGATTAAGTGCAATCGCTGTCTGATAATGCGAGACAGCAGCCTTTACATCACCTTTCAGGTAGTAGATATTCGCAAGGTTGCTGTGATATATTGCGTCGTCAGGGCTCATTTCAATAAGTTTTTTATACAACTCAACAGCACTTTCATAATCTCCCTGTTCTTCAAACATAGAACACAGGAGCTTATGCGCATTTATGTTCATCGGGTCAAGCCAGATTGCCATTCTGTATTCGTTCAGGGCATCATTAACCCTGCCCAGGGACCGGTAAGTATTTCCCAGCCATAAGTACAGGGATACAAAACCGGGAGCCCTTTCTATAGCATGTGTATAAACCTCTATAGCTTCGTTTATATTCATACTTTTTTCAAGGTAATACCCTTTTATAAACACAGGCATAAATTTCATTGCTTCCAGTCTTGTAGCCAATTCTTTTTGTGCATGCATATCAAAAGGCAGTTTGAATACCGACTTTAACAGGTGGTTATATGCTTTTAGCCTGTTTATAAAGGATTTTTTATGAACCCTTTTTGTCAGCTTAAAGTACAGGTAATGTGCTCTTGAATTCCTTATCCCGCCGTATTGCAGGGATTTATTAAGGTACACAAGGGCTTCGGCAAGATAATTTTTTTTGGATAAAATCCTTGCCATCATTAAATTTGCATTGTAATGGGTACCATCGTATTCCAGCGCTATAAGGAAATGATTTTGTGCTTTTTCAAAATTTCCCTTATGATAAAAAGCAACGCCGAGTTTATAATGGATTTCCGCTGAGTTCAGGTCAGATTCCAGCGCAATCCTGTATTCATTTATAGCTTCGTCTATGTATTGTTTTGGTTCATAAATATCCAGATGCTTTTCCAGGTAAAGATCCCCAAGCCTCGCATGAAGCCCGTAATTTGTAGGGTCCTGCTTAATCGCAGACTGACACATTTCTATTGCCTTTGAAATGTGCCCGCCCCTTTGCATCTTATCTATTTTATTAGCTATATTATTAACTTTGACCTTTTCGCCAGTTTCATTCATCCGACTACTTGCTCACGAACATATTTAAGACTATTTTTTTATTATAACCTAAGATTTTAAATTCTTCTCTCCTTTAATCAAGGTAAAACAAAAATCATGATGAATTTTAAGGAACAAATAAAAAGTTTTTACGCCTAAAAATTTTCAAAAAATCTATATTTAACAAGTGCGCAGGCTACGCCTGCGCCACCTATAGGGTGGTTGGGGGTGGGGATTATTTTGAAA
>Ga0081527_100232_pt1 | contig 42241 bp, 37 predicted proteins | sample HotLakmasection5_FD_70992 | JGI IMG/M metagenome (GOLD analysis project Ga0081527, IMG submission 70992) | Hypersaline microbial mat communities from Hot Lake, Washington, USA - Section #5 (SPADES assembly) (version 2) | ecosystem: Environmental > Aquatic > Non-marine Saline and Alkaline >... | reverse complement strand
GGCGTCTCGTTCTGGGATTTCCTCGGCCACCGCCTCAAGATCCCCGGCGCCGAGGCGCCAGACCTGCCCGACCTGGTCCGTCTCCAGTCAGCCCAGGCCTGATTGCCCGCGGTTTTGCCCCTCATACGTTCTCCGCGGATCGCATTGCCGCATCGAGTGCAAAAAGGATTTGCACTGGCTCCAAATTCCAATAAGATTCACGGAATGTTCTGGAGGGGCGGCATGGCCGAACGAACGTCCATCGAATGGACGGACACCACTTGGAACCCCGTCACTGGCTGCACCAAGATCAGCGCCGGATGCGACAACTGCTACGCTGAACGGTTTTCAGAGCGATTCAGGGGATTGCGGGGGCACCCGTTCGAAGCCGGGTTCGATTTGACGCTGCGTCCGGATCGCATCGAACAGCCCCTGGCTTGGCGGCGCCCGCGCATGATCTTTGTAAACTCGATGAGTGATGTTTTTCATAAGGGAATACCGGCGGCTTTCGTTGACAAGCTTTTTGAAACCATGGAGCGGGCGGATTGGCACATCTTTCAGGTGCTGACCAAGCGCAGCTCGCGAATGCGGGAATACCTAAGGCAGCGATACGTCGATAAAGTCGCTCCGAGGCATATTTGGCTCGGTGTGTCGATTGAAGATGGCAGCAAGCTTAGCCGAATAGTCCATCTTCGCGGCTCTCCGGCAGAAGTCAGGTTCCTGTCAATAGAGCCTTTAATTGGTCCCGTCGGGCAAGTGGATTTCAGTGGGATTCACTGGGTGATTGTGGGCGGCGAAAGTGGTCCGCGCGCGCGCCCGATGCGAACTGACTGGGCCCGGGACGTTCGCGATCAATGCATTACGCAAAAGACGCCATTTTTCTTTAAGCAGTGGGGCGGCTTGCGACCTAAATCCGGCGGTCGGGAACTGGATGGCCGGGAATGGAACGAGATGCCGCTGATTTATGCCAACTACACGGGCCTTGCGGCAGAATGAAACGAACGAGAAAAGCGCATAAAGAAAACATGGTCGGCCCTTGGGCGGAGGAGAAGCTGAATGCTCTCCGCGAATATTTGAATTACTATACGACGGTCCTCAAGAACCAGAAACATTGGGACAAGATATTTATTGATGCTTTTGCGGGTCCCGGATTGTCCAGAGTTCGCCGAAGCTATGAGGATGACGGCGGCCTTTCGCAACTGTTGTTGCCCGATCTGAATGATGATAGTCAGGAAGTAACGTTTATAAAGGGCTCGCCAATTGTTGCACTTGAATTGAAGGTACCTTTCGACAGATATGTGTTCATTGATCAGGATGCAGCGCGGGTGACGGAGTTGACCAACCTGACTGCTGATTATAGAAATGAACGTAGAATTGATATAGTCAATGCTGATGCCAATGAGGAGCTAATGAAATTGGCGAGCGGAATCAGCAAGTTCCGCCATAGAGCGGTCGCGTTTCTGGATCCTTACGGTGTAAACATTTATTGGGATACGATAGCCGCTCTTGCAAAGACTGGAGCGACCGAGATCATGATAAATTTTCCATGGAGCATGGCAATAAATCGGCTGTTGGTTAAATCTGGAGAACTTCCAGAGAATTGGCGGATCATGCTTGACAGATTTTTTGGGGACGAGGAGTGGCATCGCCTTGTATATAGCAAGACCCAAGATCTTTTTGGTGAGACTTCGGTAAAAACACCTGATGCCGGGAACGCGGTTCTCGAATATTATACAAATAAGCTAGAAAAATACTTCGGATTTGTATCCTCGCCGTACCTTATTCAAAATACGAGCGGCAACCCACTTTATTATCTAATTTGGGCCGGCCCGAACGAGCTTGGTTTGAAGGGAGCTGAATATATCCTGAAAAAAGGTAATAAAATTAAGTTCCTTAGAGGAGGGAAGCGCTAGTCAAAATAGCACGGGCGGCTCGACGTAACATAGTGACAACTTTTAACAATATCGTTAAATGTTCATACCGTCCGTTGCCATGGGATGGTGACCGCGGCATGGTCTCCGTCGCCCCGCCGCTGCTGCCCCGGCACCGGCGCAACGGGATCAGGTGCCCGGGGTGCGGCCCTCGCGCGGTGCGGCGGCGCGGCGCAGGCGGTCGTTGATGGCGGCGCCCAGGCCGGTGTCGGGAATCGGGGTGACGGCGATGCCGGTCACGTCGTCGCGGTCTAGGGCGCGCAGCATGGCGAACAGGTTGGCCGCCGCTTCGGCCAGGTCGCCGCTCTCGCTGAGGTTCAGGATCGCGGTGCCGCGGCGCGGGTCGCGGCCGAAGGTGAGCAGGGCCTCGCCCGGGCGGCGGTCGCGCGCGTCCATCCGCACCGGCGCGCGCGGCGCATAGTGGCTGGCCAGTCGCCCGGGGGCGCGCGGGGCGGCCTCGCCGGAGTCGGCCTCCGGCTCCGCCACCGTGCCGATCAGCGCCGCGATCTCCTCGCACGGGATCCCGCCGGGGCGGAGCAGCACCGGCGCCGGGCCGGTCAAATCGATCACCGTCGATTCCACCCCGACCGGACAGCGCCCCGCCGCGACCACCAGCGGGATGCGTCCGCCCAGGTCGGCCAGCACGTGCTGCGGAGTCGTCGGCGAGACGCGGCCGGAGCGGTTGGCGCTGGGCGCGGCCACCGGCAGCCCGGCAGCGGCCAGCAGGCGCTGCGCCGCCGGGTGCCCCGGCACGCGCACTGCCACCGTGTCCAGCCCGGCACTGACCAGCAGCGACAGGCCCGCCCCGGCGCGGCGGGGCAGCACCAGCGTCAGCGGGCCGGGCCACAGGGTCTCGGCCAGCGCGTGCGCCCGCTCGTCGAACCCGGCCACGGCCTCCGCCGCCTGCGCATCGACCACATGCACGATCAGCGGGTTGAACCGCGGCCGGTCCTTGACCGCGAACAACGCGGCGACGGCGCGGTCGTCGCGGGCGTCGGCGCCCAGACCGTAGACGGTCTCGGTGGGGAAGGCGACCGGCTGCCCGGCGCGCAACGCCGCCGCGGCGCGGGCGATGCCGGCCGGGCCGTCGTCCACGATCTCTGTCTTCTCGGCCATGTCGGGCCGCTAGATAGCGCGGCCGCCGGGGCGGGCCAAGGCCCGCGGCACCGCCGCGACCGGAAAGGAACTTGCGTCGCCGCGCCGTCGCTCGGCACAATGGTAGGGACGGCACGGGGGAGGGCGAATTGGCGGGCACGGTCATCACCGTGGCGCAGCAGAAGGGCGGCGCCGGCAAGACGACACTGGTCGCGCACCTGGCCGTGGCCATGCGCCAGCTCGGCCGCACCGTGGCCCTCCTGGACATCGACCCGCAGGGCAGCCTCAGCCACTGGTATGCGGCGCGCGGCAAGGTCATGGAGGACACCGGCCTGACCCACGGCCACGTCGCCGGCTGGCGGACGGCCGGCGAGGTCGACCGGCTGGCCCGGCACCACGACATCGTCCTGATCGACAGCCCGCCGCACGCCGAGACCGAGGCACGCATTGCCGTGCGCGCCGCCAAGCTGGTGCTCGTGCCGGTGCAGCCGAGCCCGATGGACCTGTGGGCGACCAAGCCGACGCTGGACCTGGCCGCGCAGGAAAAGAAGCAGGTGGTGGTGGTGCTCAACCGCGTGCCGCCGCGCGGCAAGGTCGCCGACGAGATGATTGCCGAGATCATCGCGCTGGGCGCGGACGTGGCCGACGCGCGCATCGGCAACCGCATCGGCTATGCCGGCGCGCTGCTGCGCGGCCGCAGCGTGACCGAGGGCGCGCGCCCGACCGTGGCGTCGCGCGAGGTGCAGGCCCTGGCGCGCGAGGTGCTGGGCCGCTGCGGCGGCTGATCGCCCTCCGATTCGCGATTGCACGGGCGGCGCAGTTGGCGTACGGGAACGCGCATTCGGGCACGCGCGCCCTCAACGCATACGCGCAGATCCCCTTGCCTTTCGCCACCAGCGAACCACGAAGAACCGAGAGAGCCGCCGCCATGGAGTCGCCTACCGTCAAGCTGGTCGACGGGTTCCTCGCCGCCTGCCGCCGGGTGCTGTCGGACAGGACGGTCACGGCCACCGACCGGGTCGCCGCCATCGCCGGGGGATACGGCGTCTACGTGCTGACCGGCCTGCTCGTGATCATCCTGGTGATCGGCGCGATCCGTACCAACAACCTGCTGATGTTCGTCCTGGCGATCGTGGCCGTGCCGGTCGGCATCGTGCTGAACTATATCGGCGTCAAGATGCTGTCGACGGTGGAGCGGCTGGTCGTGGCGAGCCGGACCGAGCTGACCTCCGCCGGCTATCTGGACATCTTCGCGCTGATCCACGTGCTGCTGGCGACGCTGGTGCCGATCGGCAGCCTGATCACGGCGATTGCGGCCAACGATCTGACACCGCTGCCGGTCGGGCTGTTCTTCCTGGTGTTCTCGGGCTACAGCGCGGCGGTCGCGCTGAACCCGGCGGTCATGAACGTGCACGTGTCGCGGGCGGCGAGCATCGGCCAGGAGGCCGTCGGGCTGATCACCTTTTCCATGAAGGGTCTCTACAAGTTCACGCCGATCGGCTTCGGCGTCGGCATGGTGACTGCCTGTCTGGGCGCGCTGGCGCTCCTGTTCGACATCGTCGCGAACGAATACCTGAACGAGCTGTACCTGATGACCGCGGTCAGCACGACCGTCGGCAGCGCCCTGGTTGCCGTGCTGCTGCCGTTCGTCGGCTACATCGTGTTCACGACGTTCTACCTGATCATCGACCTGTACCGATCGATCTTCCTGATCGCGCAGGTCGCCAGCAGCTACCGCCGCCAGGAGCCGCCGGGGCACCCCGGCCCTCCGGGCGCCGGACCGGGCCCCGGCCAGCCGCCGCAGCGCCCGCAGCGCCCGCCGATGCCGCCGCGCTGACGGCGCACCGGGCCGGCCCTGCGTCAGCGCTCGCCGAAGGCGACGAAGTACGGGTTCTCGAAGCCCGGCTTGCCGTAGGTCAGCGGGTCGCCGTCCACGGTCTGGACGCGCCCGCCGGCGGCGCGCAGCACGGCGTCGCCGGCCGCGGTGTCCCACTCCATGGTGCGCCCGAAGCGCGGGTACAGGTCGGCCTCGCCGGTCGCCAGCAGGCAGAACTTGAGCGAGCTGCCGATGCGCCGCTCGGCCAGGACGTGGACCTTTTCCAGATAGCCGGTCAGCGCGTCCTGATCGCCGTGGCGCCGGCTGGCGACCACGACCAGCCCGCCCTCCGGCACCGGGCGCGCCGCGATCGGCCGCGCCGGCGCCCTGCCCTCGGCCAACTGCGCGCCGCGCCCGACGATGCCGGTGTAGGTCAGCCCCAGCGCCGGCGCGTGCACGATGCCCAGCACCGGCGCGCCGGTCTCGACCAGCGCGATGTTGACGGTGAACTCGCCGTTGCCGCCCAGGAACTCGCGGGTGCCGTCCAGCGGGTCGACCAGCCAGAACCGGCCGCCGCTCACGTCGGGCACGTCGCCGGCGGCCACCGCCTCCTCCGCCACGATCGGGATGTCCGGCGTCCACGCGCGCAGCCGCTCCAGGATGACCGCCTCGGCGGCCTGGTCGGCGGCGGTCACGGGGCTGCCGTCGACCTTCTTCTGCACCTCGGGGTCGCCGCCGCCGTAATAGCGCAGGGTGGCGGCGCCGGCCTCGATCGCGAGGCCGAACAGGCGCGGCATCAGCTCGCTGTGGTCCGGTTGCATGGTGGGCGTCACTCCGCTGCCCGCGCCGCGGCGCGGTGCAAGACCTGCCAGATCCGGGCCGGCGTGGCCGGCATGTCGACGTGCTCGACGCCGTACGGGGCCAGCGCGTCGACCACCGCGTTGATCGCCGCCGGCGGCGCGCCGATCGCCCCGGCCTCGCCCGCGCCCTTGACCCCGAGCGGGTTGGTCCGGCATGGCACCTCGTTGAACCGCACGGTCAGGAACGGCAGCGACCGCGCGTGCGGCAGGGCATAGTCCATGAACGATCCCGTCAGCAACTGCCCGCTGTCGGGGTCGAACACGGTGTGCTCCAGCAGCGCCTGACCCAGGCCCTGGGCGACCCCGCCGTGGATCTGGCCGGTCAGCAGCAGCGGGTTGAGCACGCGGCCCATGTCGTCGACCACGGTATAGCGGACCACGTCGACCTGGCCGGTGTCGGGGTCGATCTCGACCTCGCAGACGTGGGCGCCGTTGGGATAGGTGCTGGCCCCGGCCGTGAAGGTGCCGGTTGCCTCGAACACGATGGCGTCGCCCTCGTCGGACGCCGTGGCCGCCGCGACCTCCGCCAGCGTCAGTGCACGGTCCGTGCCGCGCAGGGCGAAGCGCCCGTCGCGGTACTCCAGGTCGGTCGCCGCCGCCTGAAACAGCCCGGCCGCGCGCAGCCGGACCTGCTCCTGGACCTTCAGCGCGGCGTCCGCCAGCGCGGCGCCGCCGACCGGGATCGAGCGCGACCCGGCGGTGCCGCCGCCGGTCTCGACCAGGACGGTGTCGCCCTGGATGATGTCCACCGCCTCCGGCGGCGCGCCCAGGTATTCGGCGATGATCTGCTTGAACGCGGTCTCGTGGCCCTGGCCGTTGGACTGGGTGCCGACCTGGACGGTCACCTGACCGTCGGGCCCCACCCATATGGTCGGCGACTCGGAGCCGAAACCGCCGCAGGCCTCGATGTAGGTCGACAGGCCGATGCCGCGCAGCCGGCCGCGCGCCGCCGCCTCCGCGCGCCGGGCCGGGAAGCCGTCCCAGTCGGCCAGCGCCAGCGCATCGTCCAGGTTGCGGGCGAAGTCGCCGCTGTCGAAGGTCAGGCCGGTGGCGGTCGTGTACGGCATGGCCTCGCGCGGCACCATGTTGCGCCGCCGGATCTCGACCGGCGACAGGCCCAGCCGCCGCGCCGCCAGGTCGACCATGCGCTCGACCAGATACGCCGCCTCCGGCCGGCCGGCGCCGCGATAGGCGTCGACCGGCTGGGTGTTGGTGTACGCGCCGCGCACCCGCGCATGGACCGCCTCCATCCGGTACTGGCCGGACAGCATCCGGGCGCCGAGCACCGTCGGCACGACCGGTGCGTGGTTGGACAGGTAGGCGCCCATGTTGGCGACCGTGTCCACCTTCAGCGCCAGGAAACGGCCCTCGGCGTCGAGCGCCAGCTCGGCGCGGCTCACGCTGTCCCGGCCGTGGTCGTCGCTGACGAACGCCTCGGTGCGCTCCGCGATCCAGGCGACCGGACGTCCGAAGCGGCGCGCCGCGTACAGCGTCGCGACGTACTCCGGATACAGGAAGATCTTCATGCCGAAGCCGCCGCCCACGTCCGGGCAGATCACGTGGAAGTGCTCGGGCGGCAGACCGAAGACGTGCTCGGCCAGCATGTCGCGCAGGTCGTGCACCCCCTGGCAGGAGACGTAGAAGATGAATACTCCGATCTCCGCGTCATAGGCGGCCAGGCAGCCGCGATCCTCCATCGGGCACGCGACGACGCGGTTGTTGACCAGGTCCAGCGAGACGACATGCGCCGCCCGCGCAAACGCGGCATCGGCGGCGCGCGCGTCGCCCATTTCCCAGTCGAAGGCTTCGTTGCCGGGCGCCTCGCCCCACAGCTGCGGCGCGCCCGCGACCAGCGCGGCGACCGGTTCGGTGACCGCGGGCAGCGGGTCGTAGTCGGCATCGACCAGCTCGGCGGCGTCCAGGGCCTGGTCCGGCGTCTCCGCGACGACCAGGGCGACCGGGTCGCCGACGTGACGGACGCGGTCCACGGCCAGCGCCGGGCGCGGCGGCACCGGCGACCTGCGGCCGTCGCGGTTGCGCACCCGGTCGAGACAGGGGATCGGCCCGATCCCGCCGGCGGCGAGGTCGGCGCCGGTGACGATCCCGACCACGCCGGGGGCCGCGGCGGCCGCGGCCGTGTCCAGCCGGCGGAGCGCGGCATGGGCCAGCGGCGCACGCACGAAGCGGGCGAAGGTCCGGCCCGGCTCGGTGATGTCCGCGATATACGCGCCGCGGCCGGTGACGAACCTGGGGTCCTCGCTGCGCCGCACGGCCTGGCCGAAGCCGAACTTCTTCATCAACTCCTCCGGGGCGTCCCCGCGCGCGGATGCTCACGCGACGACCGCGTGCCGCCAGCATTGCCGAGCGGGCCGCACCCGTCAATGCCGCCGGGCGGGACAGGCGGAGGGTCGGCCCCCTACAGGCAGGGGTAGAAGCGCAGGCGTAAAGAGACTCGCATATCTCCTGATATCGATTGCCTTCTTAGCGTCGTCGTGGTTCGATGCATCAAGAAGCGAGAGGCAGGCGGACGATCCGCACGCGATGCCGGATGGCCGTTCTGCCGATAAGATTCCCTAGCGCGCCGTGCCGGTGTGACGGGGCTCCGGATGACGGTGAAAAAGACCAGGACGTTCTGGGTGCGGCTCGGCATCGCCGTGATGGGTGCGGTTGTGCTGGCGTTCGGCACCGGATTCGTGACCGCGCTGACCGCGATCGACGCGCCGGCGGCATCCTCCGGCGCTGCCTGCGCGCAGCCGTCGGGGACGACCCGCATGGCCGCGGCCGATGGCGGCACTGTCGTGCCCGCCGCAGCACCGGGCGCCGCGGCGGGGCCGGCTGCGGCCGCCGACGGAAGCGCAACCGGCGCAGGCGCCACCGGCGCCGGCACGCCGGCAGCCGGCGGCACCGGCGATGCTGCCGCCGCTGCGCCACCCGGAGCCGCGGGCGGCGCCGAACCGGCTGCCGCGGACGCGGCCGGCGACAACGCTCCCGCTCCCGATGGAAATGGAAGCATGGCCGGTGCCGGCGCAGCGCCGGCGCCCGGCGGTGCCGCCAACGCGGATGGCACCGGCAGCCCCGCCGGCGGTGCGGGCAACGGCGCGGGGGGCAACGACGCGGGGGGCAACGGCACCGGCAGCGGCTCGAACACCGGCGGCGGCCAGGGCGCGCCGGACGCAGCGCCGCAGCTCGACCTGCCGCCGGTGCAGACCGCCATGTCGTTCGGGCAGGTTCCGCCGCCCGGCGGCAACGGCGCGGCGGCCGCGGGCGGCAACGGCAACGGCGGCACGGGCGGCGGCGCCGCGGCGCCCGCGCACTACGCCATGCAGTTCGGCTCGTTCAGCGACCAGGACCGCGCCAACGAGATGCTGGCCGCGCTCCAGGCGCGCGGCGTCCAGGCGCACGTGGCGGTCGAGCACGACGACAACGGCCGCGCCTGGTACAACGTCCGCTCCGCAGCGTACCGCGACCGGCTGACGGCCGAGCAGCTCGCCGTCGAACTGCGCGCCCGCGACGGGCTGACCTCGCTCGTGGTGGCGGAGGCCGCTCATGCCCAATAGCACGGGCGGCCGCCGGCTGCCGTTCCCGCACCGGCCCGGCGGGCGGCGCGTCGTGCTGCCGGCGATCCTGCCCGCGGCGCTGGCCGTGCTGCTGCTGGTCGCGGGCTGCTCCTCGATCGGCGCAGTGTTCTCGGGCCCCGCCGTGGCCGTCAACTCCGTCATGATCACGGCGAGCGACGACATGAACCACAACAGCCCGGTCGCCGTGGACCTGGTCATCCTCTACGACGACTCCCTGACCGAACGGGTGCTCGGCATGACCGCCGCCGACTGGTTCAACCACCGCGAGCAGCTCCGCCGCGACTTCCCCGAGGGCCTCCAGGTGGTCAGCTGGGAGATCGTGCCGGGCCAGACGCTGCCGGCCCAGCCGGTCTCGCGCCGCTCCGGCACGACCGCCGGGTTCCTGTTCGCCAACTACTTCGCGCCGGGGCAGCACCGCATCCGCCTGACCGACCAGTCGCAGGTCCACGTCCGGCTGCTCAAGGAGGCCTTCACGATCTCCGCCCCGGCGCCGGAGGCATCGGCATGACGGCGGACCCGGCCCCCGACGGCCGCAGCCGCGGCCGCGCCGCGCTCGCCGGCGGCGGCGACGTGCCCGAGGCCATCCAGTGGTCGGAAGGCATGATGCTGGCGCCGCAGCACTTCCAGCAGCTGGCCCGGCGCGGCGAAGAGCTGCTGGCCTACCACGTGCTGACCGCCGCACCCTTCCATTGGGGCATCCGGCGATTCGAGCACGACGCCGACCTGCTGCCGGAAGGCATCTTTCGCGTCTCCAGGCTGGAGGCGCTGATGCCGGACGGCCTGCTGGTCTACCACGACGCCGAGCTCCACGAGACGCTGGAGCGCAAGCTGCAGCCGTTCAGCACGGCCATGACGGACGGACCGCTGACCCTCTATCTGGCGGTTGCGGTGCGGCGCGGGGCCGGCATCACCGAAAGCGACGGGCCGCTGCGCTACCGCTCGGTGGACGGCCCGCCGGTCGTGGACGAGACCGCCGGCGGCTCGGAAGTGCGCATCCCGCGCCAGCGCCCGCGGCTGGAGCTGGTCCCCGTGCCCCACGGCGAGGGGCCGCCCGACTCCCGCTATGTCTCGTTCCCGCTGGCGCGGCTGACGCGCCGCAACGAGACCTTCGCGTTCACCGACTACCAGCCGCCCCTGTTGGCCCTGACGCGCGGCTCGCCGCTCGGCCGGCAGTGCATCGACGCGATCCGCGCGATCCGCGAGAAGGCGGTCATGCTGACCGAGCAGGGCAGCTCGCCCGCGCTGCCGGCCGGGTCCGACAGCCTGCGTCACATCCAGAACATGCTGCGCAGCCTGCTCAGCGGCCTGCCGCCGTTCGAGGCCGTGGTCAACGCCAACATGTGCCACCCGTTCCCGGTCTACCTGGCCCTGACCGGCCTGATCGGGCCGATCGCGACGCTGGGCAGCGGCGCGATGCCGCCGGTGCTGCCGGCCTACGACCACAACGACCTGCGGGCCAGCTTCCAGCCGGCGTTCGACTTCATCAACCTGATGCTCGACCGGGTGCACGAGACCTATACCGTCCATCCGTTCACCTTCGACGGGCGCCGCTTCTGGATCCTGATGCACTCGGCGTTCATGGCGCCGACGCTGACCATCGGCGTGCGCATCCCCACCGGCCGGCGCGAGAGCGACGTGGTCGAATGGATGAACAACGCGCTGATCGGCTCGGAGAGCATACTCCAGACCCTGTCGGGCCGGCGCGTGCTGGGTGCGGCGCGCGAGATGATCGACCGCGACGAGGCGATCGGCGTGGTGCCGCCGCGCGGCGTGCTGCTGTTCCGGATCATCGCCGACCCGGAGATCGTCAAGCCGCAGGAGCGCCTGGTCGTATGGCGCGTCGGCGAGGCGGCGGAGGCGATCCGGCCGAGCGAGATCCAGCTGTACGTCGGCGACCGGCCGCCGACCGAGGGCGGCGGGGCGTCGTCATGACCGCGGCCATGCCGTCGATCACCGGCGAGGGCGGCGTCACGCTGCTGCTCGACCAGTTCAAGGACTTCTACGCCAAGGTGATCGACCTCAGGGAGCTGGTCGAGACGCGCTCGCGGACCCATGCGACGGCGACCGAGGACGGCGCGCCGCCGCCGGTCGATCCCGCCGCCGTCGCCGCCGAGCTGCGCGCGTTCCTGGAAAGCCGCGCCTTCGCGATGGCGCGGCGGGCCGGGCCGACCGCCGCCCGGTTCTATTCCGAAGCCCAGTACGTCATGGCCTGCCTGGCCGACGAGGTGTTCATCCACCTCGTCGCCTGGGAGGGACGCGAGGCGTGGCGCCACAATCCGATCGAGGCGCAGCTGTTCGACACGCGCCACGGCGGCGATCGGGTGTTCGAGAACATCGACAACCTGCTCGCCGGCAACGACCAGGCCCAGGCCGAGCTGGCCTCGGTCTACCTGTGGACCCTGGGGCTGGGCTTCCGCGGCCGCTACCGGGACCGCGACGACCAAGGGCGGATCGCGCATGACCGCCAGCGGCTGTACGCGCTGGTGTACCGGCGGCCGGCGGAGCTCCAGGCGACAAGGCCGCCCCTGCTGCCGGAGCCGTACGCCTACACCCTCGACCGCGGCGGCGGCGGCCGGTTGCGCTCGCTGGCCCGCTGGTTCCGGATCTGGGTGGGCACGGTGGCGCTGATCATCGCCCTGTCGGTCGTGGTGTGGTGGGCGGTTGCGTGGCCGATGACCGGCGAAATGAACGACACGCGCCAGGGGACGGAACCGACCGCCTCCGGCTGAGGATACGGACGAACTGCGCGCAGGGCCATGGAGTCGGACCCTTCCTTCATCGCGTCGGTGCAGCCCTACCTGCCGTACGTGCTGATCGCACTGGCGGTGCTGCTCGTGCTCGCGCTGGTCGTCATCGTGCTGGTGCTGCGCCGCGCCGCCAAGTCCGACGCCGGGGCGGAGGACGGCGGCGACGAGGCCGCCGCCGGGGCGGCGCCGCCTCCGCCCCCGTCCGCCGTCGATCCCGCCGACCTCGACACCGCGTTCCGCCAGGCGATCGAGGACCTGCGCCGGCGGGCGCCGGGGCCCGACTTCCGCTACCGCGTCCCCTGGGTGGCTCTGCTCGGCGGCCGCTCCACGGGCAAGGGAGCGCTGCTCGCCAACCTGCTGGCGCGCGGCCAGGGCGGCCGGGCCACCATGGACAGCCGCGGCTGCGCCTTCTGGTTCTTCGACGGCGGCATCGTGCTCGACCTGGGCAGCGACATGGTGATCGGCCGCGACGAGGCGGACGAGCGCGCCTGGCGCCGGCTGCTGCGACTGCTCGTGCGCCACCGCCCGGACCGGCCGCTCGACGGGCTGATCCTGACCGTGTCGGCGAGCGACCTGGCCGGGCCGAACCGGCTGAGCGACGACCGGCTCGCCGCCCGCGGCACGCTGTTCTACGAGCGGCTGTCGCAGCTCCAGACCGAGATCGGCCTGCGCCTGCCGATTTATTTCGTGATCACCCGGTGCGACGCGCTGCCGGGGTTCGCCGACGTGGTCCAGGCGCTGCCGCACCGGGTGTACGACAACATGCTCGGCTGGTCGAACCCGGCACCGGCCGACGCCGCCTATTCCCATGCCTGGATCGGCGAGGCGTTCGACCGGTTGTCCGCCGATCTGACGCGGCTGCAGCTGGCCGTGTTCGCCGACCGCGATACGGTCGCCGATCCCGACGGCCTGTTCGGCCTGCCCGACCGCATCCACGGCCTGGCCGGTCCGGTCGCTCAGTTGGCCAACGCGCTGTTCCGCGACACGGCGTACCGCGAATCGTTCTTCCTGCGCGGCATCTATCTGACCGCCAACGCCGACCCCGATGCACGGCCGGCTGCGGCGCACGGCCGGTTCGGCGCGCCGGACCCGGCCCAGGCCGCGGCGGCCGACGAGGCGCGGCGGCCCGTGTTCTTTCACGACCTGCTGTTCGGCAAGGTGTTCCGCGAGGCGGGCCTGGCGCGGCCGACCAACGTGACCTACCTGTCGCGCAACCGCGCGATCCGGGCCGTGCAGATCGGAATCGTCATCACCCTGCTGCTCGGCGTCCTGTACCTGTGGGTCGGCGCCAACCGCCTGAGCCATGTCAGCATGGCCATGATCGGCCAGCAGAATGCCGCCGGGGCAGCCGCCCAGGCCGGGATCGTGGACGCCATCCAGCGGGGTCTGAACACGATTCAGGCGCAGACCGGCGACCAGACCTGCCGCGAATGGCGCGCGCCGCCGACGCCGCCGGACCCGCAGGTGCAGGAATCCGTCCGCATGCTGCTCAACAGCATGGCGGATCTGAACCGCTCATGGGTTCTCCTGCTGTTCCCCAGCTTTTGGCTGACCGACCTGAGCGAAGATATCCGCGACATGCTGGGGACGGGGTTCAGCAGCGTGATCGTCCGCGGCCTCTGCCTGGGGCTCAAGCAGCGCTTCTCCACGATCATCGACGAGGCGGGCGACGATCAGGCCGCACCCGTGACCCTGCCGCAGCCGGCGCTGAACCACGTCGAGTACTACAGCCTGCGCGACCTGGTGTTCTCGCTGAGCGTCTGGAACGATCGGCTGGAGGATTTCCAGGGCCTCACCGACCTGGGCGACCTGGATCGCCTGAACCGGCTGACCGATTACGTGTACGGTTTCCCCGTGCCGGAGAACCTGCGCAGAAGTCCGGGCTTCTACCGCCAGGCCTCGGGCGGGACGCTGTCCCGGATCGGACAGAACGACCTGTCGGCCGAGGCCCGCAACACGTTGCGCCAGGTCGTCGAGCGGTTCCTGTGCCGCGTGACCGGCTACACCGATTGCCCCGAAGGCGTCCGCGGGCGGCTGTTCGAGGCGCTCCAGGACCTGCAGGACGCGCTCGAGCGGCTGAACCGCGTCGCGGCCCTGCACGAGGGCCTGGCCGCGGAGACCGAACTGCAGGCCTTCCGCACCGCGGTCGACCGGTTCCGCGCCGTCGAGACGGCGTTGCGCGACCCGGCCGTGGCCTGGCTCGGGTCGCCGACCGCCGACCTGGGTCCGGACGTGCGGGACCTGGATGCCGTGATCAACGGCCTGGACATGCTGCGCGGCCGCAACGCCCCCGACGACCAGCTGATGTCGGCGATCGGCCAGGCCCACCACGACACGCGGCAGGCCCTGCGGGCGTTCCAGGCGGCGCTGACCGGCCCGCTGCTGGCCCGCGACGAGCAGGGCAACGTGCAGCTCGCCCTGTCCGACGAGGCGCAGCAGCTGCGGCGCCTGCTGACCGACCTGACCGGGCGGCCGTTCATGGCGACCGACGTGCCCGCGGGACAGCCGGCCGCCGCCGGCGGGCTGCGCTGGAACGTTTCGGTGCTCGACCCGGCGGTCGTCATGATGGAGAACTACCTGCTGTTCCAGGCGGGCGACCTGCCCGAGTTCCAGCCCAACATCCGGCCGGCGGTCCAGTCGCTGGCCCTGGCGCAGCTGCGGGCCAACGTGATGGGCATCGTCGCCCAGGCGCAGCAGCCGGCGCAGGGCACGTCCCAGCCGCCGCGGTTCCGCCGGGCCGAGGAACTGCAGGTCGCGATCCTGGACTTCCGCCAGGCCGCGCCCGTGCTGCAACGGCTGATCAACACGTTCGACCAGTTGCAGGAGAACGATGCCGCGACCACCCTGCGCCAGGTCGTCGTCGCGCAGGGGCGGGCGCTGCTCCAGGGCGTCGACGCGCTGCTTGCCGACCGGCAGCCGTACACGCCGATCGGCGGCGGGTTCGGCGCCTGGGACGGCACCGGCAACCCCGCCTTCGCCGCGTTCGGCGTGAGCAGCCAGGGCGCACTGGCGCGCTACGTGGCGCAACAGCAGGAGACGGTGACCGAGCTCGCCGAGAGCTATGCCCAGCCGGTCGTGGACGTGCTGGTCGGATCCACGGTCACCCCGGACGGTACGACGCCGCCGGCGATCGCGGTCCGGTGGCGCTCGATCCTTCAGGCCCTGCAGCAGTTCGCCCTGCAGCAGCCGGGCAACCCGGTCTCCGAGCTGAACACGTTCATCACCGAGACCCTGCCCCAGGTCACGCTCCAGAACTGCCGCGAGATGACCGACGTGACCGCGTCCGGACAGGCCGCGCAGGACTTCTTCACGCAGCGCCGCATCGACCTGGCGCAGAGCCTGGCCGGGCGCTGCGACGGCATCAGCGGCAGCGACGCCTTCGTCAGCTACGCCCGCATCCGCACCGCCTTCAACCGGCTGCTCGCCGACCGCTTCCCGTTCTCCACCGACCCCGGCACCGCCGGCAACCCGCAGGTCGACCTGGACAGCCTGCGGTCGTTCTTCCAGATCTACGACGAGAACAGCGAGGGCCTGGCCGACGCGCTGGCCGCATCGAACCTGAGCGACCCGATCCGGCAGGACGCGGTCACCTTCGTGCAGCGGCTCGCCGACGTGCGCACCCTGTTCGCCGGCTGGCTGGACGCGCCGGGCAGCGGGGGCCAGCCGGTGTTCGCGCTCGACGTGAGCTTCCGGGTCAACCGCAGCGGCGAGAACAAGGCCAACCAGATCATCGAGTGGGCGCTGTCGGCCGGCGGCGTCCAGGTCGACTGGCTGGCCGCGCAGCCCCAGGTCCAGTGGGAGCACGGCCAGCCGATTTCGGTCACCCTGCGCTGGGCCAGCAACGCCCCGACCCGGCCGATGAACGACCCGCAGCAGCCCGCCCTCCAGGTGCAGGGCCGGGCGGCCGTGTTCACCTATTCGGGGCCGTGGGCGCTGATCGCGCTGGTCCGCAATCACAACGTCGCCTTGAACCAGCTGCCGACGGCTGAGAGAATCCCCCAGGTCCTGGAGTTCCGCGTGCCGTTGCAGGAGCTCGGCCCCGACCGTGTGGTCACCCCTGCGCCGGACTTCGCCCAGGGCTACATACGGGTGATGGTGCGCGGCGCCCCGCAGCCGGGCAGCGACGCGCCGCCGGGCCGGCCCATCGAAATGCCGACCTTCCCGACCTCGGCCCCCGAGCTGCCATAGCCCACGCAAGAGCGACCATGGCGACCATCGACATCGACCGCCTGCTCCAGCCGATCCCGGGCGACGACCCCGCCGGGGCCGACCTGCGCTACGAGGGCATCTACGACGAGCTGCGCGAGGCCCGGCGCGAGGACGACCCCAGCCTGCCCCAGGGCGTCTGGGCTGCAGACCTCAAGCGCGCCGACTGGGCGCGGCTGCGCGAGCTGGCCGTCGGGGCGCTCGCCGAGCGCAGCAAGGACCTGCAGATCGCCGCCTGGCTGGTCGAGGGGCTGACCCGTCTGGAGGGCCCGCGCGGCCTGGCCGACGGGCTCAACCTGGTCACCGCGCTGTGCCACGCCTTCTGGCCGTCGCTGTATCCGAAGATGGAGGACGACGACCTGGAGTACCGCCTGGGCATCTTCTACTGGGTCAACGAGAAGCTGCCGCTGGCGCTCCAGCACGTGCCGGTCACCCGCGTCACCGGGGCGGAGGCCGACGACTACGTCTGGGAGGACTGGCAGAAGGCCCAGCTGATGGACGTGATGGCGCAGCGCCAGCGCAAGGAGTTCGAGAAGGCCGAGGCCGAGGGCGCGGTCACGCGGGCCCGCTTCCTGACCAGCGTCGGGCTGACGCCGTCGCCGTTCTATCATCAGCTGGACGAGGACCTGGCCGCGGCGATCGGCGCGCACGGCCGGCTGGCGGAGGCGCTGGACACGCTGTGCGGCCGCGACGCGCCCAGCCTGGCCCGGCTCGCCGAGCCGCTGCAGCAGATGCGCGCCTTCGTCGAGACGGTGCTGAACGACCGGGGGGAGGCCATGACCGCACCCGCACAACCGCCGGAGGACCAGACCGATGCGCCGGCGCCGGCCGACTCGGCCGAACCGGCCGAGCCAGTCGAGGGCGTCGGCTGGGGCCCGCTGCGCAGCCGCGACGACGCGTACCGCCGGCTCGCCGAGATCGCCGAGTACCTGAACCGCATCGAGCCGCACAGCCCGACGCCCTACCTGATCCGCCGCGCCGTCGCCTGGGGCAACATGAGCCTGGCCGAGCTGCTCCACGAGCTGATGGCCGAGGGCGGCGACCTGGGCACCACCGCTCGCCTGCTGGGGCTCGACCGCAAGCGGTGACCGAGCCGGCGGCCGCCGTGCGGGGCCTTCACGCGCGCAGCCGCTTCCGGTAAACGACGCCATGCCCCTGCTCCGCGCCATCGCCACCGTCGGCGGGCTGACCATGGTCAGCCGGGTGGCCGGGTTTGCCCGCGACGTGCTGACCGCCGCCATCCTGGGCGCCGGGCCGGTGGCCGACGCGTTCTTCGTCGCGCTCAAGCTGCCCAACCTGTTCCGCCGGCTGTTCGCCGAGGGCGCGTTCAGCGTGGCCTTCGTGCCGATGTTCTCCGCCGAGCTGGAGCAGAACGGCCGGCCGGCGGCCAAGGCGTTCGCCGAGGAGGCGCTGGCGGCGATGGTCGGCGTGCTGGTGCCGCTGACGGTGGCGGCGGTGGTCGCCATGCCGTGGCTGGTGCCGGCGATCGCGCCCGGGTTCGTGGACCAGCCGGACAAGTTCGCGCTGGCGGTGGAGTTCGCGCGGATCACCTTCCCCTACCTGATGATGATGTCGCTGGTCGCGCTGATGGGCGGGGTGCTGAACTCGGTCGACCGGTTCGCCCCGTTCGCCGCCGCGCCGATCCTGTTCAACGCGACGCTGATCGCCGCCCTGCTGTTCCTGACGCCGTACGTGGCGACGCCGGGCCATGCCCTGTCCTACGGCGTGGCCGCGGCCGGGGTGCTCCAGCTGCTGATGCTGGCCGAGGCCTGCCGGCGCGCCGGCTATGCGCTGCGGCTGCCGCGGCCGCGGCTGGGCGGGCGCACGGTGCGGCTGCTGCGCCTGATGGGGCCGGGCGCGATCGGCGCCGGCGTCATGCAGATCAACATCTTCATCGACGTGCTGCTGGCCTCCCTGCTGCCCACGGGGGCGATCAGCTACCTGTACTACGCCGACCGCCTGTACCAGCTGCCGCTCGGCGTGATCGGCATCGCCATCGGCACGGCGGTGCTGCCGCTGCTGTCGCGGCAGGTGGCGACGGGCGGGGCCGACGGCAGCAACCAGCCCGCCATGACCACCCAGAACCGCGCGATCGAGTTCGGGCTGCTGCTGGCGCTGCCGGCGGCGGCCGCGCTCGTCGTGATCCCGGGGCCGATCCTGACCGTCCTGTTCGAGCGCGGCGCGTTCGGGCGCGTGGAAACGATCGCCACGGCGTGGGCGCTGGCCGCCTATGCGATCGGCATCCCGGCGTACATCCTGGTCAAGGTGCTCTCCACCGTGTACTTCGCGCGGCAGGACACGGCCAGCCCGGTCAAGGTGGCCGTGGTCTGCACCGTCGCCAATGTGGCGCTCAGCCTGTCGCTGATCTGGTGGATCGGGCACGTCGGCATCGCGCTGGCCACCGGCCTGACCGCCTGGATCAACGCCGGCCTGCTGGCCCGCGGCCTGCGCCGCCGCGGCTTTCTGGTCTTGGACGCGCGCCTGCGCACCCGGCTGCCGCGGCTGGCTCTGGCCACCGCCGGGTTCGCCGCGGCACTGTGGGCGATGGCGGTCGGGCTGGCCGGGCCCCTGGCGGGCCCTCTGCCGGTCGCGGCGCCGGCGCTGGTCCTGCTGGTCGCCGCCGGCGCGGCGGTGTATTTCGGGCTGGCGCAGATGCTGGGCGCCGCGGAACTGAAGGATATGGTGCGCCTGGTGCGCCGGCGGGCGGCATGAGGGCGGGCCACCCCCGTCACCCCGCCTGCGCCGCCAGGCGGGCCAGCGCCGGGCCGGTCACGCGGTAGGGCAGCCATTCCTCCAGGTGGGTCAGGCCGAGGCTCTGATAGAAGCCGCGCGCCGGGTTCCAGTGCAGCACGTTGAGCTCCAGCCGGCGGCACTCGCGCTCCACGGCGACGGCGGCGCAGGCGGCCATCAGGCGGCGGCCGACGCCCAGGCGGCGCGCCCGCTCCAGCACGTACAGGTCCTCCACGAACAGGCCCGGCCGGCCCTCCCAGGTGGAATACGTGTGGAAGTACAGGGCGAACCCGACCGGATCGGCCGCCGCGCCGCGGCCGTCGCCGGCCAGCTCGGCGAGCAGCGCCTCGAATCGCGGCGCGGCGCCCCAGCCGTCGCGCACCAGGTCGGCCTCGGCGGCGCGCACCTGGTCCTCGGCGTGCTCGAACCGGGCCAGCTCGCGGATCATGTCGAGGATCACGGCTGCGTCGTCGGGTCGCGCCGGACGGATGCGGACGGCGGTCATGCGCAGAACTCTCCCGTGGCTGGCGGACGCGCCGCGCGGCCGTGGCCATCCCGGCCGCGCACCGCGGCGGCGCTTGATTCCGCAGCGCAATGGCCTATCTGTCAACGGGACGCAGGGCCGAATTCGGGCTGCGTCGGGAGTGCCGCTGCGGCGGACTCTCTGCTACCATGCAACCCGACGCTCGCTCGTAGGAGGAGTCTTCCGTCGTGTCTCGCCTGTCCATGCTGAACAGCCCCCTGCTCCTCGGCTTCGAGCAGTTCGAGCGTACCCTGGACCGGGTCGCCAAGGCGTCATCGGACGGCTATCCACCGTACAATATCGAACGCGTCGGCGAAGACGGGCTGCGCATCACGCTGGCCGTCGCCGGGTTCCGGGTGGAGGACCTGTCCGTCCAGGTCGAAGACAACCAGTTGATCGTGCGCGGCCGCACGCACGACGACAAGGAGCGGGTCTACCTGCACAGGGGAATCGCCGCGCGGCAGTTTCAGCGTGTCTTCGTGCTCGCCGACGGCATCGAGGTGTCGGCGGCATCGCTGGACAACGGCCTGCTCAGCATCGATCTGGTGCGGCCGCTGCCCGCGGCGAAGGTGCGCTCCATCGAGATCTCCCGCCCGGCCGGCGACGAGCCCCGCCGGAACGTCGCCTTGGGCACCGGCGGGGGCGTACCCCATTCACGCGAGTCAATCGAGGACTGAGCCATGTACACGCGGATCGAACAAGCCTACGAGCCGATGTCGGCGTCGGATTTCGCCGCGTACGGCATGCAGCAGATCGCGTACGTCAAGCCGGTGGACGCCGAGGGCAAGCCCGCCTTCGCCGTCCACGCCGCCGACGGTACGCCGCTGACGACGCTGCCGGACCGCGAAGTGGCCTACGCCGTCGTGCGCCAGAACGACCTGGAGCCGGTCAGCACGCACTGAACGATGCCGGCCCGCCAGTCACTGCCCGGATCGACCGCGCCCGGTGTGGGCCGGCCCGGATCCGTGTCCCGCAGGAGGGCCGAATACCCGACTTGGTGATGCAAACGATGGATCCGCCATCGCGGAGCCGGATTCGGTTTGCGCTTTGAGCCACCTGGAGTGGCAGATCCCCTTTTGATTTTCTTTGGCGGCCGATGAGCCGCTCCGCGGCGATGCCCGGCCACGAACGGCAACGTGGCCGCGCGCAACCGTGCCTGCTGGCCCAACAGTCTCTGCGGCCTTCCACCTGCCCCCGCCCGCGGAAACCCGATTGCGCGCCTGTACCCCCGACCGGATACCTGTCCGGCCCCGAAATGAACCGGAATAAACCGGAATGTGCACCGTTCCGCCATAAAATACCCAAAACCCCGAAAGTAAACGATCCGCAAATGCGGCGGCCTTGAAACTTCGCGAAAAGCATTTTGCGTTGCAGCATGCAGCGGACCCGGCCGAACACTGTCTTTCCTCTTGGTGTTGCAAAAAAGCCTCTTTACAGCACGGCGCACGCACACCAGTGTCTCGCCCGTTGGCGGTCGCAGTGCGCCGCTGCAACAGGGAGCCGAACGTCATCGCGTTCGACACGAGCCACGCCGGCCGGGCCTATCCCGTGCGGGACCAAGGCCCCCGGCGCACCGGGAGAGCGGACGACGACCCGTTTCGCCGCCCTCCGCAGACAGCGCATCCCCCTGCGCGCACACGGGCATCCCCCTGCCCTCCCCTGCTTCAATACGGAGACGACAGATGCAGACCCTTCACCGTTCCCGGACTCCATCCACCGACGACGTGGCCGACCTGGCAGGACCGCTGATGGTCGGCCTGCCCAGCGTGCTGGTTGTCGAGGACTGGCAGCACATCGACCGGCACCCGACCGCCCCGGAAGGCGGCGGGCACAGCATGCCGGCCGACATGCTCGGCGGTGCGCCGCTGAGCTTCTTTAACGCGGCCTGATCCGCGGGCGCCGCAGCGCCCCGAAACGCAGGCACGACATGCCCCAAACGGGAAGGAGCCGGGCCACCCGCCCGGCTCCTTCGCTTTTTGTCCGTCCGCGGGCCCGGCCGAGCAGGGAGACCTGCGGTCAGCCGTGGCCGTGCCGGTTGCCCGGGAACCAGTCCGGGTCCAGGACGGCGCTCAGGGTGTACGGGCAGCTCGACGGGAGCTGGTCGGCGCGCACGCCGTCGTGCGCCAGGACCGCGGCGGCAGTGTCGCGGGCGCGGCGGTAGGACTCGGGCAGCGTCTGCTCGGCGTGCGCCCACAGCGTACCGCTGCGCGAGAACGCCTCCTTCATGGCGTTGCGCAGCGCCGTCGCCGTCTCGATCCAGTGCTTCCGCGGCTCCTGCGCCGGGGAGTACTCCAGCTTGAGCAGGCACTCCAGCACCGCGACGAGCTCGCTTTCGATGACGCCCTTGCGGCCGGCCAGGAACTCGTCGAGGGCCGCAGCCAGCCGGACCGGATCCAGGTCATAGAACCGGCCGACGCGCAGCGCGGTGATCTGGTCGCCGACCCAGGCGTCGAAGTCGGTGTCGTGCCGTTTCTGTTGCATGGTTCGTCTCCCGACAGTCGCAAAGGCCGTTCAAGGGTGGGCCGCCGGGGAAGGGCGGCGGTCGCGGCGGGGTGCGGAGGATCGCCCGGGGGGCGTCGGCGGTCCCTCCATGGTTCGCGAACACTGCAGGCGGCGGCGAGGTTCCGCCGGGCCGCGGCGCCGGCAGGCCGGTCGGCCTGGACACCGTGCATCCCCCGCGGGCAACGGTTCGCGCCGCGTCACCAGAGGGCGCGGGTGACGGCGGCGAGCGACTCCCGCTGCCGCTCCGCCGCGTCGAAATTGGCCGGGTCGAGCCAGCGGTCCAGGGCCGCGCGCACGCCCGGCCACTCGCTGTCCAGGATCGAGTACCAGGCCGTGTCGCGGCTCACCCCGTCGATGACCTTGTGGTTCAGGAAGGTGCCCTCGTACCGGAAGCCGAGGCGCAGCGCGGCGCGGCGCGAGGCGGTGTTGAGCGCGTTGGTCTTCCACTCCAGCCGCCGGCAGCCGCAGTCGTCGAGGACGTGGCGCATCATCGCGGCGAGCGCATCGGTGGCGGCCCGGCTGCGCTGGAACGCCGGACCGATCCAGATATTGCCGATCTCGACGACGCCGTCGGCCGGGCGCATTTCCATGAACGCGGCCATGCCCATGGCGGCGCCCGAGGCCCGGTCGCGCAGCACGAAGAACAGCGGGTCGGCCGAGCCGGCGCACCCGCGCAGCCACGGGATCATGGCGGCGACGTCCGGCCACGGCCCGTAGGGCAGCATGGCGAACACCGCCGCGCCGCGGTCTCCGGCGGCGTGCGCGGCCGCGAACAGCGCCTCGGCATGCACGCGCGGGTCGAGCGGCTCCAGCGCGGCCCACGCGCCCTTCAGCCCGGCCCGCCCCGGACGCACGCCGGGCGGCGGCGGCGCCGGGAACCGTCCGGGCGGGCGGCGTCCTGCGGCGCTGGCCGCATCCAGGGCGGCGAGGTCGTCCGGGACGGTCATTCCGCCTCCCCGGCCCCGGCGGACCACTCCAGCACCCGCGCCAGGTGCGCGTAATCGTCGTCGCCGCGGGCGTGGGCCGGACGCGGCTGCGACAGGTAGGGCGTCGCCGGGTCGTCGAAGCGGGCGATCAGGCCGAGCAGGCCGTCCCAGGCCTCGGCGATGCGGTCGTGCATCTCCTCCGGCTTGATCGGGCGCAGCTCGCCGGCGGGGTCGCCGCCGGACAGCTTCCAGTGCACCAGTTCGCCGATCTCCAGCGCGTCCACGCCCTGGAACCCGCCGACCGAGGCAATCGCCGCCTCCAGCGGCAGCTGCGGAGCGAACCCGGCGGCGATCATCCTGTCGGACGGCACGGTGCCGGTCTTGTAGTCGATCACGGCGAGGCGGCCGTCGGCGAGCCGGTCGATGCGGTCGGCGCGCGCGCGCAGCCGGAAATCGCCTTCGGGACCGGCAAGGACGCAGCCGCCGGCGCGCTCCACCGCCAGCGGCGCCGCCTTGGCCCGGCGCTCGCGCTCGCGGTCCACGAACCAGGCGGCGATCCGCTCGAAACGCGGCCACCAGAACGCGGCGATGCCGGGATAGGCGAACCAGGGCGCGAACGCCGCCCTGCCGCAGCCGAGCAGTTGGTCGAGGGCGTCGTCCGGCATGCCGTCCAGGCATCCCTCGATGAACCGGTGCAGCGCGGCGTGGACGATCTGCCCGCGCTCCGCCGCGCCGGGGTCGGCGTCGAGCGGGTCGAGCGGCTTCAGGCCAAGGACGCGGCGGGCGTAGATCGCGTAGGGATCCGCCATCCACTTCCCGATCTCGGTCACCGACAGCGCGCGCGGCCGGGCGGCGACCGGCGGGCACGGCGCCGGCGGCGCGGCGGGCCGCACCCGCTCCGGCGCATCGAGCTGCCGCAGCCAGTCCAGGTAGGCACCGCCCGAGGCGAGCGCCCCGGCCAGCCCCGCGCCGTCGAGCACCGCGTCGAGCCGCTGCAGCCAGCGCGACGGCACCGAGGGCGCACCGCCGACCCGCTCCGCCCGGGTCAGCACGACGCGCGGCGCCGCCAGCAGCTGGGCCACGTCGTGCGCCGCAAGCCCGATGCGCCGCTCCGGCGGCGGCAGGCCGAAGCGCTTCTCCATGGGCCGCGACATCCACGGGTCGGCCTGCGAGTCGGGCGGCCAGGTGCCTTCGTTGAGCCCGCCGAGCACGACCACGTCCGGCTGCTGCAACCGCGCCTCCAGCGGGCCCCAGACGAACAGCCGCGAGTGTCCGCCATAGCGCGGCCGCACCGCCCGTCCCGCCATCAGCGCCTCCAGCACCGGCGGGTAGTCCCGGCCGGCCAGCGGCGGCATGTCGCCGGCGGCGCGGTACAGCTCGCTGAGGAACGCGGCCGCGGCCTCGCCGTCCTCGCGGCGCCACAGCCGCGCCGGGCCGGGCTCGGCATCGCTCGCCGCCAGTGCCTCGCAGAACAGCGCGTGCGCCTCGACCAGCGCGGTCAGCGGCCGGCCGCGCGCGGCCGTCAGCGAGAAGAACGGCTCGGCCAGCGAGGCCAGCCGGTCGAGCCACTGCCCCAGCACCGCGCGCTCGCCGGCCGCCTCGAACCGGTCGCGCGGCACGTCGGCCAGCGCGGCGCGCAGGCCCTCGAACCCCGGCGCCGGCCGCGGGCCGCGCAGCACCGCCCGCTCCAGCGCGCGGGCGCGGGCGCGGAACGTGGCGGTGTCCTGGCCGCCGGAGGCGAGCGGGTGCTTGAGCAGGGCGAGCAGTTCGACCGGCGCCGCCTCGCTCAGCGCGCACGCGGCGGCCAGACGCAGGAAGCCGCCGACCGGCGTCTCCGCCAGCGGGCGGCCGGCGCTGTCGTCCACCGCCAGCCCCCAGCGGCCGAGCGCCGCGGCGACGCGCCGGGCCAGCGTGCGGTCGGGGGTGACCAGGGCGACGGTGGCGCCGTCCTCCTCCAGCGCCTGGCGCATGCGCAGGGCGATCGCGCCCGCCTCCTCATGCGGCGTCGGGCAGTCGATCCGGACCAGGCCATCGAGGGCGCGCGCGTCCAGGCCGTGCGGCCGGCCGCGCCACACCTCGCTGGTCGCCGCCGGGCGCATGACCTCCGCGATCAGGCGGCGGCGGTCCGGGCGCGGGCCGTCGCCGGGCGGCAGCGGCCAGTCGGCCACGTCGGCGCGGTCCAGGCCGATCGCCTCGAGCAGGCGGGCCAGCCCGAACTGCGGGTGCGTGTCGTCGAGCGCCGCCCAGGCCGCGCCGTCGAGCACGCGGTCGAGCCCGGGCAGCACCACCTCCCCCTGCGGCAGGCGGGCGACGGCGGTCAGCAGCTCGGTGGTCGCCGGGTTCGTGCCGGTCACGCCGGCCGCGATCACCGGGCCGTCCGGCGGCCGCGCCCGCCACGCCGCGGCCCGCGCCGAGAGCAGCCGGTCGCGCCGATCGGCCGGGTCGAGCGCACCCTCCTCGGCCAGCACCGCCGGCCAGTGCTCGGAGACGATGCGCAGGAACTCCACGGTGACCTGCCAGTGCTCGGCGAGGTCGTCCGGGACCAGCTCGGCCAGCCGGTCGAAGCCGAGGCGTTCGGTCTGCACCCGGTCGAGCAGGCGCGCCAGGTCGGCGGCCAGCCAGGCGGCCTGCGCCGGGGTCACCTCCAGGTCGCGCCGGGCCAGGATCATGCGGGCGAGCAGCAGCCGGCGGCGCAGCTCCGGGATCTCCGGCGGCAGGTCGAGCCCGGCGGCCAGCCCGTCCGCCCCCTCCAGCCTGTCCACCTCCATCTCCAGCGCCGCGGGATCGACGTCGCCGAGGGGACGCATCGCCGGCAGCAGCAGCGGCCGGCCGCCGGTCAGGCGCAGAAACGCGTCCTGCAGCGCCCGGCAGGCGCGGCGCGTCGGCAGCAGCACGGTGACCCGGCTCAGCGCCAGCGGGTCGTCGCCGTGGCGGCGCAGCAGCTCGGCGGCGAGCGCGTCCAGGAACGCCACGCCGGGAGGTACGGTGGCGACGCGCGGGCGATCGGCCGTGGTCGTTCGTGCGGGGTCGGGGCTCATATCGTCAGCCAGCGCATGTGCTGGGGCGAGATCTGCTCGCGGGCCTCCGCCAGCCCGGCCGGGGTGCCGACGTGGAACGCCAGCCCGTCGTGGACCACGCCCCAGAGGCGGCCCCGCGCCATCGCCCGCTCCCACAGCGGCAGGATCGGGAACGGCGGGTCCGGCAGGTCGACGAACAGCCGCGGGTGCAGCACGCTGACGCCGCAATAGTGGAACGGCGCGGCCTTGCCCTCTTCCGGATAGCTGATCCGGCCCTGGGCGTCCAGGCAGAAGGTGCCCGGCGTGTCGATGCCGACGGTCTTGGCCGACGGCATCAGCAGCAGCACCGCGTCCATGGCATCGTCGCGCCAGGACTGGGCCAGGCGGCGCAGCGCCGGCACGGGGCCGTCCAGCCACAGCATGTCGGCGTTGGCCACGTAGAACGGGCCGGCACCCAGCCACGGCAGGGCGCGGGCGATGCCGCCGCCGATGCCGAGCAGCTCCGGCTCGTGCGAGATGCGGATCGGCGGGGCCGGCCGCGTCGCCAGGTAGGCGGCGATCACGTCGGCCAGGTGGTGGGTGTTGACCACGACCTGCGCGATCCCGACCTCGGCCAGGCGGTCGAAGATGTGGTCGATCAGCGGCTTGCCGGCCACCGTGGCGAGCGCCTTGGGCGTCTCCTCGGTGACCGGGCGCAGCCGCTGGCCCAGCCCGGCCGCAAGCACCATCGCGTGCGTGATCCGCGTTCCCGCCTGGCCCGCCACGGCCGCCTCCGCTCGTGTCCGTCAATCCGTCTGGATGGCCGATGTGGATGGGCCGGCGCGGCCGGCCAGCGCGGCGACCCGTCCGGCCCAGCCGCCGTGCCCGGTCAACCTAGCAGATCGCGCGCCCGGTGCCGCGCCGAAATCGAGCGCCAGGTCGAGCCGCTCGGCCGGCAGCAGCGGGCCCAGCCGGTCCGGCCACTCGACCATGACGATGCCGGCGGCGCGGGCCTCGTCCCAGTCGAGCTCGACCACCTCGTCCGGCGACTCGATCCGGTAGAGGTCGAAGTGCCACAGGATGCCAACCGGGAGGTCATAGGTCTGCACCAGAGTGAAGGTCGGGCTCGGGACCTCGGCTCCGGGCCCGAGCTGGGCGCGCACCAGCGCCCGCACCAGCGCGGTCTTGCCGCTGCCCAGGTCGCCCCGCAGTGCGACCATGTCGCCCGGCCGCAGGCCCGCCCCCAGCCGCGCGGCCAGCGCCGCGGTGGCCGCCTCGTCGGGCAGGTCCAGCGTAACGGTCCGGGCCGGCGGGGGGGGATCGGCAGTCATCGCGGCGCGAGGGTGCGCGCAGGGCGGCGGGAGGTGCAAGGGACAAGGGGACGCGCGGCGGTGGATGGTCAACTCCATGGACTGCCTCCACCTTCCTGCGCCTCTTTTCCGATATTGCGAGTCGGAAGGCCGAGGCCCACTTTCCTTGACTCCGAACCCGTTCCCCCTAAAGTCCGCTTGCGCGTTGCGGACGATGGAGTATCAAGGGCTTGCCATGCAACAAGCCGTCGAAATCGCCAACCAGATCGCGATCACGCTGCCCGACGGGTCGGTGCGGGGGTTCCCTGCGCCGGTGACCGGGGCGGAGGTGGCTGCCGCCGTGTCGCCGCGGCTGGCGCGCGACGCCGTGGCCGCGCGCGTCGACGGGACGGTCCGCGACCTGGACGCCCCCATCGCGCGCGATGCGACGGTGGAGATCGTGACGCGCGACCACGCCGAGGGGCTGGAGCTGATCCGCCACGACGCCGCCCATGTGATGGCAGAGGCGGTGCAGGCGCTCTACCCCGGCACCCAGGTAACGATCGGCCCGGCCATCGAGACCGGCTTCTACTACGATTTCGCGCGGCCCGAGCCGTTCACGCCCGACGACCTGGTGCGCATCGAAGAGAAGATGCACGAGATCGTCGACCGCGGCACGCCGATCGTGCGCGAGGAGTGGGACCGCCAGGACGCGATCAACTTCTTCAAGTCGATCGGGGAGAAGTACAAGGCGGAGATCATCGCCGACCTGCCGGAAACCGAGGTCATCTCGATCTATCGGCAGGGCGACTGGCTGGACCTGTGCCGCGGCCCGCACATGCCGTCCACGCGCCACATCGGCCACGCCTTCAAGCTGATGAAGGTGGCCGGCGCCTACTGGCGCGGCGACCACCGCAACGAGATGCTGCAGCGCATCTACGGCACGGCCTGGCGCAACGACAAGGAGCTCAAGGGCTATCTGACCCAGCTGGAAGAGGCGGAGAAGCGCGACCACCGCCGTCTGGGCCGGGAGATGGACCTGTTCCACTTCCAGGAGGAGGCGCCGGGCGCGGTGTTCTGGCACCCGCGCGGCTGGACGCTGTTTCGCCAGCTCGTGGACTACATGCGCCGCCGCCAGGACGCCGCCGGCTACATCGAGGTCAACACGCCGGAGGTGATGGACCGCAGCCTGTGGGAGTCGTCGGGCCACTGGCAGACCTTCCGGGAGCACATGTTCACGACCCAGACCGAGGACGAGCGCGTCTTCGCGATCAAGCCGATGAACTGCCCCGGCCACATCCAGATCTTCAAGCAGGGCGTGACCAGCTATCGCAACCTGCCGCTCAGGATGGCCGAGTTCGGCAAGGTGCACCGCTACGAGCCGTCCGGGGCGCTGCATGGGCTGATGCGCGTGCGCGCCTTCACGCAGGACGACGCGCACATCTTCTGCACCGACGCGCAGATGGAGGAGGAGTGCCGCGAAGTCGTGGAGCTGATCCTGGACATCTACCGGGACTTCGGCTTCGACGACGTGCGCATCAAGTTCGCCGACCGGCCGCCCAAGCGGATCGGCGCGGACGAGGTCTGGGACCGGCTCGAGTCGGCGTTGCGTGGTGCGCTCGACCACATGGGCTATCCCTACACGGTCAATCCCGGCGAGGGCGCGTTCTACGGGCCCAAGCTGGAGTTCGTGCTGCGCGACGCGATCGGCCGCGACTGGCAGTGCGGCACGCTGCAGGTCGACCTGAACCTGCCGGCGCGGCTGAACGCGACCTATGTCGGCGAGGACGGGCAGAAGCACCACCCGGTCATGCTGCACCGCGCGCTGTTCGGCTCGCTGGAACGGTTCTTCGGGATCCTGATCGAACACTACGCCGGCCGCCTGCCGCTGTGGCTGGCGCCGGTGCAGGCGGTGGTGGCGACGATCACCGGCGACGCCGACGCCTATGCGCAGGAGGTGCACGCCGCGCTGAGACGCGCCGGGCTGCGCGCCGACGTGGACCTGCGCAATGAAAAGATCAACTACAAGGTCCGGGAACACAGCCTGGAAAAGACGCCGGTCATGCTGGTCGTCGGCCAGCGCGAGGCCGAGCAGCGCACGGTCGCGCTGCGGCGCCTGGGGGGCAAGGCGCAGGAAATTCTTGCCCTCGACGAAGCCGTCCATAAACTTGGGGAGGAGGCGCGGTCGCCGATCGACCGGGTTGGTCGGGCCGGCCAAGTGCCTTGACACCATGAACGGATAAAGGAGGCGTTCTATAGCCAGAGGACCTTACGCAGCACCCCCGACCAAGGAAGGGCCGAGGGTGAACCGGGAGATCGATCACCCCTCCGTCCGGCTGATCGCGCCGGACGGTGAGATGCTTGGCGTCGTATCCATCCGCGAAGCGCTGTACGCGGCGGAAGAGGCAGGGCTCGACCTGGTCGAGTTGTCGCCCAATGCCGACCCGCCGGTGTGCAAAATCCTCGACTTCGGCAAATACAAGTACGAGTCGCAGAAGAAGAAGAACGAGGCGCGCAAGAAGCAGAAGACGGTCGACGTCAAGGAAATCAAGCTCCGCCCCAACATCGACGACAACGACTATCAGGTCAAGCTCCGCAACGCGCGACGCTTCCTGGACGACGGCGACAAGGTCAAGGTGACCCTGCGCTTTCGCGGCCGGGAAATGGCGCACCAGGATCTTGGCATGAACGTGCTCGTGCGCGTGCGCGACGAGCTCGAGGAGTTGTCGAAGGTCGAGCAGATGCCGAAGATGGAGGGGCGGCAGATGGTCATGGTGCTGTCTCCCAAGTAGGGGTCCCGCGCGGCCGCCCCGGCCGGGCTTCAGCCCGGCAGCGGGCGCCGCAGGGCCCTGAGGGCGCGTTTCAGCCACCGGCCCGGCGGGGACGCGTGGACCAGGAACAGGGCATTGCCGGGGCGCCGGTGGCCGTACCGGATTGCCTTCAGCAACAGGCGTGCGCCGGTTCCGGTTGCCCCGGCGGCATAGGCATTGCGCCCGATCTCCGTGCAGCGCGCGCCCAGGATGGCGCGTGCGTCCCGCCGCCCCAGGTCCCGCCGGCGGGCCTCGACATGGCGTTCGACCATCGCAATGAGCTGCGCCGACTCGGCGAGCGCGTGGCGCGGCATGTGGCTGAGCGGCGACTCGTGCACGACGATCAGCCGGTCCATGACGACGGCGACGCTGCCGCGCATGGCCAGCCGGATCCACATGTCCTGGTCTTCCCCGACGCGCAGGTCCGGGTCGAACCCGCCGAGCTCCACGAGCACCCGGCGATCGGCCACGACGCAGCTGCTGGCGGTGAACGAATAGGCCAGCAGCGTGCGCCACGCTTCGGGCCCGGCCACCGGAGGCGTGCCGGTGTAGACATGGCGGCTGACCGAGCCGTCCGGCCGGACAAAGCTGCCGTCGCAGACCGCGAACACGGCGCCGGGCTGGGCACCCAGTGCGGCAACCTGGCGGTCGAGCTTGCCCGGCCGCCATTCGTCGTCGGCGTCCAGGAAGGCGATCCAGTCGCCCTCAGCGGCGAAGATGCCGGTGTTGCGTGCCGCCGCCGGGCCGCGGTTCGTCTCGTGCACGATCAGCCGGACCGCCCGGTCGCTCCGGGCCCGCACGGCGTCGGCCGTGCCGTCGGTGCTGGCATCGTCGACGACGATCACCTCCAGCGGCGCATAGGCCTGCGCCCGCACCGACTCCAGCGCCCGCGCGATGGTCGCCGCCGCGTTGTGGGCCGGGATCACGACGCTGATCGGAGGCCGGGCCGTGCCGGGCGGCTGGTCGGGGTGGGACACCAGGATGCGGGTGGTTCGTTGCGCCGGCGACCACTGTTACCGGTCCCGGCCCGCCCGGTCCAGCGCGTCCGGGGCGGCGGTCAGCCGGTGGGCGCGATGCGCACGACCGGCGGCCCGACCGTCAGGCCGGCGTCCTGCCACGCGCCGATGTTGGGCCGGCCGTCCCGCGGCCAGCTCGACCAGTCCTCGCTGCCCGCCCAGTCATGCCCCGCCCGCAGGCGGATCGGCGTGCCCGCGCCGCGCGCCGGACTGTCGTCGCGCAGCCGGAGGTCGCCGCCGGCCGGGTCGCGGAACCCGGCGTCGGTGCCGCCGAGGCCGTGCAACTCCTGCCCGTGCTCCCTGCGCAGGGCCTCGAAGGACTTGCTGGACAGGTCGTAGTCAAACGCGACGGAAGCCGGCCACGGTCCGCCCCGGTACGGGAACCCGCGGAAGAAGTCCCGGTCGTCGCGGCACAGGCACGGCTCCGGGTAGTCCTCCGGCCGGCAGAACTGCACGGCATTGTTCTTGTGGATCAGGCGCTCGGCCCGGGCGTTCTTGATCAGGAACGTGCGCAGATACAGGCTGTTGTTGAACACGAACACCGGCCGGTCCGGGAACGGTTCCCGGTGGTCCAGCTTGTAGACCTGGCCGCCGCGGTGGCCCTGGAACGGCCGGCCGGGACGGTCGTCGAACCAGAGCACGTTGCCGTATAGGTACCAGAACCCGCCGCGCACGCCCTGCAGGGAGAACACCGCGTGGCAGTTCCTGATGCGGTTGTGGAAGACGTGCCAGTTCAGCGCCGTGGCTTCCGGCTCGACCGCGTTGTCGCGGATGTTCTCGAACGTGTTGCCGCAGATCACCACGTTGACGTTCACGGCGCGCACCGGCGGCGGGCCGGCCCGCGGGTCCGCCGTCATGCGCACGCCGTTGAACGCGTTGGCCACCCGGTTGCCCTCGATGCGGATGTCGCCGGCGATGTCGACGCTGCCGAACAGGGCGCCGTTGTAGTAGGCGTAGCGCCCGTGGTGGCTCTCGTCCCACGGGATCTCCGACCACAGCGCGCCGGTCGGGTCCTGCACCCAGCGGCTGTCGCGCACGGTGAAGCCTGCCGAGCCGCGCCCGCGCGCGAACAGGACATAGGTGCCGGCGCGTACGTCGATGCGGCTGAGGGTGATGCCGGTGCAGTCCTCCGCATAGACGAAGCACGGCCAGCAGTCCTGCACCGCCACGTCCGAGATTTCGATGTGTTCGCAGCGGACCAGGTTGAAAAACGCATAGTCGTCGCCGTCGGGCAGCTTCGGATAGATCGAGCCGGCCGCGTTGGTGCCGCAGAGGACCGACAGCAGCGTGCCGTCGGGCGCACGCGAGCCCCTGATGCGGATCGGCGCGTGCTCCCTGCCGCGGCGGCGGTACAGCGCGACGGCGCGATAGTACATGCCCGGCAGCAGGTGCACCGTCGCCCCGGCCGGCGCCAGCGCCAGCGCCTCCGCCAGCGGCAGCGTCGCCCGCGTCAGCCCCTCGCCGCACCGGCCGTCGCCTTCGACGTACCGGTCGTCACCCCGCGGCGTGGCATAGATGTCGGTGATCGCGCCGCCGGCGTCCCGCACCACCGGCGCGCCGAGCCCGTCGGGCGGCGTTTCCAGCCGGTCGCAGTCTTCGGGGGGCGGGGGCATGGCGGCAGACCGAAAGCGATCCATCTCGATCAAGCGGGAAAGCTCATCACTCTGCACTTACCGCCGGCCCGACGGGGTCAAACCGGACTCTCAATCTACTGCCCGTCGCTTCTGCGAAGCGCTGAAGGGTACGAGCGGAAGGTCTCAGCCGTCCGCTCTCGAGCCGCGCAACAACCGCACGCGTTGTGCCCATGCGCCGCGCAAGGTCCTCCTGTGTCAACCCAGCGCGGCTGCGCGCCTCGATAAAGGCCTCCGCGAGCGCAAACTCTTCCTCAAGAGCGTCATAAGCAGCAACGTATTCGGGATCCTTGCGCCATCTGGCGAAGCTATCCTCTACTGGCAGGAATTTGGGCATCACCTAACCTCGTCTGATCGGCTCAAAGCAATACTTATCTCACGTTGCGGGATTTTTTGCGTTTTCTTCACAAACACGCGCAGGACCACGATCCGCCTCCCACTCGCGGTTACGTAGAGAGCGCGCGCAATTCCCTCCTCCCCACGCATTCGCAGTTCCCACAACGGACCCCGGACATGCTTTACATAGGGTTCGCGAACACGCTCAAGACCGATTTTTTGAATGAGATGAACGATATGCTCGAACTTGGCCCTCATAGTCGGTGAAAGCGCCTCAAGCTCCTGCTCGGGACGGTCATCCAGGAATTGGACAATCCAGGTCATTTCGTCCGCGGCCGCGTCAGATGCGCTACGCTACCCCCGCTCAACCCTCAGATCCAGAAAATGCGTCGCGCAGGAGATGCACGGGTCGTAGTTGCGGATGGTCTGCTCGCAGCGCCATTTCAGGTCCTCGTCGGGCATGTCCAGGTTGGCCTGGACGACGCCCAGCAGGTCGCGCTCGATCTGCGGCTGGTTCTGCGAGGTCGGCGGGATGATCCGGGCCGAAACGATCCGCCCCTCCGCGTCCAGCTCGTAGCGGTGATACAGGATGCCGCGCGGCGCCTCGGTGGCGCCGTGGCCGGTGCCGGCGCGGGGCTCGAGCGGGACCGACGGGGCCGGCGGCTGCTCGTACGCGCGGACCAGGCGCAGCGCCTCCTCGCACGCGTACACCGTCTCGACCATGCGCACGAGCAGGCTCTTGAACGGATTGCGGCACGCCGGGCCCAGCCCGGCCTCGCGCGCCGTCGCCTGCGCCAGGTCGGAGAGCTGGGCGAAGTTGTTGGTGTAGCGGGCCAGCGGGCCGACCAGGTAGGGCGCCCGGTTGTCCAGGTCGACGCCGTGCAGCGCGTTGGAGTGCGCCACGTGCTCCTCGTCGAAATGGTCCAGGAACGCGTCGACCGGGATGTCCAGCCCGCGGTTGGAGACGACGCGCCCGTCCTCGATCGCATACCGGTCCGGCAGGTGCAGCGATACGCAGGTGTAGTCGTACTCGAACTCCGGGAAGTCGAACCCGCCGAACGCGCGGCACAGCTCCGCCCCGGCCTCGACGGCCCATTCCAGGTCGTCGGCCAGCGCCCGCACCGCGGCCGTCGGCGGCACGCTGTAGAACCCGCCGACGCAGGTGTTCACCGGGTGCACCGACCGTCCGCCGAGCAGGGCCATGATATCGTTGCCGATCTTCTTCAGGCGCAGCGCCTTCTCGACCAGCTCCGGCTGGGTCTTCGCCAGTTGCAGCGCGTCGTCCAGACCCAGGAAGTCCGGCGCGTGCAGCATGGCGGCGTGCAGCACGTGGCTCTGGATCCACTCGCCGCAATAGAACAGCCGGCGCAGGTCGGCCAGCGGCCCGTCCACGGGGGCGCCCAGCGCCTGCTCCATCGCCTTGCTGGAGCTCATGATGTAGGCGACCGGGCAGATCCCGCAGATGCGCGCGGTGATGTCCGGCGCGTCGGTGAACCGCCGGCCGCGCAGCAGCGCCTCGAAGAAGCGCGGCGGCTCGAAGATGCGGAAGCGGATGTCCTTGACCGCGCCGTCCTTGATGCGGACGTACAGCGCGCCCTCGCCCTCGACGCGGGCCAGGGCATCGACCTTGATGGTGCGGGCGCGAACGTCGCCCGCGGTTTCGCCGGTGGGGCCGTCGGTGCGGTGCGCGTCATTCATGGGCTTCGCTCTCCCTGCGGAACGGTTCCGCGCCCGCATTGAACGAACGGAAGGCGTGGCGGATATCCCTCTGGGCCATGCCGTGGCCGCCGAACCAGCCGGCCAGGCTGGCCGTGTTGGTCCGTTCCTTCGGCCCGAAGCAGCCGTAGCAGCCGCGGTCGCAGGCCGGGCACAGGTTGCCGCAGCCGGCCTGGGTGACCGGGCCCAGGCACGGCTTGCCCTCGGCGACCATGACGCACACGGTGCCGCGGCGCTTGCACTCGACGCACTGGCTGTAGGTCGGCACGTTCGGCTTGCGGCCGTTCAGGAAGGCGTTGATCACCTCGAGCAGCTGGAACCGGTTGATCGGGCAGCCGCGCAGCTCGAAGTCGACCGGCACGTGGTCCTGGATCGGCGTCGACGTGGCCAGCGCATCGATGTAGTCGGGGTGCGCGTACACGGCGGTCACGAAGTCGTACAGCCGGCCGAAGTTGCGCAAGGCCTGGATGCCGCCGGCGGTGGCGCAGGCGCCGATGGTGACCAGCACCTTGGACTGGCGCCGGATCTTGCGGATGCGCTTGCCGTCCTCCGGCGTCGAGATCGAGCCCTCGACCAGCGAGATGTCGTACGGCCCCTTCACTTGCGCCCGCGTCGCCTCGAGGAAATAGGCGATCTCGACCGCGCCGGCGACGGCGAGCAGCTCGTCCTCGCAGTCGAGCAGGCTGAGCTGGCAGCCGTCGCAGGAGGAGAACTTCCAGACCGCCAGCTTGGGCCGCTCCATCGGGCCCGTGGTGACCGTGCCCATGGCTTACAGCTCCCAGATCGTAAAGATGTCCTCGATGCGGTCGAACCGGTACACCGGGCCGTCGCGGCACACGAAGGTCGGGCCGAACTGGCAGTGGCCGCAGAAGCCGACCGCGCACTTCATGTTGCGCTCCATGCTGACGTAGACGCGGTCGCTGTCGAGGCCGCGGTCCTGCAGCGTCTGCACCGTGTAGCGCATCATGATTTCCGGCCCGCAGACGAAGGCGGCCGCGTGATACCGGTCGAAGCCGCCGCCCTTGATCAGGTCGGTGACGACCCCGACGCGCCCGTTCCAGCGGCCGGTCGCACGGTCCACCGTGACCTGGACGTCGACATCGAACCGGCTGCGCCAGCTCTGCAGCTCCTTGCGGAACAGGATGTCCTCGGGCGTGCGCGCGCCGTAGAAAACAATCACGTTGCCGAACTTGCCGCGCTCGGACAGCACGCGATAGATCGCCGGGCGCAGCGGCGCCAGCCCGATGCCGCCGGCGACGAACACCACGTCCTCGCCATAGGCCGCCTCGACCGGCCAGTGCGACCCGAACGGACCGCGCACGCCGACGGTGTCGCCGGCCCGGCGCTCGGCCAGGGCCTGGCGCACGCGGCGCTTGTTGGCGTCCTCGGCCCCGTGCAGCAGCGCCATGGCCTCGGTCACCTTGCCGACGCTGCGCGTCGTGTGGACCAGCGTGGACGGGTCGCCCGGGTCGCCGCAGATGCTGATCGGCACCTCGCCGACCCCGAACACGTACAGCATGTTGAACTGGCCGGGCAGGAACGGGAACACGCCGCCGTCCGCGGGCGCCAGCTCCATGGTGAAGGTGTCGGACAGCTCCCTGCGCGTGCGGCGCACCTTGAACGGGCGCGGCAGCATGGGGTCGGGCGCCTCGACGGCGGCTTGGGCTGGGCTGACGGCGGTGTCCATGGCGGCGCCCTCCCGGGCGTTCGTTGCTGGCCGGGCGGGCTAGAGCTTTGCCTTCGGGCCCGGCGCGTACATGTCGATCAGGCGCATGCGCACCGCCCACAACCGCCGGGCGATCACGGGGACGACTCGCTGATAGAACTCGTAGCCCAGCGAGTGGTCCTCCTCGCACTTGCCGCGCAGGCACTTGGCGTCCAGGCTCAGGGCCCGGACCAGATCGATCGCCCGGCAGTCGAAGGTCCAGCGGTACGGCGGCACGATCCACGACCAGCCCAGGATGTCGCCCTCGCCCAGGGTCTCGACGACCAGCGGGTCGCGGCCCGGCACGCGGATCTCCTGGGCGACGGTGCCGTGGCGGATCAGGTAGAACTTGTCGGCCGGATCGCCCTCGCGCTGGAACACCTGGCCGGCCTCGAAGCGCTCGTTGGCGGCGCAGCCAGCCAACAGGTCGAGTGCCGGCTGACCAAAGCCCTCGAAGAACGGGTGTTCCTGAAGCAGGCGCTCCAGCCCCGCGATCGCAACCATCAGGTCCTCCCTTCGCTGCCCGCGTCCGCGATGGCGCGGGCTTCTTCGGTTATGTCGATGCCCACCGGGCACCACGCGATGCAGCGGCCGCAGCCGACGCATCCCGAAACGCCGAACTGGTCGTGCCAGTGGGAAAGCTTGTGGGTCATCCACTGCCGGTAGCGCGAGGCCGTCTCGCGGCGGATGCTGCCGCCGTGGATGTAGCTGAAGTCCAAACCGAAGCAGGAGTCCCACTTGCGCCAACGCTCGGCGGTGTCGCCGGACAGGTCGGTGGTATCCACCATGGTGGTGCAGAAGCAGGTCGGGCAGACCATCGTGCAGTTGGTGCAGCCCAGGCATCGCTGCGCGACCCGCTCCCAGTGCGGGCTCTCCAGGTTGCGCTTGAGCAGCTGCTCCACGTCCGGGACCATGGATCTCTTGATCTGGCCGACGGCGCGCTCGGTGGCGGCCCTGGCGGCGTCCAGGTCCACCGGCCCGGCCGGGCGCCCGGATGCCGCGGCCAGCGCGGCGCATCCGCGGTCGCCGTCCGCCTCCAAAAGAAACTCGCCGCCGTCGCCGAGCTCGGTCAGCGCCAGGTCATAGCCCCCGTCGGCCCGCGGCCCGGTGCCCATCGAGGTGCAGAAGCAGGTGCCGGCGGCGCGCGCGCAGTTCACCACGACGATGAACGCGGCGCTCCGGCGCGCAACATATCCGGGGTCGGCGAAATCGCCGTTGTCGAACACGCGGTCCTGGACGCGGATCGCCGCCAGGTCGCACGAGCGGACACCGAACAGGGCATAGCGCGGCACGGTGCCGTCGCCGGCCTCGACCGTGAACCCGCCGTCGCCGCGCCGGGCGCGGAACAGGCGCTGTTCCGGCGGGTACAGCCAGCGCTTCCAGGCGTGCGGCCCGACCACGTAGTCGAACAGCCGCCCCGCCTCGCCCTCGACGAGGCGATAGCGGCCGCCGTCCTGCTCGTCGGAGCACCCGGCCGGCAGCTCGTCACCCGACTCCAGCGGCTCCAGGACGATCGCGGCACCGGCCCTGCGCGGGCCGATCACCTGATAGCCGTCGGCCCTGAGCGCCGCGATCAGCGCGTTCAGGCCGTCCCGACCGATCACCACGGTGTCCTGGATTTCGCTCATGATCGCTCCCCGGCGGCTGCGCGTCCGGCGCGGATCGAGGGCGCAACGGTTCGGGATGCCGCCTAAATATCCACATAACCCTCATGGCCTAAAATTTCATGAGCATGCCGCCCGCACGGAATGCCGGCACGCGGGCCAAATCGTCGCGCCGCGACCCATGCCGGGCAGGATGCCCCCGTACCGGCGCCGGCGCCATGAGGTGCGTCAAGCCCGGCGCATACGCGACGGTGTCACCGCGGCGCCACAAGCAGCGGTTTTTCGCCGGCGGCGCGCTTCGCCATCGGATCATTATCGTTCTACGCTTTAGACGAATGTCGTATATCCTGCGGACGCAGAGGATGACCGGTGTGTCCAGGAGCCGAGGCTCGAGATGTCGTTCAGACAGCGTCCCATTGCCGTCGGGGACCGGTTCGCGCGCACCAGCGCGCCCGACCACGTCTTCCAGATCCTCAAGATCGACGAACGGCCCAACCTGCCGGCGCACGCCCGGCTGATTGCGGAGGGCCGCGATCGCGACCAGATCACCATCAGCGTAAGCGCGCTGGGCGACCCCAAGCTGTTCCGGCGGGTCGCGACCTAGCCGGGCCTGCGGCGCATGGCGGGGCCGCTACAGCGGCAGCTGGCTGCCGATGATCCGGAACACTTCCTCGGCCGGTTGCAGGAACTCGACCCCGACCTGACCGCTTTCGCACCAGACGATGCGGCCGGGAAAGTCGCCGAACCGGTCTATGGTCAGCGTGGCCACGGCCCCGTGGGCCAGGTCGAACCCGCCCGACGCGAGCTGCACCTCCATGATCACCTTGGCGCCGCCCGCGGAGACATTGGCGACCACGCAATCGTGGAGCACGCCGCGCTGGTACAGCTTGGCCTGCCACAGCACCCGGTGGCGCCGATGGCCGCGCCGGTTCCGCCCAAGCGGCTTGGACGGCACAGGGGGATCGCCCGGCTCCATCATCGTGCCCTCCGCCCGGCTGGAGCCGGACTCGGCGGGCCCGACCTCCCCGAACTCCTCGGTCGCCTTTTCGCGCACGGCGCCAACTCATAACGGACAAGGTGTTTCGTTTTCTTTAGCGCAATCCGGTGCCCCGCGCACCCTCCGCGCGCAGCCTCGTCTGGAAAAGAGGCATCCGGAAGAGGTGTCGCCGCCCGCGGCTGCGGTCTGTTATGGTCCCGCCCGGCGCATCCCGCACCGCGGCACAACCGCTGCTGACTGCGAGGCTTCATGGAAGACCTGGTCCTGCCCCGCGCCGTGCGGCGCCGGACATCCCGCAAGGCATCGCAGGTGCTGGTCGATTCGGTCCGGCACATCGAAGGTCCCGACGTCAGCATCCATGAGCTGCTCGGCCTGATGGGCGAGCGTGCTTTCGGTCTGATCCTGGTGCTGTTCGCGCTGCCCAACTGCATCCCCGGCCCGCCGGGGCTGGGTTCGGTGTTCGGTCTGCCGCTGATGCTGTTCGGCATTCAGCTCGCCCAGGGCCGCCCGGCGGTATGGCTGCCCGACTTCATCGCGCGGCGGCGGATCGGCCGGGACACGCTGACCCAGCTCGTGCTGCGCGCCGTCCCGCTGCTCCAGCGCATCGAGCGCGTCTGCCGGCCGCGCTGGCCGGCGCTGACGGCGCCGCTCGCCGAGCGCCTGCTGGGCGGCGTGATCACCGTACTGGCGGTGGGCATCATGATGCCGCTGCCGCTGACCAACTTCGTCCCGGCGATCGCCGTTTCGGTGATCGCGCTCGGGCTTCTGGAAGAAGACGGCGTGACGGTGGTGATCGGCCTCGGGATCGGCCTTGCCGGCCTGAGCCTGGTCGGAGTCGTGCTGGCCACCCTGGCGGCGCTGTCGATCATCGCCATCGGCTGAGCGCGGCCGGCCAAGCGCCGGAGTCACGGCTCCCCGACCGGCAGCCCCGCCTCGCGCAGGGCGGTGATCACGACGTGGCGGTAGCCGTCCGCGGGCGGCGCGGCGGCCGCGACGAAGCGGGCCAGCAGCAGGTCGTGCAGGCGCGCCGCCGGCCACTCGCCCGCTCCCGGCACCTCCGCCGCCGCCGCCTCGGCGAACGCGTGCGCCCAGTCGAAGCGCAACAGCAGCCGGTGGCGCAGCGCCGGCAGGGCGAACCGGGCCAGCGCCACGTTGGTGTTCTCGCCCTCCCCCGGCAGCGCCAGCAGGGCCAGCGCCTTGGCGCCGAGCAGCAGGGCGATCGCGGCGCGCGGGCCGACGCCGAACGCCACGTAGCGCGCATGCAGGTCCGCCAGCGCCGCGGCCTCGCGCCGGCCCAGCCCGCGCAGGTCGCCGGCCGCGCCGTTCGACGCCAGCACCATGTTGACGATGTGGTCGCGCACCGCCGGCTGCTCGCGCACCGCCGGCACGGCGCGGCGGATGCGGTGGAAGCGGTACAGCGCCTCGGCCTCGCTCTTGCCGGCGGCGGGCGGCGGCGGGGCGGCGGCGGCGTCCTTGTCGAGGATGCGCTCCAGCGTGTCGCCGCCGGGCAGCGGCATGCGCAGCTTGACCATGAACCGGTCGGCCTGCGCCTCGGGCAGGTCGTAGGTGCCCTCCTGGTCGATCGGGTTCTGGGTGGCCATGACCATGAACGGCGGGCGGGTCTCGACGGTCTCGCCGTCGAAGGCGATCGCCTGCCGCTCGCCCAGGCCATAGGTCCGCCCGAGCACGGTGACCTGGCCCTCGCCCATCGCCTCCAGCATGGCCGCCTGGGTCTTGGGCGTGGCGCGGTTGATCTCGTCGGCCAGCACCAGCCAGCGGAAGATCGGTCCGGGGCGGAAGGCGAAGCGCGCCGGCGCGGCCTCGTCGGGCATCAGCGTGCCGGTGATGTCGGCCGGCATCAGGTCGGGGGTGAACTGGATGCGCCCCCAGCGGCCGGGGCCGAAGCCCAGGTTGTCGCACAGCGCCTTGACCAGCTCGGTCTTGCCCATGCCGGGGTTGCCCTCCAGCAGGACATGGCCGCCGGTGAACAGGGCGGCGAGCAGGAAGTCCACGATCCCGGACACGCCGAACATGCGGGCGTTGACCGCCCGCCGGACGTCGTCGAGGTAGAGGCGGTCGTCGGCGTCCACGGCTGTCTCCCCTGGTGCGGTGCGCCTCCATGGCGCGGCGGCAGGCCGCCCGGCAAGCATCCGTCCGGAGGGTCGGCTTTGCGCCGACCGCGTGGTCCGGTCGGCGGGACGCCGACGCGCGGGCACGCGACGGTATCGACGTCACTCCGGCGCGGTCCGCTCCGGGGCGAGCAGACGACCGACCCAGGCGGGCAGCGGCTGGTGCGGCTGCGCGGCGCGCGCCTGCGGGGGCGGGTCCGGCGGCGCGGGCACGCCCGGCTGCAGGTCGCCCGCCGGAGCATCGGCGCCGGGCGGCGGGCCGGCCGGCATCTCGATGACCAGCGCCGGGGCGCCGCCGCGCTCCGTGACCAGATCGGCGACCGAGCCGGGCGGCGGCAGCGGCGTCCCCGCGGCGCTGCCGGTTCCGCCGGAGCCGGGGACCGCCTCCGGCGGGCCCGCTCCGGGCGGCGGCGGGGCCAGCACCGATCCGGCGTCCTCCTCGGCATCCGGCAGGGCAGCAGCGGCGGCGGCCGCGCTCCGACCCTCTCCCAGCCCCGCGCCGCGCCCGCGCGCCTCCGCAGCCCCGGTGCTTTGCGAAGGCGACGCCGGATCCGCACCGGCGGCCGGATCGGCGCCCGCCTGCCCGCCGCCGGCAGCGTCGTTCCCGGTTTCGGCGCCGGCCTGCCCCTCGCCGCCGGCGCCGGCCTGGTCCACTTCTCCGCGCGCGGTGCCGGCGGAGGCACCGCCGGCCGCGCCTTCGGGGCCTGCCTCTTGGCCGCCGGCCCCGACGCCTTGCGGCATGTCCGCATCGCCCGTCCCGGCGCCGCCGCCCCCACCCGGCTCGTTGGCAGGCCCGGTGTCCGCCTCGGCGTCGCCAGCCACCGCACCGGCGGCCTGCCCGGTGTCTCCCGCGTCGGCCGAAGCGGTGCTGCCCCGGCCGCCGGCCGCGCCGTCCTCCGGCCCGGCATCGGCCGTGCCCGCATCGGCCGCGCCCGCCTCGGTCGCGCCCGCTTCGGTCGCGTCCATGCCGCCGCTTTCAGCGGTCCCCCCGGCGCCGGCGGCGCCCGCACCGTCCGGCCCGGCGCCCAATGCCGCCCCCGCTCCGCCGGTCGGCTGGGTTCCCGTAGCGGCACCCGACGCCGCGTCCGCCGCGGCACCGCGTGCGCCGCGGGGTGGGGC
>Ga0081527_100231_pt1 | contig 42285 bp, 39 predicted proteins | sample HotLakmasection5_FD_70992 | JGI IMG/M metagenome (GOLD analysis project Ga0081527, IMG submission 70992) | Hypersaline microbial mat communities from Hot Lake, Washington, USA - Section #5 (SPADES assembly) (version 2) | ecosystem: Environmental > Aquatic > Non-marine Saline and Alkaline >... | reverse complement strand
ACCCCAAAGCGGGCAATCTCGACGAAGCTCTCCGCCCCCGCCAGCACCGCCAACAGGCACAGCAGCAGCACCTCATCCAGCGGATAGAGCACCTTGCCCCGCTGCCGTGGGTCCGGCAGAGACTCAAAATGCTCAAGAAAAACAACGGATTCGCCCAGAGCGCCCGTCCTGTCCATCGTACCCTCCTTCGCCAACGCGCAGGCTGCCGATGGATTCAGAACTTCACCCCAATGTCACCCACTCTTTCGCCCGATTGCCCTGGTTGCTGATTACACTTGTATGTTATGATAAGTCGTGATTGACGATGTTCGAAAGCTGGTGTCGGGCTGTGACAAAAACAGGTCACGGACTTCGCCGCTACTGATGCCGAGGTCAGCCGTATGATCCATAAAGCTTTTCTATCAATAAAAATTTTACATGTATTGTCGCCGATATATTTGACGACGGCCGGATCCGGTGCTACTTTCCGGGCACAGGGTGCAACCTGGTGGGGAGAGAGGGGCGATGAAGCCGAGTGAAAACCGCGAACGGCGGTTGACGGTCCTGCTGGCCGACGACCACACCCTGTTTCGCGAGGGATTGTGCCTGCTGCTTGACGACCTGCCCTATCCGGTCGAGGTCACTCAGGCGGGGTGCGTCCAGGATGTTCTTGATGTGCTTTCGGATAAGCAGTTCGACCTGATCCTGCTCGATCTGCTGATGCCGGGCATGGACCATTTCGCGGGCCTGCGCGCGGTGCGCAGCATGGCGCCGAACACGCCGATCGCCGTCATATCGATGCTCGACGCGCCGTCGGACGTGCGCAAGGCCATTGATGGCGGCGCGGCCGGCTTCGTTCCCAAATCCTCATCGCCCAAGCTGATGCTGCAGGCGATCGAGATGATCCTTTCGGGCGGCGTCTATCTGCCCCCGGCGCTGCTCAGGTCCGGCATGAACGGCAGTGAGGCGCAGAAGGACGACATCCCGAACGCCGGAAACGTCAAGCTGACCCGGCGTCAGGACGCGGTCCTGCGCCAGCTCGCCCAGGGCAAGTCGAACAAGCAGATCGCCTATGCGCTCGACCTGTCCGAAGCCACCGTCAAGGTCCACATCGCGGCGATCATGCGCACGCTCAAGGCGCAGAACCGGACGCAGGTGGTGCTCGCCGCCACCCATCTCGGCCTGATCTCGGAAATGGCGGACTGAGACGACACTTCGCGCCCCCCGCCCCGCCGGCCTGAACCGGCGGGGCCGGAGGCGCCCGTTCGCGGACATCCGGCGCCCTGCCGACCGGCAGGAGATACGTGCGTATGGCCGGCCGGGCGATAAAAGACTAGAGTTGCGGCCGGGGATCACACCGGGCCCGACCGACATGTCTTGGCACGCCAGTCTTCGCCGGGCCGCCGCAGAGGCCTCGAGCGCATACCGGACCGGCCCGCAGTCGCGGCAATCGCGGTGCGGACCGGTCGTTGCCGCGCCGGCCGGCCGTTCGCGCGCCCGGCTGCGCACCCGGCTCTACCGCGCCGGGCTGGTTGGCGCGGAGATCCTTGCGGTGCTGGCGGCCACGGCGGGACTGGCCGCTCTGGTGGCACCGGGGTCTCTCGAAACGCTCGCCGGGACCGGGATCGGCCTGCTGTTCGTCCCGTTGACCTGGATCGCCCTGCGCCACGGCTGGCGCGCCGTCGTCTTGGCTGCGGCGACGGCCGGCGCGGCGATCCTGGCCTTCGCCCCCGCGGCCGTCCTCGCCGGCACGGCGGCGCTGCCGCTGGTGGCGCAGACCGGCGCCGCCCTGGCCGTCGGGATCGTCGTCGGCGAGCGGCGGCGCAGCGGCGATCCGGCGCATGACGCGCCCGACGGACAGACCCCGGACCGCAGCCCGGACGGGCACCGCAGCGTCGAGCAGGCGCTGGCGGACCGCACCGCCGCCTTGATCGCCCTGGTCAACGCCGCGCACGACGACGCAGTCGCGCTGCTGGCCCCGGACGGCACCGTACTGACCTGCAACGAACGCGCCGCCTTAGACTTGGGTACCACGGTGCAGGATTTGACCGGCCGGCGCGTCTGGGACCTGATGCCGGACGACCTCGCCGAGGATCGCCGCGCCCGGGTCGCGGAGGCGGTCGCCGGCCGCCGGCCGGTCCGGTTCGAAGAGCACCGCCACGGTCGCTGGCTGGTCACCAGCCTCTATCCGTCGTTTGCCGACGACGGCCGGCCGGTCGGGATCGCCGTCCTCGCCCGCGACATCACCGAACGCAAGGCGGCGGCCGAGGCGCTGGACCGTGCCGTGACGCGACTGACCCACGCCGAGCAGGTTGCCCGCCTGGGCCACTGGCAGTGCGACCTGACGGAGGATCGGCTGGACTGGTCGCCCGGCATGTTTGCCCTGTTCGGCGTCTCGCCCGAGACCGGGCAGCCGCGCTTCGACACCTTCCTCGGCCTGGTCCACCCGGACGACCGGCCACGCGTCGAGGCCGCCGTCGCGGCGGCCCGGGCCGAGGCGGCGCCGCGCAGCATCCAGTACCGCATCGTCCGCCCGGACGGGTCGCTCGGCCACATCGAGAGCCGGGTGGACGTGATCGTCCGCCCGGACGGTACGCCGAGCACGATCCTGGGCGTCGCGCTCGACCTGACCGACCGGTTGGCTGCGGAAGTGGCATTGCGCGAGAGCGAAGTGCGCTACCGCAGCCTGATCGAGAGGTCGCGCTTCGGCATCGTCGAGGTCGACCGCGACGGCGTCATTCTGTCCGCCAACCCGGCCATGCACCGCCTCTTCGGCGACACCGGCACCGGGCTGAAGGGCACCTGCGTCCGCGAGCTGGCCGAGGAATCGGGCCGCGCCGGGATGGCGGTCGACGTGGCCCGCTTCGGGGCCGACCCGGCCAGTGCCGGTCCCTACCTCAGCCGGCTGATCGGCAACGACGGCGGCGGCATCGATGTCGAGATCGACTGGACGCCGAAGCGGGACCGGGACGGCACCGTCACCGGGTTCATCGGCATGTTCAGCGACGTGACCGCCCGCCGGCGGGCCGACGCCGAGCTGCACCGCTTCCGCACGATTGTCGAGTCCTCGCAGGAGGCGATCGCGGTCAGCGACGTGCGCGGCCGCCTCGTCTACGCCAACCCGGCGCACCGGCGGCTGTTCGGGTACGCCGCGGGCGACGGGACCACGCTGGACAACGCCGACCAGTACCAGCCGGACAGCCTGGACGTGCTGGAGCGCGAGGTCTACCCGCGCTGCCGCCTCGGCGAAAGCTGGGAGGGCGTGCTGCAGGCGCGCGATGCGGCCGGCCGCCGCTTTCCGGTGTGGGAGCGGCGCGACGCCCTGCCCGGCCCGGACGGCGTCCCGATCCTGATCATCGGGATGATGCACGACTATTCCGACGAGGAGCGCCGCCAGTGGGAGATCCGGGAGGCCCGGGACCGGGCCGAGCAGGCCAATGTGGCCAAGTCGCGGTTCCTGGCCGCCGCCAGCCACGACCTGCGCCAGCCGCTGCAGGCGCTGGTCATGTTCTTCGACCTGCTGAGCCGGCGCAACCGCGACCCGAAGCTGAGCGACCTGATCGACAAGATCGGGCAGTCCCTGGGCGCGTTCCAGGACATGCTGAACACGCTGCTCGACATCTCCAAGCTCGACGCGGGAATCATGCACCCGGAGACGGGGCCGGTCGCGCTGGGCCCTGTGCTGGCGCGCCTCGACGACGAGTTCGCCCCGATGGCCGAGGCGGCCGGCCTGATCCTGGTCACGATGCCCACCGGGCTGGTCGCGCTGACCGACCAGGGGCTGCTGGAGCGCATGCTGCGCAACCTGCTGTCCAACGCGATCCAGTATACGCAGCGCGGCCGGGTCCTGCTGGGCTGCCGCCGCAGCGGCACGGCAATTCGGCTGCAGGTGCATGACACCGGCATCGGCATCCCGGAGGACCAGCTGGAGGCGATCTTCGGCGAGTACTACCAAATTGACAACTTGGCGCGCGACCGGCACCACGGCCTGGGCCTGGGGCTGGCCATCGTGCACCGGCTGTCGCGGCTGCTCGACCATCCGGTGCGCGTGCGCTCGATGCCGGGCCGCGGCACCATGTTCGAGGTCGAGGTGCCCCGGGCGCATGCTCCGGCCGTGGCGGCAACATGGCCGGTGCCCGTCGCCGCCGCCAGCAGCGGCCTGATCGCGCTTCTGGACGACAATCCCGAGGTGCTGCGCGCGCTGCAGATGTCGCTGGAAGGCTTCGGCCATCAGGTCATCGCCGCCACCGATACGGGCCGCCTGGCCCACACCCTGCGCCAGTCCGGGCGCAGCCCCGACATCATCATGGCGGACTTCCGCCTGGCCGGCGGCGATACCGGCAGCGACGCCATCCGCGTTCTGCGCGCGCACTTCGGCGCGGACATCCCGGGCATCCTGCTGACCGGCGACACCTCGCCCGAGCGGCTGCGCGAGGCCACCGGCAGCGGCTTCCGCCTGCTGCACAAGCCGATCCGGCCGGCCGAGCTGTCCCGCCTGGTCGACGACTACCTGCTCGCCGCGCAGGAGTGACGGCGCCGGCAGGCACGGCCTTGCTGCCGTCCGGGCATGCTGCTAGGGTCGCCCGCGTCGCGCAGGCTTGGCCGATCCCAAGGGATTTGCATGAAAATCAACGCCATCAACATTCGCCCCGGCAACGTGCTCGAGTACGAAGGCAAGCTGATGCTGGTCACCAAGATCGACCTGATCCAGCCCGGCAAGGGCAATGCCGTGATCCAGGTCGAGATGAAGGACGTGCGCACCGGCACCAAGACCCAGAACCGCTGGCGCACCCAGGAGACGGTGGAGCGCGCGCGCCTGGACGAGCACGAGATGCAGTTCCTCTACAACGAGGGCGACGCCTACACCTTCATGGACACCGAGAGTTTCGAGCAGGTCACCGTGCCGCGGGACCTGATCGGCGACGCCGCCATCTTCCTGCAGGAGAACATGACCTGCACCGTCGTCAGCCACGAGGGCAACCCGATCTCGGTTCAGCTGCCGCCCTCGGTGACCATGGAGATCGTCGAGGCCGAGCCGGTGGTGAAGGGGCAGACCGCGTCGTCCTCGTACAAGCCGGCAATCCTGGAGAACGGCGCCAAGGTGATGGTGCCGCCGCACATCGAGGCCGGCACGCGCATCGTCGTCAGCACCGCCGACAGCAGCTACGTCGAACGGGCCAAGGAGTGACGCGGCCCCACGCCGGGCGCGCGCGAAGGGATCGACCGTCATGATCGGCGACAGGCCGGGCCGGCGCCCGCGCGGCGACCGGCCGCTCCGCGGCACCCCGCCGCGCCAGCGTTCGCGCAGCGAGATCCGCAGCGGCGCGCTGGGTGCCACGCGCTCGGCGACCATCAACGTGATGACGCGGGCCGCCGCCAAGGCCGGCCGCACGCTGGTCCACGACTTCGGCGAGGTCGAGCAGCTCCAGGTCTCGCGCAAGGGCCCGGCCGACTTCGTCTCCACCGCCGACCGCGCCGCCGAGCGCGTGCTGCGTGAGGAGCTGGGCCGCGCCCGCCCCGACTTCGCCTTCCTGATGGAGGAGAGCGGCGCGATCGCCGGCACTGCCGAGGGGCGGCGCTGGATCGTCGATCCCCTGGACGGCACGACCAACTTCCTGCACGGCATCCCGCACTTCGCCGTCTCGATCGGGCTGGAGCAGGACGGCGAAATCGTCGCCGGCGTCGTCTACAACCCGGTCACCGACGAGCTGTACTGGGCGGAGAAGGGCCAGGGCGCCTTCCTCAACGACCGCCGCCTGCGCGTCTCCGGCCGGCGCCGCCTGGAGGACGCGCTGATCGCCACCGGCATGCCGTTCCTGGGCCACGGCGATGCGCCGGTGTTCCAGGCGGAGCTGCAGGCACTGATGCCGCGCATTGCCGGCATCCGCCGGTTCGGCTCGGCCGCGCTCGACCTGGCGTTCGTCGCGGCCGGCCGCTACGACGCGTTCTGGGAGCGCGGGCTCAGCCCGTGGGACGTCGCCGCCGGCATCGTCATCGTGCGCGAGGCGGGCGGCTTCGTCAGCGAGATCGAGGGCGGCCACCGGCAGCTCACCGCCGGCTCGATCCTGGCCGCCAACCCGCACCTGCACCTGCCGATCGGCAAGGCCCTGCGCGATGCCGGGCGCGGCCCGAAGCGCGACGCGGCGCCGGAGGCATAGCCGGCTCGCCCGCGGGCGCGGGCCTGAATGCCGGCGGCTTTTGCGATTGACCGCATGGCGGCAGGGGCAGGCGCCAAGCCGGGCTCCCTGGAAACAGCCAATCGCAGACGCGCCTGATGTAATCCTTGATCTGAGGCAAAGTATTTTCTGTAAACAAACGTCATTGCGAGCGAAGCGAAGCAATCCAGCGGCGCTGCAAGTGTGATTGATGATCGTCTTGAGTGGCAGCGGCGGGCCTGGGTTGCTTCGCTTCGCTCGCAATGACAGACATTTTTGGCTTTGCAATTGCACCCAAGGCCGTGGTATTATTCAAATGCATGTAAACGAGCGAGCGCTCCGCCTGACCGCGCACTTTGAAACCGACGGCCGCGGGGACCCATTCCAGGGCGCTGGATACAGGTCAACCGCCAGGGCCGCCGGCATTGGGAAGACGATTGATCCGGGGGAGGACACCGCATGATCCGCTTCGCCCTGGTGTTCGCCGGTCTGCACGGCGCCGTGGCCGTGGCGCTGGGTGCCTATGCCGCGCACGGCATGGGCGGCGCGTTCGACGCCGCGGCGGTCGGCTGGGTCGAGACCGGCACGCGCTACGAGCTGGCTCATGCCGCGGCACTCGCCGCGGTGGCGGCGCTGCTGCGCGGCTCCGGCCACGGGCCGGGCCACCGGGCGCTGGTGCTGGCGGCCTGGGCGTTCGCGCTCGGCGCGCTGCTGTTCGCCGGCAGCCTGTACGGGCTGGCCTTCACCGGCCGGTCGACCTTCGGCGCCATCGCGCCGTTCGGCGGCGGCGCCATGATCCTGGGCTGGATCGCGCTGCTCGTCGCCGGCCTCGGCCACCGCCCGCCGAGCGCGGAACGGTAGGCTGCGGCAGCTTTTGCGCCCCGGGAGGTCGGCGTTCGCCTTGATCCGGCCCGGCGCGCCCGAAAGGGCCGCGGGGCCGCAGAGTCGGCCGGGAGATCGCCGCCGGCACTCGCCAGCGGGCGCCGCGCTGCCACCGTGCCGTGCCACCCGGATGTGTGGAAACGGCACCGTGTGGAACGGTGTCGCTCGTGCTTGCATCGATTGCCGGATTATGCGATCCGAACCGTGGCAGCGGAGATCCTCCGCCGCTGTCATCGCCGCCTCGCGCCCCGGAGACCCATTGCCCGTGTCATGACCATTTTGCGTCATGGCACAGCGGTTTCCCGCGCCTCCTACACTGCCCCCCAGCCGCGCCCAGCCGTTCCGGCTGCAGGTGAGTCTTCCGATATCGATCCCTTGGTGCCATGCCCGACCTGGTTTCGATTGCGATCAGCAACATTCTGTCGCCAATGGTGCTGTTCTTTGCCCTCGGGTTCAGCGCCGCGCTGGCCCGATCCGATCTGGCCGTTCCCGAGGCAGTGGCGAAAGCGCTGGCGCTCTATCTGATGCTGGCCATTGGCTTCAAGGGCGGGGCAGCGCTCAGCGAGCAGGGTCTGACCGGGGAGCTGGTCAAGACGTTGGCCGCCGGGGCCGGGCTGAGCTTTGCCATTCCGTTTCTGGCCTTTACGCTGCTGCGCCTGACCACGCCGTTGAAGATCGCCGACGCCGCCGCGGTGGCCGCCCACTACGGGTCGATCAGCGTGGTCACCTTCGTGGCCGGCAGCGAGTTTCTCAACCTCATTGGCATGCCGTTCGAGGGATACATGGTCGCCGTGATGGCGATCATGGAGACGCCGGCCATCGTCGCCGGCCTGTGGCTGGCGCGGCGAGGCGACCAGTCCCGGCCCGCCGCCGGCGGGACGAAGACGACCGGCAAGGCGCTGATGCGCGAGATCCTTCTCAACGCCAGCGTCGTGCTGCTCCTCGGTGCCTTCGCCATCGGCTGGATTACCGGTACCGAGGGCCTGGCGGCCATCGCACCGTTCATCGTGGCCCCTTTCCAGGGCGTGCTGTGCCTGTTTCTGCTGGACATGGGGCTGGTTGCGGCTCAGCGTTGGCGTTCCGCAAAAGGACTGACCGCGCCGCTGTTCCTCTATGGGGTGTACATGCCGTTGATCAGCGCCAGCCTGGGACTCGCGCTGGCAGTCCTGATCGGCCTCGGCCACGGCGAGGCGACCCTGCTGGCGATCCTGTCGGCCAGCGCCTCCTACATCGCGGTGCCGGCGGCCATGCGGCTGGCCTTGCCGGAGGCCAACCCGTCCATTTACCTGACCCTGTCCCTTGCAGTGACGTTCCCGTTCAACCTGACAATCGGTATTCCGCTATATTTTGCGGCCGCGCGTATCGCTACCGGAGGCTAGGCAACGGCTCGACGCGCGCACAACAGGGAGGGACCCGCCATGCAGACTTACAAAAAGAAATCGCTGCAGATCGTTGTGGAACAGACGATGGTGCAGCCTTTGATCGGCGTCATCGATCGGGCCGGGGCGCCGGGCTATACTGTCGTTCCCGTCATCGCCGGCCGCGGGCACCAGGGCGCCTGGCAAAGCGGTGAGGTCAGCGGCACATCCTCGATGGCGATGGTCATCGTCATTCTCGATGAAACGCTGGCCGGACGGCTCCTCGATGAGGCCTACGCGCTGCTCAAGGATTACATTGCGGTCTTCTATCTGTCCGATGTCGAGGTCATGCGCTCCGAACACTTCTGACCGAGGGCCGAACACTTCTGACCGAGGGCCGGACATGGCGGGCCGCGGCCGGTGCCAATGTCGGGATGGACCTTCCGCGACATGAAGAGGGCGGTGTACAGCTGTCGGCGGCCGGGTCATTCCCCCCGTCCGGATGTCCGGTCGTTCTTCCCGTCGTGCCCGGCGTCCGCGGGGGCGGGATGGTGGCCCAGTTCCTCCAGGTGCCGGCGGGCCTCCTCCTGGCTCCAGTAGATGTGCGGGGACTCGTCGCGGCCCTTCAGCTTGTCGCCCAGTTTCATGTGCAGGAACGAGCTGGTCGTGTACCGCGACACCCCGGAATAGCGCCGCGCCACCAGGTCGCGCACCATGTCGGTGTAGACGTCGACCACGTCCGGATAGATCTCGAAGTTCTCGTAGTTGACGATCGCGTAGACCTTCTTGCCGATGGCGTCGAGCCGGCTTTCGATCGCCTGGCGCATCGCCTCGACCTGTTCCGGGGTCTTGACGGTGTAGTGCTCGAAGTTGACGAAGAACAGGTTCTGCTTCGGGTCGTAGGTCAGGCGCTGCTCCAGCGGCAGGGTCAGCAGCTCGTCGCGCAGGCCCATCGGCCCCTGTTGAAAGATCCGCGGGTCCATCGGCCGCGGCGGCCGGGTCATGATCGGCCGGAAGTCCATGTGCGCCAGGATGTCGGCCTCCAGGTCCACGCCCGGCGCGATCTCGATGAGCTCCAGGCCCTCCGGGCACAGCCGGAACACGCACCGCTCGGTGACGTACAGCACCGGCCGGCCGGTGCCGGCGGCGACCGGGCCGGAAAAGGTGCGCTGCTCCACCTCGGCCAGGAACTTGTGCCCGCCGGCCTCCTGCTCGATGCGCAGCCGGCCGTCGGCGACCTCCAGCTTTAGTTTTCCGGCGCTGAGCGTGCCGACGAACACGACCTTCTTGGCGTTCTGGCTGATGTTGATGAACCCGCCGGCGCCGGCCAGCTTCGGGCCGAAGCGGGACACGTTGACATTGCCCTCGCGGTCGGCCTGGGCCATGCCCAGGAAGGCGATGTCCAGCCCGCCGCCGTCGTAGAAGTCGAACTGCGACGGCTGGTCGAGCAGGGCGGCCATGTTGGTGCTGGCCCCGAAGTTCAGTCCGCCGGCCGGGATGCCGCCGATCGCACCCGGCTCGGTGGTCAGGGTCAGCAGGTCGATCACCTTTTCCTCGGCGGCGACGGAGGCGACCGCCTCGGGCATGCCGATGCCCAGGTTGACCACGCTGTTCGGCCGCAGCTCGAATGCCGCGCGGCGGGCGATGATCTTGCGCTCGGTGAGCGGCATCGGCGGGATCGACTGCATCGGCACCCGCACCTGCCCGGTGAACGCCGGGTTGTGCCGCTCGGCGAAGGTCTGCCACTGGTCCTCGGGGTCGGCGACGACCACGCAGTCGACCATCACGCCGGGGATGCGCACCAGCCGCGGGTGCAGGCTGCCGCGCTCGGCCAGCCGCCCGACCTGGACGATAACGATGCCGTTGGAATTGTGCACCGCGGTGGCGACCTGCAGGCCCTCCAGGTAGAGCGCCTCGTCCTCCATCGTGACGTTGCCGTCCAGGTCGGCGGTGGTGCCGCGCAGCAGCGCCACGTCGATCGGGAAGGTCTTGTAGAACAGGCACTCCTGGCCGCCGAGCTCGACCCGCTCGACCAGGTCCTCGGTGGTGCGGTCGTTGACCTTGCCGCCGCCGAAGCGCGGATCGACGAAGGTGCCCAGGCCGACGTGGGTGAGCAGCCCCGGCCGCCGCCCGGCGATCGCCCGGAACAGGTGGGCGATCACGCCCTGGGGCAGGTTGTAGGCCTCGATCCGGTTGTCCAGCGCCAGCGCGCCGAGCTTGGGCGCCAGCCCCCAGTGCCCGCCGATGACGCGCCGGACCAGCCCCTCGTGCCCGAAGTGGTTCAGCCCCTTGTCGCGGCCGTCGCCCTGGCCGGCGGCATAGACCAGCGTCAGGTCGCGCGGCTGCCCGGTTTCGAGAAATCGCCGCTCCAGCGCCCGGGCCACGCCCTCGGCGAACCCGGCGCCGATGAACCCGCTGGTCGCCACCGTGCTGCCGTCGCGCACCAGCCGCACCGCCTCCTCGGCCGTCACCACCTTGCCGGCCCTGAGCTCCGGCCGGCCGGACAGCATGGGGTGTTCGGGACGGTTGGGCATGGCACGGGATCCGGGGTTTCAAGCGGATGGGTTGCGGCGGATGATAAGGGTGGCAGCACCGTCCGTCCAGCAGGGCGCACGGGATGCGCTTGCGGGGAACAGATGGTTTGGCCGCGACGTCGTGCGCCACCACACAAGCTATCCCAGGTTTCGCTCAGAGAAGGCTCGCATTCTTTTGCTGTCCTGCCTTGCTCGCAATGGTTATCATAGCGGCGAAACGCAAGGCGCCGTCGGGCGGGCGCTCTGCTGGTTCATTCACGGTCACCGGGTGCGCCCCGATCCCCACCCTGCGCCGTGATGCATTTTCCGTTGACAATCGACCATGATCACCATATCTAAATGGTGCACTTCCACCCCGCTGGACACGCCGAAAGGCCCCGGCGGGGTTATTTATTTTCGGGTTCGGTAGATGCGTGCCGAGCCCATCAGCAAGAGAGCCATCGCATTCATCGATGGGCAGAACCTGTTTCATGCCGCCAAAGCGGCGTTCGGTTACACTATTCCAAACTATGATCCGAAAGCGCTGGCAGAGCTCGTTTGTGCCAGATACGACTGGAACCTCTGCGAGATCCGATTCTACACCGGAGTCCCGAGGAAAGAAGACAATTTGTTCTGGAGCACGTTTTGGTCTTCTAAACTACTGTCTATGAGTCGGCAAGGCGTGACGACTTATTCCAGAAAGCTAAAGTACAGGGACAAGGCCTTCGCCGGACCCGAGGGACGAACGTATACTCGCGCAATAGGAGAAGAAAAGGGGATAGATGTTCGCATTGCTATCGACGTGATCAGTTGTGTTGTTCAAGACAAATGTGACGTAGTGCTTATCTTCAGTCAGGATCAGGACCTTTCTGAGGTGGCAGAGGAAATAAGGCTCATATCAAAGAAGGTAGACAGATGGATCAAAGTTGCATCCGCCTTTCCCTTCAGTGCATCGTCCAAAAACAGACGCGGAATAAATAAAACCGACTGGGTCAAGATTGAGCGCGCAGAGTACGATATGTGCATTGATCCGAGGAATCATTGTCCGCCAAAGATATAACTTATAAACATGGAAAAGCTCGGCTTGACTGGGTGAGCTGAGCTCGGGATATTCGCAGAGAGCGGTCGACATCGAAGAGCGTCAAGGGGCTGTTTTCTGCCCTCGATCAGGTCGGCGCCCAGGGCCTCCGTCGTCCGCCTGTAGTCCTCGGGCAGGTCGCCGAATGCGACCTCATGGTTGCCAAGGGCTGTGGACGTGTTCCGGGACATCGGATCCGTCGTGGTCTCTCGTCATCGACGTGCGCCGGAACATCGTGTTGCGCATCATGCCCCGCCCGGCGCCGCGCCCACGTCGCGGCGCCGGGCGTCCGTCCGGGACAGGATCAGCCCCCTGCGGCCGGAGCGGTCGGCGCGACCACAGGGGCGGCGGCCGCTGCCTCCTTGTCGGCGAACACCATGCGGTAGACCGCGCCGGCGGCGGCGGCGCCGAGCGCCGGGGCGACCCAGAACAGCCAGAGCTGGGCCAGCGCCCAGTCGCCGACGAACAGGGCCGGGCCGGTGCTGCGCGCCGGGTTCACCGAGGTGTTGGTCACCGGGATGCTGATCAGGTGGATCAGCGTCAGGCACAGGCCGATGGCGACCGGGGCCAGCGCCGCCGGCGCGCGCTTGTCGGTCGCGCCCAGGATGACCATCAGGAACATGAAGGTCATGACCAGCTCGGTCACCAGCCCCGAGGTCAGCGAGAACCCGCCCGGCGAATGCGCGCCGTAGCCGTTGGCGGCGAAGCCCGCCGCCACCGTGAACCCCGGCTGGCCGGTGGCGATCACGTACAGCACCGCCGCGGCGAGCACCCCTCCGGCCACCTGGGCGATCACGTACGGCGCCAGGTCGCTCGCCGGAAACCGGCGGCCCATGACCAGCCCGATCGACACCGCCGGGTTCAGGTGCGCCCCGGAGATCGGCCCGATCGCATAGGCCATGGTCAGCACCGTGAGCCCGAACGCCAGCGACACGCCGAGCAGCCCGATGCCGACCTCGGGAAAGGCCGCGGCCAGCACGGCACTGCCGCAGCCGCCCAGAACCAGCCAGAACGTGCCCATGAATTCCGCCGCAACCCGCTTGCCTAGGGGCATGATGCCCTCCTTTGTTTTGAGAAAAAAATTGTCAATGCCCGGACAAGGGCATGGAAAAAGGACACGAATACCAACGAGCCCCTTCCCTGAACTGCTATAGTCCGGGTTTTGATTGTGGGTAGTGGCTTAAGCCTTCCGGATTAGGTATGCCGGGACCCGGCATCGTCGCGCCTGCGCGAGTTCAATACCTCTGGATCATGTCGGCGGCAAAACGGACCGCAAGCGCGAGGGCGGATAGTCCGGCGGCAAGCGCCGCTCTTCCATTGAGCAAGTTGTTCCGGTTTATGCTCGTCACGATCCTGTTCAAGTCGTGATAATCCAGGACTTCGGATCGCGAAATTCTCCTCAGACGGCGGCGGCTTGAGAGATACCACAACCATGCGGCAGCGAGGGCACTCAGCATGCCGGCAAGATCCAAAATCAGCGCAAGAACGTTCATGACCGACAGCCTCTGACGGCTGAGGGAGCTCAAGAGCGAACGCAATGACTATCCTGATTCTGGCCCTGGGACTCATTGTTCTGTTGGCTGGCGGCGACATGCTCGTACGCGGCGCCGTCGCCGCCGCCCGGCAACTGGGGGTTTCGCCGCTGCTGGTCGGCCTCACCCTGGTCGGGTTCGGCACGTCGACGCCCGAACTGGTCACCAGCCTTCAGGCGGCGGCCCTCGGCTCTCCGGGCATTGCGGTCGGCAACGTCGTCGGCAGCAACATCGCCAACATCCTGCTGATCCTGGGCATCGCCGCCCTCATCACGCCGCTGGCGTGCACGCGGGCCGCGCTGCTCCGCGACGGCAGCGTGCTCGCCCTCTCCGCCCTGGCCTGTGCCGGGGCGACCCTCCAGGGCACCATCGGCGGGCTGTCCGGCCTGCTGTTCGTGATCGCGCTGATCGGGTACGTGGTGTTCACCTATGTCCGGGAACGGCGCGTGCCGGATGCGTCCGCCGGGATGCATGCCGAGGAGGGTTCGCTCGCCGAGCCGGGGCCGCGCCGTCTCTGGCTCGCCCTCCTGCTGGCGGTTTCGGGCATCGCGCTGACCATCCTCGGCGCGCGGCTGCTGGTCGACAGCGCGATCGCGCTCGCCTCCGCCGCAGGCGTCTCCGAGACCGTTCTCGGCCTCACGATCGTGGCCGTGGGGACGTCCCTGCCGGAGCTGGTGACCTCCGTCGTGGCCGCCCTGCGACGGCAGGCGGACGTCGCCTTCGGCAACATCGTCGGCAGCAACATCTACAACGTGCTCGGCATCCTGGGCATCACGGCCCTGGTGCAGCCGATCGCGGTGCCGCCGGAAATCCTGCGCCTCGACCTGTGGGTCATGCTGCTGGTGACCGGGGTGTTCCTGCTGTTCGCGTGGACGGGCCTCAGGCTGACACGGCTGGAGGCGGGCATCTTCCTGGCGGGCTATGCCGGCTACCTGGCCGTGCTGCTGACCTGATCCCCGACCGATCGCACCAGCCCCGCGCAAATGCGCCGCCTCCGCGGGGAGGCGGCTCCGGACGGCAAAAGGCGGAGGATCACCGCGTGCTCGGCTGCCCGGTCCCCGGATCGGCCACATGGCCCGCAAACAGCACCGCGCCGGTCGCCGTGTCCCGGATCGCCAGGTAGAAGGGGCGGTCCAGGGTCAGGGTGAACGGCTCCGGCGCCAGTGACGTGACGCGCACGGTGACGCCGGTGACCGCGGCCGCCTCGGTGCCCTCCTCGTCCAGGGTCAGCGCCGTCTTGTGCAGCACGTCGCCGATGAACAGCGGCGCGTCGGCCATGCGCGAGAAGTCCGCGGCCCCGGAGAACGCCACGCCCAGGCCCAGCGCCCCCAACGCATCGATCATCGACGACTCGTAGGTCAGGTCCAGGCGCGGCAGCCGGACCGTGCCGTCGCGCATGCCGAACCCCTCCGGCGCGAACCAGCCGGCCAGGGTGTCGGCGTCGGGCGCCGGCGCGTCCGCGGGCGGCAGCACCAGGACCAGCTCCATGCCGCCCTCGCCGTAGGGGAGGATCACTGCCTGGGTGCCGCCGGACGCGCGGTAGCGGAACCGGTCGGTGCGCGCCATCATCGCCACCTCGGCGCTGCCGCCGCCGCCCAGGGCGAACGGCGCGTCCTCGGTCCGCTCCGGGTCGAACGGGGTCTGCCAGAGGCCGCGGAAATACACCGCGTTGGCCAGCACCATCGCCGTGTCCGGCGGCAGGCTGTCGACCAGCGTCGGGATCATGCCGCGGGTCTGCTCTTCGACCCAGGCGTTGATCGCCCCGGCGGCGGCGGGGTCGGCGAAGTCCACGGTGCGCACCTCGGCGCCGAATCGCGCGCGCAGCGTCTCCAGGAAGCCCGCGCGCCAGTCGATGCCGGCGTCGCCCCAGAGCGCGTTGGCGATCGCCAGCACGATGTCCTCGCCGTCGCGCGCCAGCGCCTCGGCCAGCGCCGCCTGCCCGGCCGCGGCTTCGCCGACCGGCAGGTCGCCCAGGCCCAGCGCCTCGCTGAACGCGGCGCGGGTGTCGCCCTCGGCCCCCTGCGCCGCCATGGTCAGCGCCGCCGCCAGGCTGTACGGGGAGATCACCACCGTGCCGGCGCCGCCGTCGCGGCCGAGCAGCTCGGCGAGCAGGACGTAGCCGAACCGGTTGGCCGCCTCGGCCGCCGTCGGGGCGGGCTCGGCGGCCGCCTGCGGCTGCTGCGCCGGGGCGCCCGGCGCGCCGGCCGTCAGCACGGCCACCGCCAGCGCGGCGCCCAGCGCCGGGAATGTCAGCCGTCTCGTCTTCATCGTGCGTCCCTCCCGCCGATCCGGTTGCAGGACCGCCAGGGTGGCTGCGCGGCTTGACCGAATTGCGGCAGCGGCGCGGCTGTTCGCGGAAAACGATCGGGCCGGACTACCCGCGGCCGGGCTCGCGCACGGTCAGCAGCAGCGCGCCGCCGACCACGAAGAACCCCAGGATCGTCGCCATGCCGGCGCGCTGGCTGTCGAACGCCGTGGTGACCAGCCCGAACAGGACCGGCCCCAGGAAGGCGATCGACTTGCCGGTCAGCGCGTACAGGCCGAACATCTCGGTCTCCATGTGCGGCGGGGCGAGCCGGGCCAGCAGCGACCGGCTGGCCGCCTGCGCCGGGCCGACGAACAGGCCCAGCCCCAGCGCCAGCCCGGTGAACCAGTCCGCGTCGGAGATCAGCAGCAGCGGCACCCCGAACCCGATCAGCCCGACCAGCGCCAGCAGCACGGTCCGCTTCGACCCGGCGGCGTCGTCCAGGAACGCGAACCCGGCGGCACCGAGCCCGGCCGTGACGTTGAGCCCGATCGCAAACACCAGGATCTGGTCGAAGCTCATGCCGAAGGTGCCGGCGGCGTACAGCCCGCCGACCGCGAACAGCGTCGCCAGCCCGTCGCGGTACAGCGCGCTGGCGATCAGGAACCGGACGATGTCGCCGTAGCGGCGCACCTCGCGCAGGGTGCGCCACAGCGTGGCCAGCCCCTCGCGCACCGCCCGCCCGGCCCCGATCCCGGTCGCCGGGCGGTCCGGCGCGAACAGGAACAGCGGCAGGGCGAACAGCGCGAACCACGCCGCCACCAGCAGCGCCGTGGCGCGCACGCCGGCCTGCTCCGCCTCCGGCACCGGCAGCAGCGGCGCCGCGCCGCCGAAGCCGATCAGGCCGAACAGCGCCGTCGCCAGGCAGGCCAGCCCGCCGATGTAGCCGAGCCCCCAGCCCCAGCCGGACACGCGCCCGGTCATCCCCGGCGGTGCCACCGACGGCAGCATGGCGTTGTAGAACACGTTGGCGAGCTCGAACGCGACGCTGGCGAACACGACCAGCACCAGCGCATAGGTGACGTACTCCGGCGCCGGCCGGGCGAACCAGAGCAGCGCCGTGGCCGCGACCGTGGCCGCCATCAGCACCGCCAGCCACGGCTTGCGCCGGCCGCCGCGGTCGGCGATGGCGCCGAGCACCGGGCTGAGCACCGCCACGGCCAGCCCGGACAGCCCGATCACGTACGCCCACAGCGCGCTGCCCGCGGTCTCGTCGCCGTAGATGCCGCGGGCGAAATAGACGCTGAACACGAACGTGCCGATGACCGTGTTGAACGAGGAGTTCGCCCAGTCGTACAGGCACCAGGATACCACGCCGAGCACGCCGCCGCGGCGCGGCGCGACGGCCTCCCCGGCGGTCGTCGCGGTCGTGGTCACGGCCGGCTCATGGCTGGAAGCCCTCCTCCTCGACCACCTCGAGCGACACGACCGCCGCATTGATCAGCGTCTTGCCGTGGTTCTCGAAGTTGACCGTGACCCGCTCGCGGATGACCGACTGGACCTGGCCGATGCCCCAGTCGGGCCGGTCGGGATGACGCACCAGGGCGCCGGGGACGAGGGTGTCGAGCATGCCAGGCCGCCCCTTTTGCCCTTCAACCGGGACGCGTCCCGGTTCTATGCTGGCCGGACGGCCGACGGGCGACGGCCGCACGCTGCCGGCGGACAGGCCGGTGCCGCAAAACCAGACCGCCCGGAGGGGAAGGAACGTACCATGCTGGATGTTCGCGTCGTCGAACTTATGTGCTCGCGGCTGTGTCATGACTTGGTCAGCCCGGTTGCCGCGATCAACAACGGAGTCGAGCTGATCCAGGAGGTCGACGAGGACATGGCCGAGGAGGCCATGGCGCTGGTCGCCCAGTCCGGCGGCCGCGCCGCGGCGATCCTGCGCCTGTTCCGGCTCGCCTACGGGGCGGCCGGCGCGCAGGGCTCGATCACGCTCGGCGACGCCAAGGAGGCGGCCGCCGCGTACCTGGCCGGATGCAGGCTGGCGCTCGACTGGCGCGTGCCGGACGCCGTGGCCGCCGCGCCGGCGCCGCTCGGCGCGCCCAAGGTGCTGCTCAATCTGGTCGTCATCGCCAGCGACGCCCTGGCCTATGGCGGCGTGCTGAAGGTGACCTGCAGCACCGACGACTGTGACCGCCGCATCGACCTGGTCGCCGTCGGCCGCGGCGCCGCGCTGCCGGAGGACGCGCAGGCGGCGCTGGCCGGGCAGATCGCGCCCGACGCGCTGACGCCGCGCACGGTGCAGGCCTACGCCGCCGGCGCCTTCGCCCGCCAGTACGGGCTCGCCGTGAGCCACGATGCGGGCACGCCGGACGAGGTGCGGTTCGCCCTGACCCTGTCGGCGTGAGCGGGGGCTTTGCCGAAATTCCGGAAACACGCCGAAAATATAAGCTTTACAGCTTTTTAATGAGTTCCTGGGAGGTTGGTCGGGTACCGGCCGGGACTGCCGGGCCCGTCGCATGGCGATGCCGCCGACCGATCGCCGCCCGGCCCAGGGATGACAAGCCATGGATGATCTGCTCAGTGAATTCCTGACCGAAACCGCCGAGAATCTTTCCGTCCTCGACCTCGAACTGGTCAAGCTGGAGCAGAACCCGAACGACCCGGGCCTGCTCGGCAACATCTTCCGGCTCGTGCACACGATCAAGGGCACCTGCGGGTTCCTGGGCCTGCCGCGGCTGGAGACGGTGGCGCACGCGGCCGAGAACGTGCTCGGCAAATTCCGCGACGGCAAGCTCGAAGTGACGCCCGAGGCGGTGACGCTGATCCTCAAGTCGCTCGACACCATCAAGATCATCCTGGCCGGGCTGGAGGCGACCGAGGAGGAGCCGGCGGGCGACGACGGCGTGCTGATCGATCAGCTCAACACCATGGCCGAGGGCGGTGCGGTCGACGTGGCGGCGGTCGAGGCGGCGGTGCCGGGGCCGCCGGCGCCGGCCAGGCCCGCAGCCCCGCCCCCCGCACCCGAGCCGGAACCGGAGCCCGAGGCGGCGGCCGAGCCCGAAATCGACTTCGTGCCGGTGCCGGCAGCCGCCATGGCGGCGGCCTACGCGGCGGTCGAACCGGAGCCCGAACCGGAGCCCGAGCCCGAGCCCATCCCCGCAGCGGCGGCGCCGGTCCCAACCGGCAGGTCCGCCCCGGTGGAGCAGCAGGCCGAGGTCAAGGACTCGGCGGTGGCCGCGCAGTCGATCCGGGTCAACGTCGACCTGCTCGAGAACCTGATGACCATGGTCTCGGAGCTGGTCCTGACCCGCAACCAGGTCATGCAGATCCTGCGCTCCCAGAAGGAGAGCGAGTTCGCCGCCCCGCTGCAGCGCCTCAACCACGTCACCTCCGAGCTCCAGGAGGGCGTGATGAAGACGCGCATGCAGCCGATCGGCAACGCCTGGGCGAAGCTGCCGCGCATGATCCGGGACCTGTCGCACGAGCTCGGCAAGAAGATCGAGCTGGAGATGATCGGCGCCGACACCGAGCTGGACCGCCAGGTGCTGGAGCTGATCAAGGACCCGCTCACCCACATGATCCGCAACGCCGCGGATCACGGCATCGAGTCGCCGGCCGACCGCGTCCGCGCCGGCAAGCCGGAGACCGGCCACGTCCGCCTGAACGCCTATCACGAGGGCGGGCACATCATCATCGAGTCGACCGACGACGGCCGCGGCCTGTCGGCGGACAAGATCAAGGCCAAGGCCGTCGCCAAGGGGCTGGCCAGCGAGGCCGAGCTGGCGGCGATGACCGACCAGCAGATCCAGCAGTTCATCTTCAAGCCCGGCTTCTCGACGGCCGAGAAAGTCACCTCGGTGTCCGGCCGCGGCGTCGGCCTGGACGTGGTCCGCACCAACATCGAGAAGATCGGCGGCACCATCGAGCTGAAGTCGGTCGCGGGGCGCGGCTCGACCTTCACCATCAAGATCCCGCTGACGCTGGCGATCGTCTCCGCCCTGGTCGTGGAATGCGCCGCCGAGCGCTTCGCCATCCCGCAGATCAGCGTGGTCGAGCTGGTCCGCGCCGGCGGGCACAGCGAGCACGCCATCGAGACCATCCACGGCACCCCGGTGCTGCGTCTGCGCGACCGGCTGCTGCCGCTCGTCTCGCTGCGCAAGCTGCTCAAGCTGGAGAGCGGCAACGGTCACGCCAACGGGCATGCGACCGGTCAGGCCAACGGATCGGATGCCGATCAGGAGATCGACAAGTTCATCGTGGTCACCCAGGTCGGCACGTACATCTTCGGGATCATCGTCGACCGCGTGTTCGACACCGAGGAGATCGTCGTCAAGCCGGTGGCGCCCATCCTGCGCCACATCGAGATGTTCTCCGGCAACACCATCCTGGGCGACGGCAGCGTGATCATGATCCTGGATCCGAACGGCATTGCCTCGGCGACCGGCGAGATCAGCTTCGCCGACGCCATGGACACGGCGACCGCCGCCACCGCCCGCATCCATCACGACGAGAGCACCGCCCTGCTGCTGTTCCGGGCCGGCAGCGGCGCGCCCAAGGCGGTGCCGCTGGCGCTGGTCGCCCGCCTGGAGGACATCGAGGAGAGCAGCATCGAGGTCTCCAACGGCCACATGCTGGTGCAGTACCGCGGCAAGCTGATGCCGCTGGTGCCGTTCGACCCGTCCTACACGGTCGGGGAGGCGCGCAGGCCGGTCCTCGTGTTCGCCGACGGCGACCGCTCGATGGGGCTGATCGTCGACGAGATCATCGACATCGTCGACCAGCACATGCAGGTGGAGATGTCGGGCGAGGGCAACGGGCTGCTCGGCAGCGCCATCGTCGCCGGCAAGGCGACCGACGTGATCGACGCCGGCTACTACCTGACCCAGGCCTACCGGGACTGGTTCCGGTCGTCGAGCGACGCCAACGGCCACGAGGCCCACCACGAGCGCGTGCTGATCATCGACGACAGCCAGTTCTTCCGGAACATGCTGATGCCGATGCTCACCGTGGCGGGCTACGAGGTCATCTCGGTGGAGAGCGCGGACGAGGCGCTGGCCCTGTACGAGGCCGGCGAGGACTTCGACGTGATCGTCAGCGACATCGAGATGCCCGGCATGAACGGCTTCGATTTCTGCGAAAAGATCAAGAAGAACGGCAGCCGCTGGCATGACATCCCGATCGTCGCGCTGTCGTCGCACACCACCCAGCGGGACCTGGACCGCGGCCGCAAGGTCGGCTTCACCGACTACGTCGCCAAGTTCGACCGCGACACGCTGCTGGCGACCCTGTCCGAAACCCTGTCGGAGACGAGAGGTACGGCATGAGCAGCAAGGCGCCGACCACCAGGCCCGCCAAGGGCCGGCACGACGACCGCGAGCACGAGGAGTTCGTCGACTACGTCACCATGACGATCGCCGAGCAGCTGTTCGGCATTCCGGTCCTGCAGGTTCAGGACGTGCTCGGCCCGCAGCGCATCACGCGCATTCCGCTGGCGCCGCCGGAGGTCGCGGGATCCCTCAACCTGCGCGGGCGCATCGTCACGGCCATCGACGTGCGGCTGCGGCTGGGCCTGGAATCGCGCCCGCGCGACGGCCACGACATGAGCATCGTGGTCGATCACAAGGGTGAGTTGTACAGCCTGATGGTGGACAGCGTCGGCGAGGTGCTGAGCGTCTCGTCGAAGCATTTCGAGCGCAATCCGGCCACGCTCGATCCGATTTGGCGCGACGTTTCCAATGGTATATATCGGCTCAATGATCAGCTGCTCGTCGTGCTGGACGTGGCGCGGCTGCTCGATTTCACCCAGCACGCAGCGGCGTAGGGTGTGCAGCACCGGGCCGGCATGCGGGTCGTCGCGACCGAGCGCCTGAGAGGATCGACCGGGAGATCGGAATGACGGCAATGAAGACCTGCCTGGTGGTCGACGACTCGCGCGTGGTCCGCAAGGTAGCCCGCAAAATCCTGGAAAGCCTCAGCTTCGAGTGCGAGGAGGCGGAGGACGGCAAGCAGGCGATGGAGCTGTGCGTGCGCCGCATGCCCGACGCCATCCTGCTTGACTGGAACATGCCGGTGATGACCGGCATCGAGTTCCTGCGCCGGCTGCGCAAGATGACCGGCGGAGAAACCCCGCGGGTGGTCTTCTGCACCACCGAGAACGACCTGGCCCACATCCAGGAGGCGCTCAGCTCCGGGGCCAACGAATACATCATGAAGCCGTTCGACAGCGACATCGTGCAGACGAAGTTCGCCCAGGTCGGCCTTATTTGATCCCCGGTCCGGGACATGCGGGCGGCCCCGATGGCGACATCCCCAGACAGATCCCCGTCCACGGACCCGATCCGGGTCATGGTCGTGGACGACAGTGCCGTCATCCGCGGGCTGCTGACGCGCACGCTGGAAGGCGATCCCGACATCCGCGTGACCGCCTCGGTCGGCGACGGGCAGATGGCGATCAACAGCATCCGCCGCCAGCCGGTCGACGTGGTCATCCTGGACATCGAGATGCCGGTGATGGACGGGCTGACGGCGCTGCCGCAGATCATCGCCGCGGCGCCGCAGACCAAGGTGCTGATGGCGTCGACGCTGACCAAGCGCAACGCCGACATCAGCCTGAAGGCGCTGTCCGCCGGCGCCGCCGACTACGTCGCCAAGCCGAGCGCGACCCGCGAGATCCACGGCGCCGGCGCCTTCAAGGACGAGCTGCTGCAGAAGGTCAAGGTGCTGGGGGCGGTGGCGCGCGACGCGCGCGGGCAGGCGCCGCGCACCGGGTTCAAGGCGGAGCGGCCGGCGGCGCGCACCCCGCCCGCGGCGCGGCCGGCGGCCCCGGCCCGGATCGTGCTGCGCGAGATGCCGGCCAACCTGCGCCCCGACGTGATCGCCATCGGCAGTTCCACCGGCGGGCCGCAGGCGCTGTTCGAGCTGCTGGGGCACCTGGCGCGCGGCGTCAAGCAGCCGGTGCTGGTCACCCAGCACATGCCGGCCACGTTCACCACCATCCTGGCCGAGCACATCACCCGGCAGTGCGGCCTGCCCGCGCACGAGGGCCGCGACGGCGAGCCGATCGTCGGCGGGCAGTGCTACGTCGCGCCGGGCAACAACCACATGACCGTCGCCGTGCACGCGGGCGGGCCGGTGATCCGGCTCAACCAGGACCCGCCGGAGAACTTCTGCCGGCCGGCCGTCGACGTGATGCTGCGCGGCGCCCTGGCCGCCTACGGGCGCAAGATGCTGGTGATTATCCTGACCGGCATGGGCCAGGACGGTCTGAAGGGCTGCGGCGAGGTGGTCAAGGCCGGCGGGGCGGTGCTGGCCCAGGACGCAGCGACCAGCGTGGTCTGGGGGATGCCGGGAGCGGTGGCGACCGCCGGCCTGTGCGCCGGCGTGATGCCGCTCAAGGAAATCGGCCCGTTCGTCCGCAGGCTGGTCCTGCGGTCGGCGGCATGAGCGCGGGCCCCGCAGGAGCAAGGACATGAAGGCTGACGATTTCAACCTGTTCCAGTCGCTCCTGAAGCAGCGGTCGGGCCTCGTCCTGACGACGGACAAGGCGTACCTGCTGGAATCGCGCCTGATGCCCGTCGCCCGCCGCTGGCACTTCAAGAGCCTGGAGGACCTCGCCGCGTCGGTCCGGCAGAAGCGCGACGAGCGGCTGCTCAAGGACATCACCGAGGCGATGACCACCAACGAGTCCTCGTTCTTCCGCGACAGCAGGCCGTTCGACCAGTTCCGCCAGGCGGTGCTGCCGTACATGATGGAGCGCCGCGCCGCCAAGCGCCGCATCCGCATCTGGAGCGCGGCCTGCTCCACCGGGCAGGAGCCGTACTCCCTGGCCATGCTGCTGCAGGAGGACAGGCCGAAGCTGGCCGGCTGGACGATCGAGATCGTCGCCACCGACCTGTCCACCGAGGTGCTCGACCGGGCCCGCGCCGGCGCCTACACGCAGTTCGAGGTGCAGCGCGGCCTGCCGATCACCATGCTGGTCAAGTACTTCAAGCAGAACGGCGAGCGCTGGGAGCTGATCCCGGAGATCCGCCGCATGGTCACGTTCCGCGAGCAGAACCTGCTTCGGGACCTGACGCCGCTCGGCCAGTTCGACATCGTGTTCTGCCGCAACGTGCTGATCTATTTCGACCAGCCGACCAAGGCGCAGGTGCTCGAGGGGATCGCCAAGCTGATGCCGCGCGATGCGGTGCTGTATCTGGGCGGCGCCGAGACGGTGCTCGGGATTACCGAAAAGTTCAAGCCGATGGACGGCCAGCGCGGGGTGTATCAGCTGGCGGCACCGGCCGCAACGCGGCCCCCGGCGGCGGGACTGCACCGCACGGCGGCGCTGTAGGCTGCACTTCGGTTGTGTCGATCGACAACATCGACCGGTAATGTCGGACCGCGACCGGGAAGACACGCCTGCGTGTGTGGATATATGTCGCTCTACTCAGCCGAAGGACGTAAACAGAACTTACACGTTCCCACGCAACCGAAACATGGCGTACATATTGACACAGGGACCGGGACGGCAGTTTGTACGGTCGACCCTTCAAATGACCTTAAATTTTTATGACTAAACTATGACGCAATTTGGCCAGTCGCCGATACGTCGAAAGGCTGTCATGATGCGGTCCGGTACAAATTCGCTTGTCAGGATTCCGTTGTCGCATTAGCTTTGGTCATCGACCATTCAAATTCTAATCGTTTCACGCGCAAGCAGAGACGGGGTCAGAAATGCAGTCGGACGTACCGTACTGTGCGGCAAAAGGATTCCTGGAGCGGCTCGAGACCGAGACCGACCCGATCAGCGTAACGACCGCCACGCTGAAGGCGCTCCAGGACCTCTATCGGGATCGCAGCGAAGCCGACCGCCGCTGGCTGGCGCGCTGCTTCTATCGGGCCGCCGACCGGCTGGCGGCGCCGGAGGACTGAGCCGGCCCCGGCTCCGCTGCGTTTCTTCGGGCGCCCGCGGTCAGCCGATCGGCCATGTCTCGAGCCGGTACGCGCTGTCCCAAAACATCCACTCGTACTGTGTCGAGCGGACGAACGCGCGCATCATCGCGGCCCGGCCGGCTTCGGTCGTCGCCGCCGCGGCCCGGTCGGCGATCGCCTTGACCGCCTCGACGCTCTCCGCGAAGGCCGGGTCGGCGTAGGTGTCGATCCAGGCCCGGTACGGGTTGTCCGGCGCCGACTGTGCCGCGATCGCCGTGCCGACGTCCTGATAGATCCAGAAGCATGGCAGCAGCGCGGCGACCAGAGTCTCATAGGTGCCGGTCAGCGCCGTGGACAGCAGGAAGCCGGTGTAGCCCAGGCAGGTCGGCGACGGCTCGCTCGCCGCGGCCGTCGCCGGATCCAGGCCGAAGCGGGCGAAATAGCTCTCGTGCAGCGCCCGCTCAACGACCACCGCCTCGCGCGCCGCCTCGGCGAAGCGCACCATGGCCGGCTGGTCCGGCGCCCGCGCCGAGGCAATCGAGAGCGACCGCGAATACTCGACCAGATACAGCGCATCCTGCACCATGTAGAATCGGAACCGCTCGGCGTCGAGCGCGCCCGCGGCCAGATCGCGGTTGAACGGCAGCGCGTGGATCGCCTCGCGCAGCACCTGGGTCTCGGCCCAGGCGGCCTCGCAGAATCCGGTCATGCCCGCCTCTCCTTGCGCTCGTCTTGTGCCGGGGCCTCATTGCCCCACCAGGCGTGGAAGTGGTGCACCGGCCCGTGCCCGTGCCCGACGGCAAGGCGGTCCGCCGCCGCGATCGCCGCGGTGACGTAGGCCTTGGCGTCGGCGACGGCCTGATGCGGCGTCGCCCGCTGCGGCAGCAGCGCGGCGATCGCCGACGACAGGGTGCAGCCGGTGCCGTGGGTGTTGGGCGTGTCGACCCGCGCCGCCGGCAGGTCCACGAACCGGTCGCCGTCGTAGAGCAGGTCCGGGCTCTCGCCGCCGCCCAGGTGCCCGCCCTTGAGCAGCACCAGCCGCGGCCCGAGCCGGTGCAAGGCAATCGCGGCCTCGCGCATCTCCTCCGCCGTCGCCGGCGCGGGCCGGCCGAGCAGCACGCCGGCCTCCGGCAGGTTCGGCGTGATCACCGTGGCCAGCGGCACCAGCCGGTCGCGCACCGCGCCGACCGCCGCCTCGTCGAGCAGCCGGTCGCCGCTCTTGGCAACCATGACCGGATCGATCACGACGTTGCGCGCGCCGTGCCGGGCCAGGCAGCCCGCCACCGCCTCGGCCGCCGCCGCGACGCCGACCATGCCGACCTTGACCGCGTCGACCGCGACATCGTCGAACACGGCGTCGACCTGGGCGGCGATGAACTCCGGCGGGACGGGATGGATGCCGGTCACGGCGCGGGTGTTCTGCGCGGTCAGGGCGGTCAGCGCCGCCATGCCGTAGGCGCCCAGCGCCGAGAACGCCTTCAGGTCGGCCTGGATGCCGGCCCCGCCCGACGGGTCGGAACCGGCGATGGAAAGCACTCGGGGGATCACGTCGTTCCTTTCCTCTTGGCCGCGAGCACGGCCTGCTTGAGGTGCGCGGCGGCGGCCCGCGGGTCGGGCGCGGCGCAGATCGCGGAGACCACGGCGACGCCGTCGCACCCGTCGGCCATGGGCCGCGCCAGGTTTCCGGCGGTCAGCCCGCCGATCGCCACCACCGGCAGCGGGAGCCGGCCGCGCAGCGCCCGGAACGTCGCCGGGTCCAGCGCATCGGACTCCGGCTTGGTCGGGGTGGCGTAGGCGGCACCGAGCCCGGCGTAGTCGGCGACCGCCGGGTCGACCGCCGCCACCTCGGCCTCGGTGGACGCGGACACGCCGATGACGGCGTCGGGGCCGAGCAGCCGTCGCGCCGTCTCCGCCGGCATGTCGGTCTGGCCGACGTGGACGCCCTCGGCGCCGACGGCAAGGGCCACGTCGACCCGGTCGTTGACGATCAGCGGCACGCCGCGCGGGCGCAGCACCCGCAGCAGCGCCTGCGCCTGCGCGATCAGGGGGCCGGTGTCGGCATGCTTGTCGCGGAGCTGGACCAGGGTCACGCCGCCGTCCACCGCGGCGGCCACGATCTCGGCCAGGTCGCGCCCGCCGGTCAGGTCGGGGTCGGTGACCAGGTACAGGGTCAGGTCGAAGGCCGGTTTCATTGCAGTCGCGCCCTCGTCTCGAGGATGCCGGCATCCAGCGCGTACAGCGCGTCGAGCAGCTCCACCTGGAGCGAGCCCGGCCCGCGCGCCCGTTCGGCGGCGATCTCGCCGGCGACGCCCAGCGCGCACAGTCCCTGCGCGGTGGCGGCCAGCCGGTCGCGCTCCACCGCCAGGAACGCGCCGACTATGGCGGTGGCGGTGCAGCCCATGCCAGTGACGCGCGGCATCAGCGGGTGCCCGTTGTGCACCTCGATCACGGCCGCCCCGTCGGTGACGTAGTCCACCGCACCGGTCACGGCCACTACCGCCCCGATCTCGCCGGCCAGCCACCGCGCCGCGTCCACCGCATCGGCCGACTGCGCCGTGCTGTCGACGCCGCGGCCGGCGCCGGCCATCCCGGCCAGGCTGAGGATCTCGGACGCGTTGCCGCGGATGGCGGCGGGGCGGTGGCGCAGCAGGTCGGCGGCGACGCGGCTGCGGTAGGCCAGCACGCCGACCGCAACCGGATCGAGCACCCAGGGCACGCCGACGGCGTGGGCGCGGCAGGCGGCCAGCCGCATCGCCGCCGCCCAGGTCGCCGAGATGGTGCCAAGGTTGATGACCAGCGCCCCGGCGGCCGGCACGAGCTCTTCCACCTCGTCGGTGGACTCGGCCATGGCCGGCGACGCGCCGAGGGCCAGCAGGGCGTTGGCCGTGCTGTTGGCAACGACGATGTTGGTGATGTTGTGCACCAGCGGCGTGCCGGCGCGGATCGCGTCCAGGCTGCGCGCCAGGCCGGCGCGGGCAGCGGCGGCGGCTCCGTCCATCAGGCCCCTCTTCGCCATGCGGCGCCAGGGAGCCTTCCGGAAAGCACGGCGGCGGACGACGCCGGACCGTGCGGCCCGTGTGCGACGGCTCCCTGCGCTGGCATGACCCAGATCAGGTTCGACGGGTATGATCTCAGCCCGCCGGCCGCGGGCACCCCGTGTCACACACGCGTAAAGATATGGGCCGGCCCGGCGCTGTCAAGCGCCGCCGGCAGCCGGCACCGTCCGTTCCGTGCGGATCGTGGGCGCGCGGAACGGATCGGTGCCGGTTGCGGGCATTCGGGTCGGGCGGTGGCCCTATTCCTTGGACAGGGTATGGCAGTCGGCGACGCGGAACTCGGCGCCCGGCTCCAGGTAGCAGAGCTCCAGCGTGTCCTCGCCCAGGGTGCCGATAAAGATGCCGTCCTCGTCGGCGACCAGGATGCTCTCGCCGTCGGCCCGGATCACGCCGACCGCGTCCTCGCAGACGTTCTCGCTGCACCACTCGGCATGGAAGCCGCTGCCCTCCATGCCGTCGACGGTGAAGGTCCAGACCTCCTCGGAGCCGCCCAGGAAGGTGTCGCCGCTGCCCAGGCCGTGACCGCTCTCGCCGGCGCGCGCGCCGCGGCTGTCGGATGTCGCCGTGGTCCAGGTGCCGACCAGGTGCTCGCTCGCCGCCGCCGAGCCGGCGGCCAGAATGATCGCTCCCGCAAGAGCCATCCGCAGCATCGTCATGGTGTCGCCTCTCCGTGCTTCCGCCCCGGGTTCGCGCCGGGGCGCTTCCGGTGGTGTCCTGCGAAGCCACCGCCGAGCGATGGCTCTAAATTGTGCACGGGGAGTCTCTGCCCGAAACGGGCGGATGCGTCACGCTCAAATTCGTGCCGGGATCGGAATTCCCACAACGTGCTGGTTTGTCTCACCTCCTGCGACGGACGAAACATCCGGCATCAGGTCGCGCGGACGTATCGGGCGGGCGCCATCCGCGATACCGGGGCATGCACGACCGAATCGTGCTTCGCCCGGCAGGGGGATTCCGGCCCGCCCGCCCTCAGGCGGTCGCCGCCTTGCGCTGCCTGGTTGCCGGCGCCTCCTGCTCGTTGGCGACGGCGCCCGGATCGCGCAGCACATAGCCGCGGCCCCAGACGGTCTCGATGTAGTTCTCGCCCCCGGTCGCCGAGGCCAGCTTCTTGCGCAGCTTGCACACGAACACGTCGATGATCTTCAGCTCCGGCTCGTCCATGCCGCCGTAGAGATGGTTCAGGAACATCTCCTTGGTCAGCGTGGTGTTCTTGCGCAGCGAGAGCAGTTCCAGGATGCCGTATTCCTTGCCGGTCAGGTGCAGCGGCTGGTCGTCCACCTCGACCGTGCGGGTGTCCAGGTTCACGGTCAGGCGGCCGGTGCGGATGACGCTGTCGGAGTGCCCCTTGGAGCGGCGCACGATGGCGTGGATGCGCGCGACCAGCTCGCGCTTGTCGAACGGCTTGGTCAGGTAGTCGTCCGCGCCGAAGCCCAGCCCCTTGATCTTGTTCTCCTGCTCGGTCAGGCCGGAGAGGATCAGGATCGGCGTGTCGACCCGCGCCGCCCGCAGCCGGCGCAGCACCTCGTAGCCGTCGATGTCCGGCAGCAGCAGATCCAGAAGGATGATGTCGTAATCGTAGAGCTTGCCGATCTCGAGGCCGTCCTCGCCCAGATCGGTGCTGTCGACGACGAACCCTTCCGACTTGAGCATCAGGTCGATGCTCTTCGCCATCGCGCTGTCGTCTTCGACCAGAAGAACGCGCATGACCCAACTCCCGCATGGTCCCGATCACGCCGGAGTCCGCAGGCCCCCCGGCAACTTAAGAAAGGTTAACGCGCATAGGTTAACACAAGATGAATCGCAATTGCTGAAAGTCGTAGGCTTTACACTGATTTAACGGGCACCGGCGATCCTGTCCGCCGTCAACGTCGTCGTGCCGGGCCGGTACGTATCCACAAACGGGGCAGCCGTGGCAATCCCCCTCGGGACACTGGTGGACGATATCGCGGCGATCCCGGACCGCCGCCTGTACGGCCGCGTCAGCAGCGTGCTCGGCCTGCTCGTCGAGGTGGCCGGGATCGACCGGCACCTGTCGATCGGCGGGCGGTGCGTCATCGAGGCGCGGGGCGGCCGGCGGGTGCCGTGCGAGGTCGTCGGCGTGCGCGAGGGCAAGGCGCAGCTCATGCCGTTCGGCCGGCTGGAGGGCGTCGGCCTGGGCTGCAAGGCCGAGGTGGTCGGCGCCCAGCCGGCGATCCACCCGTCGGAGGCCTGGCTGGGCCGCGTCGTCAATGCGCTGGCCGAGCCGGTCGACGGCAAGGGGCCGCTGCCCGCCGGCACGATCGGCGTGCCGCTGCGCAACGCGCCGCCGCCGGCGCACACCCGCACCCGCGTCGGCGGCAAGCTGGACCTGGGCGTGCGCGCGCTCAACACCTTCGTCACCTGCTGCCGCGGCCAGCGCATGGGCATCTTCTCCGGCTCCGGCGTCGGCAAGTCGGTGATGATGGCGATGCTGGCGCGGTTCACCGCCGCCGACGTGGCCGTGATCGGCCTGGTCGGGGAACGCGGCCGCGAGGTCCAGGAGTTCATCGTCGACAACCTGGGCGAGGAGGGCCTGGCGCGCAGCGTGGTCGTCGTCGCCACCTCCGACGAGCCGCCGCTGATGCGCCGCCAGGCGGCCTACACCACCATGGCGGTCGCCGAGTACTTCCGCGAGCGCGGCCGCCATGTGCTGTGCATGATGGACAGCATCACCCGCTTCGCCATGGCCCAGCGCGAGATCGGCCTGTCGTCGGGCGAGCCGCCGACCAGCAAGGGCTACCCGCCGACCGTGTTCGGCGAGCTGCCCATGCTGCTGGAACGTGCCGGCCCGGGCAGCGGCGACGGCGCCATCACCGGCCTGTTCTCCATCCTGGTCGAGGGCGACGACCACAACGAGCCGATCGCCGACGCGGTGCGCGGCATCGTCGACGGCCACATCGTGCTGGAGCGCGCCATCGCCGAGCGCGGCCGCTATCCCGCCATCAACGTGCTGCGCTCGCTGTCGCGCATGATGCCGGGCTGCAACGCCGGTGCGGAAAATGCGCTGGTCAAGCGCGCCCGCGCGCTGCTCGCCACCTACGAGGACATGGCCGAGATGATCCGCCTGGGCGCCTATCGCAGCGGCAGCGACCCGCGGGTCGACGAGGCGATCCGGTACTATCCGGCGCTGGAGGCGTTCCTCGCCCAGGACAAGAACGAGCGCAGCGACCTGGCCGGCGGCTATGCCGCGCTGGCGGAGATCCTCGGCATGCCGGCGCCCGAGCCGGCGGCGGAACCGGCCCCGGCGGACCGGCCGGCCGCCAGGACCGCGGGCGGTAGGGCGAAATGAGCGACCTGGACACCCTGATCCGGCTGCACCGCTGGCAGCTCGACGAGAAGCGGCGCGCGCTGGCCGACCTGCAGGCGCTGGCCGACCGGCTGATCGCCGAAGCCACGCGCCTCGACGAGGAGGTCGCCGGCGAGAGCGCCTTCGCCGCGGCGAGCGAGATGCCGCCGCCGACCTTCCCGGCCTACCTGAAGGCCAGCAAGGTGCGCCGCGGGCGCCTCGCCGAGTCGCTGGCCCAGGCGCGGGCGCAGATGGCCGCGGTGGGCGAGGAAATTGCGGAGGCCTATCAGGAGCTCAAGAAGTACGAGCTGGCCCAGGCCGGCCGCGAACGCCGCGCCGAGCACAGCGCCCGGCGGGCCGAGACCGCCACCTACGACGAGATCGCCGCGATCGGCCATATCCGCCGCCGGGCCGCGGCGGCCGGCGGGCGCTGACGCGCGGGAACCGGCGCGCAAGGCCCATCCGGCCGGTGGCACGGAGCCGGCCGTGGCAGCCGGTCCGGCCCGACGCGGACGGGCCGTGCTGAGACCATGGAACGTCTTGCGACGCGGCGTGCTTCGCGGCCTAATGGCGTCGCACCGCCATGACCGACCGACACCCCGCCGCTCATCATCCCCCCGCCCGCGCCGCGGCCGGACCGGCCGCGCGCCTGGCCCGCCTGGCCGCAGTGCTGCTGCTGGCCGTGGCGGCCGCCTGCGCCGGGGGCGACGCCGACCCGCAATGGCGGTCGTGGTCGGACATGACGCCGCAGCAGGTGCTGGCCACCCAGCTCCTGCTCCAGGGCACCGTGCGCGGCCGCGACGACATCGTGGTGCTGGCGGTGGGCGGCGGCGCCGACCTGGAGGCGCGCGAGCCCGAGAGCGGCCAGACCGCGCTGATGATCGCCGCCCGCGAGGGCCACGCCGAGATCGCCGTCATCCTGCTGGCGGCCGGCGCCGATCCGGATGCGATCGACCGCGACGGCCGCACCGCGCTGATGCAGGCCGCCGCCCACGGCTACGCCGGCGTCGCGGACGTGCTGCTGGCCGGCGGCGCCGATGCGGAGCGGCGCGACCCGCGCTTCGGCTACACCCCGCTGATGATGGCCGCGCTGCTGGGGCACGTCGACGTGATCGCCGCGCTGATGGACGGCGGCGCCGACGGCGAGGCGGCGAGCGCGGCGGAGGACGCAGGCGAAGGCGCCACGCCCCTGATCCTGGCCGCCGGCAGCGCGGCGCCCGCGGCGCCGCAGGCGGTGGCCGAGCTGCTGGTGCGCGGCGTTGCGGCCGGCCGGGCCCGCAGCGACGGCGTCGACGCCCTGATGGCGGCCACCGTCGCGGGCAACGCCGGCGTGGCCGGCCTGCTGCTCGGGGAGGGCGCGGATCCGTCCTCGCGCGCCGCCGACGGGGCCACGGCCCTGGGCCTGGCCGCGGCGGCGGGCGACGACGGCCTGGTCGACCTGCTGCTGGAGGCCGGCGCCGACCCCGACGGCCGCGCCGGCGACGGCCGGACCCCGCTGATGCTCGCCGCCTGGCACGGCCGCACCGGGGCGGCGGCCCGGCTGCTCACCGGCGGGGCGGACGTGGATGCCATTGCCGAGCGCAACGGCTGGACCGCCCTGATGCTCGCGGCCAACCGCGGCAACGAAGACATGGTACGGCTGCTGCTCGATGCCGGCGCCGACAGCTCGATCACCGCCCGCGACGGCATGACCGCGCGCCGCGCCGCGGAGATCGTCGACAGCGACTCCGTCGCCAGCCTGCTGCCCGAGACCGGGGGCTGATCGGAACCGCTTGCCGGTGTTTCGCTGCAAATCTTCTTCTTTCGTGGTAGCATCGGCCGTCAGCCAGGGTTGAGGATGACCGATGGCAAGCGATGTGCCGTTTCGGCCCGGCGGCAGTCCGGCCGCTGCGGGGTTCGGGAGGGGCTCGGCCCCCGTCGCCATACGGCCCGGCCCCGGACGGCCGCCGCCGGTTCCGGCCGGCGTGAACGCTCCGCAGCCCGGCCATGTGGCGCAGCGGCAGCCGGCCCCGACATCCGCCCTCGCCGCCCCGGTCGTCCCCGTCCGGCGCGCGCCGCCGCCGGTCCCCGCAGGCGTGAACGCGCCGCAGCCCGGCCACGCCTTGCAGCGGCGGCCGGGCCCGGCGCCCGCCCAGGCCGCGCCGGTGGCTCCCGCCCGGCGGCCGGCCCCAGCGGTGCCGGCCGGCGTCAACGCTCCCCAGCCCGGCCAGGTGACCCAGCGGCGGCCGGCCCCGACATCCGCCCAGGCAGCCCCGGTGGTCCCCGTGCGGCGCGCGCCGCCGCCGGTCCCCGCGGGCGTCAACGCCCCGCAGCCGGGGAGGGTCGCGCAGCGACGGCCGGCCCCGGCCCCCGCCCAGCCCGCGCCGGTCGCCTCGGTGCGGCGCGCACCCCCGCCGGTCCCGGCCGGCGTGAACGCGCCGCAGCCGGGCGGCGGCAACGCGCAGCGAGCGGCGGTCCAGCCTGCGGAGAGCCGGCCGGTGCGGCCGGCAGGCCCGGCATCGCGGCTCGGCGCGCCGTCGGCCGCGCAGCTCTACCGCGTCCTGGACAGCAGCAAGATCTACGGTCAGATGCCGACCACGCGGCCGTGGTTCGGCTACCCCTATGTCGTGGTGAACGACGCCCGCTTCATCGCGCAGGAAAAGCAGGGCGGCATGAGGGCCGTAGACGAATTCCTGCAAAGTCCGGGCGGGCTCACGGCGTACGTGAAGAAGCACTCGATGAACGGGCTGTCGGTGCGCCTCTCCGACGACAACAACATGGCGATCGAGGATTCGAACCTGACCAACCGTCAGCCGAAATCGTTCTACGCGACACAGGAGCTTCTGACCAGCGCGAACCAGGCCCTGACGAAGGTCGGCTCGGGAGTGAAGCTGAATCAGGGCAAACGAACATTGACGGTGCTGACCGGCTGGTACACGTCAAAGACGCTGGTCGAGGTTTATCCAAGGTTCCTCAAGTCGAAAGGATACAATTATGGGCAGTTGGACCAGGTAGTTGGGCCGCAGAACTGCAACGAGATTGCTGAAATGGTGACCGGTATTCGGAAGATCCTACCTACCGGCGACGACACGCACCTCAAGGCGGTCAATCGTTTCCTTAACTCTGACGACGATTTTGCCGACATTGATAACGCTCGGACTCAGACTTACGTTGCTTATCTAAATTCCCGAGCAACGCGTCTGAGCCGCTTGCGGGCGAATCGCTTCGCCACCCCGGACATCGGCGACGCGTACATGATCCGTACGCTGGGCGAACCATCGGAATTTCTATCGGGCGGACGCGCCCGGATCCGCGACTATGCATCCGGGACAGATCGTATTCTGGGCTGGGCAGAGCACTTTGCCGGCGTGGTGGTTCGCAGCGGCAACGACACCCTAACGTTGGAGAACTACGCCCGCGGAGACAACCGTCAGGCAAATCCCGACCCCCGATGGTATTTCCAGATGTACGGTCAGAATCACGGGCAAAGCTTCCACGAGTTCCACAGCGCGAAGAACGAATACGCCAACCCGGTCACGGTCAGCGTGGGAAAAACAGTCCCCAACCTGCCCAAGCTCGGGCCGCTGCAGTAGCCCATCAGAAAGCCGATCACGCTGATCTGAGCCCGGCCGGAGGCGCGTCAGGCCGGCTCCGTCTCCTTGGGTCCGGTGGCGAACTTCGGCCACAGCCGGCGGACGATGGCGCCGTCGCTGGCGAAGGCGTGGCAGGTGTTCAGCAGCGGCGGCGGCTTGCGCGGCTCCTCGCCGGTGTGCTCCAGGCGGCGGCCGTGCTCGCGCGCCTTGAGGGGATAGATCGTCTGGAACGCCGTCGTCGCGATCGGCCCGAGCAGTTCGGTCAGGTGGGTGCAGCCGTGCACGCCGCCGACCCGCTCCTTGACCTTGCGCGTGAAGCCGGCGGCGATCGACAGGCCCTTCAGCGTCGCGTAGGCGGGCGCAATGGCGGGGCAGATGCGGTACGGCGAGCTGCCGGTGAACGCTTCGATATCGACGATGGTGAACGTGTCGTCGATGGTGATGCGCAGCCACATCTCGTGGATCGGGTCGCCGGGCTCGATGGTGCCGCGCTCGTCGCTGTGGAAGTCGTGCGTCTTGACGTCGGTCAGGTGGCCCTCGATGTCCCACAGCCCGTCGGCGCGCCGGTAGCCCCGGCACTCGACGCGGCGGGTGTGGATGAGCTCACGTTCGGCCGGCGGCGACAACGGCATGGCCTCGCTCCTTGGCCCCGGGTGACCGTGCGGTCGGTAGGGGGTTTACGTTTACGTAAACGTCATAGCAGAGCCCGCCGTTCCCGGTCAACGGCGCCGCACGCACCCGCGCCATGCGCCGCACACGGTGCCGGGGCCGGCCTGCGCGGATGATGCGCACCCTGCGGGGATCGCCGGCCCCGGTCCCCGCGTTCAGCACGAAAGGCATGCGCGGCCGGCCCCGGCCGAGGAGGACCAGATGACCGACGACACCCCGCAGGGCGAGCCGCTGGTCGAGCTCGGCGCCAGCACCGTCGACTACACGTACGGCGGCCGGTTCCGGATGCTGCGCACCCGCTACCGGTTCCGCCGCTTCGACGGCACGATGAGCGAACCGGTCACCCGGATCTGCTTCGAGCGCGGCGATTCGGTCGGCGTGCTGCTCTACGACCCCGCGGCCGACGCCGTGGTGCTGGTCCGCCAGTTCCGCTACCCGGTCTACGAAAGCCTGGGCGAGGCCGCCCACGGCCCCGGCGCCCGCGCCGCCTGGATCCTGGAGATCGTCGCCGGCGTGCTGGACCGGGGCGAGACCGTCGCCGACGTGGCCAACCGCGAGCTGCTGGAGGAGGCCGGCTACCGCATCGCCGGCGACCTGGAGCCGGTGGCCGCCGCCTACGCCAGCCCCGGCGGGACCTCCGAGCGCATCCACATCTTCCTGGGTCGGGTCGACCACACCACCCCGGCCGGCGCCGGCGGCGGCGTCGCCGCGGAGGGCGAGGATATCCAGGTGGTCGCCCTGCCGCTGGCCGACGCGCTCGCCGCGATCGCCGACGGCCGCATCGCCGACGCCAAGACCATCATCGCGCTTCAGCACCTGGCGTTGCGCAAGGCCGGCAGGGGCTGAGCGGCCCGTGCACCGGCCGGCCGGCCGCGCGCATCTTGCAGATCCCCCCCCGCGTCCCGATATCCGCGGCGCAACGAACGGGACCGACGGGGACGGATGAATGGAACAGCAACACGGGGAACTGTGCGTACGGGTGCTATCGTGCGTGGCCTGGGCCGACGGAAGCCTGTCCGAGGAGGAAATGAGCGCGGTGGTCGACGTGGTCGATCGGCTCGACTACGTGGACCGGTCCACCATCCAGGACATCCTGATGACCACCACCCGGTTCACGTTCCTGGACAAGATCACGGCACTGGACCGCAAGGTCCGTATCCGTCTGCTGCATGACTGCTACACCGTCGCCGAATATTGCGGCGGCATCAGCGATCCGGAGCGCGAGATCATCCGCGCCATCGCCGTCAGCATCGTGGACGCGAAGAAGCTGCCGGACGCCGAAGCCGCCCTCGATGCCTGGGTCGCCTACGAGATGAAGGCCCGCAAGGTGTTCGGCTGGACCCACCTGGGCGACTGACCGGCGGGTCCCTCACGCCGCGCCGGTGCCGCCCGCGGCGTGCGGCGGCCCGGCCGTCCCTGCCACGAAGCCGGCGATCCGGTCCAGCACCGCCTCGGTCGCCTGGAAATGCGGGACGTGGCGGCAGTCGGGGAGGATCCAGGGCTCGCACCGCCCGGACACGCCGGCCGCGATCAGCGCCACCTGCTCGGGCGAGCCGTACTCGTCGCGCGCGCCCTGGAGCGCCAGCACCGGGCAGGCGATGCGGGGCAGCTCGGCGCGCATGTCGAAGGCGGCAAACGGCGGCGACAGCCAGACGTCCGCCCAGTTGGCGAACATCCAGTCGGTCTTGGCGCCGTGGTAGCGGTGCAGCGAGGCCCGGAGCCGGCTGCCCGGCGCGTGGTAGGCGGCGCGGGCGCGGCGGATGCCGTCCAGGGTCACCGGCTCCACGATCACGTGCGCCGCCATGCTGACCACCGCCGCCGCCCGCTGCGGACAGGCGGCGGCGAACAGCAGCGCGATGCTGGCGCCGTCGCTGTGGCCGACCGGCACGGCCCGGTCGATCCCGCAGCGGTCGAGCACCTCGGGCAGGGTGTCGCCCGCCTCGCGGTACAGGTAGTCGGGCGCGCGCGCCGCCGGCAGCGGGTCCGACCCGCCGAAGCCGAGCCGGTCGTAGGCCAGCGCCCGCCGCCCGGTCGCGCGCGCCAGCGCCGCCGGCACGCACACGCCGCGCCCGGTCCACTGATCGATGCTGCCCAGGCCCTCGTGCAGGAACACGAGCGGCGGGGCGGCCGGATCGGCCCCGGCCGGCTCCAGCCATTCGGCGCGCAGCCGGCGGCCGGCGACGCGCACGTCGAACCGCCGCCGCGCCACGTCGTTTGCGGGCGCATGCCAGAAGCCGGTCATGGGTCGGGGGTATACCGCGGCGGCTGCGCGGAGTCAGCGCCCGCCGCGCCGGGGGCCGCGCCGCCCGTGCGGGGGGGGGGGGCCGGCCGTCAGTTGGCCAGCCGCTCCTCGATGGCCGCGTTGCGGATCGCCTTCTGCAGCTTTTCGAACGCGCGCACCTCGATCTGGCGGACCCGCTCGCGACTGATGCCGTACTCCTGGCTGAGGTCCTCGAGCGTGGTCGGGTTGTCGCGCAGGCGCCGGGCGGTCAGGATGCGCCGCTCGCGGTCGTTCAGGTGCTTCATCGCGTTGCGCAGCAGCAGGCGGCGCTTGCCAAGCTCCTCGCGGTCGGCGAGCGCGGCCTCCTGCGTCTCGCTGTCGTCCACCAGCCAGTCCTGCCACTCGCCCTCGCTGTCGGCGCGCAGGGGCGCGTTGAGCGAGTGGTCGGGGCTGGCCAGCCGGCGGTTCATCTGGACCACGTCCTGCTCGGCCACGTCGAGCTCGGTGGCGATCTTGGTCACCGTCTCCGGCGGCAGGTCGCCGTCCTCGATGGCCTGCATCTGGCCCTTGAGTTTGCGCAAGTTGAAGAACAGCTTTTTCTGGGCGGCCGTGGTGCCCATCTTGACCAGCGACCAGCTGTGCAAGATGTACTCTTGTATCGCCGCGCGGATCCACCACATGGCATAGGTGGCCAGACGGAAGCCGCGGTCCGGGTCGAACCGCTTGACGGCCTGCATCATGCCGACATTGCCCTCCGAGATCAGCTCGGAGAGCGGCAGGCCGTAGCCGCGGTAGCCCATGGCGATCTTGGCGACCAGGCGCAGGTGGCTGGTGACGAGCTTGTGCGCGGAGTCGACGTCGTCGTACTCCCGCCAGGACTTGGCCAGCATGTACTCCTCGTCGGGCTCCAGCATCGGAAACTTCCGGATTTCCTGGAGGTAGCGGGCAAGATTGCCCTCTGAGCCGACGATCGGCGCGCTGGGGACCTGGGCCATGACCTTCATCCCTTGCTCTGGCGACGGATGCTGCTACAGGACGAAGCGCAAACCGTCTTTTGCAGTGTAGCAAAGCCCTCCACCAAAGGCGAGTCCTGCAGTCAGGTATAGGGCTTATCGGCGAGCTCCAGTTCCGCAATGAGCTGCTGCATGTCCGGCGGCGGAGCCCGCTCGAACACCATGGTCTCTGCCCGCGTCGGGTGCACGAACCGCAGCCGGGCGGCGTGCAGCGCCTGGCGCGGAAAGGCCCGGATTGCATGCGGCGCGCCCGCCGCGGCGCGGCCGTACAGGGCATCGCCGACCACCGGATGGCCGCGCGCCGCCAGGTGCACCCGGATCTGGTGCGTGCGCCCGGTCTCCAGCCGGCACTCGACCAGCGCGGCGGCCGTGCCGGATGCCGACAGCACGCGGTAGCGGGTGACCGCCGGCCTGCCGCCCCGGGCGACCACGGCCATGCGCTTGCGGTGCGCCGGGTCGCGCCCGATCGGGGCGTCGATGACGCCGGCCCGCGGGTGCGGCACGCCGCGCACCACCGCCAGGTAGTCGCGCGACAGCGAGCGGTCGGCGAACTGTGCCGACAACGCGGCGTGTGCCGCGTCTGTCTTGGCCACGACCATCAGCCCGCTCGTATCCTTGTCCAGCCGGTGGACGATCCCCGGCCTGACCACGCCGCCGATGCCCGACAGCCGGCCGGCACAGTGCGCCAGCAGGGCGTTGACCAGCGTCCGATCCGGGTTGCCGGCAGCGGGGTGGACGACCAGTCCGGGCGGCTTGTTGAGAACCAGCAGCGACTCATCTTCATACACGATTGACAAAGCGATTGCCTGCGGCACCGGGTCACACGGCACCGGAGGCGGCACGATTACTTGATAAACGCCTCCCGGTTTGACGGGTTCCGCCGGGTCCATTACGGTCCGTCCGTCCGCGGTCACCGAGCCGCCCTCGATCAGGGCCTTCAGGCGGGACCGCGAAACATCGCCCAGCGCCGCGGCCAGCGCCTTGTCGAGTCGCTGACCCGCCTGCGCCGCCGGCATCGTGACCCGGCGCGTTCCGGCACCCGCGGCCGGGCCGCTATCAGGAACCTGGGGGGACGACGGCATTGGTCGCACGCGAGCCGCGCAAGGGGCCGGGACGGGCCATCAAGGCCCTGGTCATCGGGATGGGGGTGCTGATCGCCGTGCTCGCCGCGGTGATCATCGGCGAGCTGTTCCGGCGCGCCTTCCTGACCGACGAGACGTCGCCGCCGCCCGCCCCCGCCGCGGTGCGGTCCGTCGCCCTGGGGCTGCCGGAGGGCACGCGCATCGAGGGCCTCGTCGCGACCGGGACCCGCGTCGTCGTGCACGCCACGCTGCCCGGCGGCGGCGACCGGCTGATCGTGCTCGACCCGCAGACCGGCGCCGTGACCGCGGTGATCGCGCCGACCGCACAGCGCCAACCGGCGGCCGGCGAGACCGAATAGCCGGCCCGAATCGGGGCCGCCGGGGCTGCTCCGGCGGCCGGCGGCCTTGCGGGACCCGGACAGGGTGCTATAAGGCCGGGATCAGGATCGCGACCACGGCCGCAGAAGCCGGCGCCGCCCGACCCCACCAGGCAGGAGACCGCCGCGATGGACAAGATCAAGGTGCTCAACCCCGTCGTCGAGCTCGACGGCGATGAGATGACCCGGATCATCTGGCAGTTCATCAAGGAAAAGCTGATCCTGCCGTACCTGGACATCGACCTGAAATACTATGACCTGGGGATCGAGGCGCGCGACGCCACCGACGATCAGATTACGGTGGACGCCGCCAACGCCATCAAGCAATACGGCGTCGGCGTCAAGTGCGCCACCATCACCCCGGACGAAGCACGGGTGAAGGAGTTCAGCCTCAAGCAGATGTGGAAGTCGCCCAACGGCACGATCCGCAACATCCTGGGCGGCACCGTGTTCCGCGAGCCGATCATCTGCAAGAACGTGCCGCGCTACGTGCCCGGCTGGCGCAAGCCCATCGTCATCGGCCGCCACGCCTTCGGTGACCAGTACCGCGCCACCGACTTCAAGGTGCCCGGCCCCGGCACGCTGACCATGACCTTCACGCCGCGCGACAGCAACGTGCCGATGGAGTTCACCGTCTACGAGTTCCCCGGCGCCGGCGTCGCCATGGGCATGTACAATCTGGACGACTCGATCCGGGGCTTCGCCCGCGCTTCGTGCAACTATGCGCTGCAGCGACGCTATCCGCTGTACATGTCGACCAAGAACACGATCCTCAAGGCCTATGACGGGCGCTTCAAGGACATCTTCCAGGAGGTCTACGAGACCGAGTTCAAGGAGGAGTTCGACCGGCTGGGCCTGGTCTACGAGCACCGCCTGATCGACGACATGGTCGCCAGCGCGCTGAAGTGGGAGGGCGGGTTCGTCTGGGCCTGCAAGAACTACGACGGCGACGTACAGTCCGACACCGTGGCCCAGGGGTTCGGCTCGCTGGGCCTGATGACCTCGGTGCTGCTCACCCCCGACGGCGACGTGGTCGAGGCGGAGGCGGCGCACGGCACCGTGACCCGCCACTTCCGCATGCACCAGCAGGGCAAGGAGACCTCGACCAACCCGATCGCGTCGATCTTTGCCTGGACCCGCGGCCTGCAGTACCGCGCCCAGTTCGACGACACGCCGGAGTTGACCCGCTTCTCCGAGACGCTGGAGCGCGTGTGCGTGCGCACCGTGGAGGCCGGCCACATGACCAAGGACCTGGCCACCCTGATCGGCCCCGACACCCAGTGGATGACCACCCTCCAGTTCCTCGACAAGCTGGACGAGGGCCTGCGCAAGGAGATGGAGGGAGCGTGAGCCCCTGACCCGGGGGCGTCCCCGCGAACGCGGATGACAGTAGTGGTGTGCGGATTGGCGCCGCACTCAAAAAAATTGTCATCCCCGCGAACGCGGGAACCTCGAGAAGATTGCGCACGCTGCCGCAGCAATCGCATTTCCCGCGAGGTTCCCGCTTGCGCGGGAATGACAGTAGTGGTGTGCGGGTTGGTGCCGCACTCAAAGATCGTCATCCCCGCGAACGCGGGGACCTCGAGAAGATTGCGCACGCTGCTGCAGCAATCGCAATTCCCGCGAGGTTCCCGCTTGCGCGGGAATGACCGTCTGGTATTGGGGTCGCCGCCACACTCAAAGATCGTCATCCCCGCGAACGCGGGGACCTCGCGAAGATTGCGCACGCTGCCGCAGCAATCGCAATTCCCGCGAGGTTCCCGCTTACGCGGGAATGACAGTAGTGGTGTGCGGGTTGGTGCGGCACCCAAAAATGGTCATCCCCGCGAACGCGGGGACCTCGATAAAATTGCGCACGCTGCCGCAGCAATCGCAATTCCCGCGAGGCTCCCGCTTGCGCGGGAATGACCGTCTGGTATTGGGGTCGCCGCCACACTCAAAGATCGTCATCCCCGCGAACGCGGGGACCTCGAGAAGATTGCGCACGCTGCCGCAGCAATCGCAATTCCCGCGAGGTTCCCGCTTGCGCGGGAATGACAGTAGTGGTGTGCGGGTTGGTGCCGCACTCAAAGATGGTCATCCCCGCGAACGCGGGGACCTCGAGAAGATTGCGCACGCTGCCGCAGCAATCGCATTTCCCGCGAGGTTCCCGCTTGCGCGGGAATGACAGTAGTGGTGTGCGGGGCGGCGCCACACTCAAAAAAATTGTCATCCCCGCGAACGCGGGGACCTCGAGAAGATTGCGCACGCTGCCGCAGCAATCGCAATTCCCGCGAGGTTCCCGCTTGCGCGGGAATGACAGTAGTGGTGTGCGGGTTGGTGCCGCACTC
>Ga0081527_100229_pt1 | contig 42993 bp, 55 predicted proteins | sample HotLakmasection5_FD_70992 | JGI IMG/M metagenome (GOLD analysis project Ga0081527, IMG submission 70992) | Hypersaline microbial mat communities from Hot Lake, Washington, USA - Section #5 (SPADES assembly) (version 2) | ecosystem: Environmental > Aquatic > Non-marine Saline and Alkaline >... | reverse complement strand
GGCCGTTTCAATCCACGCCCCCGCGCGGGGGGCGACTAGTCGCTGTCCTGGCTAAACGGCCCGGTAAAGGTAAAAGCAAAGAGCAAGCCGCCGATATAGGACGAGCCGCCGCCACCTGCCGCGTTGGCGCCGATGTTCCATGTGCCGCCGCCATAATAGCCGCCACCGCCGCCTGCCGCGCCTCCGCCCGATTGTGGTTTGTTACCTCCCTGAAGGTAACTGCCATAATCTGATCCTCCAATCGACTGTGTGCCGCCGGTGGGGCCCAACACACCATTACCACCTACCAGCCCTCCGCCACCGCCACCAAAATTAGCAACTCCGGCCCCGCCACCGCCACCCGCTACAGCTAATAAGTTTGACAAAGCAATATTCGGGAAGGACTCACTGCCGCGCCACATCACTGCCGCGCCACCGCCACCGCCACAGGAGCCTAGAGCAAGACCACCACCGCCGATCCCGCCAACCAAATAGCTCATCGACGGTGTATGCCCCGGCGTTATCAAATTTATTGTCTCCCCCGGCGTGACCAGCAAATATCCCTGAACATGTCCACCCAGACCGCCCCGCGATGCCGTGTTACCATTTCCGCCCGCCTGGCCCCAGCCTTTGACCTGCAGCATTGTTACGCCGGGAGGCACCACAAAAGCATGCTCGCCTATATCGGAAAAAATCGCGACTCCATCGCCGATCTGAACGTCGCCTGGGTCGCTTGGCGACTGCGAATAGGCGTAGGGTTGGGCAAGGTAAAACTCTTGATTTTCAGGGTGCCACCATATGCATTGCGGCTCGCCGGTGGCTGGCAAAGAGGCGAGGTTAGCGACGTGCCGCCACAAGGCTTGGTTATAAGGGGCTGCCGCATAGACGGGGGCTTTGCCGACTGCGGGCGTACCGCCTACCTCCAGTAGCCCGGACGTGTCCACGTCGGCGTCAATTGTATCGCCGTCTACGGAAAGGTTCGTTCCCAGCTTGTATGTACCGGTCAAATCAATGCCTTCTTTTTGCAACATTGTGCCGGTGGCTTCAGGGAGGTCTACGTTCGCACGTAGCTTGCCTTCCACGACTTCCCACGTGACGCTGTCGCTGTCCTCGAAGTCGTCCGTGTCCAGCCCTCCGCCACCGCCGCCTTCGCCGGGCGGGACGGCCACCGTCGTTTCGCCGCCGTCTGTACTCGCCAGCAGATACCCCGCTGGCCATTCGGACGGCAGGCGGACAAAGGGGCCGGTTATTGGGCCGATGACGGGCACGTTCTCCCATCCGGGGGAGGCCAAAACCACAATTTCCTCGCGCGCCAGCATTAGGCTATCAACAACCTCATCATCCTCGACTCGGTATGTGCGCAGGTAGCCCCTATAATTACCCGGCGAAAATGCTGTTTCGTCAGGGCTGAAGCTGAAATACCACTTCCCGTTAACGACTTGGGCAATCTGCGCGAAGTAGACAATAGACGGGTCGTGCTGCGATGTCATGAGCCATTCGACGATGCGGCCCGGTTCCTGCGGGTCTATGGCCTGCCCCTGATATTTAGCCGAAACCCTTTTGACCAGCGCCTCGCTCTGATACCAAGAAAAGCGGTAATCAGAAACGAGCGCCTTCTCTGCCTCCGCGGTTAATTCTATATTCCGTGTGCCGGTGGGGGTCATCAGTTACCCGTCAAATTATTGGTTGTGCTGCCGTCAGCCGTGAAATAAAAAAGGTTTGTGCCATCGCTACGCAAGGAGCCGCCGCCGTCGAATGCAATCTCTGACACCTGTTCCACGGGGTTTCCGTGCAGGAAGGCGGGTATATTGAAGTGCGCACCGCTCGCGACTTCAACGGCGGACGTCGTCGCCGCGCGGAACATGTACGTCGAGTTCGTTGGGATGGGTATGGTAATTGTCACGGTGCCCTTGGAAATGGTTGGCCACGTTGAGGACCACTCGCCAGTGTACCAATCCCATGTTTCGAAGTCCGTGGTATATTGCACGAGCGGCTCGGCCTGCGTCGTAGCGAGCGTCCGCAGCACGAAGTTACTGTCGCTGATCCCGAATGCCACGTTATTAGGGAACGTGGTGCCACCATTGGCAAACCAGAAAGCGTCCTGACCAACATATGAGGTGTACAAACCCGAATCAATTTGCCGGGTCTGCCATAGCGCACCCCAACGCACCGGGTTCTCCTCGAGCGTTACGCCAACGACAGACGGAGTAACGCCCGCAATTTTTGTTTCGAGCGCGGACTTCGCATTATCCAAGGTGCGCTGGTTGACGGCCGCGCGAGCTGCGCCCGTGATATTGTCGTCCACGAGCATGCGCAAGCCTGCGTTATCATTGTCGAGTCCCACGAACGATCCGATCGTCCAGGGTATAATCGCCAGGTTCGTGACTGCTATCGTGCCTGGGTGTTGCCCCGATGGGTCAAGAGTGAACTCTCCCGCATAGCGCACTCTTAATTGCACGTTACTATAGACATCGGGATTGCCCGCAATAGCCAAATCAAACTCGCGTTTCGATGGCCCGACAATGCCCTCTATATAATTGCTTACCCAAGTATCGTTCTGGAGTAGGTCGACCTGTATTAAGTCGCTGTTCACGCCGCTGGCCAGCGTCATCGTCAAAGAGGCCAATCCGTTATTTGCTATAGATGGAGACATTATGTAATGGGTATTAGTCGTACCGATGATCACCACATCGTTAGTGACACTGCCAAAGACGACCCACCCTTGGGCATTGGTCCACAATCCAGCAGCCTGCTCTGTAAGACCACTAATGTCCATATCTTGTTCCTGACCGCGCTGGTTCTGTTTTTGGACTTCCGCGAGCATAGCAATACGAGATAAGGTTCGCGAGTACGTACCGACCTCGCCTGTTAATAGCTTCCATGATTTGTAGAAATCGAAATATAGATTATAGTCCTCTTGATATAGCCGAAAGAAGTCGTCTCCAATCTTAGTCCACCAACTATCAGGCATCACCGCCTCAAACCCTTGTAGATCGTGTTCGCCAATGCCCTCCCCAGAGACCACCTCCACAAAATCATTTGTGTTGAGCTCGGGCGTAAAACTGGTAGGATATCCCGCCTGCCCGTGATCTCCCCAGCCCTCGACATCATCTAATCGCAATTCGAGTTCCCGCGTGGTGTTCGTGCCGGGGTAGCGCTCGTCGGCTTCCGCGCGAGTCCATAGCGAGCTGCCGGGCAATCCACCAATATGCTCCAGAAAGCCGGGCGGCAGGTTGGAGATCGAGTGTTGATTCGCGTCTAGTGGTGTAATGAGGCGACCGTTATGGATGAGCTGCGGGCCTTGCGCTTTTGCGCTGGCGCAGAGAAGGAAGGCAGTGAGTACAAGTATACAGTTGCGGATCATGGCGCGACTCCTGGGATGAGGGTATAGTTTAAATGGTAGCCTTCCGGCGCGGGGGCGGACAATGCCACGACGAGTTCGCTGGTAGTGGCCGCGCCCACCTGCTGGCAGAACAATAGCGGGGCGTACGCGTCGGGCGCGCGGAGGGTCAGCAAGGCACCTGCGGGCGCGGCGCTGAGTGCGTGCGGGGTCAGGTCCAGCGTGAGCAATTGGTCCGTCTCCGGAATGACGTATACGCCCGACAGGTCGCTGGTGAGGAGCACGCCTGGTTCCGGGTATGGCGGTGTGGCTGGAGTCGGGAGTTCCGCGCCAAGGTAAACCTGCTTGTAAACGTTGGCGTCAAACTGAAGTGTTCTCCGGCGTGTGTTGCCATTATTCCGCAGCTCAATGTCGCACCGCAGTTTGATTACAGCGCCAAGGGCAACGTCCTCAAGTGCGTCGTTCAGCTCATCCGTGTTCAGATTCAGGTCGCCAAGATAATGTTGGTCCGCGTCCTCGCCCGTCAGGACAAAAGAGGAAGCCTGGAATACCTTTATGGAGGGGTCGCTGATAAGCCTTGCCGCGAAGACGATTGACCCGCCGACTGGAAGATCGGAAACGGATAAAGTCCCGTCTGACTCAATCTCGCGCAGATATAATTCGAGAGGCATGTGGTCGCCGGATACCAAGTTGAGCGTGCCACGTTCCTGGACGGAGGACCCGTTTACGTTTAGCAACGGGTTCCCGGATGCACGGGTATTCAGCCATATTGCCACATTTGTTAAAGACATAATGACATCCTAACTATAAGTCGCGACTCGTGGGCAGGAAGCAAGGAACAGTATGGCATGGGACGGAAAGCATAATAATTAACCATCAGCCGTAACCGTCGCGGACACCATTATGAAATGGACGGGGTCGAAATAGAAGTAAGGCCCCTTAAAGCCTGCTCTCGGTGAGCGATAAGCCGCCCAACTTCCGAAATCGGTCCCTCCGGTAAACACCCCACCCAGAACAACAGCAGGCTCGGCGGTAACCTTGTTCTGCGCAATTAATATAGGAGCCTCTGTACGTTCCCAATCACTCCATTCTTCCGGATCGGAACTCAACCGAACGCGCCGATCAACGGTTCCGTAGCCGATGTATTTCCAGTATGGATTATTTACGGCGTCTACTTCGGTCGGGGCGTGTATGCATGTTATGGGCAAGCTTAAAGCGTTGATCTGGAACCAGTCATGCGACAGATCAAAGGCGGTTAATGTCAATTCTGAAGCAATAGGGTCACGGAATGTCTGACACGGGCTAGTTGGCATGCCGCCCGAGAATAGAGTCTCTATATGCTGCGTGATTTGGTGGCTTTGTCTGAGCCATGCGTTATTGTCCGCCACCCATGGCTGCGGCACCAAAAACGGGGCTATTCCAAGAGCGTCCAGTACTATGCGTAAGGCCCGATCCGGGCGGACCAGCGGTGTGGAAAACAGTTCCGGGCGGTTGTCGAAATAGGCACCACTCCCGCCTGCTGGGTTCTTTTCCCCGGCCACGCGCACAGGGCATTCGTCCGGTGGAAAAACTGCGAGTCGCAAAAATGGGCTGTCAAAAATACGGAGGATAGCGTTGTGTAGACCGGTCAGCGTTGAGAGCGCGAATGGGGTGTGCGTCAAGTCCGGTGGATACAGCGCAGCAGGTATAGTCGTGAGGCGATGCGTGTTTTGGCTAGAGTATTGCCACGCGCCGTTCCACCCCCAGTCAAATTTGTTACCAGGCGATGGAATGGAGCGATCCCACTCTACAAGGTCCTGATAAATGGCAGTCAGCCGCCCACACAGGTCAGCCAGGTAGGAAGGGTCATTGCTCTGCGGGTTGTCCCAGTCTAGTGACATATCAGGTCATCCATGTCCCGATTTGAGCCACGGCTATTTCCGTCAGGAAACCACCGAATACGTATTGATCAAAGTTTAGCTCTAAGTCGGGCACGGGCGCTTCGATTTCTACGCCATTAACCATGATCGTATCCCCATCATTCTCGTCGAAATAGACCCACTCAAATATAACGGGTGCGGTCAGCGACGGCGGATGGTTCGACTCGAACCATCCGCGCGCAAATACCCCTACAGGAAATTGAAGCCCCCCCTCGCCGTAGTAGCGCTCGTATGAGGTGTGGCCGTGCATTGAGCCTAAAACCCATTTATCGTCAATCTGCCGGATACCTCCGTATTGTGTGCCCTGCGGATTTTTGACGTAATGATTGCCTTCCTGATCAACCCATCGGGGGTCCCCGACCACAACGTCAGATGTATCTTCGATAACAGATGGCGTCACAGTATTCGGGGCACTTACGTCTGCGGTGCGGGCATATGCAGTGTATTCGCCAATCATGCTTGTGTGGGGCCGACGATGCCCCGAGATAGACCAGGTGACGGTTTTGTCCTCACCTGCGAAACCGATCGGGTTGTCGTAATGCTGCTCGCCCATTGGCCTGTAGTATCCTTCAAAGCCGCCTTCGGCCTCCCACCACACATCTCCGCGCGTGCGGTCAGGGTCAGAAGCCTTCGCTGTTTCTGCCGCCTCATACGACGAGTGGGAGCTTATAATGTTCTGTGCCTGATCCCGGAGTTCCCAGAGGTTGCGTGACGGGTCTTCGTGGATCGTGGAGCTGTAGGCATATTCGTCGTCGCCGCCTCCGACAATGTGGCTGATGCGCCACTTGGAGCCATTAAACCACAGGTAATACCCTCCGCCAATGGACCAGTACCTTTGCCCGTTGTAAATGCCCCATTGCTCCTGCGCGTCAGCCAGCGGCGTGTCGTCAACGACAATGCCCGGCCCCAAACTGGGAGTCATAAACCAGCCCGACAATACGTTCGTGCTTCGCCAGAGCCAGAGCCCATCGGTATGCCATGGCGTCCCTACTATGTTTGGGTAAGGAGATAGAGTTGACCGATCCACCTTGTCCAAATGAGTTGCGCGCCAGATGGTCATACGTCACCGCCTGTAATCTGCACGGCCGCCCGCGTAGCCACAACCCAGGTACCGACCGGTAGAGATGTTGTCGGAGAGAGGCTTAAGACCTCAATCGTACCCGAGGCTGTGGGATCGGCGTCTTTGCCTAACTCGTGGAAGTCAGCCGTGTAGATGCCGCCAGAGCCGCCAGTGATCCGGGCAGGAAAAGAGTCGGGGCCGATCGAGGTGAACCGGTACTGCGTCACGCCAGTGCGCTTAGATTCAGCGCTCGCCTCCTCCTGCTCCTCAATGGCTCGCATCCAAACGGGTGCCCCGTCATAGCTGAATGCGGTCAACCCGCGTGCGTGCCGGGCCGGTCGGGCCGACTTGGATCCAATATCCGCCCCCAAGCTCGACAGCCCTTTGGCGTCTGCGTGATAAGTGCCAGTCGTTTCATTTACCGTAACCGCAATCCATTCGTATTCAGGTCCGTCGCTCGAAAGCAGCTTCGCGTAAAACCCGCCGCCGCGACGAAGAGCCGGACTTGCGGGGCTGCGGAACCTTATCTCCTCACCTGCGGCATACACCTCAAGGCCACCCTCGCCCACCATGCCGTTTATTGCTCGACCTATTGTGTTTAAAGCGGAAGCAAATATTGCATATTTACCTTTGCCTCGATAGTCTGTGCGAAGAACTTGCATCGGTTACCGCTTTCTTGTATGCTTAGTCTTATGAGGCTGGTCGCTTTCATCTTTGGTTTGCTTCTTGCTACGGGCACGGCGTTTTCTTCTCCGGTCGAGCCTGGTCTTTTTATTCCCGGCGCTATCCGCGTCGAGCTTCTTTCCGGCGGTGCGCGCCGGGTTTCGCTTGCGGACGGTGCCGCGGCGCTCATGCGGCCGACTGGGGAGGGGTTTAGCGTCTCCTTCAGTGACGGGCGGCCCGGCGAGCAGTGGCGCCGGATCTCTGACGGGTACAGCATCCAGGGCAACCGGGGCGGACACCGGCGTGTTTATGACCGGGACCTGCGGGCTACACGATCCGGTTACAGCGACCGGCGCGAGATCAGCGCCCGCCGCACGTCTTCCGGATACAACGTCACGCGCACCGAGAGTTCCGGACGCTTTCAGCACTTTCCGTTGCGCACGAACCAATCCGGAAAGACGCCAGCGAGACGCTGACCGTTGACTATTCATATTCATCCTCGGGTTCATCTGCGTCCTCCACGACTTCCTCAAAGTAGCTACCAGCGACAGGCTTAAATTTACTCTGCAACTCCCACGTCTGAACCTGCCAGCCGCTGCCGACGATGTGATCATCAATCTCCAACCGGTCGCTCACGCACACGTAGACGGCGGTATTGTCCACCCGGGTAACCCGGTTAAAAGACAGCGTCCGCCCATTGCCCACGTACCAGGAAAAGCCAGTCCTCTCCTCTCCAGTTTCCGGGCTATGATTGATCAGGCCAATAAACGCCCTGGATTGCGTAACGATGCTGTGGTCCGCCTCTTCGAGCCAGCCCTTCACAACGCGAGCCTCCACGTCGTGCTCGACGTGCTTCACGGTGCGGAGTTTGACATCGTTAACCTTGAGTAGCCATGCCTCTACGATGTCCGCCTGCAGGCTTGTAAAATTAACGCTCACTTCACGCCCTCCGATTCCGCAATTTTCTCTAGCAACTCGCGCATTCGCTTGGCCTCCGCCGCGATCTGCTCATCCGGCGTCTTGCCCGCCGCGACGTTGCGCTTCCAGTCCATACGATCGAGGACGTTAATATCGGAGGAAAGGCGCTGCTTATGAAGCTCCGCCAGGTCTTTAACATATTCAGAGGCGGCGCGACTCAGAGAAACGGCAGCGGGCGCGGCGGGCGGGGCGGCGGCCGTGTCAGGGACCTGAACTGTGGGCATTTTGAAATCAAACCCGTACTTTTCTTTCATCCCTCGAAGGGCGTCCTCCACATTTTTCCGAATTTCGTCTGTATCGAAAGGCCCTTCGGTTTCGGCCAACGCGCGTTGGTAAACATCCGCAACACGTATCGCTCTAGGAGTCCATGCCGCATCAAGGTTCGAGAGCCCTTTCTGCAGGATGCCCGCTCCGTCAGACTCGGCCTCTTTTTGTATACGCGCGAAGCGATTCGTCTTCTTCGCCTCGGCAAGGTTTTTTTCAAAGCTGTTTTCCTGAATCCCCAAGCCCAGATATCTACCCAACCGACCGACACCCGCTTCATCTTTAGCTCCGCCCAGGCCCGCGAGCCAGTTTACAAAGCCCGCCATAATCGTATCCATACCCGCCTGAACAAGCGTCAGGGGAGCCGTGAATATCTTGATTAAAAACGCACCGACCGAAGCGAGAGATCCAATGATCACTTGCCCTAGTCCTGACCAAAACTGGCCTTTAGTTATCATGCCAAAATTCTCGCGAAGATAGGTCGGAATGGTGCCGAGCACAGCGGTCAAATGACGGGCAAACAGGTTTAGCGCAGTCGCAAACCCAAGCTTCAAGGATGCGCCGAGCACATTTCCAACCTGCCCAAGAACCGCGCCGAAGGTCGTGGTGCCATCCACCAACTGCTTGACGATGCCGACCACTACACCGAAGCCTTGTACCAGCCGGCCTACGAAGTTGCTTTGAGCAACTGCCATGATTCTGTCGCGCAGCCAGGCAAACACTGCCCCCACCTGCTGGAGGATGAGCATCGCGGTCGCGCCCCAGCGGGCAATCGTGCCGTTCGCGCGTAGCTCGCCAATCTTATTGATCAGCGTGGTCATGCCGCCCTTCGCGGCTTCCGTAAATGCTTCGCCGAACTCAGCGAGCGCCAGTTGCGCATTGTCTTTCAGCGTGGATAGTACGCCTTTGCCTGTCTTGCTTAGCTCCTCCATACCCCCGGAGAAACCTTCCAGTTCGCGTTGCAAGAAGGCCCATATGGCTTCGTTACTGGCGCCGCTTTTTGTCAGCGCATCCAACTCTTGCCGCGCTGAACCGCTCAGCAAGCCCATTTCCATCAAACGCATGGCGGCTTCGCCAAAGGGCTGGCCCGCCTGAATGGCAGAGTAGGCGCGGCCAACCCAAAAACCCACCTCCTCGATGTTTTGCCCGACAGCAGCGGCCGCGTCACCAACCAGGCGCAGCGACTCCGTTCCTCCAAGAACGCCATTGCTGAATACGTGCAGCATGCGCGACGCTTGGACAATGCCGTCCAACTGAAACGGCGTGGATGCGGAAAAGTCCTGGAGCTCTTTGATGCGAGCCGTAGCGCGTTCCGCCGAGCCCAGGAGAATCTTGAACTGCGTCTCCATGCTCTCTATGTCGAAGGCGGCGCTTATGGCTTTGCCAATGCCCAGGCCAGCGATGCCCGTGGAAATCATGGCGGGTAGACTGGTCAGCATGCTCGGTATCCGCCCGATCGCGCCCATCACGCCGCGTCCCATATTCGCCACAATGCCAGGCAGCGCCGTCAACGGACGGAACGCCGTTCCGATGCCGCGCCTGAACCCGCCCAGCATCCCGCGCATGCGATTCAGCACAGCGCTCGCGCCGTCCCGTATCGTAATTAGATAGCTAAGTTTTTCGCTCATGGCTTATAGCGCTCCAGAAATGCGTCACTTGCGTCGCGCCATCTCACAAACGCTTGAACTTCTGGGGAGTCCGGATCTTGCACGACTGTTTTCCCTTCGGCTTTGGCGATGGCCTTCCGCTCCTCTTTGTCTTTTTGCTGCAATAGTTCGAGCGCCGCGTTCATGCGATCGCGCGGGCCAAACAGAAAATAGTCCTCCTCCTGGCCAAACTCATACGTGAGGCGAGCCAGTATCAGCCGCATGTTCATCTTCTTTTTCCGGCTATTCTCTGTCTTCTTAATTGCGGCCTCCGGATTCGGGCTCACGGCGTTATCTTCGTCCGCGCCCAGCAGTCGCTTTGTAACAGCCATTAGCGCCTCAATCCCGCAGTTCAGGTGTGCGGCCCAGTGCTTAACCGCGCGGTCCGCCATGCGCGGCGTAGAGGCCGCAGCGAACGCGTCCGGGTTATGGGCGTGAGCAAGCGCCCATGCGCAAGCGAGATTGCCCTTCAGCGTGGCATTGCCGAAGAAAGCCTCCACATAGTCCTCAATCCAGATGAGCGCGGCGTAGGACGGCGGATATAGGACGGCGCAGCGGCCGCGCGCGTCCGGATCTCCGACCACGACGGGCGTCTCCAGTACCTCGACCTCGCGCCATTGCGGCATAAGGTCGGATTCGCGCGCAACGGCGTCCAATTCGGCCAGCGCGTCAAAGTCATTTAGCGGGTCCAGCATCGCCCCGCCGCTCAACGCCTGACGCACCACTTTGGCGGCGAGTCTATGCATCAGGTTAACTCAGGCTGAAGGCATGCGCCCGCACAGTGCGAGCAACCATGTCCGAGTTCCCCGTCCGGGTTTGTTGACTGTCCTGCTTCCAGGGAGCGGGTACACTAATAGCAGATCCCGAATCTACGTATTCCTCAGTCGCCTCGAAGCGCAGCCCATGGCTGGAACCTGTTAGGAATTTGCCTTTATTGCTGTACTTGTCCGTGTGCTCTACGCTGCCGGACAGCTCTGCGCTTTGGCAGTCCTTAAGCGTACCGCCCAATCGAACCGCAGATATTCCGAAACCAAGCTCGACCTCCACCTCCTGGTCAACCGGGCCAGGCAAGTGCGTCGCGTTCTCTTCTGTGTCGAGGTGCTTGTGGGCCGTCACATCTAGTGAGCCTAGATCGTTGTAGTTCTGCTTTACGCTAAACTGGGTAATCACCACGCCATCTGTTCCCTCGCCGCCCAAATGGAAAGACACCGTGGCCGGTTCTTCGGTTTTCGATTTAATATTAATGGTCTTTTCTTCGCGTTTGTTAAACGCGACTTCGGAGGACGCCACATTGTGGCCTTCCTTCGATTTGGTCACCGCGAAGTCTTGTTGTTCGTCGTTGCCGGATTCCTGCACTTCGAAGTCCGCTGCCGTGATGCCGAGCGCCGCCAGAATGTCTGCTGCTCCAAATGTGTATGCCATGATTACGCCTCGCTTTTTCCGGGTTTATTGTTGATTGCCACCGGCTCAAGCCCGGTTCCATTGCACGCGCCGCAGCGCTTCATGCCTGGTTTGCCAGCAACGGCTGGGACAGAGCCAAGGCCCTTGCATTCGGCACATATTTTTTTCTTTTGCTTAGCCATGATTTAACTCCACGGTTGTTTCGGGTTGCTCGATCTTCGAAAAGAGAGTGAACGAAAGGTTGTAGGCTGCGATAGCGAACCCGTCCGCCAGGGGTACGCGCTCATCGGAGCCTCGATACCGGCAGCGATTGTTTGGCTCGCTAAGCCAGGGGAATTTGTAGGACATAACCCGCGCGCGCACCTTGCTCACCAGGTCGAGAAACGGTGTGCGCGCCGCCGTCTGGCGAATCAGGGCGATCTTTGGAATGGCCGTTGGCCCGAGATTGCCGTCCAAGATGATCCGGAACCGATTGTCCACCACGACCACGTCGCGCACACGCGGATCGGCGGGCGCGTCGCCTTCCCAGTACACCGTCAAGCGCCACCCGGAAGGCTGCTCTGCAAACATGCCCATCAAGTCGTAGGGACTGTTCGTCAATGCCACCGTGCCTCGCTGAGGTTTCGCCCACGCTTCGAGGTCGGAGAAGATCATGTTTACGATATCCGCGGGAGTGCTGGTCATACCATCATCCCTCCCGTGTGCGGCAACGTTCGAGAAGGCTCGCTCACAATGCCGCCCGGAGTTTCAGCAGGCGGAGTCAGTTGCTCCTGACCCGTCGCGATGCGGTCGAGCCAGGTCATCGCCGGTTTGATCCATTCGGTGTAGATGGTATCGGCCTTCGGAGAGCCGCGACGCCGATGCAGCGAATACTCCGCATACTTGACGGCATAGTGTTTCAAACGAGATGGAGGCGGTTCAGGCAACGCCAGGCCCGCCTGCTCTAAATAGCCCATGATCCACTTCGTGGTGTCATCCAGCACGGAATCGAACACCGCGTCAGTGGTGTCGGTATTGACCTCGTCATCGGTCGCCAACAGTATGTAGGCGTCCGGGATGCCTCCGATCAAATCCTCTCTGGTGAACAAACTCATATTTCCTTAAAAAGAAGCCCGGCGGCCCCGGAGTTGTCCGGCGGCCGCCGGGCCGGCTTCATTATGGGCTTATCCGCCCTGGGTGTATTTATTCGTAAGCTTCAACGTCGCTCTGCGTGATGCGTTGCAGGCTCGCAGCCTGCCCGACCGCCACGCCGAACATCAGCGTGTAGGATCGGCGGAACGAACCTAATTCACTGTTGTACCACTCGCGAACCTGCACCGATAAACCGCTCTTCGGCTCGGTCACAGTCGAGATTCGGCAATTTGCAGAACCCTGGCCCGGATCGTCCGGAATGCGGGTCGCCAAGCACAGAGCATCGGCCGTGCCTGCGATACCGACGAGATCCTCGTCGTTGTCCGGCATGTCCACAAACTCGCTGACATCGAACCCGTGCACGTTCGGCAAGCGTCCGCTTTGGATGGAATCCGAGCCGGTCTGCAACAACGCCGCCAGCATGGTGTTATCCAGGCAAAGCGAAGCGTAGAAATCCGGGTTCAGCACCATAAACCGCCCCATCGGCGGCACATAGCGCTTGCCCAGTGCCTTGCCAATGCGAATGGCTGAACGGCGGCTAAAGCCGTCTTCGTTTACACCGAGGGCGATGGCCGTCGCGTTGGGGAACGCGGCGATCTTCACCAGCGCCATTAAGGCACTGACAACCGCGCTTCCGATCGAGTAAGCGGCCGTCGTGGCATAGCGCTCAATCAAGTCCACCTGCGAACTGGATGCCTCTTGCACGCCGACCCCGTAGGTGTGATGCACGTGCCTGTTCATCGGCACCGGAACATCCACCTGCGTCCGGGAGCTCGGAACATAACCAACAATGGGGTCGAAATTGACGGCCTGCGCGGCGGTGACAATGTGGGTAATCACGTTCGCGTTAAACCGCACCTGTTCATTGCTGAAATTGGTGCTGATCTGGGTTAGAACAGGAAGACGGGCCATGAGCGTTTCAAGCGCGCGCATTGCGATCACATCCGCGTTAGTCGTTCCATTGGTGTTTGCCATAGTATCCTCTATCGTTTTGGGTTTCTGTTACGTTGATGATTTTGGGTCAGCGCCCCACGAGGGCCTTTCGGTTTTTGGTGTAGAACTCGGCTTTCTCAGCCGGATCGGTCAGCGCATTAAACTGCGCGACGAGTGATGTTCCTTCCTGCTCGGGCTTTGCGCCGGTCGGCGTGCGGCGCGCGAGCGGGACCGTGACTTCCAGCGCATCAATGTGCGCCTTCAAATCTTTGACCGACAGCGCGGCCACCGCATCATCAGTAAGGCTGACAACCTTGCCCGCGAACACTGCCTGCTGAAGCAGCGCGTCCTTGTCGCGCCGCGCAAACTCCGCCTTCATATCAGCGGACATCGCGGCCACTTGATCGCCGATGGCCTTGGTTTTGGCAGAGAGCCCCTCGACTTCTTCGTTTTTCGGCGTGCTATCTTTCATCGCCTCCAACTTCGCGCGCAGATCCTTGAGTTGCGCTTCGAGCGCCGCTATCTGTTCTTTCAGTCCGTCCATGTCATTCTCCTCGTTGGGTTTTGCGCCCGACGAGGGCGCGGTTTGCAGAGCGTTGAAAAAAGAAAGCCCAATCACGCCACCCGCAGGCACCAGGCCGGAAGAGACCAGGCCGGTCACTTCCATCGTTGTGGTGTCGTACTTCAGCGCGGGCGAAACATCGGGATAGTTGCGGGCGTATTCCTCGCCCTTCGGAGTCCACTCCACATCCTCCTGGCCGAGACCGCGTTCGGGGGAGCAGAACACGGTCCCGACACCGGCGTGGTGACGCGGAGGAGGCTGGTAGGTAGGCGACTCTTCCAAGGAATTGTGCTCGAAATCAATCAACGGCCGGTCATGCAGGCCGCCCTCGCGCTGCGCGGCAATCGCGTCCACCGTGCGCTGCGTAACCTTAAACACGCCGCGATCGGTCGGGTTGTCGCCGAACCTCAGATACGTCAGCAAGCGGGGCAGCGCACCCTTGCCGAGCGCGTGGTTTTTAATGGCGAGATACGCAATCTTTTCCATGTGCGCCAGACTACGCGCACCCCCTTGAACCGGACAGGAAGCGGGGAACGAAATGGACAGGAAGGCTTACCGGCTTACTCGCAGAATCACCGCGAGCTTCTCGCGAATCGTCCGCCCCACCGCCGCCGCCACCGCGCCGCCCTCCGGGAAGGCGCGCGGATCAGGGGCGTGCTCGACGCGCGGAAGCAGCACGTAATGAATGCGCCAGCTTCCGCCCTTGTTCGTGTCCACCAAAAGCGGCGGCTTGCCCGTCCGCTGGATTAACGTGAGCTTCGGCCCCGTCCACAAACTTGCCGACCCCGTTTTGTATGCCTCCGGCGAAAGCGGAATCGAAAGCGCGCGGCGTGGTGGGTTTGGTGTAATCACTCCGCCAAAGAACCGGTGGCCCATCGCCACCGAGTCCACCACAATCGTTGCCTGGTCATTGTCATAGGACGTAATCGCCACCTTCCGCGTCCCTTCGTCCCGCCAGAAGTTGCTAGAGGGAAACCCGCGCTTGTTCGGCGGCTGCCGGTTATAGTGAGCCCGCATCTCATCCCGCGCCGCCTGCGCCGCCGCCCGCAGCAACGGTCGGCGGTTTTTCAGTCCGCGCAACTTCCGCTCTAAGTCCGGTGATATCTCGTCTCTAATACTGATCTGCATGGATTGACTTCCTGTCCCTGCGTGCTATCCTGTTTGTGAGCTCGGGCTCCGTGGGAGTAAGCCTGGCCAATCGGCTGGCAGCGGAGGCGGGCTCATTTCCATTTATAAAGCGATTTCAACAGCAAAGTCTTCCCCTCCGAGACGCTCCAAGTCACACCGACCAGCTGCCCCTGCAATTGTTTTTCAAAGATTACGTCGCCTGGCTGATCCCCTCGCCGGACCTTGTCAGGATCACGCCATAGGTGAGGCAGCGCATCGTAATCCAGTTTGGACAAAGGCAAGTGCCCTGCGCGCTTTTCTCCGCTACCCGGCTCGTAAGCATCACGCGGGCCATGGTCACGCCACGTTTTTCGTATATGGCTTGGGTCAACCTTCAATTCCATGCCCGACAAATCTATAATGCTACCGGCCCGATTGATGGCCACCGGAGTTGCCGTGCCCAAACTAACCGCCTTGCCGTTCCATGTCCTATCATTGATGGATCGGTCTAACAGATCCCGAATCAGACTCCCCTGCCACGCCACCCGCCCACCGCGTTCCTGCACCTGGTCACCAAACGCCATCTTCAATGTCGACACCTGATCCGGACGCCAATCTGCCGCGCTCGCCTCCAACTCCTCATTAAAATCCTTCTCCATCGTCGGCGCGATCTCATCCTCTGGCGATATTAGCCCCAACTGCTCCGCCTCATCGCGCCACACGTCTTCCAGTTCGCGTGTGCTGCCAAAGTCAAACGGAGGCCACGGCGTTCCGAAGCGGGAAAGCCGCCGCCAGATAGGGGATGTCTTGAGAGCAACCATGGAAGTTTGCGAAGCCCCCTCCCAGTTTACCGCCGCGCCTGCTTCCCTCCAACGCGCCAGCCACTCGCTTTCCGCGCGAGGATTCTTCGCCGAGCTGGATCCCAGCCGCCAGGCGGGCAGAATAGCCAGCGCGTCGCGATCGTTGTCCAGCTTCCAGCGCGCATAGCCGGCCGCTTGGGCGGTCTGCATGTCGTATATCAAGCCGATCCGGCGCGGCGCCGCGATGTTCGTCAGCACATTGCCCTTGCCCGTGTCCAAGCCTTCGTCCCTGGCAATCTGTTGTATGTCCCGGATAAACGAATCCCGCGACACAAACGCCTCCTTATTGTTCGCCAACAACTCCCGGTAGTGGCCCACCCGCGCTTCCAGCTTCGACTGGATATTCGCCATCACCCGGATACTCTCCACGCCAGATGAGAACTGTCCCCGCTCCCGAAAAGCCAGCGGCAGGCGCAGCCATTCCTCCGAGCGCAGCTTCGACACCACCGGCGTCCGGGCCGAAATTTTTCGGGCCGCCTCCTCAATCGGCGCAAAGTCCCGATCCACTGCAAACGCCGCCCGCCGTTGCCGCGACCGGTTGAACCGACCCTCCCACTGTCCAATCTCCCCCGCCGCCGCCCGAGCCATTCCTTCGGTCATTTCGTCCGCCAGCGGTTCCCAGTCCGGCAAAGGCAGGTCCGCCACTCGTTTAGCCAGGTCATTTAGCATAGAGAAATCGCCCGGCACCGACCGCGCCGCCTCTTCCATACCAGACAACGCATCCAGCAGCGGCTTTGCCCAAGAGTTAAAAGCATCACGATTCATGCGCACAGTCTGCGCGGACCGGTCCGATTCGCACACGAAGCGGGGAACAAAAAAACAGGCCCGGCGTATCAGGCCGGGCCGTGTGCTTCATCCGCGCGTGGCAGGCGGGCTATCCGCGCATATCCTCTTTCCGCATCGGGCGGTCGTACTCCGCATAGCGAGAGTTCTCGACCCACTTTCGATACGCCTCCACCTCGACCCGTACGCAAGAGCCGAACCGCAGGGCGGGCAAATCCCCGGCGTCCACCGCCCGGTACACCGTTTGTTTCGCAATATTAAGCGTGGCCGCGATCATCGGCACCGTAAGGTAGAGCGCGGAAGTCACCGGACGAAGCGTTACCGACCCATCCGGATGCCGCGTCATTTCATACAACATCGCCTTCAACTGTTCCTTCTTCGTCTTCACCGGCATTTTCTCCCTCCAGTCCTTGTTTCAGAATCAAATCTATTGCCCCGCGAAGCCCCGCGAACGGGCGACCCGCCCCTAGCGCGGGTACTGATACCCCCCAAACCCGCCTGCGCGATTTGAGGCGGGTTTTTGCTTTGGCCATACGGATGCGTCGTCGCCCGGTTGCGCCGCCAATCCAACGCAGGCTTTTCCTTCCCCCGCGACATATTCCCCCCATGCTTCCGCCAGCAGTACCACTCTTGTTGCAGCAGACCGATCCGGGCCACCTGCGCAATCCGCATAAAGTAGTTGTGATCGTCGCAGCCGCCCGGAACGCCTTCATCGAACCAGCCTACCTTCTCAGCCAGCCGCCGCGTCCATACCAGGCTCGGTCCGATCGCCTTTGAGAACAGCCCCTTCTGGTAGACATTGTTCAAACGGTCCTCGGAAATATGAATCACCTCGTCCAGGTACTCACACGCCACCCGGTTACCCGGATCATCCTTGAACGCCCAACCCAAACACACACACGCGTCAACCGCGTTCTCCTTCATGTAATGCACCTGCCGCTTGATCCGATCCGGGCAAGAGTAATCATCCGCATCCAGCCGGGCGAATATGCTGCCGCGCGCCGCGCGCATAAGCGCGTTCAGCGTGGCCGGCAAGCCTCGCTGATCGTCCGAGTAGATCAAGCGCACGCGCGGATCCCCGGCGAACTCCATCATCGCCTGCCGCGTGTAGTCCGTGCTCGCATCGTCGCACACCACCACCTCGATATTCCCCCACGTCTGATTCAGCGCACTCTCAATCGCCATCCCCACCCAGTCCTGGGCGTTGTGCGCCGGAATCAAAAAGCTCACCAACTCCTCCGACGACCTCTGACCTCCGACTTCCGACCTCCGATTCCCCGGCGCATGAATCGTCCATGGCCACCACTTCGCAATCGCCTCATATCCGACGCGCCGCAGATCCCGATCCCAAAACATCGCCGTGCCAAGCTTGCTCTCCTCGCGCCGGAACTTCAGCCAGTTCTGGGGCCGCGCAATACTCACCACAGGGATCCGCTCGCGCTGGCAGTAGATCGCGAGGCGCACATCCACGTGCGGGCAGTCGCTGTAAGGCAAATCAACGAGCGGCCGCACCCGGCTCGTGTGCCAGCCCGCCGTGCCGGTACCCGGAATGCAGCACAGCTCGTCGCGCTCCAGCGCTTTGTAGTAGGCAAACGTCGTCCGGTCCCAATCCATGTCCAATCGGAGGTTAAGCGGCGTCCGCCACAGATTGGGTATCTGCCCATGCACGCAGACAACCGCCTGACGGTCGTATCGCTCGATCGCATCAACCATGCGAGCCACATAATCGCGAGCGTAGCCTATATCATCGTCGCACGTCAGATAATACGCATCCAGCGCACCGCACCACAGCATCTTTCCGCCTGCCTTCATGTCGCGTAATTCCGAGTGGGCCCCCGTCACGTAGCACTGAACATTTGTATAGTCATCCATCCACGCAGGCACCGTCGCATAGTTGTTAAGGCAAACCATCATTTTGTCACACTGCGGAGCCAGCACCGTCACCGCCTCCCGCAAACTCGCCTCCCGCTCCGGCATCGAGGCCATGCCAATTATTATTTCAGAACTCGCCCTGTACTTCACAACAGGCGGCACCGAGTGCACGTCCATGGCCGGCTTTTTCTTATCCATTTTACGCGTGACCACACGTCCTTGAAAAATGCTTCGTTCTTTTCTCATAACAACACCATCTGTTCATCCATTGCCGCCGCCTTGGCTCGCTCGAAATTATTTTCTGCCCGCGTCCAGGGCACCGCGACGTATAAACCGTCCCGACCATCCCGGCCCACGCACTCCACCAGAAACAACTCGCACAACTCCGTCACGCGCGGGCGGACGGTCAGAAGGTCCATGCCCATGGCCTCCGCCAACTGGCGCGTGGTTATCGGCGCGGGCGCCATGGATAATGCCGCATAAATGTTTAGCCGGTCGGCACATACCCGGTCCTTCAAGTCCGCCCAATTCTCGTTGCGTATGTCTATTGGTTTCATTCCAACTCCTCCTTTAGCGCCTCGATCAACTTACTTGCCTCCGCCTTCGTCAGGGCATTGGTGTTTCTTCGTCCAATTGTCCGTTGCGTCACCTGGTAAAACGCCGAGTCCGTGTAGTCACGGCGCTTGATCCGATCGAAAAGGATCAGCACATAATCCATCTGCTTATCCGTTGCCAACGTCGTCATGATCTAATCTCTCCATTCGCCGAACCGCCCGTTGGACACGACACTCCTGCGGAGCGCGTGTCAACAGGGGTGTTCGGAGGCTCAGCTTCGCTACGCCTCCGTTTGCACGCACGGCTGCGCAGTGTGATGATGAGGCTCCATATTTGCTTCGACGACAGATGCTCTGGCCGCGACTTATACCGCCTCCACGCTATGGCGGAGACGTAGTCGTACGGATTCTCCACAACATCCAGCGCCGCCGAACATTCTTTGCGCAGCTTGTGCAAAGCCACCTGGCGCTCGCCCACCGCGCTCTCGATCGCGTCCCGGATTGCCTTTCTCGGTTGGCCGAGCAACAGCTTCCAGTGCGCGCGCAGCGCCAGATAATCGCGCTGCGTACACGCCGTCAGATGCCGCTTGCCGCACGCCTTATGCTGCTGCTCATGCCTCCACAGTTCCAGCGCCTGCGCCCTCGAAAGTCTGATACATTCGGGCATGTCAGAGTCTTGATCGGCGTAATGTGGACAGCCTGCTTTCTTCCACGCGGATGCCGCCCACATACAAAGTCGCATTTTTTGCTCGCGCGATAGCGGCGCGCCGGATGCACCGGCGGCCGCTCGCTCAATCGCTCCTGGGCACGTGCTCACCTCAAAAGCCCCCATACGGTAACACCGACCGGTTACGCCGCCTATTCCTGCGCGCCGCCCGGGCGTTGTCCAGCAGCGCCCACACCAATATGAGTCCAACAATCACGCATGACACAAACCCCACTATCGCGACGAAGATCACCGGAAACTGCATCCAAGTTGGGAATATAATTATTTCCATGACGTATTCTCCTTCCATTACTTCGACTCCACGTTCAACCCCGCAATATCCAACAGCACCGGCTCCGGCTTCACGTCCGGCCCCGGCCGTTTCAGCACGCTCACATACTGCCGCGACCCGACCTTGCGCTCGCAGTCTGCGATGATCTCGCATGCCTGCTTCCATTTCGGATGCTTGACGTTGAACGTCCGCAAATCTCGCACCCGCTGCATATCCAGCCGCCCCGAGGACCGGGGCTGGAACGCCTTCGTAGCAATCTCCACCAGATCATGCGCCGCGTCCTTCGTCAGGTCCTTCAACGCCTCCATAATCAACTGCTGTGCCAGTCCGAGGCGTTCATCGAACTCCGTGCGTGGCTGATTTTTGTAGGAGACCGTGATGTTCCCGTCGAAGCTCCGGAACTGGATGTTGCCGCGCTTGCCGCCCAGCTTGACTCCCGCCGTCTTACCGGCCAGAGCCTGCAACTTCTCGATACGTTCGATTGTCCGCGCCTTTAACGCCCGGAGCCGTTCCTGTTCCTGCTCCCAGTCCGCCAGGATCTGCCGCGCAATCTTGTCCCGCATCCGGTCGTACGGCTTCACATAAGCCTCGGGCACTTCCTGCCCTTGTGGATCCACATAGATTTTTTTGCTCATTTAATTACCCTCCGTTTTCAGCATGTTCATTTTTTTCGACCCATCATTCGCAACAGATAAGAGCCTGTTCGACAGCCAGGATGTGCGCTTGAGCACCAATTGCACGAGCGCGGGATCCTTAAGATTGTTCATGCTCTTTTGAATGCGCATCAGCGCCACTTCAAGTTCATCGAAGCTCGCATTAATTTTCTGTTCAACTGCCGGTGTACACGTTTCGACTTCGCTCATGAGCGCACCCCCATCGTCTGGCAGACCGCTCCCACAGCCTTCGCGACATCCTCCAGTGTCGGCGTCTCACCGCCCGATAGCGCCAGCGCCCGGCGGCACACCCGCGTTACAAACTTCAAACTGCCCTTAATCTCCGCTTTCGTCGCCACCAGCGCTGCCGCCTTGCCTAGATCGCCGTTCATGCCCAATCGACGCTTCATGATCTTCTCGACATCGTCCCGCTCCGGCCTGGTCAAGAGTATCCGCTCGCTAAGTCGGTTATGGATCAACTGCCGACACTCCGCATATGCCTGCCCTTCCAGCTTGTTCCAGAGTGTGTCCATCGCCGCCAGCACCACCTCGCCGGGTGTTCGATTGATGATGGTCTTTATGAGGTTCAACTGACGCGGTCCGAGGTGGTGGGCCTCGTCAATAAACAACAGCACACGCGTCTTGCTCAGCGCATCGATCAGCTTCGTCATGCGTTCGCTTGACGAGGATCCCGCATGCACCGGCTCATCAAGCAGCGAAAGCAACGCATTAATCATCGCGTTGGGCGCATCCTTCCAGGTCTCATTTGCCTCCGCGCATAACACGCGCTTTCCGTAACGCCGTTGCATTAAGCGCAGCGTCTCCGTCTTGCCCGCGCCAGACGGCCCCTGCAGGATAACCAAGCGGTCGTTCCCCTTCGCGGACATCACATCCACCAGGGCAACGCGCAACCGCGTCACCGTCGTTAGATCCTCATACACCGGATCACTCTCCCGGCTCGACGCCAGGTCCGCCTCGATCAGGTTCCAAACTGATCGGTAGGCCACCAGCCAGCGATCCGCGTCGTATCCATCCAACTTGCCCGCCAGGATATTTTTGTAGGTCTTGGTGCTGCCTAGGTCTTTGTATTCCGCGCACCAGCGACTGTCGTTTGGCTCATCGCCCTGCACAGCCAACTGGCGGTCGCGAATACGCTGCGCCAACTCGATCAATTCTTCCGCTTGACTTCTTTCTTTCATCATGCTTCCTTTCTGTTGCTTGACTTGTTAACCGGCCCCGTTCGCGCACCTACGCGGCGGGGCCATATTCTTTTACCACTCCGCCAGGAGCGCCTCTTCTCGTTCGTCCAGGCCAACCGTGCGCCGTTCCAATTCCTCGCGTTCAAACCGCGCGCGGCGAGCGGCCGGGACGGAGTCGGGGAATGAGGCCCGTGCCGGAGATTGCTCTGTCGGCTCCCGACCGTCGCCACGCGTTGATTGGTATTCGATGCTGGCCACACCGCCGCGACCGTCCCGCGCCGTTGAGGCGCGTGTCTTGCGGGTGCCAAACACGCCGATGCTTCGGTATTCGCTGCGGACTGCGCTGGTGAAGCGCTTACGGAATCCCCGCGCGGCCATCTCCTCATCAGTAAGGAGGCCCTGTCCTGTGACCACCTGAGGGGCTTCAGGCGCGTAGTCCGCCATGCCGAGGAATTGGCCCAAAGAAAAAGCGTGCTGATTCCGGCTTCCCAGCTCGCGATTAAAGATCGCGGCGCCCATGGTCGGATCCGAAGGATCAAAGCGAATGGTCAAGCGGTAGCCTTGACCCAGCGCGGCAAACAGTTCGGGTTCGCACCAAGCGAGGACCCGATCCCCGCGCTTAACAAACACATGTCCGCCGCGCACCGTCGTATCCTGCGTCTCGCAAAAGAACACATGCAGCTTCTCCGTATCGAGCGCCCGCCCCGTGAAACCCGATGAATAGCCCTCCGCCGCCGGATTGCATTGCAGCCAGCGTTCATCCGGCACTCCGTTCGCGTGCCGTCCGTTCTTATCCTGGCAACAAAACTTTGCTGCCGCCCGGCTGCCCAAATCGGCCAGCTTGGAAATCTCGCAGACACCAGAAGAGCCCGGATGCCGGTGCCCCTGCTGCACCGAGCGCATAATCTTCGTTGCCCGCTCAAACTCGCCTCGCTTGCGCCCAATGTTGATTCCGCTGGCTATCATTCTATTTGTCTCCCATGGCGTTCATGATGCTTTGCAGGTGGTCAAACGAGGATTCGATCATCCCCTTCGTGTGCGGGCTGTAGCAGTACACAACCTCCAAACCCAAATCGGAGAGCCCACCCACTATGACTTTCCGTTCCTCCTCCGCCATCTCCGGCAATTCGTAACCCGTGCGTGCGTCGTCGTAATCGGCATCGCCGCGCACCTCCGCCGTCATCTCGTGCCCCTTGACCTTCTTACTCATCCAGATGCCGCGCTCCAGGCGGAGCCCGCGCCGGGGCAGTCCGTAGGTCTGGAATATGCGCCGCAGAAACCGGAGAATATCCTCCGCGCGGTAGGCATCTCGCGCGCGGCCGATAAGTTCAAGGCCAAGCCACTTCGCGCTGGCCACATCAATACACCACAAGCTCTGCCGTCCAACCTCGCACCCCCACCGATGCGCCAGCTTCGAGCAATGCGGGCCGGGCTTGCGGTACTCTCCATCAATCTTTGGATTCGCGCCGCACACCGGGCAGGATGCCTCGTAATAAAACGGTTGGTTAAAGCTCATGTCGTCCAGTTCAAACCAGTCGCCTGGCTGGATCTGGCGGCGCGTACCGTCCGGCATGACCTCCGTCATATCCCGCAACCGCGTGAAGTTCATCAACCCGAATCCCTTCTCGCCGCGATGCAGCGCTTTGGTTTCCGGCGTAACCGATGCCACACGCCTCAACGACATCGGCACATGCCCGCCGCTCTTACGCTTCGCCAGCGCATCGCAGATCTCCGGCGGACACTCTGCGGAGTCCTTGAAAATGTCGTACGCCAGAGAAATTGAGTCCGTCTTCAAAACCAACTCGCGGATCCGTGAAATGTGCCCCTCCGTCAAAAAGTCGGAAAGACGCGGACGCCCCGGCGAATGCCCGTCATGCAGCGCTTCAATCCCGCCCGCCGCGTACCGCTTGCGCCATTTCTTGATTGTGGCGGGCGGCACTGGCGTAATAACCCTGCATGCCCCGAAAAAGGAAAACCCCTCTGCCTCCAGTTCCGCCACACGGCGCAAGATATCTACGCGATCCGCAGCCTTCATCGAACGGCCCTCTTCAACTCGTCGGGCAGTACCTTCCACATGCTCACAAACTCGTCACGGATGACGTGCTTGGACCGATCTGGCAGCTTGTCCCAGTTCGCCGCCTGCTTCGTGGCTGAGTAGAAGCAGCGAATTAATATGTCGTCCACCTTCGGCGCGTTCTTCTTGACCGGCTGCTTCTCATGCAGGTCCTCGTCGCTAACCTCCTCATCCACCGGATGGCTTGCCTGCCAGCCAAGGATGCCCTTCTCCAGATTGACGGCGCACACCTCCATCTCGTACACCATCACCCGCAACCGCTCCCGGTCCGTCTCGTTCCTGCATAAGTCCATGCAATGGGCGACGTAGGAGAAGTATTGCCGAGGCACTTGGTATTGATCAGCGATGGCGACGAGGGAGTCTGTCAATTTGTGACAGACCCCCGGCGACTTACGGTTTTTCCGCTCCCCCGCCAGGTCCGGATGCTGTTCAATCAGCAGTAAACACAGCCCCGTTTTAGTCAATTGCCGCCCAGTTGCCGCCGTCTCGATCGCGTATAAAACCGGGTCCGGGTGGCCCTCCACAATCTCAACCGGCACTTCTTCCAGCCCGATCTTCAGCGCGGCCAGCAGGCGGTTGCGCCCGTCAATGACGAGCCCCTTCTTCGTGATGGTCAACGGCTTGAGCATGCCCTTGGTCTTGATGCTTTCCATCAGCGCCGCCAGCTTATCCGCTGGCAGCATGGGGAAATGTTTCAGTTTCGAATGCGGATTCAGGTCACATGTTGCTTTCTTCATTTATCCTCCGTTTGGTTTTTGAAATATTCTCTGAACTCGCTGATCGAACGCGCGTTCCAAAGATGTTTGGCGGCTTTGGGATTTGACCAGGAAGGCCCCCGGCTGTGGCAGCGCTCACACTCCACAAACCAGCACGCGTCCTGAATTTCGTGCGCCTTCACTTTAGCGGCGGGCCATTCGCAGAACGGGCAAGGCAACAGGTCGGGTTTGCTTGCTGGCATGATCATTCAGCTTTTCCTTTCGTTTCCGTGGTTGAAATCATTGTGTGATAAGTTGTATAAGTTCCGCCCATGAACGTTGAACGATTCGTAGAGCGGCTGCTGCAATCAGCACCCATGGTATTCCTGCTAACAGCAGGCGTATGGTGTCTCGCCATTGCCGGTGGTATTGGCCTAGAGGTGGCAGTCCACGTAGTTCGCAGCATCCTAGGTGATACACCGACAGAGCCGCTGACCAGAATAGGACTGGGATTAGCAGGGGTAGCGCTTCTTTCATGGTCGGCACTCCTGCATCTGGCCCAGCGCTACCGGGCGCTCAAAGCCGAACTCGCCCTTGAGCGATCCAGCCGGATACCTGAGAACTTCCGGTTCGATCCCGACTTCTTCTTCCTGCGCGAACGCCGCACTGGAACCGCCCACTGCATTAACTGCGTTCTCGAAGGCCGCGCCGCAGACACCGCCCTCGACTTCGACGGCGAGTTCACCCTTGCCGGCACCAAGTTCACCCGCTACAAGTGTCATCGTTGCGGATTCGCCTACAACGACAGACTCCGCACAAAGGATCTGTAACCGCAGCACCCGCAGATACGCCTCAAATAAATCTGATGCCGGTTGATTCATAATCCCAACTCCTTCTTAATCATCGCCCCGTGCCCTTCGTGCTCTTCGTTTGCTTCGTGGTTGAAATATTCCGGCTCAAGTGGCACCCTATCGCTATGAGCTTTTGGGAAAGCCTTATCAAACTGATCACCAGTATCATCACGCTTTGCGTCACAGTTGCCGGTGTGCTGGTGTTGTATTTGAAGTGCAAAGCCGTGGAGCCCAGCACACCTATCAGCAGCGAAATATCCAGCGCCCAATCCAGCCGCTGGCGCATCTGGCTGGACGTCTCAGTCCTCGTCGGTTCATTGCTCGCTCGCCTGGCGCTGCTCGTGCTGCTGCTACTCTTGCCCATCGAAGATCCTCGCTGGTTCATAGCGCTTGTCGCAGTGCTGCTTTCGCTCGCTATCCCATCGCGCTGAATCATAATCCCAACTCCTTCGGACTTTTCTCAAATCGATACTCGGGCTTTTCGAGTTCCACCTTGAACTCATCTACAAACGGGGCCACCTCGACGGGGGTGACGGAAACCCGATGATGCGAGATTGAGAGGTCGAACTCATGGCGCCAGCTGGATATGCCGTGCCGGGCCAGCACCGCCCGCGCCGCCATCCGGCAACCCCAGGGGCGCACTCGACCGGCATATTTCCGACGGCGAGCGGACAGCTTCAGCACATCCCGATACGCCTCAAACAAATCAGTGGCTGGCTGGATCATGATTCCTCCCTAAGGTTCCGGCGCAGCCACGCCTCGATCCGCGCCGAGCGGCGAAAGCCATTAATCACGTCGTAAAGGTGCTGCCGCGACACGCCCAGCTCGCGGGACGCCCGGACGATGCCTTTGATTCGTCGCGGTCTGTGCTTGCCTTTGGTTGGTACGCTTACTATCATGCTTTGCAGAATTGCAGAGGAATGCAGAGCGTGCAAGAAAAAAATGCAGAAATTTGCAGAATCCCGGAACGCATCGAGAATTTGCGCGAAAGACTCGGTTTTCCTAAGGATCCAGCACTAGCGGAGTACATTGATGTCTCCGTTCGCACCCTCTATTATGCGCGTGACGACAAACAGTACTCTGCAAAATTTGAGAGGAAGCTACAAGCCGCAGAGCGTCGCGCCGCCGCCATCTCCAACCTCGGGACATCGGCCCGCGACTCTCCTCCAACCTCCGGCAATCCTCCGTCCACGGCCTCCCAACGTCCGGAAAAATCCGCGACCATTTACCCGGAGTCTGGAGAGGTTATGGCCTCCGAGTTCCAAGTCCTGCGCGAACGCATGGACGCGCTGGAAGGGAAGATGGATGCCCACGAAAAGAAGCTGGATGAGGTGCTGACGCTGTTAAAGAAAGGGAAACGATGAGTGAGCTTGGCCGGGAGTTGTTATCAATTGAGTACGTTGACGAGGCGTTTATCGAGGAGCTGCGGCGTACGGCGCCGCCCGGCATTCGGGTTGATCACCATAAGATTGCAACCTTTTCTGCGGGCGGCCCAGAGTGGGACGTGGCGGCGATCTACTGGGTGGCGGAGGACATGCGAACGCTGGCAGTCGGCTTGATTGGTTCTTGGCTCTGGTCTAAGATTGAGGCTTTTAAGAAACGATCCGAGGCAGTATCCAAGCACGTGAGCGTAAATCATCAGCCAGCCCACACGCTCAACGAGGAGCAGATACGAGCCATCCTCAGCCGCGCCTGGAAGAAGTAGATACCGGGCGAGACTCATGAGAGTCGCCGTTAAAGCGAACCCAGCTATATGCCATAACCACCAGCGCATGTTGCCATCCTGCCAAAGCGCCTTGTTTCCGACCATGACCACAGGAACACTTCTTACTTCCGACTTCTGACCTCCGCCTTCCGACCTCCGCCTCGCCCCCGTCCATATCGTTCCCCGTGTCATTCCGTACAGAAGGGTGCCGTCCTAAGCTGGCGGCACTATGGAAATTGATCATAACCTTGCTCTCGTCTACCTGCTGGGTGGCCTGTTTTCTCTCCTTAGTCTGGCGAACCTCGTCGTCTCCATCTGGGATCGGACGCGCACCAAGCCGAATTTCGTAGAACGGCTGAACGCGTTTGAGCGCGAGACGGCGAAAGCGCTGGAACGAAAGCTGGACAAGGATTCGCTGCGCGACGCGTTGACCCCGTTTTCCTCACGCATGGATGGGATGCACCAAAGCATCAAACACACGAACGCTACAAACGAGGCTTTGTTCCGCGACATTCTTCGCAGTCTGGGCAGTCTGGAAGAAGCCGTCCGAAGGGATAAGAGAGAATGATTGCTCTCTATAAAGGCAAGTCTCCTGTTTCCCGCGCAATAAAATGGGTCACGTGGGGCGACTATTCGCACGCCTCGTGGATCTGTGAAGACGAATCTTGCATCGAAGCTTGGATGGTTGGCGGTGTGCGCCATACACGGCACTGGTGCATGGACCATACCCCAGGCACAGAAATTGATTTCTATAATATCCATGGATTAACGAACGAGCAGCGGGCGGGCATCGAGGAGTTTTTGCTGCGCCAGGTAGGCAAGGGTTACGACTTCCGGGGTATTACGCGCTTTCTCTCGCGCCGCGCTCCGAACAACGGAGATATTGATTCTTTACTGCGATGGTTTTGTTCCGTGCTCATTTTCGCGGCGGTACAGAAGGTGCGCCGTCCGCTGCTGCAACGTGTGATGCCGCACCAGGTGCATCCTACGCTATTGAGCTATGCGCCTGCTCTCGATCTCGACCAAACCCGAAAGACATGGAAAATGGAAAATGAATATTATACACAAATTGTTTAGCCTATCGTGCGCGGGCATGCTGGCCGGTGGTTGCGCCACAACCGAAAAGGTCATGGACGCATCTTACGGTAAATATATTGATCAAGAGCGCGTTTACAACGCCGTAAGGCTGGTGAATGTAGATGAGGTGACAATCCGAGGCCAAGGCATGGAGATTGCGCTAGAGGCGCCGCTTAACCCGCTATCCGTGCGCGCGGCAGATCCGAACGTAGCCTTGCAAACCATCGAGACGTTGGGCCGGGTGGCTGTCGCAGGTGCAGGTATATACCAGGCCGGAAGCGTGATGAAAACCATGGCACAGCAGCCGAAGACGGTTGACCCTGTTGTGGTACAGCCTCAAGTCGTCGAGGTGCCCGGCGCCACACAATTCATCCCACCGGTGGCACCATGAAGCGCATTTTATTAATTACTCTTGTCCTGGCTATGGCGATCCCTTCGGGGTGCGCTCTTTTCAAGTCGTCATCGTCCGGGACAAGAATAGAAGCGTCTCACAGCAAGCCAGAATTATATGGACACCTGCACGATGCAGAGAATCGCCTAGGGCTTAAACATAAAGGCGGGACCATCCGGGTGACGTTCGAGGCCGGCCAGGTTCGCAGTGGAGATCCTCGCTGGCTAGGGCGTCATTATGACGACGGGGTGCACCGCGGGATAGCCCTCGGCATTTCGTACAGCAACGGAAAAGTTTTACTCTACACCACAAACGGGGCATTTAAACCGGCGACGGCGGTTCACGAAATGGCGCATCAGGTTCTTTTTTCGCACGGCATTCCGGCTGGTGAGCATCATGCGATTATGCGGGCGGCAGGTATCCCTTGATTATCAATGCGCAAAAACAATTTCTCCGCGAAGCGGCTCTAGGCTATCTGGCCGACAAGCCGACGATGGCGTTTGAACTCGTGCCACTGGCTACTTTGCTGCGGAAAAGGCGCTTGTGCGATTTTGATTTTACAGAGTCTGACCTGGCCGAAGCGCTGGCCGTGCTGGAAGGTTTCGGGTTCGTTTCCAAAACTAAACCACGCCTGGGGTCTGTCCCTCTATATAGGGCGACTGCGGAAGGAGTTGTCTTTCATGAGCAGTCGGACACGTAAAGGAAAGGTCGCGCGGCTGCCATTCGATATCCGAGAAGCCGTTAACAATATGATCCGGGACGGCGCAACGGCCGCCGAGCTTAACAACATTCTCGCCTCCAAAGGTTTTGCTAAACTCAACGGGACAAACTGGACCAACTGGCGGAAAGGCGGATACCAGGACTGGCTTAAAGAGCAAGACCGCATTGATGCCATAAGGGCGAAGCACGAAACGATCCGCCGGGAACTCGAGGCTGGTGGTTTTTCGATTCTGGACAAAACCATATACGAAGTGGCCCAGCTTGTTTCCGACTCAGACATGGACCCTTTGAAGGCGGCGGCGGCCATAGCGGCGCTCAAGACAGCGGTAACTGGCGCGGACCGGGTGGTCGTACAGCGCGAGCGCACCGCCATTTCTAAAGAGGTGTTGGAACTGCAGCGAAAGAAGTTCCAGCGAGACACCTGCGCGTTGTTCCTGAAGTGGTACGAAGACAAGCGGGCAACCGAGATCGCGGCGGCGCCCGGCATTGATACGGCCGACAAGATGGACCTCCTGGGCAAGTTAATGTTTAAGGAGGACTGGTGACGTGTCCGGCATCCTTCAAATGCGCGCCGGACAGCGGGCCTTTTTCCGCATGGTAGATGAATACCGCGTGTGCGCCTTCCTGGCGCGGCGGCAGTATGGAAAAACTACGACCTTCGCGAAAATCGCGCTCAAAAAGATGATGAAGAAGCGCGATCACACGGTGATTTTCGGATCCGCAAAGCTGTCCCTGTCCCGAGAGATCGTGCGCACGGAGGCCCGGGTCATGCAGCAAGCCATAGCGGCTGCCACGTCGGATATCCCGTCCGGGGCGGCGCTGTTTAAGGTCTGCGATTCCACGGGCAACAATATTCCTGACGTGCTGCACCCCGATGACTTTGCCGAGTTGTTCGAGGCGCAGCGCCTTGAGTTCCGTCTTTTCCACGACCGCACGTCCTACTCGCGAACGAAGGTTGTGGCGCTGCATCCGGACACGGTCGGGGAAACCGGCGATTTAATGTGCGACGAGCTGCGGGCCATCAAGAACTGGCGCGATGTATGGGAGGCCGTGCTGCCTATCATTTCGAGCAATCCGGGATTTCGGTGCACACTCTCGACTACCGTGCCACGCGATGACGCTCATTATGCTTACGCCCAGCTTCTGCCCCCGGTGGGCTTGGATTTTGAGCCGAGCGCGACCGGCAACCAGTACGAGAGCCAGATGGGCATCATGGTTCTGCGGGTGGACGCCTGGGACGCGGCCGCCGATAACGTCCCGCTCTACGATAATAAAACCGGCGAGCCTCTAACGCCCGAGGAGTCGCGCCGGCGCGACCAGGATAAAGACGCTTGGGATCGCAACTACGGGCTGAAGTTCGTAGCTGGCGGAACGTCAGCTTGCGGCCTGACTCAAATTGATACGGCGCAGCGGCGCGGCGTAGGAAAGTGCATGTTTGTCCAGGTGGATTCGGACGCGGACTTTGACCGGGCGCTGATCGAGCTACCGGGCCGCCTGGGTCCTGGCAAAGTAGGGCTGGGATTCGACGTGGCGACCACGACAAAAGGATACAGCAATCCGTCTTCGTTCGCAGTGTGCGAGGAGCACGGAATAGAATATATCTTTTCCTTGCTAATAATTTGGAAAACGGCCGATCCCGCGATCGCGGAGGATCGTATCCGGCGTTTGATCAAGGCTGTCTCGAAGCGACCGATAGGCGGTCGCGCGCGGGCCCTGCATATTGACGCGACAAACGAGCGGTATTTTGCAACCAGTTTAAGGCAATCGCTGACCGGCCTGGTCCCGGTGCACCTGATTATCAGCAGCGAAACGGACATGGGGCCTGGCGGCGAGCCCATGACCAAAAAGCAACTTCTCGGTGGACGCCTGGTGGCGGAGCTGGATGATAACCATTTAACGATACCGCCAGAACGGTACATACGGGACGACTGGCGACTGGTCAAAAAGGATCGAGGTTTATTCGTCTGCGATCCGGACGTGGACGGGAAGCACGGAGACACGTTCGACAGTAGCAAGCTGGCGCTTAACGCGCTGGTGAGTAATGGGCCAGTGGAGGCAATGGCTACGCCGATCTCTAATGTATCAGGCAGCTTTTCCCCTATGTTCTCCGGCGGAGGAGCCCCACGGCAATTTGTATGAGGTAAAATATGGCTAAGAAAATCTATAATGCTAAAACCGGCAAGCTCAGCGATTCCGGTGCGGCGTCCCCCGCGCGGGGCTTCCGCATGATGTCAACACCATACAACCCGCATCACGAGCCCGAATCGTATATTGAGTGGGCCGATGTTAATCGGGTAGGCATGGCCATTCGCGCTGCAAGGGGCGGCAGCGTGCAACCCTTGTTCGCTCTGTATCGCGACATCATTCTGGCCGACTCGCACATTCAGGGCGAACTGGCGAAGCGGAAGCTGGCGGTCATCGGGGACGTGATGCGGGTGATTCCTTACGACAAAACCCAGCAGGCTGATAAAGACGCGGCCTCCTTCTGCGAGCAGCAAATTTACGGCATGAGCGGCTGGCGCATGGCGATGGCCAACCTGATGGACGGTGTGCTTTGGCCGGTCTCGGTACTGGAGAAGGTTTACCAACCAAGCGACAATGGCTACGATCTATCCGAGCTGCCTCACGTCCCTGCATATCTCCTGGACTATTCGACCGGCAAGCTCCAGATCCGGGACGTAAAAGAGGACGGCACGCCGACCGGCGATACGCACGAGCCAGATCCCAGAAGTTATATAGTGCATCGTGGCCACCTATTGAGCACGCCGGACAACTTCGGCGGACCGATGCGATCGCTCGTTTACTGGTGGCTCGCCAGCTCCATGAACCGCGACTGGTGGCTTCGTTTTCTTGAACGATATGGCGCGCCTTTCATGGTGGGCAAATACACGCCCGGCAACGGGGGCGATCGCGCGTTGATTCTGGACGCCATGTCCACAGCCACGCGTATGTTCGGACTGGCGATCAGCAGGGATACGGAGATCGAGTTGGTTGAGGCTAGCAAGGCGAGTTCTGACGCTTTTGCCCAATTTATCGCGGTCGCGCAGCGCGAAAAATCGAAGCTTATTTTAGGACAGACCTTGAGTTCTACGGCCGATGCCACCGGCATGGGATCCGGTGTCGCCGATCTGCAGTCGGACGTCCGGGAAGATATTCGGAAGCATGATGGGGCGATGTTGGCGGAGACGCTTCGCGACCAGCTCCTCACCCAGCTTTGCGACATCAACAGACTGCCCGGTCGCGCGCCATACGTGATATTCGGGAAAGCGTCCAATGCAGAAATCACGTCGCTGAACACTTCGCTTACCGCGTTGAGCACGGCGGGATTCGAGCCGGATGATGATGCCCTAGAACCCATATCCGAAACAATTGGATTCACCATTCGGCGACGTGACGCGTCTACCCAATCCGGGGGGTGGCCAGGTCTTGGATTGAAAACGCCCATGGCTGTACAGTTACCCAATGAGAATACTAAGCTTGGAGTAGGGGCGGATGCCGTTTCTTCAACGGCCTTAAATGGAGCGCAAATATCAAGTCTCTTGGCGGTTATAGCCGACACTGTGAAGAAGCAGATACCGTTCGACACAGCCAAAGCAATATTGCATGCCAGTTTTCCCATGCTGGATGAGAGCGTCATAGATTCAGTTCTCGACCCTCTCACCAGCCATGTCCTCCCGCCTCCAGAAGATGCTCGGACTGACAAACCGTCAAACTAATATTCCCGCTTACGCTGCCTCCCCGCGCCGCGCTCGCGCGGCTTCCGCGACTATTCGGCCAGCCATACGCGAACCCTTATAGCCATGCGCTAATAACCCTTTACGCGCTTACGCGGCACTACAGATTAGAATCAACCATTAACGCGGATTAAAGCCAAATCAAGGCACCTCAACCCTAATCAATCATTCTGTCATGCTGCTCCAGATCGCCCGCAACCAGGCCCTTGATGTGCTCCGTCATCGTCGCCGCCGCCCGGTGGAAACCCGCGATATGCGCGATGGCGGGGAAGATGCGCCTGCATCCGCCGGTCCGTCCGCGGATCGCGCCTTGTCGAATAAGGAAATCGGCGAAGCGGTGGCGCGCGCCGTATCCGTCCTGCCGGAAAAACAAAAGACCGCCGTCATCCTCGCGGAATACCATGATCTTTCCCACGCAGAAATCGCCGAAATCATGAACTGTTCGGCCAAATCCGTCGAATCCCGACTCGCCCGCGCCCGGGAGACCTTGCGGACAACGCTGGGTTATTTGATCGGGGGATAAAATAGTCCGAGGGGTTTTCCAGGCTACGGCGTATTACGGGTAGGAACGAGTAGGAACCCAAGTAGAAAGGAAAGAGATATGAAGACGCTGAAATTGATCGCGTTGCTGTCCATGATTACGATGTTGGGCGGGCAGACGGCGGAAGCCTGGACCAAGGACGGTCGCATTACCCGCAGCCGTATGACCGAACCAGCGAGCGAGACGCAGGATCATACCCAGTATGATTGCCGGGAAACCGTCGGGCGGACTGTTGTGCGACCTGCGGGGCGGAACGGGATACAGACGCGGGTGGAACGCGAATGCCCGCACGCGGAACAAATGGTGGCGGGTGAGTGCGAGACGCATTGGTTCAAAGGAATGCGGTGCCTCGAATAATTTTTCGAGGGGTTATGCGGCCGACGGCGTATAATGGATAGAAACGCGGAGGGTCTATACGGATGAAGGAGAAATTGGACATGTTGACGCAATGGCGCGATATCGAACCCCGGCCGGGGTTCGAGGATCGCGTCTGGCGCCCTGTGCGGACTGTGGAACCGTCGCGCTTGATCCTTTGGCTGGACGCGTTGCGGGATGGGTCGGTCCTCCAACCCGCCTATGCCAGCGCCGCAGCAATGGTGGTCGGCGCGGCCGTCGGGCTGGCGGCGATGTGGCTCACGGTCAGTCCCGTCTCCGCTGGCATGCCCCCGGAGTTCAACATTTACCGGACCGGATCGATCTCAGGGAGCTATGTCCAGATGGTACAGGGAGTTCAGCCATGATGAGACTATTTATGACGGCCTTGGCCGGTCTGGCGGTAGCCGCCTTGTCCTTTGGCGTGGGACATGGGTCGGCGACCCGCGCCGCGCCGCCTTCGCTGGCGAGCCTGCAGGATGTGGCTTGGTTGAAAACGCAACTGGAGCTGAGCGCGTCGCAGGTGGAGACGCTGCACGCGTTGGAGGAGGAGTACGGAACTGAATTGATCGCGCTTTGCGGAGACCATTGCGCCGCGCGCAGCCAATTGGCCGCGCAGCTCCTTGGCGCGGACTGGAGCGCCGATACCGAGCTGGCGCTGCTGGAGACGATGGGGAGGACCCAGGTCCGGACCGATGTGATGACGTTGGAACATATCCGCCGGGTGCATCAGGTGCTCACGCCAGCTCAGCAGGCCACATACGAGCGACACGTATCCGCCTGCCTGGCCACCGCCTGTCCGCATCGTTTGCACCACGGATCGATGGGCCATGCTACGCACGATCACAATTGAATAATCAACGAAAAGGAGAAAGCAATGAAATCACAAATGAAATGGAAGCGATGGATAGCGGCGGTGTTGTTGGGCGGAGCGGTTTCAGGGGCGCAGGCGAAAGAGGCGCCGAACGCGTCGATTTATCCTGTCGATGTCTGTGTCGTGTCCGGTAAAAAGCTGGGTTCGATGGGCGATCCATACATCCACCTGCATGAAGGACGGGAAATCCGTTTCTGTTGCAGCGGATGCGTGAGCAAGTTCACCGCCGATCCAGCGGGCCACTTCGCCAAGCTGGACAAGCTAATTATGGAAAAGCAAAAGGCGGATTATCCGTTGAAGGAATGCGTGGTGTCTGGTGAAGCGCTGGGTTCCATGGGGACGCCGGTGGACAAGGTGTACAACAATCGTCTGGTGCGGTTTTGCTGCATGGGATGCATCGAGGATTTCGAAGCGGACCCGGCGACCTATCTGAAGAAGCTGGACGCGGGAAAAGCCGCCCCTGTGTCGGCCGTTGAGCGCGGGCACAACGATCCCCACGGCCATCCAAAGCACTAATTATGAGTGAGTCACACAATGTGAATAAACAGCGATCCATGCTGACTCGAATCTTGCGCGGCGCGCTCCCTTTTTGCGTTGTGGCGGGATGGGCGGTTTCGCTCAGCGCTGCCGAACCGATGGAGGACTGGATCAATCAGGCGCTGGACGGCAACCCGGAGGTCGTCACCGCCCGCATGCAATGGGAGGCCGCAAAGACGCAGATCGATCAGGTACGCGGCCTGGAGGATCCGATGGCCGGCGTCAACGTCATGCGCGAGGATTCGAATCGCTTTGACGATGCCGACGAGATTGAATGGATGGTCAGCCAGCGGATTCCATTCTGGGGCAAACGCAAATTCAGAGGGGAAGCGGCGCGGTTGATGGCGGAAGCCGCCGGCTTTCAATACATGGAAGTCATGCGCACGGTCCGCGCCCAGGTGATTGAAGCCTCGTGGAAACTCTGGATTGCCGCGCGTGAGCTGGAGATCAACGAGGAATACCTGTCCTTGCTGGCGCAGAATGCCGAAGCCGCCCGGGGCCGTTACGCCGCAGGGGAGGGCGGCCAAGGCGACCTCCTGCGGGCGCAGGTTGAAGAAGCCACGGTCCGGAATGAACAGGCCGATCTCGAACTCGAACGCGAGGTGATTCAAGCCAGCCTGAACCGCCTGTTGAATCTGCCGCCGGACACCCCTCAGCGGATGGACAGCGCGCCCATGCAGCGCGATATCGGCATGGACCTCGACGAGCTGTATCGTCGCGCGCGCCAGTATTGCTGCTTCCTGATGTCCTACGTCCGTCTGGTGGAAGCCGCCGAATACGCAGGGCGCGCCGCGCGCCGCGATCGTGCGCCTGATTTCGAGCTCACCGTGCAAGCCCGGGAACCGCGTGGCAGCGGGGGCATTCAGGAATACGACACGGGCATAGCGATCAACATCCCCTGGCTCTGGCGCGGCAAATACGCCGCCGCGATCCGCGAAGCGGATATCGAACGCGACAAGGCGCTGGCGATGTTGGAGGGCGAACAGAACATGACGCTGTTCGAGGTGAAGGAACGGCATACGCGGATCGACAACCGTCGCCGGTCCCTCGCCTTGTTGAATGAAACCATCCTGCCGCGCGCCACGGAATTGGCGGACGTCATGCGGGCCTCCTACGAAGCCGGATCGGTCACCTTCCTGGAATGGCTGGACGCGCAACGGGCATTGCTGGACGCGCGCCGCCGGTTGGTCCGCGCGCAAGGGCAATATGTCATCGATTATGCATGGCTGGAACAGATCGTGGCGGAATGGGGTCCGCGCGAAATTGAAACGGGACTGGTTACGGAGGCCATGCTGGCCGAGTAGGAGCGACATATGAAAAAGAAAACCATTTTGATCGTCATCGCGCTGGCAGCCATCGCCTATATCGCGGGCCGCATGTCCGCACCGGAACCTGTTCAACCCACGGCCGTGGTGGAGGGGCAGGCGACGGAGTACACCTGTTCCATGCATCCGCAAATCCGCTCAACGAATCCCGCCGATCTGTGTCCGATTTGTGGCATGGCCTTGATTCCCGTGCCGCAGGATGAAGACGGGGAAGACGATACGGATGTGCTGCGGCTGCGCGTCAGTGAACGCGCCATGGCATTGATGGAGATACAAACGCAACCTGCGGAGCGACGGGTCGCCGAAGTCGAGGTCTCACTGTACGGCAAAGTGGATTTCGACGAGACCCGGCTGGCGGATATCGTCGTGCGATCCGACGGATACGTTGATAAACTACACGCAAATTATATATGGCAGTCGGTGCGACAGGGCGAGACGATTGCCGACATCTACAGTCCGGTGGTGGTCGCGGCGATGCGCGAGTTGCTGGTGGCCCGTAACGGAGGCGCGGGCGCGCTCGACGCCGCGCGGGCGCGTCTGACCCGGTTGGGTCTGGCCGATGCCCAGATTGACGCGGTGTTAAAATCCGGCGAAACGCCGCGCACGTATCCGGTGGTCAGCCCCTATGACGGTGTCGTCCAGAGCGTGGATGCGCGGGAAGGTCAATCCGTGATGGAGGGTGCCCGTATAGTGCGTCTAGCCGATGTGTCGAATCTCTGGGTCTATCTGGAAGCGTACGAATCCGATCTAGCCTGGTTGAAGGTCGGGCAGCCCGTACAGTTTTCCGTGGAAAGCATACCGGGGCAAACTTTCCAAGGCGCCATCGTGTACATCGATCCGGTCGTTGATGACGGGAACCGCACCGTGCGGCTTCGCGCCGAGGTGCCCAATCCTGAAGGACAACTCAAGCCCGGCATGTTCGTCACGGCGCGCGTAGGGGCGTCAGCGGGCGAGGCACTCGTGATTCCGGCCACCGCACCGTTGATTACCGGTCGGAGCGCGCTGGTCTATATCCGTATGCCCGGCACGGACCGCCCGACGTTCGAGCCGCGCGAGATCGTACTCGGCCCACGCGCAGGCGATCACTACATCGTGCATGAGGGCATTCAGGAGGGCGACTTGGTGGTGGTCCACGGCCAGTTCAAAATCGATAGCGAACTGCAGATTCGCGGTCGTCCCAGCATGATGCAGCCGGAAGGCGGAACGCCACCGGGGCATGAGCACGTTGCTGACGCGGAACCGGGGGATCGGTGGTCGGGGATCGGTGCAGAGAAGCTCTCTGAAGACATGATTGGCGTGGTGAGGTCGCTGACCGATGCCTACCTGGAGATGCAAAAATTACTAAGCGCAGATCAACTTGCAAATGTTGCACTAACCTTTGAGGTGGATCCCGCGTGGGACGACGAGGTAAACGAAGTGGTACGCGAAATGAAGACGGTGGCGGAGGCGCAGGATATCGCGGAGGCTCGCTCGCACTTTTTGACCCTGACGAAGCGCCTGATCCCGCTGCTGCACCCCCGGGCGGATCAAACGCTTTACATCATGCATTGTCCCATGGCGTTCGATGACGCCGGGGCGGACTGGATCCAAGTCAACGAGAATATCTTGAATCCATACTTCGGCGCGTCCATGTTGCGCTGTGGCGAGATCCTGAAAAAGATTGAGGAGAAAGATCATGACAAGCATTAATTCTTTCCGTGAATTGCGCGTATCCGCGGTACTCACGTGGGCCGTTGTCGAAGAGATCACGATGGTCGTGTTGAACGAGGATGGCGATGACTGATTCACCGAACACCAATCACCGAACACCGATCACCCTTCTTGATCGCCTCATCCGCTTCTGTCTCGAGCAGAAGCTGGTTGTCGTGCTGATCACCCTGCTTGTTATCGGATGGGGGATCGTTGTCGCGCCGTTCGACTGGAAGGTCGGCTGGTTGCCGCGGAATCCGGTGCCGGTGGATGCCATACCGAATCTCGGCGAGAACCAGCAGATCGTCTTTACGGATTGGATGGGCCGGTCGCCGCAGGATGTGGAGGATCAGGTGACTTATCCGCTGACGGTTACGCTCATGGGCGTGCCGGGCGTGAAGGATGTGCGCAGTCTGTCCATGTTCGGATTCTCGACGATCTCGCTGATCTTCGACGAGGACATTGAATTCTATTGGGCGCGCGCGCGTATCATCGAGAAGCTGAACAGTCTACCCGAAGGCTTGCTCCCGGCCGATACAAAACCCGCGCTGGGGCCCGATGCGACGGCGCTCGGCCAGGTGTTCTGGTACACGCTGGAAGGGCGCGATCCCGATGGCGCGCCTACGGGCGGATGGGATTTGCATGAACTGCGCAGCGTGCAGGATTGGTATGTGCGATACGGACTGCTGGCGGCCGAGGGCATCAGCGAGGTGGCATCCATTGGCGGCTTCGTGCGGGAGTATCAGGTGGACGTCAATCCCGACGCCCTGCGCGCCCATGGCGTGATGCTGGAGCAGGTAGTCAACGCGGTCCGCAAAAGCAATCTGGATATCGGTGCGCGCTCCACGGAAATCAATCGCGTCGAGTACCTCATCCGAGGTCGCGGCTTCATCCGTGGCATCGCGGATATCGAGCAAGCCGTGGTCAAGGCTAGTGAAGATCATCTGCCCATCCGGATCAAGGATGTGGCGACCGTGACGCTCGGACCCGCCGAACGGCGCGGTGCGTTGGACAAGGGGGGAGCGGAAACCGTCGGCGGCGTGGTGGTCGTGCGCGAGAGCTACAATCCGCTACAGGCCATTCACAACACCAAGGAGAAGATCCGCGAGATCAGTCCGGGGCTTCCTGCCAAGGCGGTGATCGACTGGACAAGGACCACACCCGATGAGGTCCGGTCCGCCATTGGGGATGACGCACTGGAATGGCTCCGAGCGCATTCGCGGGATCAGTGGCCGGAATGGATCACGCTCAGCAAGGTCGAGATCGTTCCCTTCTACGATCGCACCGGATTGATCGGCGAGACGCTCGGTACGCTGAACGATGCCCTGCTCCAGCAGATCCTGGTCACCATCATCGTCGTCATCGTCATGGTCATGCATCTGCGCGCCTCGATCGTCATCAGCATGATGCTGCCCATGGCGGTTCTGATGTGTTTCATCGCGATGAAACTCGTAGGCGTCGATTCGAACGTGGTGTCGCTGGCGGGCATTGCGATTGCGATCGGCGCGATCGTGGACATGGGGCTGATCATCACCGAAAATGTGCTCAAACATCTGGAAGAAGCGCCGCCGGATGAACCTCGTCTGGACGTGGTCTATCGCGCGACTACGGAAGTCGGATCGGCGATCCTGACCGCCATCAGCACGACGGTGATCAGTTTTCTGCCCGTGTTCACCATGATGGGCGCCGAGGGCAAGATGTTCACGCCGCTGGCGTATACCAAGAGCTTCGTGTTGTTCGCGTCCGTCATTACGGCGCTGACGCTGGTTCCGGCGGCGGCGCACATCCTCATCGCCAAACGGTATGGCCGGATGAAAACGCTTCCCAAGGGGCCCGGCCGATTGTTCAGCATCGCCGCGGGCGTGCTCGTGCTCTGGTTGCTGACGGACGTATGGGAACCGTTGGGACCGGAACGGGGCTTTATCCGGAACCTCCTTTTTGTGACCGGATTGATCGGTGGTTTGCTCGGTCTCTTTCTGCTGTTTCAGCGGGCGTATGGACCCATCCTGCGCTGGGCGCTGGCGCATAAGGCTTGGTTCCTGAGTATGCCCGGACTGATGATCCTGTTCGGGCTCTGCGTTTGGTTGGGATTCGATCGGGTGTGGGGATTCGTACCGGCCGCGTATCAACGGTTGGGCGGCGATCCGCAGTCGATCCGGACGTCCAAACCTTGGAGTCTATTGGCGCATGAATTTCCCGGTCTGGGAAGGGAGTTCATGCCTGCGCTCGACGAAGGCTCGTTCCTGTGGATGCCGACGACCATGCCGCACGCCTCCATCGGCGAGGTGCTGGAAGTGATGCAGATGCAGGACATGGCCTTTGCCGCGATCCCGGAGGTGGAGACCGTGGTGGGCAAGCTGGGCCGGGCCGAGAGTGCGCTCGATCCCGCGCCGACCTCGATGATCGAGACGGTGATCCAGTACAAGCCGGAATACATTACCGATGCCGGTGGACGCCGCGTGAATTTTAAATATGATCGGACACGGAGTGAATATGTTCGGGACGACTTGGGCGAGTTGATACCCGATTCGCGCGGTCGCCCGTATCGTCAATGGCGTGAGCACATTCACACGCCGGACGACATTTGGAACGAGATTGTCAAGGCCGGGGCGGTACCGGGCACTACGTCTGCGCCGAAGTTGCAGCCCATTGAGACGCGGCTGGTGATGTTACAGACGGGGATGCGCGCGTCCATGGGGGTCAAGGTGCGCGCGCCCGATCTGGAGACGCTGGACCGGATGTCCGTGGACATCGAGGCGGAGTTGCGTCGCGTGCCGGGGATCGTGCCGGGCAGCGTCAACGCAGAACGGGTGGTAGGGAAACCGTATCTGGAGATCGAGATCGACCGCGAACGCATTGCGCGGTACGGCCTGAACATCATGGACGTGCAGGAGGTGCTCTCCGTAGCGGTCGGCGGCGAGACGCTCACGACGACGGTCGAGGGCCGGGAACGTTATCCCGTGCGGGTGCGTTATCCTCGCGAGTTACGCAACACGGTCGAAGACCTGGAACGCATCTTGATACCCGCGATGGATGGAGCACAGATTCCACTAATCCAAATCGCGGACATCCATTACGTGCGCGGGCCGCAAATGATCCGGAGTGAAAATACATTTCTGACGGCATACGTCACGTTCGGGTCGGAGCCGGGCGTGGCCGAAGTCGATATCGTCGAGAAGGCCCGTTCGTATCTGGAGGAGCGCGTCCAATCGGGTGATTTGATTGTGCCAGCCGGGGTCAGTTACGCCTTTGCGGGCGCGTACGAACACCAGATCCGCGCCATGCAGACGCTGTCGTTGGTGGTGCCGGTGTCCCTCTTCATTATCTTCATCATACTTTATTTCCAGTTCAAGACCGTGGGGACCACGCTGATCGTATTCAGCAGCATTGCGGTCGCGTGGGCGGGCGGCTTTGTGATGATCTATCTGTACGGACAGGACTGGTTCGCCAATTTCCATGTCTTCGGTGTGAACATGCGCGACCTGTTTAATTTGCATGCGATCAATCTGAGCGTGGCGGTATGGGTGGGTTTTCTGGCGTTGTTCGGCATTGCGTCGGATGACGGGGTGGTGATTGCGACGTATCTCAAGCAGAGTTTTGAAAATCGCCGCACGCAATCCATTGCAGAGATCCGAGAGGCGACGGTCGCGGCGGGGTTGCGGCGCGTGCGTCCGTGCCTCATGACCTCGGCGACGACCATCTTGGCGTTGCTGCCCGTGTTGACGTCGACGGGGCGGGGCGCGGACATCATGATTCCCATGGCGATCCCCAGCGTGGGCGGGATGAGCCTGGTTATGATAACGATGTTTACGGTCCCTGTCCTGTTCTGCGCCGGGCAGGAAAGACGATTCAAACGATCCGGGACCACGATGGGTGACTGAGAAGAGAACCGCGGATGGACGCGGATGGACACGGATGGGATAAAAAAGGAGGGGGTGGACTTTGCCGTTGGGTTCACTCTCGCGTGCACCCAAACTTTTCAACCCACACAGCTTGACGCAGCAGGTGGGGCGCGATCTCCGAGCGCGCCGGGTTCCCATCTCCCGCGCCCGAACACGCGTGCGCGGAGCGCCCGCGCCACCAAATACTTTCTGACTACTCTCCTTCGGCTCACTTCCTCTTCGCAAAACTGTCGGCGAAGTGGACCATGAAAAATTTCTTTTCCGCCGTCCACCAGTTCTCGGCGGGCGCGGTGAGGATGGGGCGTAGCAGGGTGGTCATCTGGAACGTGACAATGTTGAAACACACCACCAGGGCGGTGGTGCCGAAGAGGAGAATGGGGAACTTGATGGCAACGTACAGCGCGAGTTGCGGTGATCGCCAGCCGGCCAGCGCCGCGCCGTAAGCTGCGCCGGCCACGGCGATAAACCCCATCAGCGAAAGCAGTTGTGTGCGTCAAGTTCTGCAAAAAGGATTGTGGCATTCCCGTTTGATTAATCATTGTGCTCATTTTCTGGTGCGGCCTGTGTCCCTGGCTCTGCGAGAATGGGTCATACAACTCGTCGG
>Ga0081527_100228_pt1 | contig 43103 bp, 35 predicted proteins | sample HotLakmasection5_FD_70992 | JGI IMG/M metagenome (GOLD analysis project Ga0081527, IMG submission 70992) | Hypersaline microbial mat communities from Hot Lake, Washington, USA - Section #5 (SPADES assembly) (version 2) | ecosystem: Environmental > Aquatic > Non-marine Saline and Alkaline >... | reverse complement strand
GGACAGGGACAGTTTCTTCGACGACGACATACCGAACTATGTCGCCGCCATCGTGCCCCGCCTCAACCCAGGCAACCCTGCTCTGCCCGGATTTTTGCCCCTCGTACCACATTCCGCGCCTTAGAAGGGGCTTCGGTGCGTAAACGGTCGATGTTGGCATGCTGGCCGGCGAAGTCGCGATGTTCGTCGGCTTCAGGCGGCGCAGCGCGAGACCGGTATGCCGAGACGCGTCATTCGATTAATCACGGCGCAGCTCATCTGGGCCTCAGTCTTCTGTCCGGGCAGACCTTTGGGCGCGTAGGCGCCGCCCAATCAACGTTTTGTAGCCAAACATTGCGGTCTCGGCCAGGGACCGGCGGCCGTCGCCTGTGGCCTGCTGCCAGCCGCGGCGCGCTCGCCGGGCAATGGTCACCGTCAGGTTGGCGCGGGGTCCGTTGGCCTGAGGCGGCCAAGCGGCTATCAGCGCGGCATGGTGATACCTTGCTTTCCCTCCTGTGCCGGCTACGCCATCTTCAACCATAAACCGGCTCAGGCGGGAATCGCCATCGACGAGTCGCGATCAGCGGGCGCTGGTATAATAGGCGCATCGCGCGGCCGGCTTCCACAGACCGACCGTCAAAATGACCGTGGCCTCGTCCAGGCTCTCCATCGCTTTTGCTGGATAGGCGGCTGCCTCCGGGGTCATAGCTCCACGCCATCCCGGCGCACCTCCTCCATGAACCCGGTTCTATGGGTATAGGCATCGGCCTTCAGCGGCATGGCGTTAATGACCGCGCCGGTTTCAATAAGAATATCCGCTTCGATCCTTGCGAGTCGTGCCGCTTCGGCTCCGAACGCCTCCGCATTCCTGAGGAACACCGCAATGTCGTAGTCCGATTCGGGACCGGCATCGCCTCGGGCCCGCGATCCGTAAAGGACGACATGGCCAATCCTGTCGCCATAGAGTGCGTCCAGGGCGCCGCGGAAGCGCTTCAACACCGGGTCGTTGGTTGGCTCCATGTAATTCCTCTCGTGACCCTATAGAATCAGACCTCCTTGGTCACCTTGTACCACATTCACTCCAATGAGCGAAGGCTGCAGTCGACGCCGTCGGCTTGGCTGCCTTGACTGCGGCGACATTCGCGTTGGGAAAATCGTCGAGGATCAGAACCTCGCGATCCCGCCGCTTCAGCCGGATCGTTGGGTTCGTATGGCATTCGGGCTCCTGAGCAGGCGGGCCGCCTTCCGACCCGAAGGCCATTCCCGTCTGTCGGCTCAGCTGCCGCTCCGGCCGATGTGTGCGCCACCGCCGCTGCAGCGGTCATCGCATTGTCACGCCGGCACCGCCTCCAGGTCCTTGCTTACGTGCAGCATGCCGGGGTCGTCCGGGTCGGCCCGGCGGTCGAAGCCGAGCTCTTCGCACAGGCGCAGCATGGCGCTGTTCTCGCGCATCACCTCGCCGAAGATCCGCTTGATGCCGCGGTCGCGGGCGTAGTCGATGATCCGCTGCATGAGGTGCGAGCCGAGCCCCATGCCCTTCATGTCGGACCGGACCATGACCGCATACTCCGCCCGCTCGTTGTCCGGGTCGGCGGCGATGCGAACCACGCCGTAGATCGCCTCGCCGTCGCCGGCATCGTTCGGCCCGGCGGCGACCAGCGCCATCTCGCGGTCGTAGTCGATCTGCGACATGCGCGCGGCGACCTCGTGAGTCAGCTGCTTGAGCGGCGTGAAGAAGCGCAGACGGATGTCCTCCCGCGTCGAGCGCGCCAGCATGTCCTGGAGCAGCGGCTCGTCCTCCGGCCGGATCGGGCGGACCAGGAACTGCCGGCCGTCCGGCGCCGCGTAGTCCCGTTCCAGCCGCTTCGGATAGGCGCGGATGGCCAGCCGCTTCGAGCCGCGCGGCACGGGCGGGCGCACGCCGATGCGCGCGTCCAGCGCCAGCACGCCCCGGTCGCTGGCCAGCAGCGGGTTGATGTCCAGCTCGGCGACCTCCGACAGGTCGACGACGAGCTGGGAGATCTTGATCAAGGTGAGCTTGATGGCCTCGAGGTCGGCGGCGGGCCGCGACCGGTAGCCCTGGAGCAGGCGCCAGATCCGGGTCCGGCTCATCATCTCTTCCGCCAGCGGCAGGTTGAGCGGGGGCAGGGCGATCGCCTTGTCCTTGAGCACCTCCACCGCCGTGCCGCCGGCGCCGAACAGGATGACCGGGCCGAACAGCGGGTCCTCGGCGACGCCGACGATCAGCTCGTGCGCCCCGGGCAGGTCGGCCATCTCCTGCACGGTGAAGCCCTCGATCTCGGCGTCGGGCGCGGCGCGCATGATCGACTCCAGCATGCGCAGGGCCGCCTCGCGCGTCGCCTCCGGCGACACCAGGTTGAGGCGCACGCCGCCGACGTCGGACTTGTGGGTGATGTCCGGCGACAGGATCTTCAGAGCCACCGGCCGGCCGAATTCGGCGGCGCAGGCCGCGGCCTGGTCCGGATCGGCCACCTTGCGCGTCTTGACCACCGGCACGTCGTAGGCCTGCAGCACCGCCTTGGCCTCGGGCTCGGTCAGCATGCTGCGGCCGTCGTCCAGGGCGGCGCGGATGATGGCGCGGGCGCCGTCGGTGTCCGGCTCGAACTCCTCGGCGATCGACGGCGGGGTCTGCATCAGCAGTTCCTGGTTGCGCTTGTAGCGCACCAGATACATGAACCCGCGCACCGCCTTGCCCGGCGTCTCGAACGACGGGATGCCGTGCTTGGCGAACAGCGCGCGCGCCTCGGCCGCCGCCCCTTCGCCCAGCCAGTTGGTCAGCACCGGCACGGTCCGCTTGCCCGTCAGCTCGCCGACCACCGCCTCGGCGGCGTCCAGGCTGTCGGCGACCGCGGTCGGGCAGTTCAGCACCAGCACGGCGTCCTTGTTCGGGTCGGCCAGCACCGACCGCAGCGCGCCGGCATAGCGCTCGCCCGGCGCGTCGCCGATGATGTCGACCGGGTTGGCGCGCGACCAGGTCGGCGGCAGCAGGCCGTCGAGCTCGGCAATCGTGTCCCGGCCCAGCTCGGCGATCTCGCCGCCCTCGTCGCCGACCGCCTCGGTGGCCAGCACGCCGACGCCGCCGCCGTTGGAGACGATGGCCAGGCGCGGGCCCTTGACCCGCACGCCGTGGGCCAGCGTCTCGACCGCGTCGAACAGCTCGTCCAGGTCGTTCACCCGCAGCATGCCGGCGCGGCGGAACGCGGCGTCGTACACGGCGTCGGACCCGGCCAGGGCGCCGGTGTGCGAGGTGGCGGCCTTGGCCGCGGCCTCGCTGCGCCCGGCCTTGATGGCGATGACCGGCTTGGACCGCGCCGCGGCGCGCGCCGCCGACATGAACTTGCGCGCGTCGGTGACCGATTCGATGTACATCAGAATGGCGCGGGTGCGCGGGTCGGCGGCCAGATAGTCGATCATGTCGCCGAAATCGACATCGCCCATGTCGCCCAAGGAGACCACATGGGAGAAGCCGATGCGCCGGTGGGTCGCCCAGTCGACGATCGAGGTGGCGATCGCGCCGGACTGGGTGACGAAGGCGAGGTCGCCGGGCAGCGGGTTGATGTGCACGAAGCTGGCGTTCAGCCCGTGGTGCGGCACCATGACGCCCAGGCAGTTCGGGCCGACGATGCGCACCAGTTTGGGCCGGGCGGCGTCCAGCGTCTGCTGCAGCAGCGCCTTGCCCTCCGCGCCGCCGCCCTCGCCGAAGCCCGCGGTGATCACGACCGCGGCGCGGGTGCCGCGCTCGCCGAGCTCCTTGACCAGGCCGGGCACGGTCTTCGGCGGCGTGCAGATCACCGCCAGGTCGGGGGGCAGCGGCAGGTCGGCCACCGAGCCGTAGGCCAGGGTCGATTCGATGGACCGCTCGTGCGGGTTGACCGGCATCACCGGGCCGTCGAACCCGGCGTTGAGCAGGTTGTGCGACAGCACCGCGCCGATCGACTTGGCCCGCTTGCTGGCGCCGATCACGGCGACGGAGCGCGGGTGGAACAGGTAATCGAGGTTGCGAACGCTCATGGCCCCTCCTCGGCCGCCCGCGGGCGGCCGTGCTGCACCGCAATATTATCAGAGACTGTGGTTAAAGGCCGGATAAGCGAGCGCCCGCCCCGCCCCGCGGCCCGACGCCGCGGGCGGGCGGGCGGGGCCGGGTCGACCCCCGCAGGAGGGGAAGTCGCGGCGGCGCGGCGGCGCGGGCGTGCCCGGCCGCCGGCCGCCTCATTCGGACAGATCGGCCATGACCTGGCGGTACAGGTCGGCGGTCTCGTCGTCGAAGCAGACGAACCGGACCAGCCGGATGCTCGGGTCGGCGTGCGCCTCGACGGTCTCCACGGCGATGCGCGCGGCGCGGTCCGGCGGGAACCCGTAGGCGCCGGTGCTGATCGCCGGGAAGGCGATCGACTCCAGCCCGTGCTCCTTGGCGATCGCCAGCGCGGAGCGGTAGCAGCCGGCCAGCAGCTCGTCCTCGTTGCCGTCGCCGCCGTGCCAGACCGGGCCGACGCAGTGGATCACGTGGCGCGCCGCGAGATGATGTCCGCCGGTGATCTTGCAGCTCCCGGTCGGGCAGCCGCCCAGCGTGCGGCACTCCTCGAGCAGCCCCGGCCCGGCGGCGCGATGGATCGCCCCGTCCACGCCGCCGCCGCCGAGCAGGCTCTCGTTGGCGGCGTTGACGATGGCGTCGACGTCCTGGCGCGTGATGTCGCCCTGGATGACCTCCAGGCGGTCTTCGGGGATCATGGCGTTCCTCCTGACTGACGGACCCCTCGTTCAACGGCCTCACCACCCTCAGGGTTGCCCAGCATGCACTTTCTGCCAAGGGATCTCGAGGAGCGAAGCCGTTGCGGACCCGCATTCTCGGTATCATGCGCCGCGATTCAGAACGCCTTATCGGACTGTAGAAGCTGCAGTCTTGACGTCATTGCAATGATGGCAGACTCCGCGGAACGGTGGCGGGTCGTAAATGCGCTCTTTTGCAAGAGGCCTGCCGCAATGGCGGCACAGGTGCGGACCGTACCTCATGGAACTCTCCTTCGGCCGATGGCGGGGCGGCGGGCCGAGCCGCCGCCCCTTTTTTCGCCCTGCGGTCGCTCTACTTCTTGCCGGAGCTATAGCCGGCGTTGTAGGACTGCCGCTCCTGGTAGGGCGCATTGGACTTGTTGGCCGGGCCCTGACCCTTGGCCGCATCGCTGCGCCCCTGATTCCAGCTGTTCTGACTCATCTTTCCATCCTCTGCTTGTTATCGCCTCGGAACCGCTCCGATCGACATGAATAAGATAGCCATGGTCCGGAGGATATTTGACTTACATCTGCTGTAAGCGTCTTCTGCGCCCCGGCATGTCCGCAGCATTTCCGGTGACGGAATTCCGGTGACACATCACTGAATTCGTCGGGCGGGCCGGACGCGTCGCCGCGAGGCCTGAGCACCCCGACGCCCGCGACCGCCCGCCCGCTCCGTCGTCGGGGTCTCGCCGCGCTCCCGCCGGGCGCTCCGAAGCGCGCTCCGAAGCGCGCCGCTGCGAACGCCATGGCCGCTGCGGCCGATACACGCCGCAACAATCCCCCGCCCTCCGCGTTGTCCCCCGGGCAGGCCGGCAGGCGGCGTGCGGAGCCGGGAAGGCGGTGCGATGTTCTTCGACAGCTGGATGGGCCTTGTCCGGGTCCTTGTGGTCGGGGTGCTGGCCTATGCGGCGGTGGTGGTGCTGCTGCGGGTCACCGGCAAGCGGACGCTGTCCAAGATGAACGCGTTCGACCTGATCGTGACCGTGGCGCTGGGCTCGACGCTGGCCACGGTGATCCTGTCGGAGGGCGTGGCGCTGGCCGAGGGGCTGGTGGCGCTCGCGCTGCTGGTCTTTCTGCAGCTCGCCGTGGCGTGGCTGTCGGCGCGGTCCACCCGGATCCGCGACATCGTCAAGGGCGAGCCGACCCTGCTGCTGTACCGCGGCGAAATGATAACCGGGGCCCTGGTCGACCAGCGCGTCGCCCCGGAGGAGGTGATGGCCGCGGTGCGCGCCAACGGCTACCGCAGCCTGGACCGGGTCGGCGCCGTGGTCCTGGAGACCGACGGCAGCTTCAGCGTGATCGGCGCCTCGGCCGAAGGCCCGCCCTCCGCCCTGGCCACCGTCGCCCGCCTGCCCGAGGACGAGACGTGACGCGCGCCGTGTTCAGAACAGCCGCCCCTGGCGCGGCAGCGGCGGTGCGGCGTCGTTGCCCTGCCCGGCCGGGTCCGCGTCCTTTCGGTTCCCCCTGCCGCCGCCCCGGCCCGGCCGTCCCGGCCGCCCCGGCCCGCGCGTGCCCGGCGGGTGGGAGCGGCCGGTGACGGCGGCGTCGACGATCCGGTCGTCGCGGAACTCGAGCTGCAGCAGCGTGCCGGTCTTGAGCGCGTCCGGGTCGGTGACCGGCTCGCCCGTGCCGTCGCGCACGACGACGAAGCCGCGACGCAGCACGTCCTTGTAGGAATAGCTGTCGAGCAGCTTGCCGAGCCCGTCGAGCCGGCCCCGCGCCGCGGCCAGGGTGCGGTCGAGCGCCGCCGGCAGCCGCTCGCCCACCTCGGCCAGCCGCGCCTGCCGGTCGGCCAGCATCCGCGCCAGCGGCACGTGGGCGAAGCGGTCGGCCAGCGGGTCCAGGCGCTGGCGGTGGCGGTCGAGCACCAGCCGCCCGCCCGCGGCCAGCCGGCCGGCGAGCTGGCCCACGCACCGCCCGGCCTCGGCCAGCCGCCCGCGCGGGTGCGGCAGGCCGGCGGCCAGCTCTGCGACGGCGGCGCGCCGGCGCTCGAGCAGCGCCGGCAGGGCGCGGTCCAGCCGCTCCGCCCGGTCGTCCAGGCGCTGCATGGCGCCTTCCAGCAGGCGCACCGGGTCGCCCAGGCCGCGCCCCAGCGATTCGACGCGCAGCCGCCGCTCGTCCAGCAGCCGCGCCATGGCGCCGACGCGGCGGCGCTCGCGGTCCAGCAGGTCGGCTTCCAGCTCGGCGCGCACCGGCACCGCCATCTCCGCCGCGGCGGTGGGCGTCGGCGCGCGGCGGTCGGCGGCGTGGTCGATCAGCGTGGTGTCGGTCTCGTGCCCGACCGCGGCGATCAGCGGGATGGTCCCGGCCGCCACGGCGCGGACCACGACCTCCTCGTTGAACGGCATCAGGTCTTCCAGCGAGCCGCCGCCGCGGGCCACGATCAGCACGTCGGGGCGCGGCACCGGGCCGCCCGGCGGCAGGGCGTTGAACCCGGCGATCGCCTCGGCGACCTGATCGGCGGCGGCCTCGCCCTGCACGGCGACCGGCCAGATCAGCACCCGGCGCGGGAAGCGGTCGGCCAGCCGGTGCAGGATGTCGCGGATCACCGCCCCGGTCGGCGAGGTGACCACGCCGATCACCTCCGGCAGGTAGGGCAGCGGGCGCTTGCGCTCCGTATCGAACAGGCCCTCGGCAGCGAGGCGGCGGCGGCGCTCCTCGAGCAGCTTGAGCAGCGCGCCCTCCCCGGCCAGGTCCATCTGCTCGATGACGAGCTGGTAGACCGAACGGGCGGCATAGGTGGTCACCCGGCCGGTGCAGACCACCTCCATGCCCTCCTCGGGCTTGAGCGACAGCCGCGCCAGGCTGCCGCGCCAGCACACCGCCTCCAGCACCGCGGTCGCGTCCTTCAGCCGCAGGTAGAGGTGGCCGGAGCCGTGCAGCCGGGGCTGCGAGATCTCGCCGCGCACGCGCACGCGGCCGAAGCGGTCCTCGACCTCGCGCTTGAGCGCCGCGGACAGCTCGGTGACCGAGACCTCGGGCAGGTTGGCGCCGGCGGCGGGCGCGGCGGGCGCACCGGATCGGGCAACGTCTGGCATCATGGCCGGTCCATGGTACAGTCCCCGGCACCGGAACCCAAGCGATCCGCCGCGGCGCCGGCCGGGCCGGACGGGCAATTCTCCTGCAACCGAACCGCGACGGGCACGTTCAGGACGGGGGCCGCCGGCGCACCCCAGCGGCGGCAGCGAGAGACGAGGGAGAGGACACATGAAGGTGCTGGTGGTCGGCGGCGGCGGGCGCGAGCACGCGCTGTGCTGGGCGATCGCGCGGTCGCCGCTGTGCGACCGGCTGTACTGCGCCCCCGGCAACGCCGGCATCGCCGCCGAGGCGGAGTGCGTAGCGCTGGGCGCGGAGGACCTGGACGGGCTGGTCGCCTTCGCGCAGGAGGCGGCGGTCGACCTGGTCGTGGTCGGGCCGGAGGGGCCGCTGGTGCTGGGTCTGGTCGACCGGCTGGAGGCGGCCGGGATCCGCGCCTTCGGGCCGACCGCCGCGGCCGCCGAGCTGGAGGGCTCCAAGGCGTTCGCCAAGGAGCTGTGCACGCACTACGGCATCCCCACCCCGGCCTGGCGCCGCTTCACGGAACCGGGGCCGGCCCGCGACTATGTCGCCGAGCGCGGCGCGCCGATCGTGGTCAAGGCCGACGGGCTGGCCGCCGGCAAGGGCGTGGTGGTCGCCGAGACCGTCGCCGCCGCCGAGGCCGCCGTCGACGCCGCCCTGGTGGAGGGCCGGTTCGGCGCGGCCGGGCACGCGGTGATCGTGGAGGACTTCCTGGAGGGGCCGGAGGTCAGCGTGTTCGCGCTGAGCGACGGGATCAACCTGCTGCCGCTGGCCAGCGCCCACGACTACAAGCGCGCCTTCGACGGCGACAAGGGGCCGAACACCGGCGGCATGGGCGCGGTCTCCCCCACGCCCAGGCTGACGCCCGGGATGGAGGCGCGGATCGTGGACGAGGTGCTGGCGCCCACGGTGCGCGCCATGGCATCGGAGGGCCGCCCCTATCGCGGCGTGCTGTACGCCGGCCTGATGCTCACCCCCGACGGCCCGCAGGTGCTGGAGTTCAACGCCCGCTTCGGCGACCCGGAATGCCAGCCGCTGATGCTGCGCCTGGACTCCGACCTGCTGCCCGCGCTGGTCGCCTGCTGCGACGGCACGCTGGACCGCATCGCCATGCGCTGGCGCCCGGACGCGGCCGTGTGCGTGGTGATGGCCGCCCGCGGCTACCCCGGCACGTACGAGAAGGACGGCACGATCCACGGCATCGACGCCGCCGAGGCCGACCCCGACGTCAAGGTCTTCCACGCCGGCACCAGGCGCGACCCCGGCGGCGAGCTGACCGCCGCCGGCGGCCGCGTCCTGGGCGTCACCGCCCGCGGCCGCACCGGCGACGAGGCCCGCGAACGCGCCTACGGCGCCGTCGCGTCGATCGCCTGGGAGACCGGCTTCTGCCGGTCGGACATCGGCGAGGACTGACATCGGCGAAGACCGACATCGGCAAGGACCGACATCGGCGAGGACCGACATCGGCAAGGACTGAGCCGGCCGGTCGTGCTGCCAGCCCGCCGCGCGCCGGCCTTCGTGAAGGCCAGCCCCGCCGCAGCCGCGCCCCGAGCCCCCCGCAGGAGACCCGCATGCTGCTCGACATCGCCTGGAACATCCTGTTCGTCGCCGTCCTGTTCGTGGGCGTGCCGTTCACGGCGATCGCCCTGGCGATCTGGACGCTCGGCCGGCTGCGGCAATTGCGGCGGCGGGATGAGGGCGGCGGCGCTGCCGGATCGTAACGGTCAAGGGCGTTCGGCACGGCGCGGTCCCGGGCTCAGCAAAGCCGGGGAGGCGGGCCACGCGCGCCGGCGGCCATTGCCGACCGGTGCCGCCCCCAACCGGGAATCGGCGTTCGTCGCAGGTCGGCCGGAGCGCAGCGACGCCCGACGGCCGATGCCGCAAAGACCAATGGCGTTCGCGCCGCAATCCCCGAGCGTCGTCAGGGATCCGCGGCGCAGGAGCGCGCCAGCAACGGTGTGCGGCGTTGCGCCGCCGTGCGTCGGGCGTCGCTTGCGCTCCGGCGGACCTACGCCAAATGCCGATTGCCGGAAGGGATCGGCAAAGACCGGCAATGCCAGCCGGCATTCACGAATTAGATGATGTGTCCGCGGAACTCCCGGCGACATCTTCAACTCCATTTGAAGCGTCGGAGCCTCGATAACGCCTGAACCCTCATACCGGAACCAAAGCCCTCCGAGCGGCGCGCGCCGCAAGCGTACGAAACGCGTAGTATGGCCTCGTGCGCACCAACGCTGAGGCAACTCAAAACGCTTCCATTTAACTCTAATTACGCGACCAAAGCTGCAAATTTTTTTCCCCTAAACGTACAACCGGCTTGACGCGCGCAACTCAAACGCTTACAAATATGTCGATCCGACCTCAGACTCGCAGGGGCAGCGAAAAACCCGCAAGATCCTTGCTGATAACTAGGAATTATCCGAATGCCAATGCTGTCTTCTGGACGCCCACTGGCAACGCTTTTTTTTCGAGCGTAGCCGTCGCGACACGAACAACCCGACCGCACCCATCTGCATTTTTCTCGGTGCCGGTGTCGACATCTCGTCAGGAGGAATTACGTTCTATCACCTAAAAAGGCGCTGTATCGAAAAATTTAGCGGACATGCAACGCGCTACTCTCTGAACGACAAAAGGATCGAGGAGGAATTCAATCGATTTCTAGATAACGACATAAGTGAACATCAGCGCGCAGCGCTCCTCCACCTCGTCATCAATGAACTGCAGGAATTGGAACCATCGGAGGGATACCTTCTTTTAGCTATACTTGCACAAGCTGGGGCGGTTGATGCAGTTATCACAACGAACTTCGACATGCTACTCGAACGCGCTCAGCGTCTCCTAGGCGCGCACACTTTTCAAATATTCGCGCCCGGAGTTGCCTTACCTTATGCTGACGATAATGGTCTCCACCTGCCGAACCGCCCTGTGTATCTAAAACTTCACGGCGACATTGAGTCCAAAATCATTACTCACATTACAGACGCGGAAATCACATCACGCCCCTACAAGAGTGTATTAATTGATCTCGCACGCGATATCTTTGAAACGCATCATCTTGTTTTTATCGGTTATAGCGGGTACGACACACTACTTGCCGAACACCTAAAACAAAAACCAAACAAAAACCGCGAAGTATACTGGATCAACCCGACGCCCCTGGATCCCGCCGCGCCGATTTCAGAAGCACTGACGGGTAACAAGATTATCAACATCCGCGTTGGATTTGAACAGTTTATGCATGAAATCGCTGCCGTCGCCCTTCGAGATGTGGACGTTTTCTCCGAGCAGAATATATTTATATATTCTATTGTTAAACACAGGATACACCGGGCAAACGCTGAATTCCTGGCTTCACAGCATTTCAAGAGTGCAGGAACAAGATCGAATATTTACGTTCGACGCAAACGTGTCGAACGAGCCATTCAGTCATTCTCCAGAGATGCCGAGAAATGTCTTGGTGTCATCACCGGCCCATCCGGCTGCGGAAAATCGACTATCATCGCAGCGATGTGCGACCGTCAAAAACACGATGAATTTCCCGATGTTATTGCTTTGCGTGCTACGTCCGTTGCTGACAATGACTTTCCCCGGAGGATTGTGTCAGAGCTGCATGACGGGCTCGGCGATTCGATGGCGAAGCTGCTTCAATTTTCTTCTTGGTTGCGAGAACGTCAAAAACAACTACTAATTGTCGTTGACGGCCTGAATGAGTACAGCACCAAGTCGGATAAGATTATCCTCTTTATCCGGAGCATTCTTGAAATACTTTTTCGCCTCCGCCATCACAAAAGCATCAAGGTACTGATTACAATCAGACGCGAGACTTGGAACGCCGTATTTGAGCATTTGGACCCAATATACCTGAAAAAGTTGCTTTGGACGGATGCCGGCGCAGATGATCGTCCGAACGCAATCTACCTCGATCGTTTCTCGCAAAGCGAATGCGCGGAAGCATTGGAGCTTTATAGTCGACAATTTGAAAATTATCTACCACCGGACCCATCGAATCACCATTTACGAGATCTACTTACAGATCCATTTCTATTACGTGTTTTTATGGAGCAAAAAGTGTCCCCGCAGGCACGCGTTCTCCCAACAAAACTATACGCCTACGCGTTTCGGGCACAGCTGCTACGCCGATGGCAAAACTTCGACGCGAAGGCAATCGAGGATGCACTGGCGCACCTAGCCGAAGATGGATTGCAATTCGAGAAATATTGCTTTTCTGCAGCCGATTTAAGGGAAGCTGGTCTTCGGCAGAGTGATTTGTCGGAGCTTCTTGATGCGCATATTATAACCAAGTTGAAGGATCGCAGCGACTACGCCTTCAGCCATGACAGAATTCATGAATATTTTATTGCAGAAGCTATAAAATCCGGCGCGCTTGATTTAAGATCGGTTGATGATGTCGAGGACGCGCTCGAAAGATCACAAAACTATCCAAGGATACGCCCCTCGCTGCTTCGCGCATTCGTCGATTATTCTCATCATGAGTCCGATGTTTGGCGGGGTCGTATAAAGGATATCATATCTGAAATCTCGACTAGAATTGTTGCAAATCGCCGGACCGGCATTCAACGCCTGCATTTGTTTTTCAAGGATCTGGTAATCGAGATGGCGAAGGTCAATCCTGAAGAATTTATTGATCTGCTTGAACCGTTTGTGACTGATCCGCAGCCACCACCGCCGAACCTCTCCGTAATGCGGGATATATTGCAAGGCGCTGCGTATCTAGGTGATGAGATGGCTTTATCTTTTCTTACAAACGTGCTGTTATCGAATAACGGCGTCAAAGTGGACGCAGAAATACTTTTGTATGATCGCGTTGCACATTATGTAATATTATGTAAAAGGGGAAACATTGAATGTATTCGACAGGATCCTTGTGCGAAATACTTTTTTTCTCCTCGGGACCATGCTCTCTCCAAAATTATTAAGGCACTTGGCCTGTTAACTCGTATTGGCGAAGATAATCTTTCACCCGAAGAATATGAGCACCTGGAAGAATCCATGCGAGGTCACCTCAAGTACATTTTGGATTTAGAATATTCAGAGGGCTTCTCGGACCTGGAACGCGGTTATGAGCGAGCGCGGACGATGGGAAGAAATTATGCGACTCTTTCGCCGGAAGATCTTAATCGTTATCTATTCAACGCTCACGTTAGCTTTATTGACGATTACTATCAGGCGCGGAAAGGTAACCGTCTGCTCCCGCTCGTGCGGCGCATCGCCGGTGGATCACCGCTTACGAATGACGACATCGACATTGTACGGCCAGCGGTTCAAGGTGTTGATGACATAGTATCTTTCCTTGCCTGCAACATCATCTTTTCAGAGAGTTTCAGACTTGATCCTGACGCTACGAATAACATATTTGGCTCGTATTTTGCTCGCTTTGATCAATACACGAAAGCCGGGGAGATTGATTTCTTTTTAAGCGCGGTGTTCGTTGCCCATCATAGCAATGGCGTTGCTGCGCAACCACTTATTGAAACGTACATGAGGAGGATTGTTGATGAACTGCCACAGGCGGTATTCCTCAATCCGGGAATGGAGCGTGCACAGGTGCACCTTCTGTATAGAGACGATTTCGATCAACAATTCGAAGACGGGTTTAATCCATTGGCAGTTTATTTTTATAACGCGCCGTCAGAACAAAGGAGGGCGGTAGACTTGCCAAGATATCTGCGTTCTGATCGCCTTCGAAGAACTTTTACTCCACTTTATCAAGAGCTTCTTTCGCGATACGAACGGGAGGGGAAGGCGCGGGGGATAATTCGGGTCATACACGCCCTGGGGCAAATGATCAGCATTTGGCCTGTTGAAGGATTGACAGGACTGGCAACGCAGGTTGGTCGGGATGAACCGACCGTGAGACGCGCCGTTCGGCGGGTTCTTGCCGAGGCTTTTGCGCGGTTCCCGGTCCAAACGGAGATGGTAATGAACCAGTCGGGCGCTGCATTCGATGAAACTGCGCTGTACGACATTAGATGTTCGACAGATCCCCGCATGGCGCAGCGGACGCAAGAGCAGCTACAATACTGCCGCGTGTTGAGGTTTCTTGCGGCCGTCGACCCCAGCAAGACGCTATTTCTCCGCTTGGCAGAGATTTTCGTGACGAGCGAAAGCTGGGAAGATGCGCTCGGCGATGTGGCTGCTGTCGTGTTTCAAGCGGTGGCTAATGGGCTCCAGGAGTAATAGTATCCATAGCAAGATTAATATAGTGTTCAAAGAGCTTAGAAAATAATGTAAATTCATCATCAGACATTAACAAACTGGGAGACAGCATTAAAACGTTGTTGTAATATCCTCCAACGGTTAGTATCATCCCAACCATCTTGCCGGGTTCCAGGTTTGGTACGGGTTGAGTCAGGGCGGTTTCGCGAATGGTGTTCGCCAATTCTGGAAATGGCTTCGTGCTACCTGGCAAACAGAGTTCAACACCGAGCGCGAGACCGAGACAGTCAACTCGGGCGATGTATGGACGATTTTTCTGTAGGCGCTTAAAATATTGACTGAACATCTCGCTCAGACGCGCTATCCTTTTCCTGAGCGCAGGTTGTTCGATGAGATTAAATGTAGCGATGCCAGCTGCCATGGAGACCGGGTTCCCTGCGAAAGTCGCATGTGAAGAACTTGGTGTCCAACGTTTCGGATCGATCAGTTCTTCTCTCGCCCAGAGTCCAGACAACGGCACAACACCATTTGATGCGGCTTTGCCAAACACGAGTATGTCAGGTGCGACACCAAAATTTTCTATCGACCAAAGCTTGCCGGTTCTGTAGAATCCCATTTGGATCTCGTCCGCTATTAATAAGATTTTGTGCTTTTCTAGGACGGTCTTTAACTTTCGGAAATAGTCCTTGGGAGGAACAACGTATCCGCCACGCCCCAAAACGGGCTCGACAACAACTGCACCATATTCGCATTGCTCCGACTCCGGATCAACGAATCCATGAAACTCATTCTGAAAAAGACGTTCAACTTGCGCAACACAATAGTAATTGCAGGTCTCCGGATGTTTGTCATAAGGGCAGCGAAAGCAATAGGGGTACGGAAGAAAGTGCGCACGTCCTTCGCTCGTAAAGCGGCGTCGGTAACGGTATGAAGAGCTTATCGCCGAGGCGGCGATGGTACGGCCATGATAACCTCCCTCATAGGCGAAAACCAGTCGACGTCCAGTTGATGTCATGACAATTTTCATCGCATCTTCAATGGCTTGCGCACCACCAACACTGAAATGTACACGTCCTTTCAGTCCGAAACGCTCCTTTATAGATTGGCAGATCTGTGAGCTCAATGTTATTCTGTCGGGATTTTGAAATTCTGACCCAACTCCAGGGAAAGATTCAATTTTCGAACAAATTGCTTTTGTATGGTCAGGATTCGCGTATCCGAAGTTCGCAGCGCCATTGAACATTTGCATATCGAGGTACGATATGCCTTCAATACTTTCGACAAAACAGCCTTTTGATCTGTGGATTATGATTTTTTTGGATCGTTTCGCGGCCGTATCGCCCTGAGAACAATATGTTTCCTCGGCACGCGTCAGCCAATCCACTGATGGCATTCGGATAATTCCTAGTTATCCTCAGCAATGACAGGGTTGAGACACAGACATTCTGGCAGCGGCGCGCCGGGTTGAAGGTCGTGATCTTTGCTTGAATGTCGTATAACGGGTACACTTTTGATGGCAGGCAATCTGCCCTGCTCTTCGGGGCGCCAGTGAACATACGGTTCTTTCAGCTATTTATGCGAGCGTCCCTGGCTTCTGCGGTTGTAATGGCCGCCTGAACGGTGCTGTGGTTGCAGTGGTTCTTGCGGAATGTGAAATGCTGCGGCGGTTTCCGTCATCTGGTGCAGCAAAATTGTGTAGGAGTGCAGTAGCAGACGCTGGGCCAAGGCGGCAGCCTGCGTCGTGCTCCACTAAAGCCACCTCGAACGCCGCCCCAACCGCGGCCCTTGCGGGCCGCGGTTGGGTGCAGGCGCTCGGGAAACCCCTACTCCATCATCTCCGGGCCGATGTAGATCGAGTCGACCTCGGGCAGGTAGGTGCGGGGGACGACCAGGCGGATGCGCTGGCCGTCGGTCATTTCGACGATGATCTCGATGTTCGGGCCGCCGGCCCCGCCGCCGCCGCCGGGTCCGCTCACGGTCAGGGTGTAGCTCCCGGTGTTCTGGCCGAAGCCGCGGGCGGCCAGGTAGTAGGTGCCGGCCTGGGGCGGCGTGAAGGTGATCTGCGAGTTGAACGAGCCGCCGAAGTCGTCGTTGTACAGGATCTCGTTGCCGTCGGCGTCGAGCAGGATCAGCACGGTGTCGCCCAGCGTGCCCTGCCCGGTCGGCGCGCCCTCCAGATCGAAGGTGTACGGCACGCCGGCGCGCAGCTCGACCCCGAACAGGTCGATGTCGTCCATGACCTCGATCTCGCCGGTCACCGACTCGCCCGGGGCGACCGCGCCGGCGGCGTCCGGCATGTCGCCGTAGTCGTCCGGCGGCGGCACGTATTCGCTGACGCCCAGCGTGTAGGTGCCGGTCGCCTCGCCGAACGAGGCGGCGGCGGCGTAGTACGTGCCGGACTGCTGCGGCGTGTACAGAAGGCGGGAGTTGAACCCCTGGCCGCCGTCGTCGTCCTGGGCGAGCTGGTTGCCGTCGGCGTCGTACAGGAAGGCGTACGGGTCCGGCAGCGTGCCCATGCCGGTGTCGCTGCCCTCCACGTCGATGGCGTAGCCCTGCCCGGCCTCCAGCGTCACGGCGAACCAGTCCTGGTCATCGGGCGTGCCGATCTCGCCGGTCACCGAGCCGCCGACGGTCACCGCCCCGCTGGTGTCGGGGCCGTCGGCATAGTCGTCCGGCGGCGGGACGTACTCGCGGACGCTCAGCGTGTAGGTGCCGGTGACGTCGCCGAACCCCTGGGCGCCGATGAACCGGGTGGCGTCCTGCGCCGGCGACAGGATCAGCCGGCTGTTGAACCCCTCGCCGCCGTCGTCGTCGCGGTCGATCTCGTTGCCCTCGGCGTCGTACAGCGTGACCAGCGGGTCGCCGAGCGTGCCCATGTCGGTCGGCGCGCCCTCCAGCCGCACCTCGTACTGCTGGCCGCCGGTCACCTCCAGGCGGAACCAGTCGCTGTCGCCCGGCAGCTCGAGCGCGCCGGTGACCTCCCCGCCGACCGCGACCTCGCCCGCGGTGTCCACCGAGGCGGCGTAGTCGTCCGGCGGCGCGTCGAACTCGCCGACCCGCACCGTGTAGGTGCCGATCGCGTCCGCGAACCCGCCGGCGGCAACGTAATAGGTGCCGGCCGCCGGGGCGGTGAAGATCAGGCGCGAGTTGAACCCGGTGCCGCCGTCGTCGTTGCGGCCCACCTCGGTGCCGTCGGCGTCGTACAGGGTTATCAGCGGGTCGGGCAGCGTGCCCTGCCCCGTCGGCGCGCCCTCCAGGTCGATGGCATAGCCCTGGCCCTCCTCCAGGATGACCGCGAACCAGTCGGTATCGCCCGGTGCCTCGAGCTCGCCGGTGGCCGAGCCGCCGACCGACAGCGCGCCCTCCGTCTCCGGGCCGGCGGCATAGTCGTCGGCCAGCGCCGGTGCGCCCGCCGCGACGGCGGCGGCCAGCAGGGCGGCCGCGCCCAAACCGTATCGCATCACTGGATCCCTCCCGTGGCTTTCAAAGCCATGACGCGCCGCCGCCCGGCGGGACACCCGCCCCGGCTGCGGCGCCATGGCGTCGACCATAATCGGTGCAATGCAGGCGAGGGAACGGAAGAATCGTGGCGTTCCCGTGGTGCTTGCCGGGCGAGTCCCGGCAAACTAGCGTGGCCCGGTCCCGTCGCCCGCGGAACCAGCGGAGGAGACCGCACCATGGCGCAGCGCACCGTCACCGCCCTCGGCCTGATGAGCGGCACCTCGATGGACGGCATCGACGTGGCGCTGCTCGACACCGACGGCCGCGCCGTCGTGGTGCCCGGCCCGTGGGCGACCTTTCCCTACGAGGCAAAGGTGCGCCGCGCCCTGGCCGCCGCGGTGCGCGACCCGGACGGCGCCGACGCCGGCGCGCTGATCGCCCTGGAGTCGGCGGTGCGCGACGCCCACGCCGCCGCCGTGGAGGCGTTCCTGGCCGACACCGGCACGCCGCGCCGCGCGATCGCCGTGGTCGGCTGCCACGGCCACACCCTGCTGCACCGGCCACAGCTCGGCGTCACCCGCCAGATCGGCGGCGGCCAGGCTCTGGCGGCGCGGCTCGGCCTGGACGTGGTCGACGACTTCCGCGCCGCCGACGTCGCCGCCGGGGGGCAGGGCGCGCCGTTCGCCCCGCTCTACCACGCCGCCCTGGCCGGCGGGCTGGAGCGGCCGCTGGCGGTGCTGAACGTCGGCGGCGTGGCCAACGTGACCTGGATCGGCGGGGACGCCGGGCCGGGCTCGGGAATCCCCGGCGGCGGTTCCGGCGATGGCCGGACCGGCAGCCCCGAAGCCGGCCTGCTCGCCTTCGACACCGGGCCGGGCAATGCGCTGGTCGACGACTGGGTGGCGGCGCAGACCGGGCAGCCGTACGACGCCGACGGCGCGCTGGCCGCCCGGGGCCGAGTCGACGAGGCGGCGCTGGCCGCCCTGCTGGACCACCCGTACTTCGACCGCGAGCCGCCCAAGTCGCTGGACCGCGGCGATTTCGACCCCGCCCCGGCGGCGGGCCTGGGCCCCGCCGACGGCGCCGCCACGCTGACCCTGTTCACCGCCGAGGCCATCGCCCGCGCCCGCCGCCACCTGCCCCGGCCGCCGCGGCGCTGGCTGGTCACCGGCGGCGGCCGCCACAACCGCACCCTGATGGCCCTGCTGCGCGCCCGCCTGGGCGTCCCAGTCGACCCGGTCGAGGCCGCCGGCTGGCAGGGCGACGCCCTGGAAGCCCAGGCCTTCGCCTACCTGGCCGTCCGCTCCCTCCACCGCCTGCCCCTGTCCCTGCCCGGCACCACCGGCGTCCCCCGCCCGATGACCGGCGGCACTTTGCACCCGGCGCGGCGGACCGCGCCGGGGATGCGGGGGTAAGCGGCAGCCCCCGGCGGCTGGAGCGGGCACTGTGGTACCGTGCGTCCCTGCGTGTTCTGATCGATCAATCCACGCAAAACACCGTCATCGCGAGCGAAGCGTGGCGATCCAGTGGCGCCGCACGGGCTGGCGGACGGCTTTCCGGACTCGGCGGCGCCAGGACTGGATCGCCGCGCTTCGCTCGCGATGACGATATTATTGGCGGGTAGATCAACCTGATGGGGCAATCACCAGGCTCTCGGCGGCCGGAGCGGGCACTGTGGTACCGTGCGTCTTTCCGTCTTCTGACAGATCAATCCACGCGAAACACCGTCATCGCGAGCGAAGCGCGGCGATCCAGTGGCGCCGCACGGGCTGGCGGACGGCTTTCCGGACTCGGCGGCGCCGGGACTGGATCGCCGCGCTGCAATTGCCACCCATGCCGTCACCGCGAGCGAAGCGACGCGGCCCAGTCCCGGCGGTGCCGAGTCCGAAATGCCGTAGAACTTGCGTGCGGCACCACTGGATTGCTTCGCTGCGCTCGCAAAGACAGGTTGGGTATTGTTTTTCGGAATACTTCAGATTCTCGAAAACGGAACGAGGCTCCGACTGCTTGTCTCCCGCCTCCCCACAGTTTCATGCAACGGGGTCGGCCAACACGGCCGGTGTGAACTGGCGATGACAATGTTGATTGCTGCTACGGCAACTTAAAGCGGCAACGACATGCTTCCAGCGGCCGGGAAGGGCCTCAAGACCCTTGCGGTCTAGGACCATAATCCTGTAAAATGACCGCGACGGACCGGGTCCGGAACTCCGCCCGTCAAGGCCCTGACAGGGAGGGGGGCGCAACACCGTGGGACTCCGTTGCAAACGTTGCAGAAAGCCAAATTTATCATACAAACCAACGGCTTGCCGCGCAACACCGCGGTTGCGCCGATGTCGCTTCCGGGCGCACGGCGTTGCACCGCGCCCCGCCGCGCCCAGCCGAGCCCACTGCGTCCGCCGCGCCCCGGCGCCGCCCGGCCCTGCGTCTCCCGCCGCCCCGGCGCGGCCATCGCAGGCCCGGTCCCGTGCTGCGGCCCGCACCCTGGCTTCGGGCCGGGGCGTTTGCTAACCTCCGGCCCGGCCGCCGCGCCGGGGACCGCGCACCCCCGGCCGTCCGCACCCAAAACCCGCACCCGCACCCACACCACGCACCCGCATCCGCCAAGACCATCCGCACCTAGGGGGAGTTCGCCCATGTCGTCGCTGACCGAGTCGCCCGCCTGGAAGGCGCTGGAGGCCCATTTCGCCGAGGCCAGGCACCTGCACATGCGCGACCTGTTCGCCCAGGACCCGCAGCGGTTCGAGCGGTTCTCGGCCCGCGTCGGCGACCTGCTGGTGGACTACTCCAAGAACCGGATTACCGAGGAAACCCTGCACCTGCTGCTCGCCCTGGCCCGCCAGGCCGACGTCGAGGGCTGGCGCGACCGCATGTTCGCGGGCGAGAGGATCAACGTCACCGAGGGCCGCGCCGTCCTGCACGTCGCCCTGCGCAACCGGTCGAACTCGCCGATCCCGGTCGACGGCCAGGACGTCATGCCGGAGGTCAACCGGGTGCTGGACCAGATGCGCCGGTTCACCGAATCCGTCCGCGCCGGCGAGTGGGTCGGCCACACCGGCAAGCGCATCACCGACGTGGTCAACATCGGCATCGGCGGCTCCGACCTGGGGCCGGTCATGGTCAGCGAGGCGCTGAAGCCCTACCACCACCCGGACATCCGCGTGCACTTCGTCTCCAATGTCGACGGCACCCACATCGCCGAAACGTTGAAGCGCGTCGACCCGGAGACGGTGCTGTTCATCGTCGCGTCGAAGACCTTCACCACCCAGGAGACGCTGGCCAACGCCCACTCCGCCCGCCGCTGGTTCCTCGACAAGACCGGCAACGAGAGCGCCATCGCCAAGCATTTCGTGGCGCTGTCGACCAACGAGCCCAAGGTGCGCGCGTTCGGCATCGACCCGGCCAACATGTTCGAGTTCTGGGACTGGGTCGGCGGCCGCTATTCGGTGTGGTCGGCGATCGGCCTGCCGGTGGCGATCGTGCTGGGCATGGACCGTTTCGAGGAACTGCTGGCCGGCGGCCACGCCATGGACCAGCACTTCCGCACCGCGCCGCTGGAGCAGAACCTGCCGGTGATCCTGGCCATGTTGGGCATCTGGTACAACAACTTCTTCGGTGCCCAGACGCTGGCGATCCTGCCCTATGACCAGTACCTGAACCGCTTCGCCAACTACTTCATGCAGGGCGACATGGAGTCGAACGGCAAGTCGGTCGGCCGCGACAACCAGCCGGTCGACCACCAGACCGGCCCGGTCATCTTCGGCGAGCCCGGCACCAACGGCCAGCACGCCTTCTACCAGCTCATCCACCAGGGCACCAGGCTGGTGCCGTGCGATTTCCTGGCCCCGGCCAAGAGCCACAACCCGATCGGCGACCACCACAAGCTGCTGCTGTCCAACTTCTTCGCGCAGACCGAGGCGCTGATGCGCGGCAAGACCACCGACGAGGCGCGCGCCGAGATGGAGGCGCAGGGCAAGTCCGGCGCCGAGCTGTACACTTTGCTGCCGCACAAGGTGTTCGAGGGCAACCGGCCGACCAACTCGATCATGGTGCCGATGATCACGCCCTTTACCTTGGGCATGCTGATCGCGCTCTACGAGCACAAGATCTTCACCCAGGGCATCGTCTGGAACATCTACAGCTTCGACCAGTGGGGCGTGGAGCTCGGCAAGCAGCTCGCCAAGGACGTCCTGGCCGACCTGGAGGGCGACCAGCCGGTCACCGGCCACGACAGCTCGACCAACGGCCTGATCAACTTCTACAAGGCGAACCGGTAGGGCACGGGGGCGCCTCCGGCCTGTAGGGCCGGTCCCGACCTGGGGCCAGGGTCGCGCCGTGCTCAGGCCCGTCAAGGCCCGGCTCCCGAACGGCGCGGCCGAGCCCGGCGTCACCGTCCGGAACGGGCGGCGCGTACCGGCTGGCGGCGAGGGTGTCGCCGGGCCTTGACAGGCCTTCCGCGCGGCGCAACGGCGACGGCAGGTCGGCTCCGAGGGCAGGTCCCGTTCCAATCCCACCAAGGGCAGGGAAGCGGGGCCGTGCGCGCCTGCGCAGCCGCCCGCATTTCCCCGAACGCCCATCCTGCTGGTGGGACGGGCACCGGCCATCCCGCCGGAGCCGACCTGCGTCCCGCAGGGCATCAGGCGGCGGCCAGGGCCAGGCGCCGGCGACGGCCTCGCCCTCGAGACGATCGTGGCCGCGGCGGGCGTTGGCCGCGGCAGCGGCCCGCCGCCTCCGGTGGGGAGGCGGCGCTTGAGGCCGGCCGTCGCCTGATGCCTTTCCTTGCAGAAAGGTCGTGAGGCTGCCGCGGCGGCGGGCGTCGCAGGGCTGGCGTCACCACCGTTCTGCGGCTACAATATCTGGATGCTGACCGACACCCTGCCCCGCACCGCCCTGCGCCGGCTGCCGGCCACGCTGGTCAACCGCATCGCCGCGGGCGAGGTGGTCGAGCGGCCGGCGGCGGCCGTCAAGGAGCTGGTCGAGAACGCGCTGGACGCCGGCGCGGGCGCCGTCGACGTGGCCTTGCGCGACGGCGGGCGGTCGCTGCTGTGCGTCGCCGACGACGGCTGCGGCATGACCCCGGAGGAGCTGGTCCTGGCGGTGGAGCGCCACGTGACCTCGAAGCTCCCCGGCGACGACCTGAGCGCGATCGCCACCCTGGGCTTCCGCGGCGAGGCGCTGCCGTCGATCGGCGCGGTCAGCCGCCTGACCCTGACCAGCCGCGCCCGCGGCGCCGCCGAGGCGTGGTGCCTGGCGGTCGAGGGCGGCCGCGTCGGCGACCCCGCGCCGGCGGCGCTCAAGTCCGGCACGCGGGTCGAGGTGCGGGACCTGTTCTACGCCACGCCGGCGCGCCTGAAGTTCCTGAAGAGCGCGCGGGCCGAGCAGCTCGCCGTGCTCGACGCCGTGCAGCGGCTGGCCATGGCCCACCCGCACGTCGGCTTCACCCTGGCCGACGAGCAGCGCACGCCGCTGCGCCTGGGCGCCGCCCCGGGCGGCCGGAACGGCGACCCGGCCGCGGCGCGGCTGGCGCGCGTCGCCGCAGTGATCGGCCGCGATTTCGCCGACAACGCCCTGGCCATCGACGCCGAGCGCGACGGGCTGCGGCTGGCCGGGCATGCCGGGCTGCCCACCTACAACCGCGCCACGGCGCAGGCGCAGTACCTGTTCGTCAACGGCCGGCCGGTGCGCGACAAGCTGCTGCTGGGCGCGGTGCGCGGCGCCTATGCCGACGTGCTGGCCCGCGACCGCCACCCCGTGGTCGCGCTGTTCCTGGAGGTGCCGCCGCGCGAGGTCGACGTGAACGTGCACCCGGCCAAGGCCGAGGTCCGGTTCCGCGAGCCGGGCGTGGTGCGCGGGCTGGTTGTCGGCGCCCTGAAGACCGCGCTGGCCGCCGCCGGCCACCGCGCCGCGACCACCGGCGGGGCGGCGGCCCTGGGCGCGCTCGGCCGGGCGGCGGGCGCCGCACAGCCGCACGGCGGGCCGCACTACGGCACGCCGGGGCGCGGACCGATGGCGGTGCCGCGCGGCCTGGCCGAGGCGGCCGCCCAGTACCAGGCGCCGGTCGGCCCGCCCGCCGCGCGCAACGATGCTCCGGCGGCGCCGTCCGGCGGATCGGCGGGCGCCGAGGAGGCGGCCGGCGACGCCGCGGCCGGTACCGGCCAGCCGGCGGCATTCCCGCTCGGCGCCGCGCGGGCGCAGGTCCACGACACCTATATCGTCGCGCAGACCGCCGAGGGACTGGTCCTGGTCGACCAGCACGCCGCCCACGAGCGCATCGTCTACGAGCGGGTCAAGGCGGCGCTGCTGGACGGCGGCCGGGTCTCCGCCCAGGGCCTGCTGCTGCCCGAGGTGGTCGAGCTGGACGAGGCGGCGGCGGTGCGGCTGGCCGACCGCGCGGAAGAGCTGGCCCGGCTGGGCCTGGAGCTGGAGCCGTTCGGCCCCGGTGCGGTGGTGGTGCGCGCGGTGCCGGCGCTGCTCGGCCAGACCGACACGGCCGGGCTGGTGCGCGACCTGGCCGACGAGCTGGCCGAGCTGGACCGCGCCGACGCGCTGGAACGGCGGCTGGCAGCGGTCTGCTCCACGATGGCCTGCCACGGCAGCGTGCGCGCCGGCCGCCGCCTGACCCTGGACGAAATGAACGCCCTGCTGCGCACCATGGAGTCCACGCCGCTGGCCGGCCAGTGCAACCACGGCCGCCCGACCCACGTCGCCCTGCGCCTGGCCGACATCGAGCGCCTGTTCGGGCGGAGCTGAACCGCCGCGGGTTGCCCCGGCCGCAGGCGCCATGCTACCCAGCCGCGACAGGACGGGCGTGCGGACCGCGGCCGTTCATCAGCAAGGAAGGGACGGAACCATGATGCTGCGAGCGATCCTGCCGGCGCTGGCCGTGGGTCTGGCCTGGGCGATGCCGGCGGCGGCCCAGGTCGACGACGACCTGAGAGCCGACTTCATCGCCACGTGCGAGAACCAGATGGCCGAGGACGCGGCGGAGGCGGGCGCCGACATCGACCAGGTGTGCGACTGCTTCGCCAATCACGTCGAGACGCAGCTGTCGGCCGACGACGCCGCGATCCTGATGGCCGCCGCCGCCGCCACCGCCGGGCCCGGCGACGACTTCGAGCAGATCCTGATGGATCAGACCGGCATGTCGGAGGCCGAGGTCGGCGAGTTCCAGAACCGGGTCATGCCGCAGATCGGCAACGTCGAGGCCATCTGCATCCCGTAGCGGAGCGCACGAGCCGCGGCGGCCGCCGTGCCGCTGCCGCCGCCGGCCCGGCCGCCCGAATCGTCACCGACAGCGGCGGCGGGTCAACTCGCGGGCTCGGGGAACCACTGGTAGACCCATGTCTCCGACAGCCGGGTATCTCCCCGGTGCAGCCACAGCCGCAGGTCGACCGGCCCGGTGCCGCCGGCCGCCAGGTCGAACACCGCGCGCCAGCGGTCGAGCGTGCCGACGACCGGCTGCACGTACTGGTCGACCACCCGCCCGCGCGAGGCCTCCACGGTCATCGCCACGTCCTCGCCGGATGACGCGCTGCCGCGCGGCGGGCCTTCGAAGTCGACGACGAATTTCGCGACGCTCTGGGGACGCTCCTGCCCTGGGCGGCCGCCGCGCCCCAGCCGCGTCGCGACGACCCGGTACCGGTCGTGCGGCATGTACGGCGGGTCGGAGATCCAGAACAGCCGGTAGTCGAACGACATCCGGGTGCCGGCCTCGGGGGCCTGCTCCGGGACCCAGAACGCGACGATGTTGTCGTAGATCTCGTCGTCGGTCGGGATCTCCGCCAGCTGGACACTGCCGCGTCCCCAGTCGCCCAGCGGCTCGACCCAGACGCTCGGTCGCCGCTCGTAGAAGACGCCGTCGTCCTGATAGCTGTCGAAGCTGCGGTCGCGCTGGAGCAGCCCGAACCCGCCCGGATCCTGGTCCAGGAACGCGTTCACCATCAGGCGCGGCGGGTTGCTCAACGGGCGCCAGATGCGCTCGCCGTGGCCGGTCAGCATGGCCAGGCCGTCGCTGTCGTGGATCTCCGGCCGCCAGTCGGCGCCCCGGCGCCGCGTGTTCTCGCCGTACCAGTACATGCTGGTCAGCGGCGCGATGCCGAGCCGCTCCAACGGTTTCCGGAAGAACAGCTCGGCCGCCACGGTCATCTCGACGCCGTGCGGGTGGGCGATGTCGAACCGGTAGGCCCCGGCCACGCTCGGCCCGTCGAGCAGGGCGAACACCCGGATCGCGACGCCGGGCTCCGGCGCCCGTTGCAGCCAGAAGGCGCGGAAGTCGGGGAACTCCTCCGGCCCCTGCAGGGCGGTGTCGATCGCGATGCCGCGCGCCGACATGCCGTACTGGTCCTCCTCGCCGGCGGCACGGAAGTACGAGGCGCCCAGGAACGACAGCCAGTCCGTGGCCATGCTCGGCGCCAGGACGCGGAAGCCGGTGAACCCCAGCGCGGCCGGGTTCCGGGCCGGATCGAAGCAGTCCGGCCAGTCGAACAGGTCCGGGCTGAAGGCGATGCGGTAGGCCTGACCGTCGTGCAGCACGTGCATGTCGACCGGGCGGCGGTAGTACTGACCGAGCGTAAAGAACTGGACCGGGGTTTCGGTGTCCGCCCACAGCGTCTCGTCATCCCGGTACCGGATGGCATGGAAGCCGTCGTAGTCCAGGCATCCGATCTCCTGCGGATCGACCTCCGGCGCCGGTTGGTACGGCTGCCGCGCCATCTCCTCGGCCCGCGCCACCAGCCGGCCCCAGTCGAACGGCTCGGCCTCCGCGTCCGCCGGCAGCGGCTCGGCCGCCACCCCCCGGCCGGCGAGGCAGAGCGGCACCGCGACCGCAAGCATCCGGCACACGGTGCGCCGGCTGTACCCGATCGGTTGCGATATAAAATCACCCCTATGCATCGTGTCCCTGCTGCAGGATCCGTCGGACGTGGCAAAAGCAATTGAAGCACTCGCCGCGGCCGGCAGCGCCCGCGGCGAACGGACCGGACGGAAATCGCCCGGCCGAGGGCGTTTTAATCACAGCGGCAGGGGATCGGGGTGTGACGATTTCCGGGGCCGCATCCCACCGGACGGACCCGGTCCTCGGACGGCCGAAGACCGCCGCCGGCACCACCGGCGGCGGTCTTGGCGTACGGGTGCACCGTGCGGCCGGTGACGGATCAGGCGGTGCGGCGCAGCCTCCAGGTCAGCGACGCTCCGGCGATCCCGACGGCCAGGAGCGCCAGGGTTGCCGGTTCGGGAACCGGCGCGGGGCCGGAGGCCTCGATCAGGGCATCGCCGATGTCCACGCCGGCCAGTCCCTCGCCCTCCAGGGCGGCCGCGAACTCCGGTGAGATCAGCAGGTTGCCGGCGACCTCGAGCGATGCCTGCGACGGGGTCAAGCCGGTGACGGCGACGTCGAACAGCACGGCCCCCAGATCCACGTTGTCCATGACGAAGAAGCCGCTGGCGTCGTCCTCAACCCGCTCGGGATCGAACCCGATGGTAAAGTCGCCGACGGTGATCGAGTCATTGAAGGTGATCGTTCCGGTATGTTCGATCGTCCCGGAGAAGCTGCCGGGCGCCGGGAACGTGTTGGGATCGTACTCGAACGTTGTGTTCAGGCCGGCGCCGCCGCTGCGCGGGTTGATCGGGAAGGCAACCGAGCCCGGCAGCGTCCCCGGAACGATCACGTCCGCGGAAACGCCGGTGATCTCGAGCCCGACGCTTTCCAGCAGGTCTCCGTCCAGCGCAACGCTGGTTTGGCCGCCGGTCACGGGCACGGGCGCGGCCTGCGCGGGTGCGGCGATCGGGACGGTCAGGGCCGCCAGGATGGCCCCAGGGATAAGCAGACGCTTCGGCATGACCCTATTCTCCATGCTGTTTTACAGAGGAGCCCTCAGGGCGGGCCCCGACACCTGCTTCTCCGGCGCTGCGGGGCCAGTAACGGCTCAGGTGACCGATATAGAGGACGCCCGGAGAACGCCCAGTATATTTTTTCTGAAGACATGAAAGCTCCGAGCCACCTGAATATAAAGTCTTAGATTACTCCTATTGATCCTGATGAATGTTGCTCGCGTCATGCATGCGGCCCCTGCGTCCCCGTCAGGCTCGCCTCCACGCGGTCCGCGACATATCGTGGATGCGCTGCGCGAGATGCACGGTCTGGGCAGACCGTCGCCTCCATCAGCAACCCATGCGGATCGGACTCCGGCAGCCCCCACTCGACACGACGGTTTCCCCGGCCGGCACATTCGGGCACAGTGGCGGCCGCGCCGCGGCCCCGCAGGACGGCGCCCGGTGCGCGGGCCGGCCCGACGGTGCGGCCGGACGGCCACAACGGCAAGGAGCTAGGCCATGGGCAGCAGGATTCTGACGGCGGCGGCGGCGGCCGCGGCAGTGGCATGGGGCGCGGCGGCGCCGGCGAGCGCGCAGGTATCGGACCGGCTCGTCGCCGATTTCATCGATGCCTGCGTCGTCGGCATGGGGTCCGAGCCGGGGACCGAGGACATCGACCTGACCGCCGTGTGCGGCTGCCTGGCCGATACGCTCGTCGCGCAGCTCTCCCCCGCGGACGCCGAGGCGATGCTGGGCACGGCCGCGGTCACCGAACCGGGAGGAGACTTCGAGACCAACCTGCGCGAACGCACGGGCATGGACGACGCCGCCATGCAGGCGTTCCAGCAGCGCGTGATGCCGGTTCTGCGGACGGCGGACGAGCAGTGCCTGCCGCAGCAATAAGGCTCGCGCCGCCGGCCGCGGCGGACAGGGCCGAGTGGCGGCACCTGTACGACGACTATGCCGCCTTCTACCGCATGCCGATGGACGACCGCATCGCCGAGGCGACATGGGCGTGGCTGCAGGATCCGGTCCATCCGGTCGAGGGCGTGCTCGCCCGTCTCGACGGCGTGGCGGTGGGGCTGGTGCATTTCCGGCCGATGCCAAGTCCGCTGCGCGGCGCCGAGGTCGGCTTTCTGGACGACTTGTACGTGGATCCGGCGGCGCGCGGCCGCGGTGTGGGGGAGGCGCTGATCGCTCACGTCGCCGCCGTGGCCCAGCAGCGCGGCTGGGCCAAGGTGCGCTGGCTCACCGCCGACGACAACTACCGTGCCCGGGCTCTGTACGACCGGGTCGCCGCCAAGACGTCCTGGAACCTGTACGAACTGACGCCCTGATCCGCCGGCGGCTCAGCCTTCGGTGAGCAGGCGGTCGATCTCGCCGCTGACCGCCTCGCGCACGGCGTCCTCGTGGCCGCGGGTCTCCGGGCGCAGCATTGGCATCAGCGAGTCCATCGCCTCCTCGGAGGTGACGGTCACGCCGGTCTTCTTGCGCATCGCCGCGACGATCGCCGCCAGCGCCAGGCTTTCGCCCGACAGATAGTTGCTCATGGCGACGAGCCGGTTCTGCTTCTCGATGATCTGGTTGAGCTCGTGCGCGAAACCCTCGAAGATCTGGTGCAGGACCTCGGGCTTGGTCAGGTCGGGCATATCGTCGGCCGGCATGGCGCACTCCCTCGGCCCCGTCGGGGCCGCAATCGGTGGCGATTCGTACGCGTAGCATCCCCGGCTGCCGCCCCGCAAGGCCGCGGCGCCCGCCGCGCCGCCCCCGCGAACCCGGATACGTCGAAGGGCCGGGTTGCGCCTCGCGCCGTTCGGCGTGAGACTGAAACGCACTTTCGCGGCCCGCCGCGTGCCGGTTCGAGCCCTGGAAGCGCGAGCCTGAGCGGCGGCAGACGGCGGTGTGTGCGCCGTCACAGCATCGTGAAGCCGCGTGAGCCAAGGTCCCGTCCGTGACGGCCGACGGACGGGCCGGCGCCCCGGACCTCCCGGCGCGCCGACGTCCCCGAACGGACGAGACCGGCCGTCAATGACATGAACCGGGAGGACAAGCCATGATCCTGCGCAAGCTGAGCGTCGGGCTGCTGCTGACGACCGCGCTGGCCGGCGCCGCCGCGTATGCGGGCATGCCGGCCGACCCCGCCGGACCCGCCACCGCCCGCGCCGGCGAGGACGCCGCCCGGGCCCTGCTGGACCCGGCCGCCTACGCCGACGCGATCTGCCGCCGCCCCGCCGACCGCGCCGACACGCTCCTGGGCCGCGGCATCGAGGTGGCGACCGCCGACGCGGCCTGGTTCGAGCTCATCGACCCGGAGGCGCCGCCGCTGTTCGAGAACCTGGGCGGGCTGAGCTATCCGGTCACCACGTCGAACCCGCTCGCCCAGGCCTATTTCGACCAGGGCCTGCGGCTCGCCTACGGGTTCAACCACCCCGAGGCGCTGCGCGCGTTCCGGCAGGCGCAGCAGCTCGACCCCGACTGCGCGATGTGCGCCTGGGGCGAGGCGTTCGTGCTGGGCCCGAACCTGAACGCGCCGATGGACCCGGCGGCGGTCGAGCCCGCCACGGCCGCCGCCGCGCGCGCCCTGCAGCTCGCCGCCAACGCCGGGCCGCGCGAGCAGGCGCTGATCCGCGCCATCGCCGCCCGCCACCCGGCCGGCGCCGAGGAGCCGCAGGACGACGCCTATGCCGATGCCATGGCCGATGCCGCAGCGCAGTTCCCGAACGACGAGGAGATCCGGGTGCTGTACGCCGACGCGATCATGAACCTGTCGCCGTGGAACTATTGGGAAGCCGACGGCACCACGCCGCGCGGGCGCAGCGGCGAGGCGGTGGCGGCGCTGGAAGGCGTGCTCGACGGCAACCCGGACCACCCCGGCGCGATCCACTACTACATCCATCTGGTCGAGGCCTCGGCCACGCCGGAGCGGGCCGAGCCCTACGCCGACCGGCTGGCGGCGCTGATGCCGGGCGCCGGGCACATCGTGCACATGCCCTCGCACATCTACTTCCGGGTCGGCCGCTACCTGGACTCGCTGGAGACCAACATCGACGCGGTCGCCGCCGACGAAGCCTATTTCCGGGCGACCGAGCCGGGTGCCGTCTATGCCGGGGCCTACTATCCGCACAACGTGCACTTCCTGCTGGAGTCGGCACGACTGGCCGGCGACGCGGCGACCGCGGTCGAGGCGGCGGAAAAGCTGAGCGAGGTGGCCTCGCTGGAGATCGCGGCGCAGGTGCCGTGGGTGCAGCTGATCGTGGTCGCGCCGTACTTCGCCCACGCCCAGTTCAGCGACCCGCAGACCGCGCTGGCGGTGCCCGACCCGGGCAACGACCTGCCCTACGTCAAGGCGATGTGGCACTACATGCGCGGCGTGGCGCACGCCCGCGCCGGCGACACGGCGGCCGCCGCGGAGGAGGCAGAGGCGCTCCGCCGGATGCAGGAGAGCACCGACTTCACCGGCCTGCTCGAGGGCGGCGTGCCGGCGCCGGACCTGCTGGCGCTGGCCCGCCACGTGGTGCAGGGACGCATCGCCCAGGTCGAGGGCGACTTCGACCGGGCTGCGGAGTCGTTCCGCCAGGCGGTGGTGCTCCAGGACGCCCTGCCCTACCTCGAGCCGCCGTACTGGTACTATCCGGTGCGCCAGTCGCTCGGCGCCGCGCTGCTCCAGGCCGGGCGACCCGGCGAGGCCGAGGCGGCGTTCTGGCAGAGCCTGATGGACTTTCCGAACAACGGCTGGGCGCTGCACGGGCTGGCCGAGGCGCACCGCCTGCAGGGCGACGAGGCCGCTGCGGACTACACCGCGCAGCTGTTCCGCCGCGCCTGGGCCGGCGACGAGACCGGGCCGGACCTGGCCCGGATGTAGCGCCGCCATCGGCCGCGGGGCTGGGCCGGTTTGCCGGCCGGCGACGGACAAGGGCCGAGCCCGCGAGGGGGCCGGCCCTTTCCCGCATGTACAGACCGGCACGGCCGGGCGTAGGAAGGGGAACCCGGTGCCGGCCCGGCACCCATCCCCGGAGGACCGCGATGACGCCCGGACCCGTTCCCGACTTCCCCGCCTGGGCCGGCGAGCGCGCCGATGCCCGCTTCTCGGACTGGCTGCGCGCCTCGGCGCAGCCGGAGTGGGACGCCGTGATCAACCACCGGTTCGCCGACGAACTGGCCGACGGCGTGCTCGACCGGCGCGTGATGGCCCGCTATCTGGTTCAGGACTACACCTTCCTGGACGCCTTCGTCGTGCTGATGGCCTCGGCCATAGCCACCGCGCCGACGCTCGACGACCGGCTGCCCCTGGGCCGGTTCCTGGGCATGGTCACGAGCGACGAGAACACCTATTTCCAGCGCGCCTTCACCGCACTCGGGGTGAGCGACGAGGATCGCATCCTCACGCCGGTCGAGCCGACGACCCGGGACTTCCAGGAGATCATGCGCGAGGCCGCCGCCGGTGGCGCGCACGCCAACATGATCGCCGTGCTGCTGGTCACCGAATGGACCTATTACGGCTGGGCGCACCGGGTCAGCGACCGCCGCCCCGAGCCGTTCTGGCTGGCGGAATGGATCGACCTGCACGCCGGCGCGCCGCTGCGCACCCTGGTCGAGGCGCTGCGCGCGCAGATCGACCGCGACGGGCCGGAGCTGTCCCACGACGCCCGGGCCGAATGCCTGGACTACTTCAAACGGGCGACCGCGCTGGAACGGGCGTTCTTCGACATGGCCTACGAGGTCTGACGTCTGACGGACTTCGAGCCGGCCCGGCCGCGACAGGCGCCGACCGCCCGCCGCCGTACCGACGAGGCACCGCCCTCCGGCCATTCCTCCAGTGGCATAAGCCGCCAGCGAGGACCTGTTGCGGTGGCTGCATAACATCGTATGCTTGCGGCAGGTATCGGCGAAGAACATGGGGGAAAGACGCCATGGCGCGGCAATTCCGGATGCTCCTGATCGGCTTGCTGGTGACGGTGGCGGCGGCGGGGGCCGCGCGGGCGCAATGGGGCGAAGACACCCGCGAGCGCGTCAACCAGGGCACCGTCGGGATCATTTCCGGCGGGGTCAACGGCACCTACATCCAGATCGCCAGCGACCTGGCCACAGTGCTGGACGACGCCGACGGGTTGCGGATCCTGCCCATCCTGGGCCGCGGGTCGGTGCAGAACATCGTGGACATCCTGTACCTGCGCGGCATCGACATCGGCATCGTCCAGTCCGACGTGCTGCGCTACATGAGCAGCGGCGGCCGGTACCCGAACCTGGAGCAGTTCATCCACTACATCGCGCGGCTCTACAACGAGGAGGTCCACATCCTGGCCCGCGAGGACATCGCCTCGCTGGCCGACCTGGCCGGGCAGCCGGTCAATTTCGACAATACCGGCAGCGGCACCTACATGACCGCGTCGCTCGTGTTCGACGCCCTGGATATCGCCGTGGAGCCGACCACCCACGACCAGGCCCTTGCCCTGGAGCTGCTGCGCGAGGGGCAGCTCGCCGGGCTGGTCTACGTCGCCGGCAAGCCGACCCGGCTGTTCCGCGACCTGCGCCCGGACGATCCGCTGCACTTCCTGGAGATCCCCTACACGCCCGAGCTGCTCGAGACCTACGTGCCGTCGCAGCTGACCCATGCCGAGTACCCGGCGGTGATCGACGAGGGCCAGCCGGTCGACACCCTGGCCGTCGGCGCGGTCATGGCCGTCTACAACTGGCCGGCCCATACGACCCGCTATCACCGGGTCGACCACTTCGTCGAGACCTTCTTCAGCCGGTTCGACGCGTTCCTGGAGCCGCCGCGCCACGCCAAGTGGCGCGAGGTCAACCTGAACGCCGAGGTTCCCGGCTGGACCCGCTTCATCCCTGCGCGCGAATGGCTGTCCGAGAACCCTCCGGACCGCACCGCCGGCCAGACCGGCGGCGATGCCATGGCGACGGGCTCGGGGGATTGAGGTCCGGCGAGCCCGGCCGCTGCCGCCCCTCGCAGCCGTTTCCGCGTCGGCCGGGATGACCCCGTAGGGAATGGCGCCCGCGTGGCCTACCGGTTCAGCCAGGCCGACAGGGCTTCGTGCCGGCCGGCGGCTTCCTCCTCGCCGGCCTCCGAGGCGCGCCCGTACCAGTCGAGGGCGGTCCGGGCGTCGGGGCGGATGCCGCGCACCCCGCTCTCGCGGAACACCAGCGGGTCGTAGGTGCGGCCGAGCGCCGTGGCGGCGCGCACGCTGCCCTCCGCCAGCGCCAGTTCGTAGAACAGCCGCGCCGAGGCCACGTCGCCGATCCCGAACAGCGCGTCGCCGCGCTCCAGATAGCGCTGCGCCGCCTCGAGATCGCCCTCCGGCGGCAGACCGGGCTCCCCGGCCCCGGCCGGCCGGGGCGGCTCGGCCGACCCCTCCGCGTCTTCACCTTCGGTCCCGCCCGGCCCGGCCGCCGCGGCGGCCAGATCCGCCCCGGGCGGCGCGGCCGGCTCGGCAGGCGCCTCTGCGGTCAGGGTCAGGGAGGCGACCGCCGTGGCCGCATCGCCGTCGGCCTCGCGGGCCTCGGCCTCGACGGTCAGGCGGTGGCGCCCGGCCGCGGCCGCCGGCACGGTGACCGTCAGGCCGTCGAGGGCGTCCGCCGCCAGCATCCAGGCCCCGTCGCCGGTGCGGTCGCCCGCCGACAGCACGGCGTCCGCAGGCAGGCCGGCGATGCGCACGGACAGGGTCTCCGATCCGTCATCGTCGCCCGCCGCTGCGGTCACGGCCAGGGGGATCGGCGTGCCGGCCTCGCCGGCTGCGTCCGCAACCGACAGCCGCGGCGGATCGGCGATGCCGGCAACCGTCACGATCAGAGGCTCAGAGGCGGTCGCGGTCTCGCCACCGGGTCCCAGCGCCGTCGCCGCGACGCGCAGGGTGGCCTCGCCGGACCAGTCCGGCGGCGGCACCAGGGCGAGCCCGTCCAGGTCGTCGGGTGCGAGCCGCCAGAGGTCGCCGTTCAGGGGCTCGCCGGCCGAAAGCCTGGCCGCGTCGGGCAGCCCGGCGACGGTGACCTCGAGGTCGGCCGCGTCCTGCGCCTCGGCCGACACGGCCAGCGCGACGGGCATCCCTTCGCGGCCCGTGGCCGGCGCCACCGTCAGCCGCGGCGGCGCGGGCGGGAGCGGGGGCGACGGCGGCGGCGGCAGCGCCTCAGGCTTCGGCTCCGGGGCCGGCGCGGCCACCGCCGCCGCCTCGATCGCGTCGGGCTCGGGAGCAGCCGCCGAGTCTGCGGCCGGCTCCGGGGCCGGGTCCGGGGTGGCCGGCTGCCCTGCCGCGTCGGCCGCAGAGGACGACGCCTCGGGGCGCCGGAGCACGGACCGGACCTCGGCGTCGTCGGCCAAGGTGCCGGGCGGTCGCCGGGCCTCCGCGGCAGCCCGCGCCACCGCGTCGCCGGCAAGCGCGGCCGGCTGCCCGCCCGGCCCGGCGGACGGGCCGGGGTCCGGGCGCGGCGGACCGTCCGGCGCGGGTCCGGCCTCGGCGGCGGTTTGCAAGGCACCGCCGTCCTCGCGCGAGGCCACGTACCAGGCCGCTCCGGACACGCCGACCGCCAGCAGCCCCAGCACCGCCACCCGGGCCAGCATGCCGGCCATGCCGCGCCCGCGCACCGGCGGGTCGTCGCGGCCGCCGATCGATGCGGACGCCATGGCCGTCGCCGGCGCGGCCGGCCGCAGCGGCACCGGGCCGGGGCCGGCGCCGCCGGGCCAGGCCGCCGCCACGGTCGTCCGCAGCGCCTCGCCGCGTGCCGCCGGGTCGGGCAGCACCTCGGCGGCGGCCTCCTCGATCGTCTCGCCGGTCACCGTGTCGCGCCCGTCCAGACAGATACGCACCAGTGCCGTGTTGCAGAGGCGATTGATCAGCTGCGGCACACCACGGCCGTACGCGGCGATCTGCGCCACCGCCCGGCGCGAGAACAATGGCGGGCCGTCGTATCCGGCCGAGGCCAGGCGGTAGTCGATGTAGGCGCCGACCTCGTCGTCGCCGATGCGGCCCAGGTGCAGCCACGGCATGATGTCCCGCCGGACGCTGCGCAGGCCGGGCTGCGACAGCAAGGCATCGATCGCCGGCTGGCTGGCCAGCAGTACCTGCAGGCGCGGCCGCTCCGCCGCCGGTGCGGCCAGCCGCGCCAGTTCAGCCAGCACGTCCGCGGTCAGCCCCTGCGCCTCGTCCAGGAGCAGCACCGGCCGGCGGGCGCCGCCCGCCTCCGCCAGGAACGCCTCCAGAGCGGCGCGGGCGGCCTCGTCCGGCGGGGCCGCCCCAGCGGTGTCGCCCTCAGTCTCCCCGATGGGTGCCAGGCCCGCATCCCGGCAGCAGTCGTGCCACAGGCCGGCCGGCGAGACCGGAGGGAACGCGAAAAACAGGACCGCATGGCCGGCGTCGGTGAGGCTGCACCGCAGGTCGTGCAGCAGCATGGACTTGCCGGTGCCCGCGTCGCCGACGAGCAGGACGAGCGGTCGCCCCTCCCCGATCGCTGCCGCCGCCGCCCGCCGCGCAGCCCGGTACTCCCGATGCGGAAAGACCCGCTCCGGGTCGGGCGCGATTCTGAACGGCTCCTCGCGAAAACCGAAATAGTCCACAATCATGTATAGAGGACCCTGTCCGGGATGGGTTCGAGCAGCCGCCGGCGGCCCCGCAACGCGCGTGCAGCCAGGATCAGCGGTGCTTACGGCTGTTGAACCCGCCGCGTCAAAGGGACGGCACACCAATTATCACCAAGCTGCTACAGGCATTCCAGCATAAAATAATTAGGATTTTCACCTATTGTTATTTGCGTTTCTCCGCTCTGAATTGCAAGCGGGCGCCGGTTTCGGCGCCACGCCCACAGCCTTACATACGTAAATATGATCTGCAATTAACCTCAAGGTTCATCCGTCTGGTGTCCGTCGTGCAAGGCCGGGGATCCCGCGGAAGCCGCCACCGGCCCGCCCGAGGCTGCCTCCCGCCCCGGCGCGATCGTGTGCGGAACCCGACAAGCCCGGCGGCTGTCCGACATGCGCCCATCGTGCCGCAGGCCGGGCCGTTTCGGATCAAGGGGTTAACGCTGGCACGGCGATTGCTTCAAATCGATGCAAGAGACATGGGTTCAGCTGGAAGGACACCTCGCATGGTCGCACTGACCGACTCTGCCGTTGGCGCCATCCGCCGCGTCATGGAGACTTCCGACGAGCCCGCGGAGGGCCTGCGCATCATGGTCTCCATGGGCGGCTGTTCGGGCATGCAGTACTTCATGGGCCTCGAATGCGAGGCCATGGACGGCGACGCCATATTCGAATTCGGCGCCGTCAAGGTGTACGTGGACGAGGACAGCCAGCCGCTGCTGTGCGGCGCCTGCGTCGATTTCGTCGACGGCGATGAAGGTCCGGGCTTCGTCTTCAACAACCCCAACGCCCGCGACGTGTGCACCTGCGGCAAGTCGTTCGGCGCCTCGCCGACGGCGCTGGCGGCGGAGTGACGCGATGCCGGGCACGATCGTCGTCAACGACACCACCCTGCGCGACGGCGAGCAGACCGCCGGGGTCGCCTTCAGCCGCGCCGAGAAACTGGCCATCGCCGCGGCGCTGGACGCCGCCGGCGTGCCGGAGATGGAGGTCGGCGTCCCGGCCATGGGCGAGGACGAGCGCGACGACATCCGTGCCGTCCTGGCGCTGGGCCTGACCGCGACCCCGATCGCCTGGTGCCGGTTGCGGCGCGACGACGTGGACGCGGCGGCGGCCTGCGGCGTGCCGATGGTCAACGTGTCGGCGCCGGTGTCCGACCAGCACATCGTCGGCAAGTTGGACCGCGACCGCGCCTGGGTGCTGGCGCGGATCGCCGACGTGGTCGGCTATGCCCGCAGCCTGGGGCTGGCGGTGGCGCTGGGCGGCGAGGACTCCTCGCGCGCCGACCCGGCATTCGTGGCCGAGGCGATCGCCGCCGCGGAGGCGGCCGGGGCGCGGCGCTACCGCTTCGCGGACACGCTGGGCATCCTGGAGCCATTCGCCACCCGCGACCTGTTCGCCCGCCTGCGCGCCGGCACCGACCTCGAGCTGGAAATCCACGCCCACGACGACCTGGGCCTGGCGACGGCGAACTCGCTGGCCGCGGTGCTGGGCGGCGCGAGCCACGTCAGCACCACCGTCAACGGCCTGGGCGAGCGCGCCGGAAACGCGCCGCTCGAGGAGATCGTGGTGGCGCTGCACCAGATCCACGGCCGCGAGACCGGCGTTGCGCCGCGCCGGCTGCCGGAGGTCTCGGCCCTGGTCGGACAGGCCTCGGGCCGGCCGGTGCCCCTTGGCAAGAGCGTTGTCGGCGAGGCCGTGTTCACCCACGAGTCGGGCATCCACGTCCACGGCCTGCTGCGCGATCGGCGCAACTATCAGGCCCTGGACCCGGCCGTGCTGGGCCGCGAGCACCGCTTCGTGCTGGGCAAGCATTCCGGCCTGGCGGCCGTCGTGCACGCCTATGCGGAGCTCGGCATCGTGCTGGCGCCGGCACTGGCGGTGGCGCTGCTGGCCCGCATCCGGCGCCACGCCGTGACCGCCAAGGCGGCGCCCACGCCCGCGCAGCTCCGCACCTTCCACGAGGATGCCCGGACCGCGGCGGCCGCGACCGTACTGCCGGTACCGGAAGCCCTGACGGCCGCGCCGGCCGCGGCCGGCATCCAACAACATTGACCCACCCCCGAGGGACCCTTCCCATGAGCGACCTGCGCGCCGGCTTGGCCGAGCTGTCCACCGCCGAGGACTTCCTGGACCACTTCGGCGTCCCCTATGACCGCCGCGTCGTCGAGGTGAAACGGCTGCACATCCTCAAGCGGCTGCACGACTATCTAGCCGCGGAACCGATCGCCGACCTGGACGATGCGGCGCTGGCCGAGACCTACCGCCGCCTGCTTGCCCGCGCCTATGCCGATTTCGTCGCCTCCGACGCCCTGACCGAGCGGGTATTCAAGGTGTTGCGCGAGGCCCGCGACCCCAAACCGGACGGGCCGCCGCGCGGCGCCTTTGTGGCGCTCGGTGCGGTTCATGGCCGACCCGGCCGCTGACCCTCGCGCCGCCGACCGTCGTTCTTTAGGAGATACGCCCGCGAGCCGCGTGCCGCCGCCGCACGGTTGTGTGAGAACGGCACTGGCCAGCACCGCGAGACCGGCTTAGTATGATAGCCGAGATTCGATTGGGGCGTTTTCTCCGAATGAGCATTGCGATCCGGTCGGCGGACGCCGTCGACATCCCCGCCATCGTGGCGATGGCTCGTGAGCTGAATGCGCAGGAAGGCGTCGATCCGACCCTGGTTGATCCTGGCGGGCTGGCCGAGCACGCCTTCGGCCCGCACCCGCGCGTGTCCGGCCTGATTGCCGAGCTGGACGGAGCGGTCGTCGGCTATGCGCTGTACCAGGACTTCTTCGACACCGACTACATGCGCCCGGCCCTGTTCCTGCACGACCTGTTCGTCAAGGTGTCGGCGCGACGGCGCGGCGTGGGCCACCGGCTGATGGCGGCGCTGGCCGCGGAATCCCTGGCGCGCGGGGCCAACCTGATGGCCTGGGCCGTGCGCTTCCGCAACAGCGGGGCGCGCGCCTTCTACGACGCCCTCAAGGCCCGCAACGAGGACGCCCGCGTCCTGGAGCTCGGCGACCACGCCCTGCGCGCGCTGGCGGAGCAGCGCGTGGGGTAGCCAAGGTACTGTTCCCGCAAACCTTATGAGTTGTTGGCCAGGTATGCACCGCCCGTGTGCGGCAGGATGCCGTGTTCGGCGGTCGGGACAAGCTGCATCGTGCCGCTGGATTCTTCATGAGGATAGCCGGTGTGATGCCATGTATAGCCGGATTTCGATCCGGCCTCCGCGTTGCAGTCCTTGATGTCTTCCGCCGAATCCCCGGTATAGACGAAGTCGTCAATCTGGCGGTGCGGGTTTTCCCACCAAAGGAAGACTCGCCCGCTATATATCTTTACGTAGATTTCGTCCTCGTCCACCGCCTTTCCGACCAAGCCTGAATATTTTCCATACTTGTTCGTGGTGCTGTTGAAGGTGCGCAGCGACACGTATCCACTTGGCACGCCCGTTCCCGTCGACACGGTCCTGGGCTGTCTCGATCTCAGGTTATAGCTCGAGGTCGCCGGTTGCGCCGTCGCCGCGCCAATTGAACCGGGTGCGCGGCGGGCCTGAACGGTCGGCCGGCCGGGGCCCCCGACGCCGGGCGCGACTGCCACGGCGGGGCCGGCCCGCCCCGTCGGCGGAGGCGCGTTCACGCCCGCCGGGACGGGCGGGGCCGCCGCGCGCTGCAGGGACGCCTGCGCGGGCGCGGGTCTGGCCTGCACCACGGCGCGGCCGGTCGGCTGCGGCGCATTGGGCGCAAGCGCGGGCGGTGGCGGTCGCTGCGGCATGTCCGTTGGGTCTCTCACGGCCGATTTCGCGACACGGTACCAGGATGTTCTAAATCCTGCCAGCGAAGCCACCGCGATGTAATGGCAAGGGTCGACGGAAACCTGCCTGAGCGAGCACGGCGGCTCTCGGGCATCAGGTCCTACCGGTGGCTTTAGAGCACGATCAGCCGGATGCGCGCGGGAGCGGCCGCCTCGAAGCGGGTGGCTGAGGTATGAACTGACTCCCGCACCCATTTGACGCGATCCCTGCTATCGCAGGGGCAGGATAGATCTAGGGACGGGACAACGAAGGTTGCATGCCCTCAGGCCGGATCGCGGCTGAGGCCTTTTTCGGACAGGCGGCGCAGGTAGTCGGCGAACAGCTCGTCGCGACGCTGCCCCAGCTCGTACAGGTACCGCCAGGAATAGATGCCGGTGGAATGGCCGTCGTCGAACAGGATCCGCACCGCGTAGTTGCCGACCGGCTCGACCGCCGTGATCCCGACATCGCGCTTGCCGGCCAGGGTCTGCTTCTGCGCCGGATTGTGGCCCTGGACCTCGGCCGAGGGGCTCTCCACGCGCAACAGCTCGGCCGGCAGCGACAGCGTCTCGCCGGTGTCGAAGTCGATCTCGATCCGCTTCTCCGCCCGCTTCAGGCGGATCTCCAGCGGCCAGTGCTCGGTGCCGTACTCCTCCGCCATGCCCCGGCCCTCCTAGCGCTCGGCGTCGGGGTCGAGCGGCCGCGCCTCGTCGACCAGCATGATCGGAATGCCGTCGCGAATCGGATAGGCCAGCCGGGCGCGCTCGCTGATCAGCTCCTGCGCGGCGGAGTCGTAGCGCAACGGCCCCTTGGTCAGCGGGCACACCAGGATCTCCAGCAGCTTGGGATCGACCGCGGCGGGCGGGGCGGGATCGTCGCTCATCGTCGTCTCCTCGGGCGGCACGGGCGGCGGCAGGATGGTCAGTGCCGGTGGGTGTCGTCGCCCCGGCCGCCGCCAAGCAGCGCCATTTCGATCAGCGTTGTCAACAGGTCGGCACGATCGGCAAGCGTCGGCGCCTCCAGCAGCGCCTGCTTCTCCGGCGCGTCGAACGGGCAGATCATCGCCAGCGAGGTCACCAGCCGCTCGTCGGAGACCTGGCGGATCGCGTCCCAGTTGGCCGAGATGCCCTGCCGGGCGAAGTAGTCGCCGAGGCGGGCGGTCAGCCGCGAGCGGTCGATCCGGGCCTCTTCGTCGCCCAGGTCGCCGGCGAACGGCTGCCAGTCCGCCGTCACCCGGCGGTAGCCGCGCACGGTGGGCAGCTCGTCGCCGACCCGGAAACGGCTGACGCCGGTGAGCGAGATCAGGTAGCGGCCGTCGTCGGTCTCCTCCAAGGAGGTGATCCGGCCGGCGCAGCCGGTACGGTACACCTCCGGCGCCGGCCCGCCCGCGCACGCCGATACGGGCTGGACCATCCCGATCAGGCGGTCGCCGGCCAGCGCGTCGTCGACCATGTTCAGGTAGCGCGGCTCGAAGATGTTGAGCGGCAGCAGGCCGCGCGGCAGCAGCAGGACCCCGCTCAGGGGAAAGATTGCCACCGTATCGCTCAGCCGGTCCAGCCTCGGCATCACCCCGCCTTTTCCCTCGTTCGCCTCATGAAAACAGGATCGAGGACAGCCGGCGCCGCGACGATGCGGTCAGCGGGTCGGTCGGGCCGAACGCCTCGAACAGCTTGAGCAGCTGCTTGCGCGCCGCGTGGTCGTTCCATTCGCGGTCGCGGCGCACGATCTCGAGCAGCTGGTCCACCGCCGTCTCGCGCTGGTTGGCGCCGAACAGCGCCATGGCCAGGTCGAAGCGGGTCTGGTGGTCGTCCGGGTCCCTGGTCAGCGCCTGCTCCAGCGCCGGGATCTCGCCGACGGCGCCGGCAGCCTGCTCGGCCAACTCGATCCGGGTGCGGATCGCCGCCACCGCGGGGTCGGCCGCCGCCGCCTCGTCGGCGCTGTCCAGCACCTGGCGCGCCTGGTCGGGCTGGCCCAGCTCCACCAGGCAGCGCGCCAGCCCGGCGATCGCCTCGGCCCGCTGCGGCTCGTGCTGCAGGATCTGGCTGTACACCGCTCCGGCACTGTTGACGTCGCCCTCGTCGGCCAGCGCCTTGGCCTCGGCCAGCGCCTCGTCGATCGGCGACCCGGCGCCCGCCCCCGCCGCCTGCGCCAGCTTGTCGATGAACATCTTCACCTGGCTTTCCGGCAGGGCGCCCTGGAAGTAGTCCACCGGCCGGCCCTGGAAAAAGGCGTACACGGTCGGGATCGACTGGATCCGCAGCTGCGCGGCGAGCTGCTGGTTCTCGTCGATGTTCAGCTTGACCAGCCGCACCTTGCCGCCGGCCGCGCGCACCGCCTTTTCCAGAGCCGGGGTGAGCTGGCGGCACGGGCCGCACCACGGCGCCCAGAAGTCGACGATGACCGGCACGTCCATCGACGCGTCGATGACATCGGTCTTGAACGCGGCGGTGGACGTGTCCTTGACGACGTCGCCGGGGGCTTGGGCGGCACCTATGATCGGCTCCATGGCAACTTTTACCTTCTCAACAGGGAACTGGATCGCGCCGCCCGCTCGGCAAGCGGCGCCGGTGGGCTCAGGCGAGCGCGTCGAGGTCCAGCACCTGCGCCTCGTGGCCGCAGGCGGCGATGAACCGGAGCAGGTCGTCGCGCGCGATCGCGGTCGTCATGTGGTTGACGAGCGGATGATAATTCAACACCTCGTGGGCCAGCATGCCCCGGTCCAGCACCACCGAGATGCTCGGCGGCCGGTCGTTGATCAGCGCGAACGGCGTGACCGACCCCGGCGTCACCCCGAGCCGCTCCATCAGCCGGTCGGGCGAGGCGAACGAGAACCGCCCGGCGCCCAGCGCGTCGCCCAGGGCCTTCAGGTTCACCGCGCGCTCCTCGTCGCACACGACCAGCCAGTGCGCGCCCTTTTTGGTGCGCAGGAACAGCGTCTTGCAGTGCCCGCCCGGCAGCTCGCCGCGCAGGCACCGCGAGTCCTCGACGGTGAACACGGGGCGGTGCCGGTGCGTGGTGACCCGGATGCCGAGTTCGTCGAACCGGGCGAACAGGTCCTCTGGTGTCGCGGCCATGGTCCGCCTATATATCGGCCGGACCGGGGAACGCCAACCCGCCCGGTTGCCGGGGAGACGAGAGAGTTCGCTCTTGCACGACGGGCGGTTTTCCGTATGATCCCCGGTCTCAGCGGCAGCCGCACGGACCGCCGCGGGCCGCAATCGGCCCTTTGGAACGCGGGCGTAGCTCAGGGGTAGAGCGCAACCTTGCCAAGGTTGAAGTCGAGGGTTCGAATCCCTTCGCCCGCTCCAAGTTCTTCAGAAAAAGCAGCAGGTTACGGAATTCGGCAGCGCCACGACGGAGGCGGTGGCGGCGGCGCGCGGGCCGGCTAGGGCGTGTCTGCAAAGCTGGCGTTCTTCAAGGGCCGTCGCCACATAGCCCGTTATGAGACGCCATGAACTGACAGACAGCGAGTGGCAGCGGATCGAG
>Ga0081527_100226_pt1 | contig 43565 bp, 45 predicted proteins | sample HotLakmasection5_FD_70992 | JGI IMG/M metagenome (GOLD analysis project Ga0081527, IMG submission 70992) | Hypersaline microbial mat communities from Hot Lake, Washington, USA - Section #5 (SPADES assembly) (version 2) | ecosystem: Environmental > Aquatic > Non-marine Saline and Alkaline >... | reverse complement strand
ACACGAAGTAGAAGCTCCTTCCCTGAACGACAATTACCTGATTAAAGGAAACAACCTGCTGGCGCTGCACTCCTTAGCCGAAGTGTACCGGGGAAAAGTGAAGCTGATTTATATTGACCCGCCTTATAATACTGGAAAAGATGGGTTCAACTATAATGATAATTTTTCTCACTCCACTTGGCTTACTTTTATAAAAAACAGATTAACTGTAGCTAAGGAATTATTAAGTGATGATGGAGTAATATTTGTACAAATTACAGATGAAGAGCAGGCCTATTTAAAAATTATATTGGATGAAATTTTTCAAAGAGAAAATTTTATTGAAACCATTATTTGGAAAAAAAGAAATGGCCCGCCTAATGACAAGAATATTGGAAGTGTACACGAGTACATTTTGATGTATGCAAAAAAAGAGTCGGCGGTTAAACTTTATCTGAAACCAAGAAGTGAAGAGCAATTATCTCGTTACACCAATCCAGATGATCATCCAAAAGGCCCTTGGACTTCAGGTGATTTAATGGCTAATGTTAAAGGAGGTAGATATGTAGAGTCTTTATATTATCCTATTGTTAATCCCCATACTAATGAAGAGCATTATCCCTCTTCAGAAGGTAATTGGAGATTTAATAAAGAGGATATGCAAAAGCTGATTGATAATGACGAAATTTATTGGGGGAGTGATGGTAAAGGACGGCCAAAGTTAAAAAGATTTTTGAGTGATGTAAGATCTGGAGTATCGTTTAGTACTTTATGGGATGAAGGTTATTATAGTCATACAGGTACAAATCAACTAAGAAAATTATTTGGGAAAACTGTTTTTGATACAACTAAACCTGAGGAGCTTGTTAGAAACATTTTCCAGTTGGGATCAGATGAAAATGACATCATCTGTGACTTCTTCGTCGGTTCTGGCACCACGGCAGCCGTAGCTCACAAAATGGGCCGCCGTTACATTGGCATTGAGCAGATGGATTATGTGGAGGAGGTGACCAAAAAACGCCTGCAAAAAGTAATTGAAGGTGAGCAAGGCGGCATTAGTAAAGAAGTAGAATGGAAAGGCGGTGGTTCTTTTGTATACGCCGAGCTCAAAAAAGCCAATCAACAGTGGGTAGAAGAGATTCGAGATGCGGAAAATTCAACAGCATTGTTAGTCATTTGGGAGAAAATGAAAGAGAAGGCGTTCATCAGCTACAAGGTTAAACCTAATGAGATTGATGAAAATGCAGAGGAGTTCAAACAGCTCTCCTTAGACGATCAGAAACGATTTCTTATTGAAGTTTTAGATAAAAACCTGCTCTATGTGAATTACACCGAAATAGACGACGTCGATTTTGAAGTGAGTGAAGATGACAAAAAGTTGAATGAGGCTTTTTACGGGTTAAAGAAATAGCAAATGGCAAAAGACGAGCAACAAAGCGGTTTCCTGTTATACAACGCACCGGATGGAGAAGTTCGGATTGAAGTAGCTCTGGAAGATGAAACCGTATGGCTCACCCAGAAAGCGATGGCCGAGTTATTTGGGGTTTCCAAATCAACCATAAGTGAGCATCTGAATAATATTTATGATACCGTAGAACTAATAAAATCAACAACTGTTCGGAATTTCCGAACAGTTCAAATGGAAGGTGATCGCGAGGTAACACGGAATTTAGAATACTATAATCTGGATGCCATTATTTCAGTTGGTTATCGCGTTAACTCCATTCAGGCAACTCATTTTAGAAAATGGGCTACCAATACACTCCGTGAGTTTTTAGTGAAAGGATTTGTACTGGACGATGAACGCCTGAAGCAAGGAAAAACGCTGTTCGGCAAAGATTACTTTGAGGAACTGCTGGAGCGCATTCGGGAGATCCGGGCCTCCGAACGGCGGTTCTATCAAAAAATCACGGACATTTATGCACAATGCAGTATCGACTATGATCCCAATTCAGAAATCACTCAAACCTTTTATAAAACCATTCAAAACAAATTACACTGGGCTATTACCGGTCACACGGCAGCTGAACTCATTGCAAACAGAGCCGATGCCGAAAAACCCAATATGGGATTAACTACCTGGAAACGAGCGCCAAAGGGAAAGGTTTTGAAAGGGGATATTTCCACCGCTAAAAATTACCTGAGTGAGAAAGAATTAAAATCGTTGAACCGAATTGTAACCATGTACCTGGATTATGCGGAATCGCAAGCTGAGCGACAAAACGCTATGACCATGGAAGATTGGATCGAAAAACTGGACGGGTTTCTGGAATTCAATGATTATGAAATTCTGCAAGATGCAGGGAAAGTTTCAGCAAAAGTAGCAAAGAAACTGGCAGAGGAAGAGTACGAAAAATTTAGACCCATTCAGGATAAAGCGTTCGAATCCGATTTTGACAAGCTGGTAGAAGAAACAAAAAAGAAGAAAAAAGATGGCTGACACCTCACATTTCACACTTCTGAATGACATGCAGGTATTTTCTGAAAATGAAATGCTTGATGATGTGGAAAGCCATATCGTGGAAAACTTAAATCCCACCTTCAGGCTTCGTCCCTATCAGAAAGAATCATTTAGCCGGTTTCAGTTTTACCTGGATGGATATAAGAAAAGACAAAATCCTGCCCACTTGTTATTTCAAATGGCTACGGGGAGTGGAAAAACGTTAATTATGGCCGGTTGTATCCTGCATCTGTACAAAAAAGGATATCGTAATTTTCTATTCTTTGTAAACAGCACCAACATCATCGAAAAAACAAGGGACAATTTCTTAAATAAAGCATCTGGTAAATTTCTATTTAATTCTTCCATTCAGATCAATGGAGAGCGAATCAGGGTAAACGAAGTAGATAATTTTCAGGCGGCTAATGACCGTGATATCAATATTCATTTCACCACCATTCAGGGATTGCATTCCCGGATGAATAATCCCAAAGAAAATACAGTCACTTTCGAAGATTTTAAAGAACACAATGTGGTGATGCTTTCGGATGAGGCGCACCACATGAATGTGGATACCAAACGAGCAGAAAAGAAAAAGCTAAACCAAACCCAACAAGAGCTCTTCAACAGTTGGGAAGGTACGGTAATGAAGATTTTTGAAGCTTCTGAGAAAAATATCATGCTTGAATTTACTGCAACAGCTGAGTTAGGTGAAGAAGTGATAGCTCAAAAATATCAGGATAAACTGATTTATGATTATTCACTTAAACAGTTTTATCTGGACAAATACTCCAAAGAAGTGAACGTACTACAAGCCAATCTTGAGCCCATTGACCGAGCTTTGCAAGCAATCATTTTAAGTCAATATCGGTTGTTGGTATTTGCTCATCAAAATTTGATGATTAAGCCGGTTGTGATGTTTAAATCCAATTATGTGAATCGGGGAAAAACAACTGGAGAAACGGATATGGTTTCTTCAGAATTTAGGGAAGAATTTATAGATACAGTGGAAAAACTCTCCGCAGATGATTTGAAAACTATTCATCAGAATGCAACAGAGAATGGAATTATCAACCAGGCTTTCAAATTTTTCGAGGAGAAGGAGATTAGCTACGAAAATTTAGCTCTTCAATTGAAAGAAGCCTTTTCTGATAATAAATGTATTTCGGTGGATAGCAGCAATGATGACACCTCAGAAGCCCGTCTCAAAGTTAACAGCCTGGAAGACTCGGACAATCAAATCAGAGCTGTTTTTGCCGTAGAAGCATTGAATGAAGGTTGGGACGTGCTCAATTTGTTTGACATTGTTCGACTTTATGAAGGGCGTGGAAGTTCAAGGCACAATAGACCCGCACCAGCTACTGTGAAAGAAGCACAGTTGATTGGGCGAGGCGCCAGATACTGTCCTTTTAAAGTGGAAGAGGATCAATCAAAATTTAAGCGAAAATACGATGATGATTTAGAACATCCGTTGCGAATCTGCGAGGAACTCTATTTTCATAGTAAAGATGATGCCAGGTATATAAGTGAGTTAAATACAGCGCTGGATGAAGTAGGGATTAAACCAAAATCTGTTACTACTCGTCGTTTAAATCTCAAAGATAGTTTTAAGAAGACAAGATTTTACAAGAACGGAATCATTTATCTGAATGAGCAGGAAAAAAATAAAAATGAGAATGTAAAGGGGTTGCCGGAGCAGCTTTTCGATAAAGAATTCCCCTTCACTATTCGCACTGGATTTACGTCTGAATCCAAACTTCTTGCTGACAGAGTTGTTGAACCTAAAAGAGAATATGTTGAGGATATTTCATTGAATTTTAGCTGGCTTGGAGAAGCTGTCATCCGCAAAGCAATTCAAAAATCATCCTATTTTACTTTTTCAAATCTTAAAATAACCTTTCCTCATCTTTCTTCAATTTCGCAGTTTATCAGTGATAAAAATTATTTGGGTGGTCTAAAATTCAAAATCAAAGGACATCGTAAAGACGTTGAAGGAATGCCGCTCTCTGAAAGGCTTAACATTGCCGAATCCGTGCTCAAACAGATTCAACCCACAATTGAAAAAGGTTATGTGGAGAAAAAGGGAACAAAAGTATTCAAACCAAAATGGGTAAAGGAAACCTTTTATGACAAAAAGCTGAATTTCAATTTATCAGAGGCAGGTGACGAAGAGAGGGGTTATCCGATGCGTTCTCCTAAAAAAGACGAGAACTTTCTTGACCTGAGCCGGGAAGATTGGTACGCGTTTGAGGAAAATTATGGTACCGAAGAAGAGAAAAAACTGGTCAAATTTATTAAAAACGTAATCGAGGAATTACAGAAGGTTTATGATAACGTACATCTTTTGCGAAATGAAAACCATTTTAAACTGTACCATTTTGATGACGAAAGAACTATAGAACCCGACTTTCTTCTCCATCTATCAAAAGATCATGGAGCAACAGAACTAATTTACCAAGTGCTGATTGAACCAAAAGGAAATGGGTTTATTGATAAGGATGGTTGGAAAGAAGATTTGCTTTTGAGAATTGACGGTGAATATGTATTAAATCCTGTGATTGAGAATAAAGACTATAAACTTATTGGGCTGCCATTTTTCAATCGTTCTCATCGGATGACTGAGTTTAATCAAGCGTTTGAAACACTTAGATAGCTCAATCTTATAAATACTATGTCATAATGATTTCGTGATATTCTGAGATCAAAAAATTAGGTCTGGGTGGCTATTCCCAACTATGTTGTATATAAAAGCTACATAACAAAAATATTACGCATTAAACCGCCAGTTCAACAACAGTTATAATTCAATACAATATATTTATTTGAGAGAGTAATTTAAGAATAGTTTCAGAGGTAACATCATGAATCAACATGAACATCAAAATCAAGGAAAGCATGATCATCACAAAGATTCGTCTGACCGCGGGAAGCATTCAGACCATGAAAATGGTGACCACGACCACCACTCCCATCACGAACACCACAAGCAGATGGTGCAGGATTTTAAATTCCGCTTTTGGTGGGTGCTGGCTCTAACGATACCCATCATGGGGCTCTCACCTATGATTCAAACCTTTATGGGTGTGGATTGGCGATTTATGGGCGACTCATGGATTCTGGCTGCTCTCTCTACGGTAGTTTACTTCTTTGGCGGCTGGCCATTTTTGTCAGGATTGTATGATGAACTTAAGAAAAAACAGCCGGGCATGATGACCTTAATCGGTCTGGCCATTTCCATTGCCTACCTCTACAGTACGGCTGTGGTGTTTGGGTTTGAAGGAGATCTGCTCTATTGGGAGCTTTCCACTTTAGTTGGCATCATGCTGTTGGGCCACTGGATCGAAATGCGATCGGTGATGAGTGCATCTTCAGCACTGGAAGAGCTGGCAGAACTGCTTCCGGGTGAAGCGCATCGCTTAAAAGAGGATGGCTCCACAGAAAATGTTCCGGTAGATGAATTGGAGAAGGGAGACAAACTGATCATCAAACCGGGAGAGAAAATACCTGCGGATGGGAATGTGGTGAAAGGGGAATCAAGCGTGAATGAGGCCATGCTTACCGGTGAGTCCAAACCAGTGGATAAAACCAAAGGCGATGAAGTGATCGGTGGCTCTGTGAATGAAAAAGGCTCGCTGACCATCGAGATCTCCAAAACCGGCGATGATTCATTTCTATCACAGGTGATGAATTTAGTAGAAGAAGCCCAACAGAGTAAATCCCGCAGCCAGGATCTGGCCAATCGTGCGGCATTCTGGTTAACCATTGTGGCCATCACAGCCGGACTCCTCACCTTTGGGGCATGGATCTTCTTCACCGGTCAGAGCTTCGATTTTGCAATGAACCGAACCGTAGCCGTAATGGTGATCACGTGTCCGCACGCTTTGGGACTGGCGATTCCACTGGTCGTTTCAAGATCCACCAGCATCGCAGCCACCAATGGGTTTTTAATCCGCGATCGGTCCGCTTTTGAGCAGGCACGAAACCTGAACGCGATTATTTTTGACAAAACCGGCACGCTCACCGAAGGCACTTTCACCGTAACCGATATCCTGAACTTCGGAAATGATTTTGCCGATAGTGAGATCCTGAAATATGCCGCATCGCTGGAGAAAAATTCCGAACATCCGTTGGCTAAAGGGATCCTGGAAAAAGCCGACGAAACATGGGATCCGGATGAATTCGATTCTATTACCGGCAAAGGCATTCAGGGAAAAGTGAATGGAACAACCGTAAAGGTTGTGAGCCCCGGGTTTGTACATGAACATGAGATGACCTATCCGCAAGACGATGTTGAAGAACTATCATCACAGGGTAAAACCGTTGTTTTTGTGATCCTGGAAGACAAGCTTGCCGGAGCCATTGCTTTGGGAGATGAGATCCGTGAATCTTCCAAAAATGCCATTAAAGCGCTGCACGACATGGGTATTGAGTGCATTATGTTAACCGGCGACAATCAGCAGACCGCCGATTATGTTGCAGAAGAATTGGGTATCGATCAGGTATTTGCAGAGGTATTGCCCGATGAAAAAGCAGAAAAGGTGAAAGAGGTGCAGGCCCAGGGAAAACTGGTAGCCATGACCGGAGACGGAGTAAATGATGCCCCTGCTCTCGCCCAGGCCGATGTGGGTATCGCCATTGGTGCGGGGTCTGATGTGGCTGTGGAGACCGGCGACATTGTGCTGGTGAAGGACAATCCTGAGGACGTTACCGCGCTGATCAAGTTGTCAAAAGCGACCTACAGCAAAATGGTTCAGAACCTGTGGTGGGCGTCGGGCTACAACATTGGTGCCATACCGCTGGCGGCCGGGGTGCTGTATGCCTGGGGCGTGATTCTGAGTCCGGCGGTGGGAGCGATCCTGATGTCGCTGAGTACCGTAATCGTGGCTGTGAATGCTCGGTTTTTGAAGATGGAATCGTAATCCTGCAAGAATAGTACACACCTATAGAGCATAAATTGTGTGATATATCACCTAATTTATACGAATTGAGTGAACCTCATTTACTCAATTTGAATAAAGTAAAGGTGTTGATTATCTATGGCTCGTATCCGGAAGTAGTGACTTCTGAAAAACTCAGTGAAATAGAGAACCGAATCACAGAGATAAAAAACTCATATCTGATTAAAGATATTTATCGAATTTCAAAGACTTAAACATCCGCATATCATTCTTGACCTCCTTATCTGATCGCTTTTCTGATTGGCAACCATGTTTCTACCGTTGAGCTTGGTAAACAGCTTGGAATCGACGAGAATACCGTCCACCGGTATCCGGACTTATTGGAAAAATCATTTTTTCTGATTTCACTCGGAACCTCAGTTCGATTATAAACGAGGGCAAAATTCACTCCCCTCCTTCGTGATGCTGCGGAAAAATGAGGCGGTCCAAAATGATGGTTTTGATTCATGAGGCCTTAATGATTAAAGTTTGCTTCGTGAACCTTTGAGTCTTTGTGACTTCGTGGCAATAAACCGGAGGTCTTTACCACGAGGACACGAGGTCGCGAAGCAACACGAGGAACTCGTGCTACATCTACTTAAAATTAAGTAAATAATTTAAATTGAACTATGGGTAAGCATACTTTTTGGACAGCCCCTTGATGGTGGTTAGGTACTTTGGTGAACATTAACAATCGAACTCAGGTTTGGAGGCTTTTCAAGGAATCTCTGAGAGAAAGTTTCAAAAATGAAAATGTACTATTTCATGGATTTGGGTATTCGAAACGCTGTGATTGCAAGTTTTAACTCGTTGACCCTGAGAAACGACGCGGGACAGCTTTGGGAAAATTTCATGATGATCGAACGGTAGAAGTATTTTAGGCCTCCAGGGTTTTATCCAAATAGTAGGGATCGCTTCGTAAAAAATCTTGAAGGTCTTACTATTTACAATCATAAAGTATTTTCAAAACCAAGCCATAACACGTATTTTTATATTCATACGTGTTAAATAAGTTGGTTATGAAAAAGAAACTCACACTTACGGTAGAAGAAGAAGTGATTACATATGCCAAGAGATTAGCAAAACGGCAAGGGATGTCTGTATCTCAAATGTTTGAAGAGACATTTCAACATGGGAAGGTAAACACCATTCAAACAGAATCTCAAAAAGCTGCCGGCGAGTTGTTAGAGAAGCTAAATGCCTCAGAAAGCAAACAGACCAAACAGGATAAAGAATTAATCAAGAAACATGTTGAAAGGAAGTTTGCCTGAGGTTTTTCTTGATACCGATGTGTCTTTTGACATTTTATCGAAACGAGAACCTCATTTTGAGTATTCTGTCCAGTTACTGGAGCTCGCTGTCAAAGACCGTATTTCACTGTTGTTAGCGGAAAGCAGCCTTGCTAACCTCATCTATTTGTCTTTTGATATTTACAAAATTGACTCTGCCGAAGAAAAACTCATTGATTTCATTCGAGCCTCAACAGTTATAAGTGGCGGTAAACCGGTGATGCTTAAAGCCCTTAAATCGTCGTTTAAAGATAAAGAGGAGGCTCTTCAATATTACACAGCTCAGTACCATCAAGCCGATTACTTCATAACCCGAAATATCAAAGATTATAAACCACATGCAGGGTTTCTACCGGTCATGACGCCTTCAGAATTTATGAATTCAATCGAAAACTAAATGGATTTTAAGCCCGGCCGTGGGAGCAAATTTAATATTGCCGAGTACCATGTAGTGGCCGTGAGTGCACGTTTTTTCAAGATGGAAGAATGAATTGTTCTTAAGTCCAGCCAATAAATTTCAGAAGGGTGTTCGGGGGTTTGTTGCTCAAGGTTCAACGATTTTAAAATCCGGAAGGGCTGAATACATTTTCTTGTATATTACACATACCCCCTAACCTGCCATTAATGGTGAGGCACGATGAAACAGGTTCACGTCACAAAATATTCTGGCGAAACGGAATTGTATGATGAGTCGAAACTGCGACGCTCACTAAAAAATGCCGGTGCCAGTCCGGTACTCATCGAACACATCACCAACCAGATTCAAAAGAGTCTGTATGATGGAATCCCTACTCAAAAAATATACAAGGAAGCTTTTCGCCTGCTAAAGTCGAAATCACAGCGATCTGCCGGACGTTATAAACTCAAGGATGCACTATTTGAACTGGGCCCAACAGGGTTCCCCTTTGAACGGTTTGTTGCCGAGCTGCTCAATCGCCTCGGGTACGAAACCGAAGTGGGTGTTACGGTTCAGGGCGATTGTGTATCACACGAAATAGACGTGATTGCTCAAAAAGATGACCATTTTCTTTTAGTGGAGTGTAAATTTCACAATCAAAAAGAGAACCGGTGCAACGTTAAAGTACCTCTGTATATCCAGTCACGATTTCAGGACGTAAAGAATAACTGGAGCAGCCTGCCCGGCCACGAAAATAAAACACACAAGGGCTGGGTGGTTACCAACACCCGTTTTACGAGCGACGCAGAAAAATATGGCGTATGTGCGGGCCTGGAACTTCTGAGCTGGGATTTTCCGAAAAGAAACGGGATAAAAGATCTGGTCGAAAGATTAAACCTCCATCCCGTTACGTGCCTCTCAACTCTTTCTGAGCCTGAAAAAAAGCTTTTGCTGGAACATAACGTCATTTTTTGCAGGCAAATTTGTGATGGAAAAGAGTTGCTAAAGACTGTCGGGATTAATCCCAGGCGTGTAAACAAGATTGCCAAAGAGGCCGTTGAAATTTGTAATCACCGGGATGAAGTATGAGTAACAGCATGAATATTCATTTTTTAGGAGCTGCCGGTACGGTTACCGGGTCAAAGTTTTTGCTTGAATTCCCTGATCAAACCATAATGGTTGACTGCGGAATGTTTCAGGGGATTAAGAAAGTGCGGGAACTAAACTGGCAGCAGCTCCCGGTTCACGTTGAAAATATTGACCTCGTACTGCTCACGCATGGCCACCTCGATCACACCGGATTTCTTCCCAGGCTGAGCAATATGGGTTTTGCAGGAGAAATTTGGGGAACAACACCAACACTTGATTTAGCAGAAATTATTCTTCGCGACAGTGCGAAGATACAGGAAGAGGACGCAGAACGGGCAAACAGGGATGGTTACACCAAACATGAACCCGCAAAACCACTTTATACTCTCCTTGATGTGGAGAAAACCCTGTCGAGATGCATTCCAAAGGAGTTATCGCTGTGGCATAATATCACTGAGGACATCCGGGTGCGTTTCCGCTGTAGCGGCCATATTCTGGGAGCCACCTTTATTGAGCTGGACGCGCATGGCAAACGGTTTCTTTTTTCAGGTGATGTGGGACGTGACCATGATATGCTTCTCCGGGATCCTGAAAAGCCCGACCAGGCAGACGTTTTGTTTCTGGAGAGCACATATGGCGATCGTCTCCATCCAAAGGAAAACATGGTGGACAAACTTGGGGCCATCATTCAAAGCACTCTCGATCGAAAAGGCACGCTTATCATTCCCAGCTTTGCAGTAGAGCGGGCTCAGCTATTAATGTTTATGATCTGGCAATTAACACGTCAAAACAGGATTCCAAAGTCCCTCCCCGTTATTCTCGATAGCCCTATGGGCACCAATGCCCTTGCAGTTTTTCGAAAACACCATGACTGGCACAAGCTTACTGATGACCAAACCATCCGGATGTCAGAGCGATTTCATGTGGTTCAGTCGTATGCAGAAACGTGGGAAATCGTTGATAATCCCGCTTCAAAAATTATTATTGCGGGCAGCGGCATGGTTACCGGCGGACGAGTGCTCACCTATCTCCAGCAGTACTTAAACAGGGAAACCACAACGGTTCTGCTGGCCGGATACCAGGCGGAGGGAACCCGGGGGAGGCAGCTGCTGGATGGAGCAGACGAAATCAAATTTTACGGGAAATATGTGCCGGTTAAAGCTCAGATAGATATTCTGGACGGCCTCTCTGCCCATGCCGACCGCGACGAATTGGTGCACTGGCTTTCTGATATTGAAAAAGCTCCAGAACACCTGTTTCTTGTTCATGGAGAACCCCAGGCGCTCGACACGCTTCGGGTAAAGCTGAAAGATGAACTCGGCTGGGACGCTGAGATTCCGGATCTGTACGATATCAGTGAAATATCACTGAGTGAATAGTGCCAGATTTACAGGCGCTTAATAAATATTTCCCCAATATCTACGTACAGCCTCCCTCAACCCGTTTGATCTCTTTCTTAACCGGCTGCCGCAGGTTTTTAAGCCGCTCCTCCATCCTGATCAGATCCATTCGTGCACTGTTTCGGAAGCGATACACGTCTTTATCATGCTTTGGAGCATCAGCTGCAGGCTGTTCAGGACTGTAGATGGTATTTCTGAATTCAGGCACGCTTGCATCCAGAATTACAGGATCTTCGTCGCCCAGGATTTTAGCCATAATTCCGGCTTTGATAACCGCCTCATCAGAACCACCCACAAAAATATTCTTTTTATAGGGCTGTTTGTAGAGATCTGTCCACGCCTCCGAATCAATTTCATTAAACGGAATATTGATCGCTGTTGGTATCGATTCTCTGAATGCTGATGTGTCCCTCACATCAATCAAATTGTATTTATGCGCGTGATTTACAAGCTCAAACGCCAGTTCATCAATATCCATTGTTTCGAGCTGAAAGTCTCCGCTTTCTGCCCGCTCATTTACAAGATTTCTGACATACTCCTTTTTCGAAGGCGTCAGCCATACAAGGCCAATAAGCAGCAGAGGAACTACGCCAATTCCCGTATAGGCCCACTTTCGATCTTTGGGGACTTCTGTTTTTTTATTGTTGATATGATCTTCCAGTTTTGACGTTGTGTAAAACGCCCCAAGAGCTACCACCGTGAGGATAACCCCAAACAGTTCAGGCGAAATATTCAGAAATTCATAAAACGTAAGAGCTCCCATATACTCCGCTACAAAAATCGGTTCGAACAGCGGAAAAGCTTCCATAAAGAACAGTATACCAACTACGGAACCGCCAATAAACGCCATCGCATCGAGGCGGCCTACAGCTGCGGCACACAGGCTGGTTCCCGGACAGAATCCGCCCATGATAAAACCCGCGCCCATAATGAGTCCGCCGATAATGGCCGAGTAGAGGAACGTTGGGTTGATGTAGAGCATTTGCAGGTTCAGCAGGCCAAGATGGCCAAGCACTAAAACGCCGGTCATGGCGGTGATCCCTGCCGTAAAAAAGACTTTCAGAACGGTAAAATCGTATCCGTAAAACAGGCCGACCAACTTACGGCTTGATGAGAACCCGGCCTGTTCAAGCGCATAGCCAAAGCCAATTCCCACAATGAGTGCAATTACTAAATTAAATTCGGGGCTGATGAATTCCGGTACTAGTGGTGCCATTATTTACCTCCCATATTTAGCCAGAGACCCCGGAAGAAGTAGGCAAGCATATAGGCTCCTCCGAAAATCGCAAACATTGTTATAATACCTCCAAACGACATGATGGCCATGCCACTAAGTGCCGATCCGCTGGTGCACCCCCGACCAAGCTGCGAGCCAAATCCAAACAGGATGCCGCCCATTATGGCAAAGAAAAACCGTGTTTTTGAGGTTATGGATGGCCCCTTTTCAAATTTCAGATCGATTCTGTTTGATATCACTCCGGATATAAATGCGCCGATTATTACCCCGATAATCTCGTAAAAGAGAAAAGAGTTCAGCGGGCTCCCTGGATTACTCTCCTCATAATCCTGATAATACTCTGTGTTTTCCCAGTGTTCGGGAGCGGTCTGTTCCACTCCGTACATCACAGCATTTTTAACGCCGCCGCTGGCGCCCAGTCCGCGCCCGGTTATATAAATCGTTGCCAGCAGTACAAAGCCGAGAAACAGTCCGGCAAGATAGGGATTCATATACGCTTTTGGTTTCATTTTTCTCCCTCCGCTTTCGTTTTATCTGATGATTGTTTCTCTCCCTGCGGCTCGTGATCACTAACCTCCTCGTAGCCGGTAAGCATGGCTTTTAAATTTGAAGTGGGTGATTCACCTGTTGTGGTCATATACGCGTGCACAATAATAAATGCGATTAAAATGTACGCCCCAAAAGTGTGCCAGACCGCGATCGTTTCGAGATTAAAATCGCTGATTACAACCACATTATTTACGTTGATGGTTTTATGAAACATATAGAGCAGCCCGGAGCCAACCATCACCGGAATAATGAGAATTTTAAACCCCAGGTAGGTAAATATCTGTAACGGATTCAGCTTTTTCCATTTCTCTTTCTGCGTGGGATGTGGTTCTTTCTTGAAAATACCCACCATATAGTAGCGAACCTGCTCTTTCATGTTGGTGAGAGTGGGAATGTACTGCCGCCACTCTTCGGTTGTAAGGTGCCAGAAAATGGCAAATACGATTAAAACCAAAAACATATATGAGGCTATTCTGTGAAACTCCACCGCTTTTTCGTACCCGAAAATTTGGATGGAGTCGTGCACTTCAAATCCGGTTAATGCCAGAAAAAAAATGAGTGCAGCTTGCGACCAGTGCCAGAAGCGCTCGAACCGTTTATATTTTTTAACCTTTTTCTTCGTCATCCTTAAACTCCTCGTACTTTTCCATTTCCAGATCATCAGCCACAAACATATAAGAAACAATTCTAAAGCCGCCATGCAGCATTACTGCAAAAACAGACAGAAGAATCAGCCAGTAGCCTATATTGTCTAAAGTGGCGTTATTATCGCGCCCGGGCAGGTAAAAACCCGTGAGCTCGGCCAGGCGACCATCGTTGCGCGTGTGGCAGTCTGCACACTGCAGTGAGGCCTCCGCCTTCGATACCATATGATTTACCGGCCAGTACATCTCGGTTTCTATAAAATCGTAATGGCCGCTGTAGGGCAACCCTGTTTGAGCCATACCTGCCGCTGAAGCCGCATCCCAATCAAATTCTTTCCAAAAAGCACTGTCGGCCTCCTCCGTGGAAACCAGTTTGGGCTGTATCAGCGTAAGGTGCTCAGTATCGTAAATCTGATCGCCGCGATGAATTTTCACCGGAATTATTTTCGAATCCGCGTCCCCATGCGAACCAAACAATGTATTCACCTGAACAGGGCCGGCCGTGGTATCAATTTTATCTCCCATAAAATAGTGATCGGCTTTCCCATTGAACCATACGTACTCGGGTTCAACATTTTGAGCCCATTCAAAACTTCCTTTGGTCGATAAATAGACATCAGAACCAAGTAAATCCTGTATAGCGTAAGGTTCTCCATCTTCGAGCTGACCCGCATCAGACCAGTACCACGCCATTTTTGTAGGATTCTCTTTGGCGTAAACAGGAATATGGCACGTCTGGCAAGCAACTTTCACCGTATGTTTATTCAGCATATCAGATAAGTGAGGAGTATTGGTGTGGCAGTCCTCACACATCAGACGGTTTACATTATTCGAAGATACAGAGTATAATTTCCCCTTCATTTCATGGTTTTCTGCTGTATGGCAGTCTACGCATCCCATATTGATTCCGTCGTTGGCCATATGCACATCCAATTCACGATCTGCATTGTAGAGAGCCGCTTCCAGGTCTCCATGTTTCACGTTGTTACCGCCTCCGCCGTAAAAATGGCACGAACCGCAATTTCCAATCTGCGACCTACCCACTGTTTTTGCGACTTCCGTTAGATTTACCGATTCATCAGGGAGACCGGCCTTGCCCGCACCTTTCACATATTGGTCGGCGTCTGCATGGCAGGAGAGGCAGTCTGCGTTTGTTGGGTCATCAAAATTAAAGGTAGACGCGTCAACCATCCCATAGCCTGTGTGGCATTTGGCACAAGACTGTAAGTTACCCGTAGCTCCAATGCAAAAATTGTTGAATGCATTATTTTTCCCAAGTGCCTCAATCCCCCTGCCTTCAACATACGATATGCGGTCCCAGTTAAAGTGGGATGAGTTCATCACCTCTTCATGACGGCCTTCGTGGCAGGTTAAACAGGTCGCCGTTACCTCCTGTGCACTTTCAAAAACCTGGTCAAGGATCTCGAACTGAGAGTGGTCCACGTAGCTGCTATCCTCTTTTGTGTACTCAAGCCTTAGCTCCTCAAGGGCCAGGTTCGGTTCATCCGGCGGGGTAAATAGCTGGATACCGGCAATAATCAGAATATCAACAACCACAATAATGGTTAGAGTTAGTACATTTGTGTGCTTTCGTATTTTCATGCAGCCCTCTCAGCTCCTGTTTACCATACTGACTTTGTACTGTATATTAATGAAGAATATATTTAGATACAATTGTCTACTATTATTCCCGGCGTTATTCACCATCTCGGTTTAACCATTGCAGCGCAATCACTTTTTCTTTCGGGAATAAAAACTGTGAAACAATATGTACCTCTTCTTGATTCTTTTGTGACTTTCTGATGTGCATTCTGCCCTATCATACATAACAACAGAAATAAAAGAATTAACCAAAAATATAATTGACCTATGGGATGCTATAATTCAACGGTTATCAACGCCACTGCAGAAGAAGTTTGGGAAAAACTGAATGATTTTCATGACTTATCGTGGAGTGAGAATGTGGTAGAGAGCGTAAAAAAAACTGGAAATAAACCGGGTAATAAACCCGGCGCACAGCGAATTTTAAATGGTGCATTTCACGAAACACTCCTTTCTATTGATAATGAGGCCCGTGTTTTTACATACAGCATTAACGACGGGCCGGGTGCTGTTTCCAAAGACAATGTTCAGGGATATGTGGGAACCGTCTCCGTTCATCCGGTTACTGATGCAAATTCTGCATTTGTAGAATGGAAATCGGAATGGGAAAACGAAAATGAAGAGAGCGTAGCCGACTTCTGCAATCCAATCTATCATGCCCTCCTGCAGGATTTAAAAGGCCATTTTTCCTGAACTGAGCTAAGTGTGAAAGAGGCTGCATGATTCAACGTACATCTTCAATAACTTGTCCGCACTGCAGTGCAAAATCCACGGAGGTGATTCCGTAAAACTCCTGTCAGTTTTTCTGGGAGTGCCCTTCGTGCAGCAAAGTTGCCTCACCAAAACCGGGTGACTGTAGTGTTTTCTGCTCCTATGGTGATCATGACTGTCCTTCTAAAACGAAGGCCTGATGAAGCTGCCATTTGCACTCTTTACAAGATTCTGACACAAAGCATAGAATCCTAAACTAATCAGAATGGCTGGTATGACATCCAGTCGACCTCAAGCTCAAAGGGTTGGATAGGGCGTTCGGTCGAGTTGGGGTTGGTTTGAACCGTCCAGTCGTTCGTATGCCAGAAATTCATTCTGTAGATGGACTCATGCCGGGGTATGCCTCCCAGGTTTTTATCCCTGTAATCCCACAAGACCAGCGTGTCGGCTGTTTCCGGATGTATCATCCAGTACCGAATCCGATCCGGGTGCCAGTCAAATCCATAGGTATAGAATTGCGAAGAGGCGTCAAACCCTTCGACCGGTTCAATCGATTCGGGCTGATTCTGTTCCCCGGTAAGATCGGTTCTTTTACCCTCATGTCCTTCCCTGTATGTCGTTTCGTAGATAATTCCCTTCGCCAGATTCAGGGTCCTGCCAACCCTTTTCAGATTTCCCCGGGGGCCTGTCCAGGTTCCGATATAGATCACTTCCGGATCGGCAATCAGCCATTCAAAGTCAATTTCGCTGAGTCCGTGATCATTATCCATATTGTAGGTAAAATAACCGACCACTGCACCTACATCGGGCTGAACATCCCTTGGGTCAGGCACTTTAAGGCGTGTGGAATAGGTTCCGAAATGGGTAAACTTCTCTGTAGCAATTTCAGGTCCCCGTCCGGCTCCAGCGGGATGTTCCGGGTTCAGCGTGAGTAAGAGTATATCTGTTCCCGGTTTTGCCACTGAATCTGTCCCAAGTTGAAAGTATTCGGAAGATGAACCGGAGAAATCTTCAGTGAAACCATCAAGAAATTCCGGTGAACCCTGTTCCGATGTGCAGGAACCGATAAAGAGGATGAGAGCGAGTGCGGCTATTCTTTTCATAATTGATCGGCGTTACGTTTGTTCCAACAGCATGATATGATCTTTCAGGCTAATATTCATTTCTATTCATCGTCCACTCTTGCATTGAGGCCAGTGAAACCTATCGTCCCGTGGGGGGGCCGCGGTTGAGGATACAAGATAGTCCCCGGGCTCGCCGAAACGATTTGTGGCAATTGTGTATCAGGCTTTAGCATGCTTTCGTGCAGGAGATTTAAATCCCACTCCACAAACCGGCCCATATTCTTTCGGCTTACCGGAAGTAATTAAAAAATGCCGGGCGATACGATTCCGCGTCAAACAGGCCGCTGTTTAGTTTTCAGTCAATTTTTTAAGGGTGATTGCCATCATGTTTAGGCCGTGAAATGCTCCAATGCATCACCAGCAGAATGAAAAAAGCCCAATGATGACTCACCGGGCCTTTTGATAACCTTATCGATCTTTTATGATGTTAAACACAGTTTATTTTTTCACTTTGAATGAAACCTTTGCGTTAACCCCATAAGAGACGATTTCATTATTCTCTACTTTTGCGTTCATCTCCTTAATATAGATGGATTCGATATTGTTTACGGATTTGGATGCCTCTTCTAGCGCAACTTTTGTGGCATCGTCAAAGCTTTTCTCTGAACCTGCGATTACTTCTATCACTTTTACTATGGCCATATCATCTCCTGTCTTAATTTTCGATTAGTGTATGTATTTAAAACAATCCTGATACTTGTATCATTCAGAAAATGATTGTACAACAATCATTTTAACTATTCGCTCTGAATAAAAATGAAACGTGCGGCAATATGAAGCACCACACTACTCAGGAGCCTGGTCAAAAATCGCCTGCCACTCACCCGGAAGCCGGGTTAGAAGTTTACTAACCTCTCCGGGTGCATTCTGGGCTATAATATTGGTTACTTTCCACATGGCCGTTAACGCCTGCTCATCATGCCATCCAAACTGGTTTTTCAGTACACCGATACAATCTTCAGGGGTATCCATATTCCGGTAATCCTGGTGCCCGCGAAGAGTCTCGTAATCAAGATCTTTGGGCAGGGCAGCGGCAAAATCCCTTGCTGTCTGCTCATCCACTGAGCTTGCAATAATTCCGGTTACCGCCTTAACTGTCTCTTTCGCAGTTTTATCATCATTAATGTAATCAAGCGACTGGATAATGTCCGTGTAATAATCCTGTATCTGCATATCAGTATTTTTTAGGTTCATATTCATTATCAAAACGTGTTAGAGAACCTCATAATTCATTGGCACACTTTAATCCCATTCATAATGAGATTGTGGTATGGCAGAGGTTAAACTTTCAGAAAATCACCCTTTCACACCCATAGACAGAGAATTAATTCGTAACAATAGACCCTCTGTTTTGAATTATCGAGCCCATTCTATAATTTTATCCCTACACACAAGACAGTACGCTTATGAGATGCCCGTTAACTTTTTTATGCTTTCCCCTGCTCTGCATTTTTTTAAACTGCCAGCAGCTGCAGGCTCAAAACAATATTTCAGAACCCTCACTTAACCGCTTTCTGGACTGGACCATCAAGGATCCTGTTCATGTTTTAAGAAGCGTTAACCAAAAAGAGGCGGGAACTTTCCTTTTGGCAGGTATTGGTATCGCAGGCATTTCCGCTCATGACTCCTACTCCTCCAACATGCTGCAGGCGAAATTCAGAAAAAGCCGCTATCTTACGGTAACCAATGAAACAGGTACATTTAAATATGTAGGTCCCCTTTCGGCTGCCGTTTTTGGCACATCACTGCTCACGGATAATTATAAGTTCCAGGATGCCGCTTTTACATCTCTTCAGTCTGTTTTGTACACCAATTTTACAGTAAACAGCGCCAAGTTTATCTTCGCACGAGAACGCCCGGATCACTACGAAGGACCCTACGATTTTGATTTTTTTGAGGCGAACGCAACCTCTTTTCCATCAGGTCATACATCAACGGCTTTTGCCCTGGTTGTGCCCTGGGTCGTTTACTATCCCAATGCATTTACATACAGTTTAATGGCTCTGCCTGTAAGTACCGCAATTGCCAGAGTTTCAAAAGGCCGCCACTGGATGTCTGACGTCACCGCCGGCGCCCTCATAGGAGCCTACTGGGGTTATAAACTCTCCAAAAGACATCTGAACATCACCCATAGTGACAATATTGATGTGACTCCATTTTTTGGAAATAACAGCGGCGGTTTATCTCTGAAAGTATCTTTCTGATTTAAAGATCTTCCGCCCGGAATAAGAGGTTTGATACCTGCAGCTCGATTCTCTCCGTTTCAAATCGTCTCCTCACTTTTTCGTATATTTACAATGTAAAAATTAAACCAAAAATCTCAGTCGCATTTTCCCTTGATCAGTCATCAGGAGAGAGCGATTTAAACAAAACCCATTATGAGCTATTATACTTCTACCGATTTTAACGGAACGTTTGATGAAGCGATCGAAAAAGTAACCGAAGAGTTGAAAAAAGAGGGCTTTGGCGTACTCACAGAAATTGATGTGAAAGAGACCTTTAAAAAGAAACTGGATATCGACTTTAAAAAGTATCGCATTCTGGGCGCCTGCAACCCGAACTTTGCCCACAAAGCGATTTCTGCCGAAGATAAAATAGGGGCTATGCTGCCGTGTAACGTCATTGTGGAAGAGCACGAGGATGGCCGGGTAGAGATATCTGCCGTGGATCCGCTGGTTTCTATGCAGGGCGTTGATAATGAAGAACTGAAACCTATTGCAACCCAGGTTCGCGACAGCCTAAAAACCGTTATCGAAAACCTCTGATCTGAATTTATCCGGCAACCCGGGCTCCATAGTTAATTTATAAAAAGCCCGGGAATCCTTTTCCTCTCCTTCATGCTCAACTTTTTAAAAACCTATAAAGAAGCGGCCATTAGTGCCCTGTTTTTGATTGCTGCACTTCTCCTGCAGTATGTGTTTTCATTTGAGGGAAGCCGCTATCTCTATCTCACAAGTTACGGGATCTCATATCTCGCTGTTGGCGGACCCGTTTGGATTAAGGCCTTTCAGTCTTTAAAAAACGGCACGCTTTTCAGTGAATTTTTTCTGATGGGCATTGCAACTGCAGGTGCATTTGCCATCGGTGAGTACGCCGAAGGTGTAGCCGTAATGCTCTTCTACATGATCGGTGAGTACGCACAGGCGGGAGCGGTGCAAAAGGCCCGCGGCTCCATCAAAAAACTTATTGATGAACAGCCCGATATCGCAATCGTTAAACGAAACGGGTCTTTTGAAGAGGTTCATCCTTCAGAAGTTGAACCGGGCGAGGTGATCCTGGTTCGGCCAGGCTCTAAAGTACCGCTCGACGGCATCCTGCTTACTCCTGCCGCCTCTTTCAATACCGCTGCACTTACTGGCGAATCGGTACCCTCAACAGCGATAAAGGGAGAAGAGGTGTGGGCGGGCTCCATCAGCCAGCAGACAGCGGCCGAAATAGAGGTAACCCGCGGCTATAAAGACACCAAGCTGGCGAATATCCTGGAGCTGGTTCAAAAAGCCGCTCAGCGAAAAGCGCCTACACAGCGTTTTATCACCCGGTTTGCTAAAGTGTACACGCCGGTTGTTGTATGGCTCGCGGTTGCGCTCACCTTTGTGCCCTATCTTTTTGTGGAAAACTACCTGTTTGAGGAGTGGTTCTATCGGGCGCTCATTTTTCTTGTGGTTTCATGTCCGTGCGGTCTGGTAATATCTGTTCCTTTGGGTTATTTCGGTGGTATTGGAGCTGCATCTCAAAACGGAATTTTACTTAAAGGTTCCGACTATCTCGACCGCCTCCGGCGTTTAAAAGCTCTCTACCTCGATAAAACAGGCACTATGACCGAAGGATCTTTCGAAGTGGAATCCGTACAAACATTTAACGGCTGCGGTGAGGAGGAGCTTCTTTCACTTGCAGCCTCACTGGAGCAGCACTCAACCCACCCTGTTGCAGCCGCCATTGTCAAGCACTATAACGGTAACTTAGTTCATAACTCTCAATCCCATAAAGAAGTTGCCGGAAAAGGGGTGACGGGAACCGTGGATAAAAAGCAGATTATAGCCGGGAACCGTGAATTCCTGGAGGAGAGCGGAGTTCAGCTTCATCCTGACTATCAAACCGAACCCTTTACAACCGTACACGTTGCTGTAAATGGCAGCCATGCCGGCACCATTACCATTGCCGACAAAGTAAAAAGCGACGCTAAACAGGCGATTGATGAGCTGAAATCCCTGGGAATAGAAAAACTGGTGATGCTATCAGGAGACAGCCAGCCGGTGGTAACGCATATCGCCCGAAAGCTTGGGATTGATGAGGCGATCGGCAACCTGCTTCCGGACCAAAAGTATGAAATCGTAGAAAAGGCACTTCGAAAAGATACCGTCACGGGATTTGCCGGCGACGGTATCAACGATGCCCCGGTTATTACCCTGGCCGATGTTGGAATTGCCATGGGCGGAATCGGGTCGGATGCATCCATCGAAACGGCTGATGTGGTAATTCAAAGCGATCAGCCGTCAAAAATCCCGCTGGCCGTTCGCATATCGAAATTCACTCACCGCATTGTGTGGCAAAACATCGGCTTTGCACTCGGCATTAAGGTGTTAATTATGGCTCTTGCCGCAGTTGGTTTAGCCAATATGTGGGCGGCTATATTTGCGGATGTGGGAGTTGCCCTTATCGCAATCGCCAACGCAATACGGATTCAGCTCCGGTACTCTTCAGACAAAAATCTCTCCTTTTTCTCGTTTATCACCAGTAAAAAAAATCCGGAAGAGGCAGAAACTGTCGCCCCTCAGTGCGGGTGTGAAAGCTGCTGTTAGCCCTCTACTTTTGAAACAGTTGAAAGTTGGAAACTGAAAGGTTGAGCCCGCTGTCTACATACAGCCCCATATTGTGCCCGTAGAGGGCAAGGTCGTCGGCCTCAAAGATGAGCTCCTGATTCAAAAAGAAGTAGTAACTATTTCCTTCTTTATAAACGGCAAGCTCATTGCCTGCGCGGGGGCTATTGAATTTCTCTACGGCAAATCTGTAATCGTTCACAGACAGCATTCCAAAGTTGTAGGTAAGAAAATCGACAGATTTATCGATGAAATTCATCTTCATAACATAGTAGTTTTCGGTATTGTCGGAGCCGAAAATAATGCCCGGTGAGGGATCCCAGGTAACAGGCACATACTCTTTCACCTGTATCAGCGCTTCGAGATAAAAATCGGCCGTTCGCAGGTAGTCTGTCTCAAACTGTATGGACGAAAACGTTTCTGATCTGCCCGTTTTCACATCTAACCGGCCGTCTCTATAGCTAATTTCATCAAATCCGTTTTTAATAACAGGAGACTCGTTGTTTTTCACAACAGGCAGCTTATTACCTGTTTTTTTAAGCTCATTGATTCGCCCAAACAGATCTTTTGTCTTTTCCGCTTCTGCAATTCGTGCCTTTTGATATTCGATGGAGTTTAAAACAACAATCCTGAACCTGTTTTGAATAGCAGGCAGCCGGGAGATATTTCCAACCAGGTCTCCCTGTGCTATGAACTCCTCAAGTTGGTTTTCAAGCTGTTGTAGTTCGCGCTCCATCTGCTCATCAATAGCGTATTGGCGATAGTAGTAGACCAGACCTGTGAGGCGAATCACAAAATTCAGTGCAGCAACTTCTACAGCTCCATAACTGGCATCCTCTTCAATTTCTAAAATTAAAGGCGGTGGCAGTTTGGGGATCGTTTGGGAACATAACTCTCCATACCCAATTAAAAACATCAGGAAAAGAACAGTACACACTTTCAGTATTTTCATAGAGCCCTGAATTTATTCCAATAATCCCATTTACTTTAGCATCTATCTTATATCGAATCAATCGCATAATTATGCGAAGTACATCTTGTAAGCCATCGGTTTAAAAGCTGATCTGCTCATTCAACAAATCAAAATATGAGAAAATCATAACTTTGAAAATTTCTCTGTTTTACCAAAATTAACATGTACAAATCATCTACAACATATCACAGTAAATGAATCAGCAGATTGTAACTAAAAAATCGTATGTGACAGGCAACCAGTCAGAACCGATGACCTGGGATGAATCATTTCAATATATAGAAAACCTTGAATCGCAAAAATTTTCCTATGAAGAGTGGGAAATAGCCCGTGATCTCAATTTTACAAAAGACCTGGATGAACTGATTGAAAAATGTGATCCCAGGCTGAACAGATAAGTTCAATGCTCAGTCAATTTTATCTGTCTGCTACAAAAACGCCACTCTGTTTGATTTCCGGCCCAAAACATCCTTTCCATGAAAATGGGTTCAGAAATGTTATTTTATAATAACCTGTTTACAGATTTTCCAGGCCTTGAAAAATGGGCCGGCAAACAGTAACGTAACAAACCATATGAATCACAATATGCGATACTTTATACTTTTTTTCCTGATGATTTCACTCTCCTCTTGTCAGCCACCCGAAGAGGAACAGGCTCAGCAGAGGGAGCGGCAGCTTCAGCTTCAGCGCGAGGCAGTAAAGGACCTTCCCTTCAACTTCAAGACCGATATGGACTCGCTGCTCACCCACTATTTTGAACTTAAGGACGCACTGGTAGAGTCCGATTCCGCAGGCAGTATAGAACACGCAGAACAACTTGGAAACCTGACGGGAAACGTAAGAACGGCCCGCATCGATACAGAAAATGAAGGGCTCTGGCTTGGTATTTCTCAGATACTGGAAAGAGAAACTGAAAATCTTGTCAGTACATCCGATATCGAAGAGCAGCGTCTGCATTTTGAACCTATTTCGGAAGCTATGATCCAGGTTGTGGAGTCGTTTCACCCGGTGGGATACACGATTTACCATCAGAGCTGCCCCATGGTTCGCGGCGGTTCGGCCGACTGGCTGAGCCGGGAAGAGCAGATTGCCAACCCATATCACGGCGACCGGATGCTGCGGTGCGGGGAGGTTATTGCGAGGATTTAGATTTTAGTTTCCGGCTGCCTGATTCTCAAAAACCGTTAAATGAAATTTAATTGTCCTGGTTGATAAGCCGGTCGTACTTTTGGGGAGTATCTCGCTATATCATAAGCACAGATCTTCAAAGCGTCTTTACATCCGTATTTCCCCGTAAGCCGCCTTTTAGACGTAGAGTTCTTATCTCAATTTCACATTGTTATTGTAAGGTAGGAATTGCCGTAACCACCCTGCGTAACCGGGTTTATTGAACGGTAGAGGGATTTTTAGATGTATTAATGCTCTTTCCGCTTGTGAAGGATGCTGGTTCAAAAAGTTTTTAAATTCCGGCTGCTCATGCCGCACCCCAGCTTTATAAGCTTTGGGAAGCAATATTACAGCGATCTTTCTTTAATTCCCTGAAGTAAAGAGGAGTGAGCCCGGTATATTTTTTGAACTGTGCGATGAGATGCTGTTCGCTCTTGTAATTGAGTATCTTGGTTATTTCGGACAGGGGAAGGTTATCGTATAAAAGGAGCTCTTTAATTCTCTCAACTTTATGGACTACAATAAATTGAATAACCGACATGCCCACAACCTCTGCGAAGATTTTTAAAACAGGTCTGTTTGCCTCTCCCAAATTAATGGCGATAATCTCTGAATAGGTAAGCTTTGGTAATTCGTCAAAATAATGAATCACTTCAATAATGGTATTAATGATCTTTTCAACCATTTTACTTTCGTGAATATTCAGCAGATCCAGGCCGGATTTTCTCAAATTTCCTTTGAGTGTATTTAACTCCCCGTTTGTGATCCCTTCAGGAAATTCAATGCCTCCGTGCGGCAAGATGGAGTGTTCAATTTGCAGCCCCCTCAGTTCTTCCCTAACGACCATTTTGCACCGTAAACTCACCATATATCTAACATAAAGCTTCATATTCACAAATTTTTTCAGATCTTTTTCAGCAGTAGCAGAATCGGGAGTAATCATTTTTAAAATTGTTTAATCCGTTGCAAGGTACATATAAATAAACCGGTAAATTTTTCTGTAAAAAAGAGAACCGGCAAGCCCTTTTTGTTTTTTCTGGCGCATTCCCTTTACCTCTCTATTTTAAATCTCTGTTTTTTCAGCCTGCCAGTTAATTATGAAAATCAGCTGACATCTTCGTAACCGCTTTTAATAACAGTTGATATCATTTTAAACCTGTTGTTGGCGTTGATTGAATTGCGTGAATGAGCCGGAATAATAATAGATTGCCCTGTTTCCAGGAGAGACGAATTCCCATTAATAATAATTTCTGCCTTTCCATCTATAATCTGTATAAACGTGTCGAACGGAGATATTTTTTCTTCCAGTTTCTCCCCGGCATCAAATGAGACAGCACTAATGTTTCCTGTTGTTTTTTTGATAATCGTTTTAATCACAACAGAGTCCGGAACGTACTCAATAATTTCGACTATGATAAATCCTTTTGATCTTTCCAGTTCTGATACTTCCATTTGTATTTCAATTTGTGTGCATTCAACAGGTTTAAAGAGTGAGTGAAGATTTCACTACACATTCCTTCTTTACAAGCTCAGGATAAAGTTCAGGAATTCCTGATGCTTCTGCATTACAAATCACTCACTCATTCTTACATAAATAACAGATTTTTAACCTATATCTGATTGGAAATTCCAAAAGATATCTTTCGGAATAAAAAATAGATGGTATCCAATTGGGATATCCGTAACATTTCTTAGAGGTTCTGTAAGGTCCTGCCGGCCGGTTTTCACCATTTTATCTACTTTTGTCAATAACTAAACCATACTGCATTGAAAGTGCAGAGGTTTGTGATGGGGGTTGCCGCTGCCGGTATCGGATTCACCATTTCACATGACTCACTTCACGGCGCCTACTCCTCCAGCAAGCGGGTGAACCGCGTATTGGGGTTTACATTCGATATGCCGGGAGCCATTGGCTACATCCGGAAAATCACGCACAACATTATCCACCATACCCATACAAATATTTACGGGCACGATGAGGATCTTGAAGTAGCGGAATTTATCCGCCTTTCCCCCATTCAGATTATAAAATGATTCACCGCATGCAGCATATCCTGGCCTTTTTTGCCTGCAGCCTGGCGATGGTGTTTTGGGTGTTTGTAAAAGGCTACAAGAACTTTCTGAAAACCCATTTTGGCCCTTACGACAGTAAAAAGCACCCCGCAAGCGAGTGAGTCATTCTGATTGTTACGAAAGCTCTCGTCTACATGTACATGCTGGTACTGCCCATGCTTCTTCTTGACATCACCTGGGTTCAGCTGCTCATCGGTTTCTTAACCCTTCGGTTAACGGCCGGTTTGATTGTCGGCATTATTTTCCAGCTTGCCCATGTGGTTGAAGAGAACGATCATCCGCAGCCGAATGAAGAGAACATGATTGACGAGCACTGGATGATTCACGAAATGATTACAACCAACAACTTTGCCAGGGGCAATAAAGCCTTATGCTGGGTCGTGTGTGGGCTCAATTTCCAGATAGAACATCACCTGTTTACCAAGGTGCGCAGCGTTCACTACCCTGTAATCTGCCCGATTGTTGAGAAAACGGCACGGGAATCCAACATCCCCTACAACCATCACGATATATTTTTTGAGGCCGTGGCCTCTCATTACCGTACGCTCAAAAAATTTGGCGGTCCGAACTTCATCTACTCCGAAACCGCGAACGCGCCGGTTTCATTTTCAGGGACCAACTATCCTCCACTGAGAGGCGAGTGCGGCTTTAGCCGCGAGTGGGTTTACATTATCCCAACGCAACTCCTTGGAGAGAAAGGCTGTGAGTAGTTAGAGACTCGTGTTCAGGCCAACTCCATTTTTTTACGGCATTGAATTTGTCTCGAAGCTCCCCTCTCTGTCAAGTTTGGTCGGTGAGCGATAGAGAGGAGACGGGGCTGAGTCAGAAAGATTGTTCTGTTTATCAGCGAATGAAAGGGCGTAAAATAAAAATCTGTGATATATGTAAACTATCGCAAGTAATATATACCGCTTTATTAAGAGAAAATGGCCACATTTACGATACATGGAATATCCATACCCGAAAATTGAGACACAAAAAATCAGGAGTTAAAGTGAAACAGGCATTAGGCGGAATATTAAGTGTTGGCGGATTGATAGGAATACTGTTCTTTGGTTATCAATATCTGGATGACTCAGAATCCTTTCAACTGCTTGGTGCAGATGTTGCTGTAAGTACGGGAGACATAACCCCGGTTCTGATTTCTTTAGTTGTGATGGTCGTTGGTTTGTTTATTTATAGAGCAAAGTAAAAAAACAGACTCAGTATTTTGGTCAGTTAAGGATATAAACCCCGGTTCGATCCATTCATCAGGTTTTTAAATGTACCCCTTTTGAGTGCTGCCGCCTTTACACAAGTTTATGATCCATAGTTTTTCCGGAGAACCCTTCGGGTCGGAAGGGATGACAGGGCAAGGGAGACAACGAACGCGTGGAGGGATCTCATTGATAAAGGCATTATTGTCCGCGCAACTACATATACATATGAATCGAATCCAGGTTATAAATATAATTTTCATACCGCTAAACCAGAGTGCACAATGATGAAACTAATTTTCAGAAACTTTTTTCTTGTCCTTTTTATGGGCCTGCTGGTATCTGCCTGCACTGTTCAAAAAAGTGCAATAACAGGAGACAAGCGAGCGTACGGCTACAGTTGGGAACAGGAAAAACAGATTGGTAAAGAGGCCGATCAGCAGATTCAGCAGCAGTACGGTTTATACGATAATGATGCGCTGCAAAAGTATGTCGATGATATTGGACAGGAGATGCTGGCTATAAGCCATATGCAGCGCCCCGATACTCCCAAAATTTACAGGGAAACAGAGTTTTTCTTCCGGCTTCTGGACAGCCCGGTTGTGAACGCTTTTGCACTTCCCGGCGGATACATTTACGTAACCCGGGGACTGCTCTCTCATCTTGACAATGAAGCACAGCTCTCGGTGGTGCTGGGACATGAGATCGGCCATGTCGCCGCACGCCACGCCTCACAGCGGGCTTTTGAACAGCAAATGGGTCAGATTGCCCTGATAGGGACGGCCGTTGCCGGACAAGAGCTGCTTGGAATACCCGGAGGGGATATTCTCGGCATTGGCAGTGCGGCGGCACAGATGCTCTTCCTGAGTTACGGGAGAGAGGATGAACGGGAATCAGACCGGCTTGGGGTAGAGTATGCCGCAATGCAGCGATATAGATCGGCTGAAGGAGCACAATTTTTCGTTTCGCTGGAACGCATGTCGGATCAATCCGGGCAGAGCCTTCCGGCCTGGCAATCCACGCATCCCGATCCTGCTGAAAGGGCAACATCAATCCCCGAACTTGCAGAAGAGTGGAGCGCCAAAGGATATGAACAGACCATTGTGAATACCGATCCGTATATGGGCAGGCTTAATAACATGATTTATGGCGAAAACCCGCGGGAAGGATTTACACGAAACGGGAAGTTCTATCATCCGGAAATGGCGTTTCAATTCTCTTATCCTGATAGCTGGAAGGTTATCAACCAGCGTTCGCTTGTTGCCATAGTCAACAGCGACCAGAATGCGGTTTCGGTCATGGCACTGGACAACGAATCGGCGAATGCAGAGGCTTCGGTTAGTGAGTTTTTAAATCAGGATGGCATTACCACAACAGCAAAGTCCAGCGCATCCTCCAGCGGCCTTCGCGCATTCCAGGCAGAAGCCACCGGTCAAATGGATGACGGTACCCAGCTAAAATTCTATCTCTATGCCATTGAGTATGATGAGATGATCTACCGGTTTGTAAACTACACCTCGCAAGATGAATATGATGCCTACGGGCCCCGTTTTAAAGAGATCACCGGCAGCTTCAGTCAGCTGACAGATTCGGGCATACTGAATATTCAGCCGGTTCGCCTGAAGGTTGTTAAAACTACGCGTTCAGGCACGTTCCGCTCCTTTCTTCCTTCAAATCTCGAAAGCCTTACCATTACCGTGACTCCTGAAGATATCGCCATCATGAACCAGGTGGGGCTTGATGAACAAATCGGAAGCGGTACATGGATCAAGATTCCGGGATAGGCGACAGAATATATAGCTGCGCCGGCAGGTAACAGTCTAAAGACCGATCTCAGAAACAGGTTTTCACTGAAGCCTGTGGTAAATGCTTTGAGGATCGGCACAGGGGGGTGGTCGAGTTGGTAAAATAAGAACCGCCTTCGCAATGCGGCAGTACACTCATTCATGCCCAACACAAATGCTCCCTCATACAATCCGGATCGCACCTAAAACCGGATGGGGCCCGATTATATGCGGTTTGATTTGAAGCGGTGTGGTACCATGCCCCTGGAAAAACCACCTGGAAATAGCCCGTTCCAAATGAGTATAAACCAACCGATCTATGCCGCCGGTCTATTCAGCTATTCCCTTTCACTATTTCTGTCCGTTAATCCGGAATCCCCTTAAGGTTTTTTGTGTGCCTCAATCCGTTTCTCATCAAGGCCGGGCTTCTTCCAATGATCTCTTTCAGGGGCGGTTTCTCTTCTGCCGCCTGTCATCGGGGACTCCATTCGGATTCACTCCTCCGGATTGATGAGTGAAATTTTACGAAAGAAAGTCGTGAAACAGTGAAATTGCCGCATGAACAGATCCCGCTGTTTCTATTCCCGGCCGCACCGGAGCAGTAAATGGACAGAGGGCAGGCAGTTCAAGCCCTGAAAAGCCCATACAGTAACCTGTTGTACAGTATACAGCAGAAAGGAGGGACTGGAAGAAACATCAGGGCCAAAAAAAAGGCCACACAAAATAAATTGCATGGCCAAAACCGTGTGATTTATAAAGCCAGGGCTTTAAATTTCTGACTGCACCCGGTCTGCATATTCTGAACTGGCATAGATAGCTACTTCAATCCGCCGGTTCTTCTGCCTTCCCGCATCCGTCTCATTTTCAGAAAGAGGCTCATATTCTCCCCTGCCTACTGTTTCGATCCTGGACGATGCCAGCCCTTCAGAAATCATGAACGTGCTTGCAGATTGAGCCCTGCGATCACTTAAGCTCAGGTTATAATCCTCATCTCCTCTTGAATCTGTGTGGCCTACAATCATAAGAGTTGTGTCTTTATCACGACTGATATTTTTTGCAAGGCTTCGAAGATTATCTTTTCCTTCCTGGCGCAAAGCTGCCGAGTCGAAGTCGAACAGTATGCCGCTATCAAAGCTGACAGCAATTCCTTCTTCAACCCGCTGAACGGTAACATCATCCATCTCTTCTTCCAGTTCTTTTGCTTTTTTGTCCATATTACCCCCGATAATGGCACCCGCAGTACCACCCACAACCGCTCCGCCAATGGCTCCTGCAGCTGTATTACCAAGAGTTTTACCAATAACAGCGCCAACAGCCGCACCTCCTCCCGTTCCTATTACTGCGCCTTTAGATGTATTGCTCATGTTCTTACAACCTGATACGAATAAGCCTGCAGCTAATAAAATCGATATAATAAACGATAATTTTATAATTTTCATGACCTTAATTTTAAATTTACTTGAAAAAAAGACAGGCCTGAACCGGCTGTTTGATTCCAATTCAATGCCTGTCATATATTTATAATGTGATAATAATAGTTTGCTTCAGCGCCCTAGTTGTGGTTAAAGAGATAAAAAATACCGATCTGAAATCCCCGGTTGGTTGACTCCACGTTTGAACTTTCGGAGATGTCATTTAAACCAAGGTTATATCTTAAGTCGATACCAAAATCAGTAGGTGGATGAACATACCCCACACCAAAGGTTAAACCTGCATCAATATTTTTGAAATCATCTTTGATGTTGCTGGAAGAGTTATTGTTATCGGCTTTAGCGTTAATCAGCAGCCCCAGCTGCGGTCCTGCCTGCAATCTGAATCCATTATCAAACATATATTGTACGTTAACCGGAATGTTGATGTAATCCAGCTTTAACTCATTATTGCCGCTCTTTGCGCCCTGCATTGAGTAGACAATTTCGGGCTGTAACGCAAAATCTTCACTTATATGAATATGGCCAAGCAACCCCGCGTGGATTCCGATCCTTGAGTCAAATCCGGAGTTATTGTCGGTATTAATCGTGTATGAATTCAGCCCAATCTTTGTGCCGATATTTATGTCTTGAGCGCCAACTGTACCAACTGCCAAAAACAGAGTGGCAATAATCGTAATTAAATAAAATTTCATGTTTTGTTTTTTTAAAGTGTTCTTGTCAGGGTAATTTCATCCATTTGGAATCCTTTCAAGGAGAGATAAAATGCATTGATTTAGCGCCGGAACCGTTACGAATTTGCAGAAATATGTTATATAGATCACACATTTATACTGGTGGGATAAACTTTACAGGGGGCTATATCCTCCGCCCCTCTTCTGCAAACGCCCGGCAACCCCAGCCCGAATGTTCGGCCCGGGCTCACCGCCTTCCAAACCTGGGCGGTTTATACCACACTCTTACACCTTTCCGGAACGTATCCTCATCAAAGAAGCCTGGCTGGCCGCAATCAACATTGTCCGAGTAGCGCCGCAGCCCGCCTGATGCATCATAGGCGACGGGAAATGCCTGAAGCTTCTCCCTGTACCGGCCTGCCGTTTCCAGATCATACACGCTCAGCGTAATGGCGTCTGAACTTCCTGTTCAAGGCGCCGGCAGGTCTGCGCGGCCATCGAATCGGCTAACTGAACCGGCGAGATCCCCGGGCGGCTCTCCAGCAGGGACAGCCCCTCCGAATCGATATGGGACAGATGCAGGTTCATCGGTGAGGCCAAAAGCAAGTCAGAAACCCCCATCAGCTGTCCTGCCTTTGCAGGGGTTCCGTTATTGCACGAGGAGAGCGCCAACAGATCAAACCGCCGCTCATCCCCTGCCAAAAACTTCTGTATGCCCCCAGCAAAGGAGGCGGTATTTACCGCAATATCCGGATTCGTCCGGTGGTACGTTTCCCCGCAATCGATGGGTATCTCTTGTCCGAATAGAGGAAGTGGGCCGGGTGATTTTCCGGGCCGGAACGGGTTCGGTATCGCTCATAAAGGCGGGCTTCTGTGGTGAGAAATGCTTCCCTATCTTCGGAATGGCGGTACTTTACCCCCCCGGTTAACTCTCCGTTTATGTATTGATACAGGCGGCTCTTTTTTCGGGGAAATAGATTACCGAGTAGCCGGTACTGACGGATTCCCCAGCGGATGAACTCCGCACGGCCAGCTCAGAGACAGAGCTGCACCCGGATAAAAGAACGGCCGAGAGGAACGCCAGCCAGGCCAGAAGGGCCCCGATGGTGAGCATGCTTTGAACATAAGCCTACCGGGAAAATTTAGAAACCGGGATCCCGGTTTCGGAAACGACAAAAGGCCATTCCGGCAAAAAACCGGAATGACCCGAAAATAGTCTCTAAATACTATCACTGCTTTGACTATAGAGTTCGCATTTCTCTACAGAAGCAGAAGTATGATAAGAATTAAGAGAACGGTTGTTACCCCAATGGTGACAGTACGGTCGGCCTGCTCCATGAAATCCTGGGAGAAGTTGGAAAAATCGTCCAGGTCTTCGTCCTGTACGTCGTCAAAGCCGTCCAGTCCGTTCAATTCATTCTGTTTTTCTTCTATTCCAAGCTTATAGGTTTGAAGCTGCGCAATTTCATCCTCAGATAAATTGGCACGTGATTCGATGCGATCTATCGCATGGATCATCTTTGAAAATGACCCGTTCAGAATCGATCTCTTTTCGTCTGCGTCCTCAGACTGGTGTACCTGCTGAACCGTTTCGTTGAAATGTTTTTTAAACGTCTCGGTAATACTTGTTGTTTGTGCAAGGGCTATCGACTGAACGGCAAACAGTAAAATTATGGAACTCATTAAAAGACGTATTGTTCTCATCTTATACCTGATCATGAATTTATGGTTGTTGAATTTCAGTTAATTATTCGTTCACACAATCTGGTTACCGGAATAATTACTGAGTTGAATGGCAATATGTGCAGATATTTACAGAGGGGCATTACATAATTACATATATCTATTGCATAAATAACAGTTTTTTCTCGTTTTTTAAATTCACAGTAGCGGAAGTTAAGCCTCTTTCAAAAATGTCCCTGCCGCTACCGGATTTAATCCATGATCAAAAAAAAGAGATGCATCCTTTCAGTTGCACCTCTTTCTGCACTCAATAAATAAAACTTATTATTCAATAACCAGTTCCACTCTTCTGTTCAGCATTCTGGCTTCTTCGCTGCTGTTTGGAACAAGCGGTTCTGCTTCACCTTTTCCTTCCGTTTGAATTCTGGAAGCAGAAATACCCGATTTTTCCATGTATTGCTTAATGGCATTTGCCCTTCTTTCTGACAGGCCCTTGTTGTACGACTCAGTTCCAATATCACATGTATGCCCTGTTACGGTAATTGTTTTATCCGGATTATTTGCAAGTACACGTATAACCCTGGCAATCGTTGGCTTTGCACTATCACGAATGGAAGAGGAGTCGAAAGCGAACAGTATATCGCTGTCAATGGTCAGTTCTACCCGATCCATATCGGCAACCAGCTCTTCGAGGTTGCTGAGTTTGCTTTCCAGTTCACTCATTCTGCTGTCCAGGGCAGTCGTAATCCTTTCCTGCTCATCTATTCTTGCGGAATTATCCCTTACACGGCCGTCAAGATCCGTAACTTTTTGCTCAAGGCTGTTGAAAGACGCCATGCTAATACCCGGAGAGTAGGTATGCCAGTCGGCATCCCGGTCACTGCTTCCAAATTTAATCTGAATTCCGCCCGTAACTGAACTCCAGCTGTCATTTGTTCGCCGGTGTAAATCAATATCCAGCTCGGGGCGAGTTCTGTGTCCGTCAATTAAATCATCATTGGATATATTAAAATCATACTGGGCAAAGAGATCTATTCTGCGGCCCAGATTAAACCGAAGGCCTGTTCCAAAGCTCGCAAAGAAAGCCGGCTCTGTATGATCTTCTCCCTTAAACTGCTCCCACGCTCCAACCTTATTTCTTGTTTCAGTGGTCACATCATTGAAGATCAATCCCAAACCAACGCTGGTATATATATTTACAGTCTCCGACTGCGAACCTAATAACCTAAGCATGTTGATTTGAGAAGTGATGGATGAGGTAAAATAGCTGTTCTCAAAATGCCGGTCGAAATAATTTTCCTCGTCCCGGAAACCATCTTCATCGCTTGATGTGAATTTTCCAAACAGGAAATTAGTCTGGATGGCAAATGTGGGGTTGGCTGCATATCGCAAATTGAATCCGAATGCCGGATCGTAACTTGTCCCGACGTTCATATGCCCCTCGGTTACACCTCCCATCAGGCCAACACTAAGCCTGTTCGGTTCCTGGCTCTCCTGCGCCACCAACGCCGGAGCAAATGCAAATACCGCCAATAGTGCGGCATTTACCAAATAGTATAGTTTTTTCATTTTTTTATTTGAAGTTATGTACTAAGAAAAGTTTAAATCATTAACCGGATTAGCGGCTATCGAGATCTTCGAATAGGGTTAATGCATTTTTGAATTGATATCGGCAGCTATTTTCTGTGCTTCGGCTTTCCCTTTTTTTGCGAGTTTTGAAGTTTTTGATTCCATGTTTTCAAATGAGTGGGAAACCGTGTCTATAAGATCCTCGTAGCTGTCAGCCAATTGATCGGTGTATTCGTGACCTTTTTTATAAATTTTTCTTCTTGTTTTTGAGCCTTTATAAGGGGTAAAGAGTATTCCCAACGTAATACCTATTACCGTTGCTCCCAAAGTTGTGGCCAGTAGAGTTAATGCTTTCATATTGTTGTTTTTTTAAGTTTAAATGTAGTTTATATAATTTTTCTACCCTGGATGACGCGTAGTATGATAGCAATTACGGCAATAATCAGAAGTACGTGAATGAGGCCGCCGGTACTGTAGCCGACAAAACCCACCAGCCAGGCAATAATTAAGATGACGGCTACGAGGTATAATAGATTTCCCATAATATTTGGTTTTTTTGATGTTATTTATTGAACAGAATCGGTACTGAGACCGGCAAAGAAGTTGTCTAAAGAGTTTGAAAGGCTATCCATCGAATCGCTGAATTCATCCTGGAATACCACCCATTGAACCCTTCCGGATTCGGTAAAATTATCGATGGTTCGTTTCATTTCGCGGTTGGCTTTATCAAGAATTTCAAGTTTGTCTTCGAAACTCCCTCTTTCGCTTTCCTCACCGGTTTTTATAGTGCCTTTAATCGCTGCAATCTTGCGGAAATTTGCTTTAATGTCGTTCGCTGTTTTTAGCCTGAATATTTGTACTTCAGCCAATACCTCGCTTTCGGTCATATCCACATTCCGGTCAGACTTCATGACCTGGTTTTCCCCTCTTTCCGTTTTTCCCGGGGAACTTTCACATGCCATTAAAATGGAAAACAGTGCTAAAAGTAAACTTGTAAAAAGAGGGTTGAAAAATTTCATACGGTATAGGATCTATTCATTATAGAAAGGCGAAACCGGGCCGGCAGTTAGTGGTGATTACTGCTCTTTACCGCCAATAAGGAAAACAAGGCCGCCCGCAGCCAATACGGCAACCCCTGCAAGGGGCGACCAGTCTGTACTATGGGTCCTCTCTGTGGTAATTTCCAGATCTCCAACCTCCACGACAGTTTCTTTTGTTACATAGTTAAAACCCGTGATGATTGTAATAATCAATCCTGCAATAAGAATGATGAGTCCGGCTTTCCGCATCTAAAATCCATCTGTTTCCTGCGGCTTGCAGGACAGTTGTGAATTGAATTCCACGGATATAATCTACTGATACAGAACCGTATAACCGTTATATATGAAGAGATGAAAGGTTATACATATCACAGGTTTTCGAGATTTTTCTCTCTTTTGTGCTTTAACTCTTTAAAATAGGTGGGGGTGAGGCCGGTTACTTTTTTAAACTGGTTCGACAGATGAGCCACGCTGCTGTAGTGCAGCTTCCATGCAATTTCGGTCAGGGTAAGCTCATCGTACAGCAACAGCTCTTTGGCCCGTTCAATTTTATGCAGGATGATATACTGCTGAATGGTTGTTCCCTTCACTTCAGAAAAGGTATTGGAGAGGTAGGTATAATCGTACCCAAGCTTCTCACTGATGTAATCAGAGTCGTTTGTTTTGGGCAGCTCATCCGCGTAGTGAACCATCTCTACAATGACGTTCTTAATTTTTTCAACCAGAATCTGCTTCTTGTTGTCCAGCAGTTCAAGGCCTCCCTTTTTCAGGTTTTTTGTGAGCAGCTCTATCTGCTCCTCTGTACTTTGATCATGAATTTCAACCATGCCAAGCTCCAGGGACACACAGTTTAACCCGAGTTTCTGCAGCTCATCCTTAACGAACATTTTACATCGCAGGCTAACCATATATTTAATATATAGTTTCATGATGATCTGTTTAAATCTGAATTGAAAAATTATCTGCTGTTTGCCCGACAGGTATCATAAATATGCCTCTGAAAATATCAGCTCTGTCATTTTCAAAAATGCGAAAAATTAACAATCTGTTCTTCCATATCCATGAGGCGCAAAAGCTTGTTCCGTGCAAAAACTAACATATTTACTTCATAACAGCGAATAAGATCCCGGCAAAGGCAAATAACATCAAAAGCCGCAGCCCGTTCCGCCGCAAAGAGGTTATCTGAAGAATTTAGTATTTTAATGAGTGTTCATATAAATATCTCATGAATCATAGTTTTATGCAGCCGTTATCTTTCGATCATTACACCATAACCGTCGAAAATCTTGATATAAGCGCACAATTTTACGCAGATATTCTCGGCCTGAAGGAGATCGAAAATCGCACCCAAAAACCAACCATTCGCTGGTTTTCTCTGGGGGGCAGCGGCGAACTGCACGTCGTTGAAGGGAATACTTATTCAGTAAAAACCCACATTGGGGTTCACCTGGCGCTAAAACTTACTGATTTTGATACCTTTCTGAATCACCTTCGCAGCCACAACATTACCCATCACAACTCCAAAAGAATCCGGGACGCCATCACCACCCGTGCCGATGGCGTCCGACAGGTCTATTTTCAGGACCCCGACGGCTACTGGATTGAGGTAAATGAAGCCAAAGCGTAAAATAATCGATTTTATACGCCCGTTTTTTGACCTGTACCTAAAAAGCAGCCTGCACGTAGGCCTTGCAGTATCGGCATTTAGCTATGTTACGATTCTGGAGTATCAATTACAGATTTCTCCCGCTCTCCTGCCCTTTGTCTTTTGCTCTACGGTTCTTGCTTATAACTTCACCAAATATTTATCGCTTGCCAGACGAGAAGAACTTGCTTTCACAGCAAAACTAAAAACGATTGCAGCCGTTACGATTTTATCTTTTGTATGTACAATTTTTACTGCGTTTTCTCTTGATCGTTCTACTCTTGGCTTTACCACAATTCCCGCACTGCTGACCGCTGCCTATGCCCTTCCACTGTTTCAAAACCGAACCAACCTCAGGCACCTGTACGGTGCAAAGCTCTTTATCATTGGTGCCGTCTGGGCGCTCGTTACAGTTGGACTTCCGTTTGCAGCTCATCAGGGGAGCCTCCCTGCTCTTTCAGCAATTTTCACCGAAGGATTTCAGCGTTTACTCTTTGTGATGGTGTTAACCCTTCCATTCGATATTCGCGACGTTCAAACCGATAAGGAACAGCTGGGCACCATCCCGCAAATATTTGGAGTTCGAACCACAAAGACGATCGGGCTGATTGCCCTGTCTGTTGTCTTCCTCATTGAAATTGCGCAAACAAATTCCTTCCATTCAGGTTTTGCCGTATTTATTCTCATGGTTGGAACTACCGCTCTGTTGATCCATCAATCAATGACCGTTCGGTCTCCCTGGTTTGCATCCTTCTGGGTGGAGGGAGTTCCCATTCTGTGGGCTGTTCTTCTGTTTCTTCTGGTTTGATTTGGTTTCGATTCGTGTTTCATAGCCTCTCTTTTGACTCACCCCTGCACCCCTCTCTATCTCATAGAGAGGTAGGTCTTATACTGAAATAGGTTGACACAAATTAAGGAGTCAACCGATGAAAAAAAGGACCAAAAAACCACAACCAATCTACAGCGACAGTTTTAAGCTGGGGATTGTCATGCGCGTAGCCAATGGGCAACTCACCAAAGAGGAAGCCCGCATAGCTTATCACATTGGCGGAAACAGTACCATTCTGGAATGGATGAGAAAATTCGGATATTCTACTGAACCCGTTGATGATAAACCTATGGCAACAATTCACGATAAAACGGATCCTGAGCTGCTTAAAAAGAAGATCCGTCAGTTAGAAAAACAGCTTAAAAACGAACGCATTCGTTCGGAGTTCTACCAGACGATGATTGATGTGGCCGAACGTGAGCTGGGAATTTCCATTGTAAAAAAGTCCGACACCAATCCATCCGATTAATACGCCGCAGCTACAGGGTTTCGATGAACCAGATAGCTGAGTGGATTGGTGTAAGCCGGCAGGCGATTTACAAATCACAAAACCGATTTGATGCCCATGGAGATCTTCGGGAGAAAATCATCGAATTTGTACAGGCGCATCGAAGGATCAACAAGAAGATAGGGGGTGTAAAATTACATCTGTGTTTTGCCAGGCAATACCCTGAAGAGCGTATTGGACGCGATCGGTTTTTGGATGTTCTTCGAGATGGGGGGTTACTGCTTCGGCGAAAACGAGCTGCTAAAAACGTCTCTTCCGGCGCAAGCGAGCGGGAAGGCCGCCGGGATCTTGCCCATAAACTCTCTGTGGCAGGCCCCGGTCATCTTTGGGTGAATGATGATACGGAGGTGGTGATTCGGCATGGCAAGGCTCACCTGGCGCTGTCAACAGACGCCTACAGCCATAAAGTCATCGGCTATAGCTGGTCGAAGCGGGCCAACAGTGAACATGCCCAGGGAGCCTTGGAGATGGCCTTAGCCGATCATGTTCATGGAGAAATGACCCTGATCCATCACAGTGATAATGGCAGTATTTATGGCAGCAAAGCCTATCAGCTATTGTTAAAGGACGAATCCATAGCAGTCAGTTGGTCTCCACCGGGTCGCCCGGATCGCAATCCAATTGCTGAACGGATCAATTTAACCTTTAAGCAGGAATATTTATGTGATTCACAGGAGAAAACCTTTGAACAGATTAAACAGGATCTGCCGGGCTACATTCGTCATTACAATGAATCCAGACCTCATATGAGTTGCGGAAACAGTTATCCGTCCCGGATCCATGAAGGAATGGGCAGCCCAAAGAAACTCTGGAAACAGCGACCTGCCAGTTACCCGCGCCCTACAGCTGAGGAGGTACCTCCTCAGCTGTAGATAGCTTGTTAGAAGGAAAAGTGTTAACCTACTTCAGGAATAACAGTAAATAAACATAAAAACTGTCAACCTAAATCAGGAACAGACCGTACAGAGCTTGCTCCGACCCATCGGAGGGGTGAGCCAGAAAGATTGAATATTTTCAGGGCTAAGTTTTATTCACCTATATTTTTTAACAACCAGTTTTGAAACCCTTATGTTTAATCGGTCTATGTAAAAATCACTGCTTCTGAAGGGAACCATTTTTAAATGATGGTTGAATCTGCTTTATTGAGAGAAACAAAATCAAACCTATACATAATGAAAGAAAAAATATTGACCTACGACGGCGACGACATCAAAGTAACATACGATCTGAACCGCTGTATCCATGCGGCCAAATGCGTTGACGGTCTTCCTTCTGTTTTTGACCCAAACAAAAAACCGTGGATTCAGTCCGATAAAGCGTCTGCCGAAGACGTTGCAGACGTCATTGAAACCTGCCCGACCGGCGCTCTGCAGTACGAAATGCTAAACGCCGACCGGACGGAACAGGCACCCTCAAAAAACCGGGTATCGCTGCAGAAAGACGGGCCAGTCTATTTTTACGGAGACATTGAAATTCAGGATCATGAGGGGAATACGCTTCTTGAAGATACACGCGCTGCCATGTGCCGCTGCGGAGCCACGGGAAACGGACCGCTATGTGATAATTCTCACGAAAAAGATGAGTTCAAAGCCGATACCGATGCAGACCGCTCCAAGCTTCCGGAAGCCTCGGCCGACAGCCACGACAAGCTGATCATCAAGATGATGAAAGACGGTCCGGCGATACTTTCCGGCACCTACACGATGGAATCGGACACGTTTGAGCCTCAAACATCCAGCCAGGGAGTGGCGCTCTGCCGATGCGGGGGTTCGTCAACAAAACCCTTCTGTGATGGCACACACAGGGATATCGGGTTTGAGGGGTGATAAGTCGCCAGTACCCAGTTTTGATTCATGAATAGTGTAAAGAAATTCCCCTCCTTATGGAGGCTGTGACAAAATAAATATTCAAGCACATAAAACACTTCTTTTATTTGGCCACGAAGTCACGAGGACCCTAAGTATCACGAAGGATATCATTATGATTTCGTTTCACTTCGTGCACCATCGTGGCTTAGCGTCTTCGTGGTAAAAAATAATTCGGTATTTTTTTTATTAAGTATTTTCCACAGCCTCTATGAAGGAGGAGCCAGGGGTGGTTACAACTCTGTCTGCGTCCCCTATTCCTATTTAAGATTTTGCTAAGAAATTCCTCTCCATTTAAATGAAGATCATCTTGACCAAAATTAAAACTTCCTGTTCAATAACGCTGGTTCCATATATAAACTAAAAACACATCCCGTTAGGGACGGTATATGGGTAGAAAAAACAATCATAAGAAAACTATCCCGTGCCGTCAGGTACGGAATACACCCTGCCTGTTTCGAACCCAAACGATTCTTCCTATCTTTCAACATGCTTAAGATCCTATTCCTAAACCCAACCTAAATCATCACCATCTAAACTATGAAACCAAAATCCATTCTCATTACCGGCTCTGTGTTTATGGCGCTCGCGGTGGCGTTGGGTGCTTTTGGTGCCCATATTGTTCAGGACATGCTTACGCCCGAGCGGTTTGATGTGTACCAGACCGGGGTCGAGTACCATTTCTATCACGCTCTTGGCCTGCTAATTACGGGTGCCGTTTCCATGCATTTTAAAAACAATAAATGGATCGCCCGAAGTGCCGCACTTTTTGTCGCCGGCATTCTCATCTTCTCCGGCAGCCTCTACATCCTCACACTTACCGATACCGGATGGCTGGGAGCCATCACCCCCATTGGCGGCGTTGCGTTTATTTTGGGCTGGATTTTTTTGGCGGTGGGTGTGTCAACATCAGGAAAAGGCAGATCGTGAATCACAGATCAACGCGGAGGATGTGCGATTTACGATGTGCGGTCTTTGATCTTTGATGTGTTAGGAACAAAGCAACCCAACTGGTTCAAGCATCTCCAGATCATCGAAGTCTTGACGTAGTTGACCGCTTGGACCTAAACAGGTAAAGCAATCTCCTCCAGTCTTCGGATGACCTTCATGACCCAGACGGAATATCGCACATCGTACATCAAAGATCGTGAATCTCAGATCAACTCGAGGATGCGTGATCTTCCCCTGAACAACGATCGCCCAAAAAAAGGTTAACATTTACCCCCAACCATTAGGAATTCTTAATGATTGTTTATAAGCTGAAGGTAAGAGATTGAATTTCCCACACAACCGGCAAAGAGAGCCGCGTGGCAATATTCATTCATTGTAAAAGAGAAAGTCAATGACAATACAGTTTATATCAACTAAGAGCCTATTCATACTATCCGTGATTCTCATCATGACTCTGACCGCTTGCTCCACAGACAGCCTGCCCGACTATACCCTAACGATAGAGATCACCCCGGAAGAGGCCGGAACCACTGACCCGCTTCCCGGTGGGTTTGATGAAGGAGAGAATTTACGGCTCAGAGCTATTCCGGCAGAGAATTACCTGTTCGACCGGTGGGGAGGAGATCTGACCACGGAGTCGAATCCGGCAGATCTGACGATGAACAGCGATAAGGTGATTACCGCGGTGTTTAAGCGGGAACCGCTCACCATGGGTGGAGACGGCTCGCAGGCCAACCCCTACCAGGTGCATACCCTTGATGATCTGATTGCCATCGCCCTTGAAGAAAACCTGGATAAGCACTACATACAGGTTGCAGATATTGATGCATCAGCATCAGAGGAGCTGCAAAACGGCTCTGGTTTTAAATTTATCGGAGACGCCGACAAACCTTTTACCGGTTCGTATGATGGAAATGGGTATTCCATCAGGAATTTAAAAATTAACTTCAACAAGTTTGACCAGTATAATGGCATGTTTGGGTATGTACAAGAGGCTGTACTTGAAAACATTACCATCGACAATAGCGAACGGCTTAATAAATTAGATACGGACTCTTTTGCATCAAAAAAACAGAATAACCAATCACTTGATGAAACATTTGAGTTGCCAAATATCGACATAGCAGACATGAATGGAGTGGGCGGACTTGCCGGAATGAATGATGGAGGTATTATACGAAACTGCCACTTTATAGGAGCAATAATTCTCCCCACCGGAGGAGCAGGGTTGGTTGGAATAAATACGGGTACTATAGAAAACTCTTCGTTCGAAGGAAAGGTTTCTGGTACAATCTTTACCGCTTCAGGACTCGTTACATATAACAGTGGATATATTCACCGCTCCTTTGTAAAAGGGGAAATAGATGGACAGGGTGCATACGGATTCATAAGATATAACATTGGTGATATTAAGACCTCCTACGCAGATATAGATTTAGGGGGAAGCCTTACGGCAGCCGGGTTTGTGATGAGCAATGCTGGGATTATACACTCATCATTTGTAAATGGAAAAATTATGGGGGTTCGCAATTCCAGTGGTTTCGTTGTTAGTAACAGAGGACTCATAGAAGATGTGTACATAATTGCTGACCATCAAATAGAACTTTATGAAGATGATCATCCTGATATTATTTCCGAATTAGGAGGGTTTGCAGGAAGAAACGAATCAGATGGTGTGATTCGAAATGCCTTCACTGCCGGTTCCATATCCGTTGATGGAAACATGGAAGAACTTTCCTTATTTGGAGCTTTTGCTGGAGAGAATTTAGGGTCAATAGACCATGGATATTGGGACAAAGAATCAACGGGAATAGAAACAGGAGTTGATGAGGGAGACCCTGAAGGCGCCACCGGCCTGTCCACCGCCCAAATGACTGGTCCCGCCGCTGCGCAGAACATGCCGGAGTTTGACTGGGTGAACATCTGGCGAACCACCGAGGATGGCTACCCGGTACTGCGGTGG
>Ga0081527_100223_pt1 | contig 43834 bp, 31 predicted proteins | sample HotLakmasection5_FD_70992 | JGI IMG/M metagenome (GOLD analysis project Ga0081527, IMG submission 70992) | Hypersaline microbial mat communities from Hot Lake, Washington, USA - Section #5 (SPADES assembly) (version 2) | ecosystem: Environmental > Aquatic > Non-marine Saline and Alkaline >... | reverse complement strand
TGTTTTTTCGTGCGGATCCCAAACACCCCAAGCCGATCTTTGGCTTTGTCTATAAACTCAGCCATGTCGTCCAGGTTTACAAGCAGCCTGCGATAGCTTGAATTTGTGCTATGGGTGTGAATATTCCCCAGCATCAGCTTTTGAACGTCGTCAGACAGCTCCCTCTCTTTTTGATTGAAATATTTCTTGCCTTCAACGATGTTTTCAGTCGATTTTTCAGCCTGGTACACATAAAATTCAATGGTAAAATCGTCCACGTCAGCGCCATGATCGTCAATAGCATGGATAATAAACTGCTGAAATTTACTGTATTGATTATCCTTTTTACCCTTTAAGAGTTCGTACGTTTGATTGGTGAGTTCCCGCAGTTGATCCTGATATGTATTAAACTCAACCGGACCATCAACTTGTAATGCCTGAACCACCAGTTTTGAAATAGCACTTTCACTGTTTTCAAACTCACCAACAATGCTCCCGTGATCGAGATTTTGTAAAACACCAAAGCAGAAATCATTGGCAGTCTTGGTCTCACTCCATTGATGCGGAGTATTGGGATCGGAAAAATCCAGCGTTAGTTTAATCGAACCGAGTGAGCTCCCGGCAATTACTATGGTTCCGTCGGTTCCGGGCTTGTTAACCCATCCTCTGATTCCGCCGTAATCCTCTATTCCAGTTAAAACCGTAAGCTGAATCTGATCCCGGTTGTAATAAGAATCACCAGCGATAAACAGATCCTTATGGGCCAGATCCCACTGGTACGGGCTGGCAAGTTCAAGCCCGTTCAGGAGATTTCTACCCACTTCAAGCAGATCCCCCACTTTCCAACGTCCCTTAACCAGTCGGCCTAAAAAAGATTTCCCCCGATGAGCCAGTGGTGATCCGAAATTTGCCGGGGCAAGCATCACTACCCTTTTTACAGGACAGCGATCCATTATATCCCGATAATATCTCCAGAGCCAATGACGCACAACAAGGCCTCCTGTTGAATGAACAACAATGTTAATCTCGGAGTCGCTCTCACCATCTTCATCAATCATTCCCCGCTTTATCATCTGCCGATTCAGTCCGTCAACAACGTCATTAAACGTTAAGTTATCTTCCCTCGACTCATAATCAGCATACAATATCGTCTCCACACCACCAATTCCTGCTTCAGTGAAGCGCTGCTTCATATGCTTAAACGAGCCGGAACAGTCGCTCCAGCCATGTATAATCAATGTTTTATTCTCAGCCATACCTCTCCATTTTTATTTATTAATCTTTTTTAATAAGCACAAAACCTGACAAATTTCAAAAGGGTATTCTTTTCCTCTTAAATTTTTTAAATGTTAGTAATCATCATTCTTCTTTATCTCCGGATTGTCAGAAAATATTTAGGATTTTGGGCATGAAGATTTACTTTTTGTTTGATTAGGTCTGATTCGGATGTTATTCTCTAACTTGTAATTACAACATTATGTTGAACCCGGTTTTCATAAGCGGGAATATATAAGAGCGATCGTATTTGTATGGTTTATGTAGTAATGGGAGTTTCGGGATGTGGCAAAACAACGGTCGGTAAATTGCTGGCAAAAGAGAAAGAGATCCCCTTTTTTGATGCTGATAATTTTCATCCTGAAGATAACATCCAAAAAATGCAGGCCGGGTTGCCACTGAATGATGATGATCGGGAGCCCTGGCTGAACATCTTATCAGAAAAAATAAGAGAGTGGAATGATGAGTCTGGGGCCGTACTGGCTTGCTCAGCTTTAAAAAAGAGCTATCGCAACACTCTGAAATCAGAAACAAGCGACGTTACGTTTATTTGGCTTGATGGAAGCTACGACCTTATCAAATCACGAATGCAGAACCGGGTAGGCCACTATATGCCGCCCGGTCTGCTACAGTCTCAATTTGATGCTCTTGAACCTCCCTCTCATGCAGTTAAGATCTCCATTGATCAGTCACCGGATTCGATTTTATCGGACATTATACAAAACTTAAAGAAAGCCGGGTAGCCGTTATCGCTGCCTGTAAACGATTATAATATTATCTATGAGCATGGTTAAATCAGACATTGGCATATATGGAATGGGCGTTATGGGACAAAACCTCGCGCTTAATATGGATTCGAAAGGCTTTAAGACCTCGGTTTATAACAAAAAAATGTCGGGCGAAGAGAACCTGCTAAATCAGTTTTTACAATCAGAGACTAAAGAGACCGATATTTTAGGATATGATAAACTCCAAGATTTTGTAAACTCAATCGCTTCCCCCCGAAAAATTATGCTGATGGTAAAAGCCGGGGCACCGGTGGATTCTGTAATTGAAGAACTGCTGCCCTTTTTACAGGCCGGTGATATCATTATTGATGGCGGCAACTCCAATTATCATGATACCAGCCGACGAACCCAGTCATTAAAAGATAAATCGATTTTGTTTGTTGGAATGGGCGTTTCCGGTGGCGAAGAGGGAGCCCGAAATGGGCCTTCACTTATGCCGGGTGGAGACAAAAGAGCGTGGAATTATATCAAACCTGTTTATACGGAAATAGCGGCGAAAACTTTCAACAGCGATCCCTGCTGCAAGTGGATTGGCCCGGGGGGCGCCGGGCATTTTGTAAAAATGGTGCACAACGGCATTGAGTATGCCGATATGCAGAATATTGCTGAAGCGTACTTTCTTTTGCGAAAAATATACGGGCTTTCACCTGAATCCATATCCGCCATTTTTTATAAATGGAATGAAACTGAACTGAACAGCTATCTTCTTCAGATAACGGCTGAACTTCTTCTCAAAAAGGATGTTGATGGCAGCCCGTTGGTAGATAGGGTATTAGACAGCGCCGGACAAAAAGGAACAGGCAAGTGGACGGCGATCACCGCTTTGGAAGCCGGGGTTCCTCTTCCCTCAATCTCGGGAGCCGTATTTGCACGTTTTGTTTCATCATACAAATCACTCAGAACCTCCCTGAGTTACGAAACGGAAGTACAAAATCCCGCTCCGGTTTCAGCAGCACTCACAGATCAAATAAAAGAAGCACTTTACGTGTCCAGGCTGCTTGCTTATGCAGAGGGATTTCACCTGATCCATACGGTATCGGAGTCGAACAGCTGGGAAATTGACCTCGCCGCCGTTGCTGAAGTGTGGCAGGGTGGCTGCATTATCCAGTCAAAACTGCTGATTCCTATCGGTGAGGCTTTTGATGAAAACCCAGAAATCGAACATCTGCTAACCAACAGCAACTATTTACGATCAGCAGAAAGTCGAATAGCAAGTCTTCGGGAAGTCATCAAACTGGCGATCGACTGGCAGATCCCTGTTCCGGGTCTGTCGGCCGCTCTCACGCTCTACGACTCCCTGCGAACCGAAAGGCTGCCGGCCAATATTATACAGGCTCAGCGTGATTATTTTGGAGCTCATACGTACGAGCGAACCGACAAACCGCGCGGCCAGTTTTTCCATTCAGACTGGTCGAAAGGAGAATAGTTTATGGAAAATGTTCAGCTTACTATCGCCGCCCTCGCAGGTATAGCACTGTTGCTGGTTCTTGTGATACGATATAAGGTAAATGCCTTTATTTCTCTTCTGATTGCCAGCATTGTTGTTGGAATAGGTGCCGGAATGCCTGCATCTACCGTTTTAGAAAGTATGCAGCAGGGAATGGGTGGTACGCTCGGGTTTGTGGCAACGGTGGTTGGTCTTGGTGCCATTTTTGGACAAATTTTAGAGCATTCAGGTGGCGCAACCGCCGTTGCTAAAACCATGCTCCACCGGTTTGGAAAAGAGAACGCATCCTGGGCGATGATGTTCACCGGTTTTTTTGTTGCCATTCCGGTTTTTTTTGATGTCGCCTTTATTATTCTTGTGCCCCTTGTGTACGCCCTGGGTCGCGATACCGGCAAATCGATTCTGTACTATGGTATTCCTCTCTTAACCGGCCTGGCCGTCACTCATGCGTTTATACCGCCCACTCCCGGTCCCATTGCAGTGGCCGATATACTGGGGGCCGATTTAGGATGGGTTATCTTTTTTGGTTTCATCATCGGCATTCCCACAGCCATCCTGGCGGGTCCTGTTTTTGGAAGATATATCGGGAATAGAATACATGTTTCCGTTCCGGAGTATATGGAAATGAAAGATTCCTCCGAACTGTCTGAAGATAAACTGCCATCCTTTACGCTGCTGATTTCAATTATCTCCGTTCCTTTGGTTCTGATTCTTGGAAATACAGTTGTGGACGCACTTATAAGCGAGAACATCATTCAGAGGGGATTTTTAACGGAAACTATCCGGTTTATAGGCCACCCGTTTACGGCGCTCACCATTGCCGTTTTAATCGCTTTTTACTGGCTTGGGGTGCAAAGAGGAGCTACAAAACAACAACTCTCTGATTTGAGTATGGAAGCAATGAAACCGGCCGGCATTATCATTTTAATCACGGGTGCAGGCGGAGTTTTTAAGCAGGTTCTTGTAGACAGCGGTGTGGGGGAGATGCTTGCCAACTCTATTGCAGATCTTGGGCTGCCCATCATTGCGCTTGCATGGGTTGTTGCCGTTATTGTGCGAGTAACCCAGGGTTCAGCGACCGTTGCCATGATAACCGCTGCGGGAATTACAGCTCCTATCCTCTCCCAATTCTCATTCAGTCAGCCATATATCGCACTGGTGGTTCTTGCAATTGCCGCCGGCGCCACGACGTTTTCGCACGTAAACGACAGCGGATTCTGGCTTGTGAATCGCTATTTTGGGATGTCTGAGAAAGATACCCTGAAGTCCTGGAGCGTAATGTCCACCATTGTTTCAATATCAGGCTTTTTGCTCGCACTGCTTATAAGCCTGTTTGTTTAGCAGCTGCCGTTTTTAAAAAAGGTTTTAAGGGTGGTTTCGCGATCCCGCCAGTCGGGTAAAAAAGAGTCCATCAGCTGGTAAAACCTTTTCGAATGCAGTCTCTCGAGCAGGTGCACCATCTCATGTACAACTACAAACTCAAGGCACTCTACGGGCCATTTCGCAAGATGTAAATTGAGCCATATACGCCGATGCCGGATATTACAGGTACCCCATCGGGTTTTCATCTTTTTTACCCCAAAATCGGCAACGCTTACACTCATTTTCGGTTCCCATTTTTGAATCAGCCCGGGTAAAACCTCTTTCATTTCACGCCTGTAATATTCATCTGTCACCGCCTCAAGATTCGCATGGCTGAAGGGGTATTTCGTCAGGATCTCAACGGAGGAGTTGGTTACGCGATCTACACTGTTCCTGTAGTCCGATTTTTTTACTGTCAGCTGCTTACTATCCCCCCAAAGAAAAACACGTGAGCCATCTGTAAGAATCTCTTCTTTCTTTAACGGATTGGAAGCAGATGCCTTTAACTTTTTTGTTATCCATCTGTTTTTCCTGATCACAAACGACTCAACTGCAGATATCGGCAACCTTGCCGGACAGGAAACCACCACTCTACCCTGTCGGGGATAGATTCTCAGGTTTACATTTTTCACTCTCTTTCTTTCAACCTCAACGATAAACCCGGGCATTCGAATCTGATCACTCATATGCATATTCTTAAACGTGTTGTATAAAAACGAAAGCAGATTAAATTATGATTCAGAAAGAACAATTCCGGGCAGTTAATCCCTCATCAGTTTTTTATAGGGTTTGTTCGAATTTTGATCGTCTTTGATGCCCAGGCGCTCTTTTCTGTTCTCTTCATACTCCTGGTAATTACCTGAAAACCAGTTAACCACACCATCACCCTCAAACGCCAGGATATGAGTAGCCACGCGGTCGAGGAACCACCTGTCGTGGGAGATCACCACCACACAGCCTGCAAACTCCAGCAGCGCCTCTTCAAGCGCGCGCAGTGTGTTTACGTCCAGATCGTTGGTGGGCTCATCCAGGAGCAGAACATTGGCACCCTCCTTTAGTATTTTAGCAAGATGAACGCGGTTTCGTTCTCCTCCGGACAGCTCCTTTACTTTCTTCTGCTGATCTGATCCGCTGAAATTAAACCTTGCAACGTAGGCTCTGGAATTTACTTCTTTGTTTCCAAGTTTTAACTGATCGTTACCCTCAGAAATCTCTTCCCAAATCGTTTTGTCGGGATTTAACGGCCTGTCCTGATTTACGTAACCCAGCTCCACTGTATCACCAATAATGATTTCACCTTTATCGGGTTTTTCCGCACCTGTAATCATTTTAAACAGAGTGGTTTTACCGGCACCATTCGGCCCAATCACTCCAACAATTCCACCGGGAGGCAGGTTAAAATGCATATCTTCTATCAGGGATTTATCATCAAACCCCTTAAAAACGTGTTTTGCCACAATTACTTTGTCACCAAGCCTTGGCCCTGCAGGAATAAAAATTTCCATATCGTCGCGCTTCTTCTGGTAATCCTCAGAAAACATCTCCTCATATGCGTTTATCCGGGCTTTACTCTTGGCCCTTCTTCCCTTGGGATTCTGACGAATCCACTCGAGCTCCTGCTGAAGTGTTTTCTGCCTTTTTGATTCCTGTTTCTCCTCCTGGGCAAGCCGCTGCTGCTTTTGCTCCAGCCACGATGAATAATTTCCCTTAAAGGGTATGCCCTCTCCCCTGTCGAGTTCGAGAATCCAGCCGGCTACGTTATCAAGAAAGTAACGATCGTGAGTTACTGCAATAACGGTTCCCTCATACTTATCAAGATGCTGTTCAAGCCAGCCAACAGACTCGGCGTCGAGATGGTTCGTAGGTTCATCTAAAAGCAGTACGTCTGGCTTTTTTAAGAGCAGACGACAAAGTGCAACCCTTCTTCTCTCCCCTCCGGACAGTACACTGATGCTCGTATCGCCGGGAGGGCACTGCAAAGCATTCATTGCCTGTTTCAGCTTCGCATCAATATCCCAGGCTCCAATTCTGTCAATCTCTTCCTGCAGTTTTGATTGTCTGGCAATAAGCGCATCGAAATCCGCATCCGGATCACTAAAACCCTCATTCACGGCTTCGTAATCTTTCAGAAGCTTCATTGTATCGGCCACCCCCTCCTGTACCACATCAAGAACCGTTTTAGAATCGTCTAACTGCGGCTCCTGTTTTAAGTAGCCAAAAGTAATTCCTTTTTGCCGGGATATGGTCCCCAGATAATCGTCCTCTTCACCTGCAATAATACGTAAAAGAGTACTCTTACCGGCACCGTTTAGTCCAAGTACTCCAATTTTGGCACCATAAAAAAAGGAGAGGTAAATGTCTTTAAGTACCGTTTTATTGGGTTTGTAGATTTTACTAACCCCGGTCATGGAGAAAATTATTTTTTGATCACTCACTGTATATCTGTGGATTATTCGTTACAAATTGAAGGCGTGCCATTGCAATGGCTAAAAGGTATGAAAAAAGAGTTTGCTTTCCTGACGTCTCAGTTAAAAACAGAAACCCAGTGGCTCAGAATGAAAAGTTTCACCAGATATTTCGAAAGTTCATCAGCGAGCTATAACATCCCGAATTGAGGCTGCATAGTGTAATATTACCAGCGGAGGAGGTTCACTTTGGTGATATCTACCGACAGATTATTTCTGAAAATGGCGAGAATAATTGCCAGGCCTATAACGGCTTCAGCTGCTGCAACGGCCAAAGAGAAAAAGACAAGTATCTGTCCGGTCACGTCTCCATGAAAGGCACTAAAAGAGATCAGGGAGAGATTTACAGCATTGAGCATAAGTTCAACGCACATAAATATGACAATGGCATTTTTTCGAACAAGTACCCCAATCATTCCAATTGTAAATATGATGGCGCTTAAGGCCAGATACCAGTCAATCCCAATCATTCTGTTTCACTCTTAGCTTTTTGTTTGTATGTCGCTATCATCAAAGCACCGACTACCGCGGCTGTAAGGAGAATTGCGGTCATTTCGAAAGCAAATAGATAATCTGTGTAAAGAACATCCCCCAGCGCCTCTACAGTACCCACCGTTTGCATATCCGGAGATATTTCAGGAAGCAAATTCGTAATACCGCCAAGACTGTAGAGTAACAGAGAAAAAACAACCGCACCCAGTAAAAATGCCGAAATATATTTCACTCTTACCTGTCGGAACAGCCCTTCTTCATCATCGAGGTTGAGCAACATAATTACAAAAAGGAAAAGAACCATAATTGCACCTGCGTAAACCAAAACCTGTATGAGAGCGAGAAACTGTGCCTGAAGTAACAGGTACATCCCCGCAATTGAGAGCAGGTTTAACACAAGAAAAAGCGCGCTGTTAACCGTTGTTCTTGTAAATACCATACCAAGTGCGGTAGATATTGCCAAAACAGCGAGAAGAATAAATATAAAAATTTCCATTATTATCTATTTCATTAAGGCAAGCAAGGTACCCAAATTTAAAAATGGCTTCAAGAAAATATGTGACCTTTTTTAACATTCCACTGAATCAAAAATCAGAAATAATATAACATATTTTCGTACGGGTTCAGCTAGCCCGGCCCACTCAAACTTTGAAAATTGATATTTTTTTAAATAGTGCCATAACCTTAATTTTAGCAACAGTATTAAAAAAAGAAAAAGTTAACATTAGATACGGTTTATATATGAGCAGCAATATTGACATGCAGGCGCTTGGTGAAAAAATTGAGAAACACAGCGCTTTTATAGATGATATCTACACAGAACTCAATAAAGTTATCGTCGGTCAGCGTTATATGATAGACCGGCTGCTCATTGGGCTGCTCGCCGATGGCCACGTTTTGCTCGAAGGCGTACCCGGACTGGCAAAAACACTTACGGTATCGTCTCTGGCCAAAGTGATCAGCACAAAATTTCAGCGCATTCAGTTTACACCCGATCTACTTCCTGCCGACCTTATCGGAACGCTGATCTACAACCAAAAAGAGATGGAGTTTACGGTAAAGAAAGGCCCCATCTTCTCAAATATTGTGCTCGCTGACGAGATCAACCGTTCTCCGGCAAAAGTACAGAGTGCACTGCTGGAAGCGATGCAGGAGAGGCAGGTAACCATCGGTGAAGAGACTTTTTTCCTTGAGAAACCATTTTTAGTTCTGGCTACGCAAAATCCTGTTGAGCAAGAGGGAACCTATAATCTGCCGGAAGCACAGGTTGATCGGTTTATGCTGAAGCTGAAAATTGGGTATCCAACCAAGGATGAAGAGCTTAAGATTATGCGAAGAATGGCTAAAACCGGGGAGAAGTTAACTTTAAATACGGTAGTTTCGTCCAAAAAAATTCTGGATGCCCGCGAGGTAATTAATGAAATCTATGTAGATGAAAAAGTTGAAAAGTATATTATCGACCTGGTTTTTGCTACCAGAAATCCTGCTCAATATCAGCTTCCCGACCTCGCCGATCTCATCTCTTTCGGCGCCTCTCCCCGAGCCTCCATCAATCTGAATCTTGCAGCAAGGGCTCATGCTTTTATGCAGCACAGAGCCTACGTTACTCCGGAGGATGTGCGCTTCATAACCACAGACGTACTTCGACACAGAATTATTCCAACATTCGAGGCCGAAGCTGAGGATATTACCACAGAAAATATCATCAGCCAGATTTTGTCGACCGTACAGGTGCCCTGAGGAGCTGTTATATTCCTTTTAATCAAATAATTACTTGCTCTTAATATGGGTCATGTGCGGAGAGGTATTTTTTTCATTCCATTATGCCCCATATAGTTATACCGACAAAAAAGCTTCTAAACTGGATTTTAAAATTGAGACTGGGAAATCTTTTAAGCGCTGAACTTTCAGAGAAACTTGAATTATATAAAAAGATGGTTTTTATTGGTATAACTGTATGTGTCGTCAACCACCGCCAACAAGTGAGGCACGTTTATGAAAATCAAAATTGTACCCCGGTCAAAAATCAGAGTTTCAAGGAAAAGCAAATCGAAATATGATTCTTTAAAAGAAGCCATTTCCAGGTTAAAACCCGGAGGAGACGCTCTGAGAATAGAATTTTCCGGTCAGAAAGAGCTCAATTCCATACGCAATATTGCATACACGTATAACAGGGAAACAGGGAGCAATATTAAAAGCACTACCAACAGAAGTGAGCAGGCAGTATTTTTTTTCATAGAAAACGAATAAAAAAAAGGAGCCTCTGCAAAGCAAAGACTCCTTTTTAATTTTTAAAGCAGGAAAGAGTGCTTACGACTCTTCTTCTTTCTCTTTCTCTGCAAGTTTTTCGGCCAGTCCAGACACTTCACCAAGAGTTGGTGTTCCGGTTTCAACCTTGGATTTACTTTCGCTTTTCTTAGCCTTGGGCTTCGATTTAGAAACATCATCCTTCAGCTGAGAAAGCTCAATGGTTTTACTTGGTTCATCAAACTCCACAACAAATCCTTCGATTTTGTCACCTTCACTGAATGCCTCTTTGAGGTCATCAACAGAATCTTCGAGTTTGTCGGCACTGAGAAATGCATCCACACCAAGCTCAAGTTTCACAAACATTCCCTTGTCGGTAATCTTAGTGATTTCGCCTGAGGCTTTAGAGCCAATTCCATACTCTTCAGCATATTTTTCCCAGGGGTTCTCTTCCACCTGTTTGTGGCCAAGTGTAATTCGTCGGTTATCAAAGTCTACAGCCAGAATAACGACGTCAATTTCCTGCCCCTTATCTACAACCTCGTTAGGGTGCTCCACTTTTTCGGTCCAGCTAAGGTCAGATACGTGAATGAGGCCGTCGATGCCTGGCTCAAGCTCAACAAATACACCAAAGTTTGTAAGGTTCCGAACAACTCCTTTGTGAGAAGATCCGATTGGGTACCGCTCCAGGAGGTCTTCCCATGGATCTTTTTCAAGTTGTTTAACTCCGAGTGAAATTTTCTTCTCCTCTTCGTTAATGTTCAGTACCACACACTCGATAATGTCATCTTTTTGAACAAGCTGAGACGGATGTTTAATGTGCTGTGTCCAGCTCATTTCACTAATATGAATAAGGCCTTCAACACCTTTTTCGAGCTCAATAAATGCGCCGTAATCGGCAATAGAAACCACGCGGCCCTGTACCCGGAGATTATCCGGATATTTCTGCCTAATGGCGTCCCAGGGATGGGGCTGAAGCTGTTTCAAGCCGAGAGAGACACGTTTAGAGCTCTCATCAAAATCAATTACAGCAACGTTTAGGCGCTGATCCAGTTTTACAATTTCTTCCGGATGATCTACGCGTCCCCATGAGAGGTCTGTAATGTGAAGGAGCCCGTCAACACCACCAAGATCAATAAATACACCAAAGTCGGTAATGTTCTTGACCATACCTTCGAGAACCTGACCGGCTTCGATAGTTTCAAGAATTTCCTGACGCTGCTCTTCAAGATCACTTTCAATAAGTGCTCTGTGAGATACAACAACGTTTTCTGCCTGCATGTTGAGTTTAACAACCTGGAACTCCATGGTTTTTCCAACATAAGCATCGAAGTCTCTTACGGGACGAACATCGATCTGCGAACCGGGAAGGAAGGCATCGATACCAAATACGTCCACAACCATTCCGCCTTTGATGCGTCTCTGGATGTACCCTTCGATAATTTCTCCGGTTTCGTGAGCTTTCTCCAGATTTTCCCAGGCTTGAAGAATATCTGCTTTTCTACGGGAAAGAATAAGCTGGCCTTCCCTGTCCTCAACTTTATCGAGAAATACCTCTACTTCATCACCTGGCTGAAGATTTTCCAGAACACTGTTGGAAAATTCGTTAGCGGGTATAATTCCTTCTGATTTGAACCCGATGTCGACAATTACATATTTTTCATCAACCGATACTACAAGACCGGTTACAATTTCTTTTTCATCAATTTCGCTCAGAGTATCTTCATACATTCCGGCAAGTTTGTGAAATTCCTCGTCGGTATAATCTTCTGATGCTACTTCGAGCTGATGATATGTATAGGTTTCACCATCAATATCGCCGGAAAACGTAGGAACACTTACTTCTGCTTCTTCCTCATCCTCAGCCGTTTCTTCTTCAGCTACTTCACTTTCAGTTTCTTCAACAACTTCTTCTTCACTCTCTTGTGCCTGAACGTCTTCATCAGTTTTTTTCACTTCAGCTTCTGCATCAGCAGTTTCTTCCTGCTCGTTTACAGTTTCTTCCGCAACGCTCTCTGCTGTTTCTTCGGTTTTAGGTTTTTTGTTTGTTTCTTCAGTCATTAGGTTTCCTGTCAAATACTGCTACACTTCGATTTTCGAAATGCAGGGTTTGAGTTATAATTTTAGTTTATTCTGAATGATATTGATCATTAATGTGATCTGTTCTTCGAAAGATTTATCAGTCGTATCCACTACAATTGCATCATCCGCTTTTTTCAGGGGATCTGCTTTTCTGTTCGAATCGATATGATCTCTCTGTTTCAAATTCTCTTCTACCTGAGAAAGTAAAATATGAGGGTCGGCTTTAACGGCCTCATCATATCTTCTTTGAGCACGTGCCTGAATCGATGCCTGCATAAAAAACTTGAGGTCGGCATCAGGAAACACGGCTGTGCCAAGATCTCTGCCATCTGCAATGTAAACTCCGTTTTCTACTAATTGCCGCATGTAGCTATTTACAAACGACCTTATAGCAGGTTCAGAAGCGATTTTACTCACATTTTCTGCAACTTGCTGAGATCTTATGGATTCTGTAACATCATTATCGTTTACAACCACTTTAAAATTAGAGTGATCGCAGGATGTCTTCAGCTTTGTACTGTTTAATCTATCAAGGAACTGCTGCAGGTCTGGTTTGTTATTTACTAACCACAGGTAAGTTATTGCCCTGTATAGGGCGCCGGAATCAAGAAACTGAAGGTTTAAACGCCTTGCAATCTCTTTGGCTGTCGAACTTTTTCCTGATCCTGCAGGACCGTCAATTACAATAATCATAATCAGAGAACAGTTAAGATAATTTTTTTAATGTTGACATTCAATCAATTCTTGTTAATTGAATCCAGAAGCTTTAATTTAGTGATCTTTATCAGACACGAAAACACTAAACATTTTTTTAAATGCCACAGCATAAATCAGCCATAAAACGCTTACGCCAAAGCAAAGCAAGAAGAGATCACAACAGAGCCCGTCGCTCTAAAATGAGAACTCTCATCAAAAAAGTAATGAGCACTGAAAACAAGGAAGAAGCATCCACATATTTAAAGGATGCTGTAAGCCTTATTGACAGACTTTCTACAAAAAATATTATCCACCCCAATACAGCAGCTAGAAAGAAATCTCAGCTTACTACTTACGTAAACAATTTATAATCATTTATTGATAATATTGTGTCAAAAGCCCTGCTCGTAATTTTAGACGGCTACGGAATTGCTGAAAACCCTGAAGTAAGTGCAGTAGACGCCGCAAACACCCCATATTTCGATTCACTCATCAGAAAATATCCGCACTCCACCCTCTCTGCCAGCGGAAAAGATGTAGGCCTGCCCGACGGTCAGTTCGGCAACTCAGAAGTGGGACACCTTAATATAGGGGCGGGCAGAATTGTCTGGCAGGAGCTTTCGAGAATTAATAACTCCATCTCGGAAGGCGATTTTTTTAAAAATGATGTTTTAAAAGCAGCATTTGAAAAAGCAAAAGAGAGAGGAAAAATCCATTTTATGGGACTTTTTTCTGACGGCGGTGTACACAGCCACAATGATCATCTCTATGCTCTTCTTGAAATGGCAAAAAGGCACGGGCTCGAAAATGCCTTTGTTCACGCATTTACCGATGGCCGCGACACTTCGCCAAACGGCGGAGCCGTCTACTTAAAAGAGTTTGAAGAGAAAGCAGAAGAGATTGGTACCGGATCGGTCGCTTCGGTTGTGGGAAGATACTTTGCCATGGACCGCGACAACCGCTGGGAAAGAACTCAAAAAGCATACGATCTGTTGGTATATGGTAAAGGAACTAAGGTAGATCATGCATCGGAGGTTTTCGAGAAAAGCTATAAAGATGGCACTACTGACGAATTCATAGAGCCCTACATTACAAGTGATAATAAAGACAGCAGAATTGAAAAAAATGATGTGGTCGTGTTCTTTAATATCCGTGGCGACAGGGCAAGACAAATCACCAGGGCTTTTTTCAATATCGGGGAAATTCCATTCGAAACGGAAGAACTTAACCTCCACTACGTAACGTTTACATCATATGATGATACTTTTAATCCATATGTAAATGTTGCATTTCCACCCGTGCGAATGAAAAACACTCTCGGCGAGTATGTGAGCTCAAAAAATATGAAGCAGCTTAGGGTGGCCGAAACAGAAAAGTATCCGCATGTTACCTATTTTTTCAATGGCGGAATTGAGAAGTCCAACCCCGGTGAAGAGAGGATAATGATTCCAAGCCCAAAAGTGGCTACATATGATTTACAACCGGAAATGAGTGCAGAAGAGGTTGGAAACACTATAGTTGAAAATCTCAGTAAAGACTTTAACCTGATCGTTGTGAATTTTGCCAATCCCGATATGGTAGGACATACGGGGGTATTTGAAGCAGCCGTTAAGGCTGTAGAGACCGTTGATCATCAGCTGCAAAGGGTAGTTGAGACGGCGAAGGAGAATAAATATGATGTATTGATCATTGCAGATCATGGAAATGCAGACCGCATGAAAAATCCTGACGGCAGTGCTCATACAGCCCACACATCGGTGCCCGTTCCCGTCATTATGGTTACCGAAAAAGACGTAACCCTATCCAGCGGAAGGCTTGCCGATGTCGCTCCATCACTTTTAAAAATGCTGGAATTAGATCAACCCGAAGATATGACAGGTAAAGCACTTTTTTAGGAATTGCTGCGTTTATCTGATTCTTAATGAGGTTGCGTTATTACGTTTGCATTTACATGCTTACCATACTACTTTCGGATAAGAGTGAACTAAATTCTAGTCTTACTCGTTAGCGAAGCAAACTTAGAATCGTCAAAAAAAGCAGGTCCCGACATGGAGGGTAATTTTTCAAGTAAGGTTCGAGACGTTATACAGTTTAGCCGGGAAGAGGCTCTGCGTCTGGGTCACGATTACATCGGAACAGAGCACCTTATATTAGGTATCGTGAGGTTAGGTGACGGAGTCGCAATCAGAATTCTGAAGAATCTGGACTGCGACCTCTTTAAGCTCAAAAAAACGATTGAAGACACAGTGAGAGGTACCGGCGGCACTGTAACGGTTGGAAATATACCATTAACCAAGCAGGCCGAAAAAGTACTTCGTATCACCTACCTCGAAGCCAAGCTTTATAAAAGCGATACGATTGGTACTGAGCATCTTTTATTGTCACTGCTTCGTGATGAGGAAAATATAGCAGCGCAAATTCTACAGCAGTTCAGTGTATCTTACGATGCCGTTCGCGAAGAGCTGGATATGATTATCTCAGGAGACACCAGGGATACTTCATCCTCAGATTCGCGCACTGCTAAATCAAGCTCAACCCCTTCTTCACCGAAGGGTTCAAAACCATCAGGCAGCTCCAGAGAAAAGAAAATGGAAAAATCAAAAACTCCTGTACTCGATAATTTTGGCCGGGATCTTACCCAGTTGGCAGAAGACGGAAAACTGGATCCGATTATTGGCCGTGAAAAAGAGATTGAACGTGTAGCTCAGGTATTGAGCCGCAGAAAGAAAAACAACCCCGTTCTGATTGGAGAACCGGGTGTTGGTAAAACGGCTATTGCCGAAGGACTTGCAACCCGTATCAATGAAAAGAAAGTTTCGCGGGTGCTCTACGAAAAACGCGTAATTGCCCTCGACCTCGCTGCGCTTGTAGCAGGCACAAAGTACAGAGGACAATTTGAAGAGCGAATGAAAGCGGTAATGAGTGAACTTGAAAAAACAGATAATGTAATTCTGTTTATTGATGAGCTTCACACGATTGTCGGCGCCGGCGGTGCAAGCGGCTCGCTTGATGCATCCAATATGTTAAAGCCCGCTTTGGCTCGCGGGGAAGTTCAGGCTATCGGGGCAACCACGCTTAACGAATATCGTCAGTTTATTGAAAAAGACGGAGCTCTTGAGCGGCGGTTCCAGAAAATAATGGTCGAGCCGACATCCATCGATGAAACACTCGAAATTCTGAACCAGATTAAAGGCAAATACGAAAAACATCATAGCGTAAGGTACAGCCAGGAAGCCCTGGAATCATGTGTAAAATTAACTGACCGCTATGTAACTGACCACTTTTTGCCAGACAAGGCTATTGATGCACTTGACGAAGTTGGAGCAAGAGTGCATTTATCCAATATCACCGTGCCTGATCATATTCTCGAACTTGAAAAAGAGATTGAGAAAACCAGTCAGGAAAAAAATAATATGGTAAAGAAACAGCGGTTTGAGGAGGCTGCAAGACTTCGGGACACCGAGAAAAGATTGATGGAAGAGCTCGATACCGCCCAAAAAGAGTGGGAAAAAGAGTCAGAACATATCGTTTTTGACGTATCGGATGAAGATGTTGCATCGGTCGTTGCCATGATGAGCGGCGTGCCTGTAAACAAAATCAGCCAAAAAGAAGGACTTAAGCTTCTAAAAATGAGCCAGGCCCTAAGTAAAAAGGTTGTAGGTCAGGAAGAAGCCATCAACAAGCTTACCAAAGCCATACAGCGAACAAGAGCCGGGCTTAAAGATCCCTCCCGTCCTATCGGTTCATTCATTTTTCTTGGACCAACCGGAGTAGGTAAAACCGAAATGGCCAAAGTTCTTGCAAAATATCTTTTCGACAAAGAAGAAGCATTAATTCGAATTGATATGAGTGAGTATATGGAGAAATTCAGCGTTTCGAGACTCGTTGGTGCCCCTCCGGGGTACGTCGGTTACGAGGAGGGAGGTATTCTCACTGAAAAAGTTCGAAGAAAACCCTACAGCGTTGTGCTTCTCGACGAAATTGAGAAGGCCCATCCGGATGTGTTCAATATTCTGCTTCAGGTTCTTGATGACGGCATTCTGACCGATAGCCTCGGAAGAAAAGTTGACTTCCGAAATACCATTATCATTATGACCTCCAATATCGGTGCCCGGGATATTCGAAATATGGGCAAAGGCATCGGCTTTTCGGCCACTGAAGGTGATTTTGACTATGCCCAGATGAAATCAACCATTCAGGACGCGCTTAAAAAGGTGTTTAATCCCGAGTTTCTTAACAGGATTGATGATGTATTGACATTCCGTCCGCTCGAAAAAGCCGACATTTTCAAAATCATCGATATTCTTTCTGATGAACTGTTCTCACGAATCAGAAATCTCGGATATGAACTTGAGCTTACGAAAGCAGCAAAAGATTTTATCTCAGATAAAGGTTTTGATCCTAAATTTGGTGCAAGGCCACTGCGAAGGGCGATTCAGAAATATGTTGAAGATCCCCTTGCAGAAGAGATTCTGGGTACGGAACATGCAGAAGGCTCTACAATTAAGATAAAAATGAATAAGTCCCGCGACGGACTTGCATTTGACTGGACAGAGCCTGAAGGCGGTTCTTCTGATGCACGGAAATCGGAAAAGAGCGATTCATCCTCCACAGAAGATGAAGAGTCGGAGCAGGAGGCGAAAGCTTAAGGCTCTTTTAAAAATCAGCTTTGATAAGGGTGTGTCTGTAAAATCAGTCGCACCCTTTTTTTATACCGGTTTTTATACCGGCACTAGAAGGACGTACTGATTTGAACCGTTCTATTCAGATTTTCAACTTCATATTGCTGTCTCCCCTCTTTTACAAGGCGGATCTTTTCTGCGTTTAAAGCGTGGAGTCTGCCATTAATTTCTTCACTGGCGATTTCCCTTTGGCCAATGTGAACAACCGTTACAGACGGGCTTGAGATACTATAGCCGTTCAGCGTGCCTCCCATGGCAATAATCATATTTTCTTCCGGATCGTATGTGGCATGCAAAATTGAATTCCGGGATGATGCACTCCCAACTCTTTCGTTATTCTCCAGTCTGTACACCTGCATTCTTCCTGAGGAGAAGAGAGTTGCATAATCAGCTTTATCAGTTAGTTCAACGCCTTTAAGTTCCTCATCGGTATTAATTTCAGATAATTTATTTCCAAACCTGTCAAAAATCAGAGCGGTATATTGATCACTGCCCTGAGCTGGTTTTACAATCACCGTTATATAAGCTCCGGCATGAGTGACTTCCACACGGCTGATCTCACGCTCTCTGTCTCTGAAAAATGTATTTATTTCACGGTTTTTTGAAACAAAAGAAGCTCTGGATCCCGTTGTATTTCCATAATTTATTACGGGATTAAAAAGTACAACCGTTCTTCCGTAATCATCAGAAGCCAGCTCAGACTCTCTTTCTCCCTCACTGCTTTGTGAACTGTTTGATATACTGTAAAGCTGATTTCCACCGGAACTGTAAAAAGAAAAATTTGCAACATTATCCCTCAGAACGGTGCGGCCGTCATCAAACTGGTAATTTTTTACTGTTTCATCCTGCAGATCAAAAAATTCGAGATCTTTTTTAAAGTAGGCCGAACCATCACTGTCAAAAAGCTGATATTCAAACACATTTCCCTTCATCAGAAAAGAAATTTTTCGGCCATCAGGTGAAACAGACCAGGAATGCGGACTGTAAAACTCATCTTCGCCCAGCGACACCTTATTCGCTGAAACTGACAATATTCCATCCTGAATGGGGAATACTGCGCCAGACAAACCGCTGGGCTCATCCCCAACAGTGACGGAAATATTTTGCGCTAGTACAGAAAATGAGATGCCTAAAAATAAAATGGCTGTCAGATAGAGAGACTTCATGAATTACTACTTAATTGTTATATCTTAATTCGTTTAAAGAACGAGAATTTTGCATTGAAATGCACATATGCTTTACTCCGTAATAATTCCGGTTTACAACAGACCCGAGGAAATTCAGGAACTTTTAGAGTCACTTACTCGGCAAAGCTACAGGCAATTTGAAGTACTAATTATTGAAGACGGTTCTTCGGATACCTGCAAAAATGTTGTCCTGGACTATCAGAATCAGCTGGATATTCGTTACTACTTTAAAGAGAACTCTGGACAGGGATTTTCACGAAATTATGGTTTTAAACGTGCAAAGGGTGACTACTTTGTTATATTTGATTCAGACTGTCTGGTTCCCAACCATTATTTCTCGGCGGTAACCGACTTTATCGAAAATCGCAGGATTGATTTTTGGGGAGGACCTGACAGAGCTCATCCCGACTTTACAGATATTCAAAAAGCGATCAACTTTAGCATGACCTCCGTACTTACCACGGGAGGTATTCGCGGACGGAAAAAACATCTTGGCAATTATCATCCCCGGAGTTTTAATATGGGGATAAGCCGGGAAGCTTTCGAAAAATCAGGTGGCTTTAAAATAACAAGAAAGGGCGAGGACATTGAATTCAGCATACGTCTTGAAAAACTGGGGTTTACTTCGGCATATATCGAAAAAGCATATGTTTATCATAAAAGAAGAACGTCTCTGAGTGAGTTTTATAAGCAGCTTCATTTTTTCGGGAGGGCGAGAATTAATATCGGTCGTTTTTACCCTGATGAAATCAAACCTGTTCACTTTTTTCCGTTACTATTTTTATCAGGCCTTGTTTTTTCGATATTTACATTGATAACAGGCATTTCTGTTCTCCCTGCTCTGCTCTATTGTATCTATGGATTATCACTTTTCTCTGCAGGATTATATCAGGAAAGTGACCTGAAAGTAGCGTTTCTGGGGACTGCAGCAGGTTTTATTCAACTATCTGCTTATGCAGTGGGTTTTTTGACTGAATCGATATCGAAACAAGAAAAAGAACCCTAAATTATCATAGATTTTTCATTGCATTGAGATTACAAAACTTTTATCTTGTAATTCTTTTGACGTATTGAAATATCTGTTTGTTCATAACAGGAATCGGGGAGTGGCGCAGGCCGGTAGCGCATTCGCTTTGGGAGCGAAGGGTCGCAGGTTCAAATCCTGTCTCCCCGACTTTGACATTTTAGTGCAATATCATAAATGTTTTTGTGATTTTGCCGGGATAAAAGAGAACAGGTCGCGCAACAATTGCGAAAGAAGTGCTTCCGCGGTTCCCCCGAAGGGATACCCTTGGGAAAATCCTGTCTCCCCGACTACAAGTTTGTTGAATTGATTACGGGCAAAATTGTAATTTGATGTTCAGCATTCTGCATTTAACATTCAGAAAAGCGCCCGTAGCTCAACTGGATAGAGCAGCTGCCTTCTAAGCAGCAGGTTACAGGTTCGAGTCCTGTCGGGCGTACGATTATTTTTTTTGTGGTGCTGTTCAGATGTACTTTATTTTTTTGACATAATTTCCGGGCGACATGGCCGAGTGGTTAGGCAGAGGTCTGCAAAACCTCGTACGGCGGTTCGAATCCGCCTGTCGCCTCAAGCAGTTTATTTTTTGCCGCGTTCGTCTAGGGGTTTAGGACGCCGCCCTTTCACGGCGGTAACACGGGTTCAAATCCCGTACGCGGTACTTCTAAGAGTATTCAGTGGAAATAAAGAGTAACAGAATCTCTATTCTGATGATCTCATCTACTGTTCTTACTCACATGGAGCTTGTAGCTCAGTTGGTTAGAGCGCCAGGTTGTGGCCCTGGAGGCCGTGGGTTCAAATCCCATCAGGCTCCCTTTTATTGACTAACGGTCTCAGAAGCCGTGGGTTCTCCCGAAGGGATCCCTTTGGGGAAATCCCATCAGGCTCCCTTTTATTGACTAACGGTCTCAGAAGCCGTGGGTTCTCCCGAAGGGATCCCTTTGGGGAAATCCCATCAGGCTCCCTTTTTTTATTGCTATTTTTTGCCGCGTTCGTCTAGGGGTTTAGGACGCCGCCCTTTCACGGCGGTAACACGGGTTCAAATCCCGTACGCGGTACCAAAGCCTTGCAAATTTGTTTGCAGGGCTTTTTTTGTTTGAGTTTTTTTCTTTCCACAGTGCCTCTGAGGATCTTATGAATCTAAAACATACAGCTTTTTTAAATATATCCACGCTGCCGGAGGGGTCCTCCGACGGTTCTCCCGAAGGGATCCCTTTGGGGAAATCCCATCAGGCTCCCTTTTATTGACTAACGGTCTCAGAAGCCGTGGGTTCTCCCGAAGGGATCCCTTTGGGGAAATCCCATCAGGCTCCCTTTTTTTATTGCTATTTTTTGCCGCGTTCGTCTAGGGGTTTAGGACGCCGCCCTTTCACGGCGGTAACACGGGTTCAAATCCCGTACGCGGTACCAAAGCCTTGCAAATTTGTTTGCAGGGCTTTTTTTGTTTGAGTTTTTTTCTTTCCACAGTGCCTCTGAGGATCTTATGAATCTAAAACATACAGCATTTTTAAATATATCCACGCTGCCGGAGGGGTCCTCCGGCGGTTCTCCCATGGGGATCCCTATGGGAAAATCCCGTACGCGGTACCAAAGCCTTGCAGAATTTTTTACAAGGCTTTTTTTATTTATCAGGATATCTACATTTTTTTACTTTTATCGTTTACCCCTCACCTATTCACTACCTGTTCAAAAAAAGTGCTTCAGGCAAGCAGATTACCGATTTCGCATTTAAAATCACCAATTTTTCTTTATGCTGAATCGAAAGTCAATAAGATATTTATTGACTTAGTGAACCGTTTTAAATAACCTTTCAGAAAGGAAAAAAAGCTATTGCTTGTTGGTGAAATTGACATCCTTTTAGAAACGGCCACCCAAGGATTTCTAAAGATGCATTCTATCCATTCAGCATCTGTTTTCGTCACACTTGTGGCGAACGAATTAATTTTTTAAATAAATGACTAACTAAAAAAGGAGTTCATTATGTCGAAAATATCCCGTAAGAAATTTCTAAGAAACAGTGCTCTCGGAATGGCCGGGATTGCGGCTGTTCCTTTTGCAGGTTCTGCAAAATCACCTTTCAGAGAATTAGAAAGTAAAGACTGGAAGAAGAAGTTCTCCGCGAACGATCAAATACAGATTGCCACAATCGGAATGGGAATTATTGCCTACGACGATATACCAACCGCACTTAAGGTCCCCGGTGTAACAATGGTGGCCGCGGCAGATTGTTACGACTCGAGACTGGTGCGTACCAAGGAATTTTTTGGAGACCACGTATTTACAACAAAAGACTACCGCGAAATTCTGGAACGGGACGATGTGGACGCCATTCTGCTCTGCACACCCGACCACTGGCATGCCCGGCAGTCGATAGACTCTCTCAACGCCGGTAAACACGTGTACTGTGAGAAACCTATGGTTCAGCAAATTGAAGAGGGGCATGACGTAATTGATGCCGATAACAATACAGACCCTATTTTACAGGTTGGCAGCCAGTTTACAAGTGATATCATCTTCCAGAAGGCTGCAGAGCTTTATAAATCCGGCGCTATTGGCACGCTAAACCAGGTTGTAGCCTTGTACAACAGGAATTCGTCACTGGGCGCATGGCAGTACTCTATGCCCGAAGATGCAACGCCCGAAACAGTAGACTGGGACAGCTTTCTTGGCCATGCCCCCGATCGTCCGTGGGATCCCAAACGCTTCTTCAGATGGAGATGCTACGATGACTACGGAACTGGCGTACCAGGAGACCTCTTCGTTCACCTGTTCACCGGTGTACACACTGTAGTGGGAGCTGTGGGCCCAACGCTGGTATCCGGTACGGGCGGTATTCGTTCATGGTTTGATGGCCGTGAAGCACCTGACGTAATTAATGGCCAGTATCACTATCCTGAAACGGAAAATCACCCCGATTTTACACTCACACTGCAGAGCAATCTTGCTGATGGTGGCGGTACAGGAACCCGGTTTCAGTTTATCGGGGATGAAGGTGCACTTGAAGTTTCTCCCGGATCATCCATCAAGCTTTCCCGATTCCCGAGAAGAGAGCCTTCCCTGGATGAGCTGATGTACGGCTACAACTCAGTAAGAACCTTCTCCGAGCGAGTTCAAAAAGAGTTCGAAGCGAATTACAAGGCGGAACGTGCCGACAAAGTACAGTATGAGCCGGAAATGGACCAAACCGAAGAGTTCAGAGCGCCAAGTGGCTACGACTCAAGGCTGGATCACTTTGTAAACTTCTTTGATTCAATTCGAAACGGGACACCCGTTTTTGAGGATTCTGTTTTTGGTTTCCGCGCTGCCGCTCCGGCGTTGTTAACAAATACAAGCCTCAAGGAAAACCGCGTGGTAGAGTGGGATCCCGTAAATATGCGAATCCCTTCTTAAACGATTGATTCTTATATAAAAAAAAGCCGGGCAGCATAAAAACTTCTGCCCGGCTTTTTAATGAATTATTGCGAGCGTACTACTCAATAATTTCTGAATCATATACTTTCACATCTGCCCATAGATTACTGTAAGTATCGATAAATTCCAGATGATCGGGGTGCTCGTCATAAACCCTGTAATCTTCCATCGTTTCAAACCAGGTAAAGATTGAATAACCAAATGAGTGGTCGGTTACGTCTCTCTCCTCGGTTGAGCCGGGAACTCCAAGCTCCGATTTATAAATCGATTCAATAGCCAAAAGTTCACGCAGACCCTCTTCAAACTGTTCTATTTCCTCTTCACTCACATCGTCATTTAAATAAAAATAGACGTTATGCTGAAGCATTCCTGACGTTTCCATACCCTCTGCAGTGGTTTCGGTTTCAACTTCCACCTCCTCGCCACCACCTGCACAGGCGGTCGAAAAAAAGAGTAGAATCACGATCGTAAATAATTTCGTCGTTGGTTTCATAGCAACACCTTATGTTTTTTTTGATCCCGGTTCGTAATTAACTGTGCCCAATATACATATTGAAATTCAAATTTCACTGTCTCTGCCTATAATGTTATTAACCTCTGCCCTTTTGTATTGAGCTTGGTATATCCCGATTACTCAATTAATATTGCATGGTTTAATATTCAATTGTAGATATTGCCCGATTAAGTTAAATTATTTCAAATTTCTGTATTTGGTGTACTTATCAGGTAAATCAGTGATTACAATTGGAAAACAAAAACCGTGATATAACTCAGCTTCTCCAGTATTTTCAGGGTGACAAACCCGGACTTGTGGACGCTGTTTATCCGTTGGTGTACAATCACCTTCGCGATGAGGCGCATTTACAGTTACGGAAGGAAAATGCCGGCCATACCTTGCAAACTACCTCCCTGGTGCATGAAGCATACCTCAAGATGGTAGACCAGGAGAAAGCTAATTTTAATGACCGAACTCATTTTCTGGCAGTTGCCGCAATGGCTATGCGACGGATACTGGTCAGCCACGCCCGGAGAAAGAAAGCTCAAAAGCGAGGCGGTGATAAACATACGGTTACGTTTGACGATGGATCCATACCCTTCGAAGCATCCACGGATGATCTTCTGCACCTTGATGAACTACTTGAAAAGCTGGAGTCGATGGATGAAAAACAGGCAAAAATTGTGCAGTATCGCTTTTTCGGCGGACTAACCTATAAAGAGATTGCGAATATAATTGGAGGAACCGAGCACTCGGTGCGATACGACTGGCGGGTAGCACGAGCCTGGCTTAAACGGGAGTTGGCCTAACCCTGACAGATCGAAAATCGCTACGTCGTTACATCTTTACATCGTTAAATGAACTGTTTAACTACATATTTTAAAACTAGAACTTTTGATGTAGTGATTTTTAAGATTTCCGATTTAACGATGTAACGATTTTTAAAAACTGCAGATAAACCATTTGATAACGCTATTGATAATTACTATAAATGGGTTTCCATTTTATACAGAAGGGCTCAAACTTCGACGGATCGAAATAATTTATCAGATCAAAAATCGATACGTCGTTACATCTTTACATCGTTGAATGAACTGTTTAACTACATATTCTAAACTGAAGCTTTTGATGTAGTGATATAATCGTTCAGTAATATTTCACCGGATCAGCGAAATTTAGCGCGTATGGTATTAAAAACTCATACTAAAATCAGGCCATGAACCCAGCAAAATGGAACCTTATACAAACGCTTTTTAAGGAGCTGGTTGACTTAGAGCCGGAAACCCGCTACGAAAGACTTGAATCGGTAAAAACCGAAGATCCACTTCTTTTTGAAGAAGTGATGTCGCTGCTGGCGGCCGACTCTGACGGTACATCCCTCATTGATGGATTTGCCATCGAAGATATCGACATCTCATCGCTCGTTAGTCTGGATGGAGATCAGATAGGTCCGTTTAAGATCGAAAAACTGATCGGCACCGGCGGAATGGGCAATGTTTATCTGGCTCATCGGGCTGAAGGAGGATTTGAGCAAACAGTTGCGCTTAAACTAATCCGGCACGGAATGGTATCGGAGCAAGCGGTTCGGCGATTTGAAACAGAGCGAAATATCCTGGCCCGCCTGCAGCACCCGCATATTGCACGTCTTATTGATGGCGGGCTTAGCAGCGATCAGCAGCCATGGTTTGCCATGGAGTATGTAAAAGGCGAAGACCTACTCTTCTATTGCAACCGCCTGAACCTCGATACCAGAGCACGTTTACACCTTTTTCTGGATGTGACCGAAGCCGTTCAGCACGCACATAAATTTTTAATTATCCATCACGACCTGAAACCGGGAAATATTCTGGTTTCAGGTGATGATGACAAACCATTTGTCAAACTGCTCGATTTTGGAATCTCCCGTTTTGTGAACGAACCAGAAAATGACGGCACCGGTATAAAAGCGATGACCCGTGCCTATGCATCACCTGAACAGCTTTGTGGCGAACCCACATCCACAGCTACAGATATATACAGCCTTGGAGTCATTTTGTACCAGTTGCTTGCGGGTTGTCATCCCAAAGAAGAATTTCGTGTGGAAGGCTGCAACCCATCACCTGTTAACAAAGAACTGGATGCCATCTGCCGGAAAGCGATGCAGGAGCATCCATCCGACCGCTTCGATAATATATCGGATATGAGTGAGGAGATTAATGCATGGATGCAGGAAAAGCCTGTGCGCTCCTATTCCAATAAGCAAGGATATCGCATAAGAAAAACTATAAACCGAAATCGAGCGGCAACCGCCATCGGTATATTTTCTGTGATCGCCTTAGTGGTTGTTATTCTTTTTTACACGTTCGAACTTAAAAAAGAGACAGAGCGAGCCCGGGTTGAGGCCGAAACTTCACAACAGATTGCCGGTTTTTTACAGGGCTTATTTGAGAATGCAGACCCTGCCGCAACACAAGGTGATACACTCACTGCTTTTGCGATGTTGGAGCGGGGCACGACTCAGGTTGAAGAAGAATTGCAAAATTCACCCGAAATACTGGCTCGCATGTATGATGTGCTAGGAGACGCATATGTCCACCTATGGGACTATGAAAAGGCCGAGATGTTATTCAAAAAATCGTTTGAACTAAAGCGTACACTCTATTCCGGGAATCACATCGAAATGGGAAAGAGTCACCAAAATATTGGGAATATATATATGCAGGATGGCAGACTTGAAGAGGCCGATTCGCTGATGACCCTTGCACTGCAAATTCGAAGGCAGAATCTTGGGCCACTCAGTCCCGATATAGGTTCAACCCTGCAGCATCTGGGTTTTTTAAAGCTGAGGCTTGGTGATTCGGATCAGGCCGAACAGTATTTCAGAGAAGCTCTCTCAATTTTCCAGGCAGGTTCAGATGACGATTCGGCTTTGGAAACTGCCTCACTCACCAACAACCTTGGAATGATTTATGACCGCAGAGGTGATTATGAAGCAGCGGCTGAAAATTACAGAAAAGCTCTTGACTATATTCAAAACAGCAGGGAGCCAAATCATGTTCGGTCAATTAATTATATGAGCAATCTTGGATTTGCCCTGCATCTCCAGGGAAATTCAGAAGAGGGTGAAGAGTACCTCAAAGAAAGCATAGAAGTAGCGAAACGAATCCGTGGAGAGGATCACCCGCACACTGCCATGGCCATGAGTTATTATACCAATTTACTATTCGATCGGGGTAATTATGAAGAGTCGGAAGAACTTACGTTAGAGATTCTCAGTATTTATCTTGATTCCTATGGGCCTGATCATCCCGCGATTCCTGTATTTTATAATAATTTGGGCAATACAAGAACCAATCTAGGGGATTTTGAAAAGGCACTCAGCTATCATGAGCAATCACTGGAGCGCCGGATCGAAATATATGGGGACGGTCATCCTGAAGTCGCCCAATCCTACGCGAACATGGCAACGACCTTTAGCGACATGGAGCGATACAGGGAAGCGCTGGATTACTACAACAGCGCGCTTAACATCGAACTGGAGGTATATGGTGAAAGCCACCCCGAACCGGCCTACAGTTACCTGGCGATCGGTAACGTATATAAGTATATGGAACAGGCAGACGACGCCGAGCAGTTTTATCTGAAGGGCTACGGGATTTTATCGGACGTACTGGGTAAGGACCACTTCGAAACCGAAAATGCAAGGAAGAGGTTGGTGAATTTGTACGAGGAGACAGAACAAACTGAAAAAATGGACGCCCTTAAAGACAATTAAAATTTATTTCACCGTTTATTCGTACGTAGAAAATTGCCGGCTATATTTGGTTCGTACTACATATCGAATTTTATTGGTATGTTACTTTTTCAAGAGTTGGGCCAAACATTCCCTAGAGTAGTACCTGCCTCAATGCCCCTCTGTGGATCTTGTACACATAAGTGCGTCCATATTTATGTGTTGCACACGTGGTCCGCATCACCCTCCCCTTTTGGATTAGCGATTTTTAAGATTCTCGAATTCCGACGCAGCGATTCAGTTTAAAACAGATCGAAAATCGCTACGTCGTCACATCTTTTAAATCGTTCAATCAGCAACCTTTAGAACCTGTAATACTCCAGCAGCCCTTTTTCCAGCGCTCGAATTTGAGCATCGCTGGGAACATAGTCGTAGATCTGAAGCTCCAGCATATTAACAGTTGCAAAACCTGCACTGCTGGAGAAGCCGTCGCTGCCGCTCACTCCGATACTCGCGCCAAGAAACTGTTCAACAGGCATCGTCATGTTCGGGTCATGTGCTTCTTCCAGTCCGTTAATAAATATTTTCATGCCATCTTCCTGACTAAATGTAAAAATAAGGAGCTGATAATCGAATATTGGCTGATCAAGTGCAGCCGTGAGTTTGGAATTGCCGCCATGAGAGATACTCACCGTCTCGCTGTCATCAAAACCGATTCTGATTACCCTGTTTTCCGTACTGCTATCCCCCCAAAACCAGTAGACGGGTGTGTTGTCTGATGGTTGCAAGCCACTCCGGTTTACGATTGCAGCAATCGTATAATCTGTATTTCGAAGTGCAGTACCGGTAACGCTCATGCGTCCTGTAAAAGTCCCAACATTAAATTGAAAGGAGGGTACAAAACCTCCATCAGGGTTTCCCGGGGTCCAGAGGCCTGCATACTCCGGCCCGCCAAAGGGGACCACCGCATCCCGGCTGTCGTCTTGATTCTGTGCGCCAAACTGATCCTGCCACCGTGTAATCCCTCTGCCTCCTAATATGGTGCTCCACGATACGCCCAGGCTTCCACGATACCATGCAACTCCATCAAACAGTGCATCGCTTAATGGTGCACAATCAATTATGTCGTATTCAGTTGCGACCTTTACTTTCAACTGACGTGCAGGGTCGTTTACCGCATTCACAGTGTAGCTGAGCGGTTGTCCGGTAGTAATCGTCCCTCCCTCAGCGATAAACGTTGTCAATGCTTCGAAATCTCCCGTCAGTGCTGCAGCGGCCTGGTTTGCATTCCCGCCAATTGCGTATCCGCCGATTTTTACGTTACTAAGTTCGCTAACGTACTTCACATCTCCCCCGATACTGCCTCCTGATACAGCACCGTTGAAACTGGCGTCCACTGAGGCTTCAATTTCCTGAACCGAGTCGGTTGACTGAATCAGTAGATAAAAGACTCTGCCATAAGTTACGCTGGATACATAAGCGGCCGGATTACCAGGCTGGATATATCTGCTTAACTGATTCACTGTAACGTCAGGTCCAAAAAAGTCAGCCGGATCCGTTGGTGCCTCAAAGGCAATGGTGTAATAGCTCTGGGTAAGACGCACCAAAAAACGGTTATAGCTTACATCCGACTCATAACTGAATGAAGCCTGAACATCGGTGGCAAGACTGTTGTATTCAGCCCTCAATGATACACCTAGCTGCTCGCGGGAACTAATCCGCTCCATCGAATACGTAGTTCGCGCAGGGAGGTCGCCTGGATTATCCGCTATAATTTCGTTCATGGCATCAAATACGCTGCCAAGGCCCACCTCTTCAAGTTGCCTGCTGGCAGAACTTGCACCATTTACAAGAGTAATCACAATCGTCCCCGGCCCCCTGTCAACTGGAATACCGCTTGGTGTGGCATTGTCTAGCGTATTACCCTGAAGTAAATTTCCGGGAAAGATTACCTGTGAATTTGGATCGAATTGTGGGTAATCACTGTAGCCGTTAGTAAGATTAACGGTTTTACGAGTACAGAAAAACTGTTCTCCATCTGAAACAACCTCAAACTCTTCCGGTTCGGATTCCTCGTAGGATTCTTCAAAATCCTCAAATGCTCCCGCCTCATTTAAAAGAGCAGTAAGATCTCCATTTTCTGAGGGTTCCGTCGGTGTTCCCGTTTCTGAGCATGCTGAAAATATCAGCAGGGATGCCGATATGAGAAGCAGCAAATGGTTTTTGAATTGTTTTTCGTTGAAGAATTTCGTTTTCATGATAGAGAAAGGTTATAAGGTTCCAGGATTATTCTACATCTGTACGCGCAAAAAGATGACAGATTGGCCAAGGAAATTTCACTGTTTCTACCCGGATTTATAAAGTTGGCAGAGCATATAGCCATTTCGATGTCTCTTTATAAGTAATTATCGATTACCGTGTTGAAACTGAAATTGCAGAAAAGGTGATTATTCAATAATCTCAACGATATTGCACCTATTCTGGCTATATTATTCAGAGCATTTTATTTGTGAGACGTCTTTTTTAAATAACCTGTGATATCATTTGTCGAAAATATTCAATGCTTTTGACTTCGTTTTCTTTGTGAATCCAAAACGGATTTTCTTTACAAATTCTCTCAAAATTCGTGATTGATAGGTACCTACGCCTCAAAATGCACGTTGTAGAACAGCGATGAGAACCAACCAAAGATTCTCAACACTTATGGACATAAAATTTATCAACAGATCAACGAATAAGGTTGAAATTGAACGGCCGCCCGGAGAAGGGCTATTAAAGTTTCTATACCATAACGCTGTCGGAAAGGGGGCCATCTTACCCATCGTAAAGAGAAAATTTGTGAGTGAATGGTACGGCAGATGGATGGACCGCCCTGCATCCAGGAAAAAGATTGCTTCTTTCGTCAATTCTCTGAACATCGATATGAGTGAATATCAGAAATCCATTCACGAATTTGAATCGTTTAATGATTTCTTTTACCGTAAACTAAAACCCGGTTCAAGAACTATTGAGAAAGGCCTGGTATCCCCAGGTGACGGAAAACTACTGGCTTTTAAAAAAGTATCGGATGCCAATAGTTTTTTTGTTAAAGGCAAAGAATTTACTCTGCGCAGGTTTATAAAAGATGATGATACAGCCGATAAATACCGTGACTCTTCCATGGTTATCCTGAGGTTGGCACCCAATGACTATCACCGATATCATTTTCCTTATGATGGAATTCCATCCAAATCAGAACGCATAAATGGTATATACTATTCGGTATCCCCTATCAGCGTCAGTGAGATGTTTACAGAAGTTTTTTATGAGAATAAACGAGAGATTTGCAGACTGAAGACGCAGGAAAAGGGCGAGATGTTACTTGTTCCCGTTGGTGCAACGATGGTGGGCAGTATCCATTCAACCTACAAGCCCGATGCTCCGGTAAAAAAAGGGGACGAGATGGGATACTTCGCTTTTGGCGGATCGTCCATCGTTATGCTTTTCAAACCGGATTCATTTAAGCTGGATAAAGACCTACTTGAAAACACAAAAAATAAACTTGAGACAGCTGTAAAAATGGGTGAAAAAATTGCTTCAGACTGAAAAATAACCCCGGCGTATAGCGGTATTGTTTAACAATCTTAAAATTAGCAATGACGTATATCAAAAGGCCGGCGAAAATGGTCTTATTTTTCAATTTAGTAATTTTTGAGTTAGACCAGAGCATAGTTACAGGTTCGAAGCCAACTGCCTGACCATCAGAGACATTTTATGATGTGCTTTGTGAAAAGCACCACTAAATAAAAAATCCAACGAGAGCTTCCTTAGATTCTTTGAGATTAAGAGACAAATTAGTAAAGTGAACTCCTTTCCTGTATGATAACAATCATTGGGTGATTTCTGAGCTTTGGCAACCCGAAAATTTAAATTACCTGATCATATATAAGTATTTGATTTATTTTGACTGATAATTTAAAAGCCCCAACTGAAAATTTATATAAAGTTTTAAGTTCGTTATGCTCTTGATAAATTGGACTTGACCAGGTAAACCTTTTTTTATTTCTAACAAATAAGCAAAGCAATGAGTAAAAAAATATTGGTTTTAGGAGGGGGCGGATTTATTGGAGGGCATTTATCAAAAAAATTGAAAGAGAATGGGAATCATGTTCGTATTTGCGACATTAAGTCTCATGAATTTTTTCCTCATTCAATAATTTGTGACGAGTTTATTCATGGAGATCTTACAGATCCCAGCGTTGTTGAAAAAATAATTCCGGAACACTGCGACGAACTCTATCAATTGGCGGCCGATATGGGTGGAGCCGAATATCTGTTTTCAGGAATCAATGACGCGAATGTTATGAGCTCATCGGCCCTGATTAATTTAAATGTTGCGCGTGAATCTGTAAGAAAGTATGTAAAAAAAGTATTTTTCTCATCGTCAGCCTGTGTCTACCCTGTATTTAATCAGCATGACCCTTCTTCTCCGAATTGTGAAGAGTCAACCGTATACCCGGCACTGCCCGACTCTGAATATGGATGGGAGAAACTTTTTAGTGAAAGATTGTACCTCGCATTTCATCGTAATCATAATTTAAATCTTCGAATTGCGAGGTTTCATAACATTTTTGGTCCATTTGGAACCTGGCAAGGTGGAAAAGAAAAAGTACCCGCAGCTATGTTAAGAAAAGTAATCATGAGTGGTGATGGCGATGAAATTGAGGTTTGGGGAGACGGCCAACAATCCCGGTCTTTTTTATTCATTGATGCTTGCATTGATGCAGTTATAAAACTCATGCACTCAGAATTTACCGGCCCTGTAAATATTGGTTCCGAAGAGATGGTTACTATTAATAAACTTGCCGAATATGCGATTGGTTTATCAGGTAAAAACCCCCGAATCCGCAATCTGAAGGGTGAGGAGTTTTTGAAAAAATATGGATACCCTTGCCCCGTGGGCGTGAATGGCAGAAATTCAGAAAACAGGTTGTTCCGTGAAAAAGTCGGGGAATCTATCGATTACCCACTTATTGAAGGATTAACCAAGACCTATCACTGGATCAATAAACAGGTACTTCATTCTCAGGAAAAAATTGCATGAAGAAAAAAACTCTGGTTATTATTTTAGGTCAGGCACGGGCGGATAAACTTACCTGGACATCATTTAAAACCTATGTTTTAGATGAACTCAAAGCTGATCTTGCTCTTTGCATTGGAGAGTCTCCGAATAACAACAGCTCAAATTTCTACTGGGATCATGCAAAATACAGGTGGATTGTACCAGAGTATGAAGATTACGGAGAAGGCTTTGACCAGATTCAGCTCGAAAGATATGGCCATATCACGAATTGGCGCAGAATTTTGCAGGTTAGAAATCAGTGGCTCGGAGGGATAAAAGGCGAAGGAGAACACCCCGGAAGTGCAGGAATTTTGATTTACTTCAGAGCAAAACTGTTTGATTTTATAGAAAGGGAAAATTTAACCGACCATTATTACAGGTTCATCATTACCCGCTCTGACTTTATCTGGGAGGTCCCTCATCCAAATATTGAAAGGCTAGAGCCAAATTTTATTTGGATACCCTACGGAGAATTTTATGGAGGTGTGACCGACAGACACGTCGTACTTTCCGAGCAAAACTTAGGGGCATATCTTAACTTGATCGATCCGATTTTGGAAGATACAGATGATCTAATAAGAAGTATGATGGCAGCCAACCCAAAACCAATTTGGAATCTCGAGCGATATATTCTATTCCATTTAAAAAGAATCAATATGGCTTCGGAAATCAGATTTCTTCCATATATGATGTATTCCGTAAGAGATCGATCCACACCAACTCGCTGGGCTCAGGGAGTTTACGACACCGAATTGGGCTACTATATTAAATATCCCACTGAAAAAGAGAGAACCGCGCTCACAAAAAAATTTCTCACCTTTAGATCAGGAAAATTAATATTGCTCAGTAACAGGCTGATGGTGAAGGTTCTAAAAGGACTATATTTATTAAAACAAAGAAATATCATATCCTGAACAGATATCGCTTTAGTTTACAGATCCGGCAAAGAGTTCTAACTAAAACTAAATGATTGGGCCGGAATTTTAATTGTATCAACAAATCTCATTTAAGTTTGTATTCCTGTCTGTTTAAAAGTCGATTTTCGATTAGATGCTAAATAAGATTATTTCAATGATTTAAATATCGTAATCCGTTGCATTCGGTCAGTTCTTTATATTTTATATTTATTCCTGATATACCAGTGGATTTCTGCCCACAACACTACCGAAATCATTTAGTAAATTGATCCGGATTTACAGCAAATCTAAAATGAATTCATAAATGGATTTTGCAGAAAAAACTGATTTTATTCATATTACCTATCGGTATAGAGAAGTTTCGTGAATAAGAGGTTGCCCCTCCTCCTTTTAAAGGTCAACCAAACAAAACTACTATGAATCGATCAGTTTTTGAAATCTTTATTTTGTTGATCATAAGCCCGTTTAACATTGCATTTGGACAGGCCTCCGCTGCAGAAGCTGATACGACATTTGAAAATTACATGGGCAATGCCTGGGAAGATATTCGGCAATCTGAATTTTCCGACAGCTTGCAAAACGCCTATTCCGTTGAGTTTTATGAATACTATAAAAATAATCCAAACACTCGAACCGGTGAGAAGGCTTTAAGTGAAGCATTTATGATGTGGAGCAATACGGGTAAATCTGAATTGATGAATGAAGCTATTCGGACACTGGATTATAGTTCGGATCTTTGGAGAATGGTTCTTCAACCAATGCAGAATATTTACGCCAGGAATGAAGAACTTGATATATCTGAGTACTATGACCTGATTGAGAAATTACCAGACAATCTGGAAGATTCCAATAGCCGCTCAGAAGCTTTAGTCATACTTTTAAGAAAGAAATCCGAACAAGAAGGGAGTGAAGAAGAAGCCGTTAAACTGGCTCGTACACTAATAGAGTTGAATGCCCGTGAATTTTATGTACGGCAGGGACTGGGTTATTTACACGAATTCGAATCATTAAATATCGGGCAGCAAGCTCCCGATTTTAATTTTCAAACAATAGATGGTGACGAAATCTCACTCGGATCGCTGCAGGGACAATATACTATTCTGGAATTTTGGGCTACATGGTGCGGCCCCTGCATACCGGAAATACCTCATTTAAAGTCACTTAATGAAAAATATGGGGATCACGGTTTTACGGTTATTGGGATCTCTCTTGACAGGGATGAAGACACCTTGATTGACTTTATCACAGAAAATGAAATGCCCTGGCCACAGATTTATGTAGCTGAAGGATGGGAAGCCGAACTGCCCAGGCTGTTCAATGTCTCAGGTATCCCGAGAATGTACTTGCTTGACCCTGACGGAATTATAATCGACAAAGATTTGCGCGGCGAGGAGATGGTATCGAGAATTGAGAGCCTGATGGACGGCCAAACTTCTACAACGAAATAGTCTCGATATAGAGGTTTTCATCTGCACGGCTGCAATTTTATAGTCCGCTTTTGAATTTGAAGCCGCTATATATCGGAAAAAAGCTGGTTTCAGGCTTTGCTGAATTGATAACTTTTGAAATTCCTGATTTTGATCAGCATTCAGTGGATAAGGATCCTGGTGCTGTACAATCTTTTGTGATTTAATTTTGCATTATTGCCCCACCCTATTAATTTAAAAGAGATACCGGAAAAGTCAGGTTTCAGAAGCCCGATGTTTTGTTCTTTCCATCGCTGAATTTTTTGCCTTGAAATCTGCTCAGCTCAATTCGCTGCGCTTTCAGATCTGGTAGCCTGCCAAACTAAAACACCAATTAACAGGAAGGGGATATGGGTAATAAGAGTATTTCACGAAAAGATTTTATTAAAACTTCGGGAGTCTTAACAGGAGGCGCACTTTTAAGTAAGCCCTACATAAGCCGGGCGGCGAATCTGTTTCGTGAAAAGCGAAAGATGGCCGTTGTTGGCACCGGAGTCCGTGGCGTTGCAATGTTTGGCCGCGATTTGAGAAACAACTACTCCGACTATATCGAGCTTGTTGGCTTGTGCGATATAAATCCCGGAAGGCTGAAATATGCACAGCAATATGTGGGGGGGAATATTCCATTGTATACAAATCTTGAGGAGATGATACGTGAGAAGCAGCCGGGAACACTTATTGTTACCTCGCGTGATGATGTGCACCATGAACATATCATTACCGGATTGAAAATGGGATGCGATATCATCACGGAAAAACCTCTCACCATTGATGAGAACAAGGCACAGGAAATTGTTGATGCCGAAAGAAAATATAACGGAAAGGTGATCGTAACATTCAACTATCGATATCCGCCCTACCGGGCAAAAATCAAGGAGCTGATATTGGAGGGCTGGATTGGGGATGTCAAATCCGTTGATTTTCACTGGCATATCACCCACAGCCATTTGATGAATTATATGCAGCGATGGCACGGTTATCGAAAATATGGCGGTTCGCTCTGGGTGCATAAATCAACGCACCACTTCGATATGATTAACTGGTTTATCAATTCGGATCCCACAGAGGTTTTTGCCCATGCATCACTTGAACGATTTGGTAAACACGGGCCATACAGGGGTGAAAACTGCCGGAACTGCCGGTTTACGGATCAGTGCCCCTACTACTGGGATATCACAAAGAATGACCATTTAAACGGTTTATACGCTGAAAATGAACATCACGATGGATATATCCGGGACAACTGTGTATTCAGAGAGGATATCGACATTTTTGAAAAGCAGTCTGCCGTGGTTACATACGCTAACGGCGCCTATTTAAACTACTCCCTCACGGGTGATACGGAGCATGAAGGATATACCCTGGCAGTAAACGGGTCACTTGGCCGCATAGAAGTGAGGGCCGGCGGATGGCCACGGAGCAGTAGTGAAGATATTATATTTATGCCCAACAAAAGATACTCAGACCGTGAAGAGCAGATTTTTACGGTTCAGCATGGCGATGGCGGCCACTGGGGAGGAGATCCCATAATGAACGATCAGCTTTTTAAAAATCCTGATAAACCCGACCCCCTTGCCCAGCAGGCGGGTGTACGAGACGGTGTAATGTCTATACTTGTTGGGGTGGCTGCACGTAAAAGCGTCGATTCGGGAGCACCTGTAAAAATTGAGGACCTGACCGACATTCCACTTCATCCGAATCGCGGTTAGTGGCCTTCGGGAAGGGTAACTAACATGTTATGTATTATTGGAAAACGGACTGTATTTAAATAAGATATCTCGTATCACTGTTTGCCTTTAGCCTGATAAAACCCTGTTTATAAAACTCAGTATAGAAGCCTCTGAAATATGATAATATTGAGTTTAAAACGCTCAGCTATTTTTGGATTGATAGATGGAGACGGCAACGTAATAAACGGGATAGTAAAATGATGCGAGCGTAAGCCAGAGCGGCGTTTCCCGAAGAAAATATAGCATCATAAAAATTATGACCGTATAAGGAATGGACAGAAGCAGCGTTGGTTTTTTCCACTTTGATGTTCGGCTGGGATAGATGAATTTAACAGGAACAATCACCATAATTGCCAAAATCAGCATCACTGCAGCTGATATCCAGGAGTTGGCGCCAAGAACATAAAGGTACAGAATCACAATATTCCAGTATGAGGGAAATCCCCGGAAAAAATTATCCTCGGTTTTGGCCTGCTTGTGGCTAAAACCGAGAAGACTCATAAACAGAACCACAGACCCTGCAAAAAATGGGAGATCCAGAAAAGTATAGGCCCAAAAAACCGGCAGTAAAACCCAGTTCAGGTAGTCTGCAATATTATCCATCAGAGCACCATCAATGTAGGGCGCATAAGTCGTTACATCAGCTTTTCGGGCAAGTGTTCCATCCACCGAGTCAACGATTACGGCGAGGGCCAATACGAAAAGTGAGTATTGTGGCTCTCCCCTTACGATCAGTAAGAGAGCCCAAAAAGCCAGTATTGAACCTATGGCGGTAAAAAGATGTACGGAAAGTGCGAATATTTTTCTATTCATGGAACCGGTTTTTAATGAGTATGCCGTAAATATTGCTGAAAAATTAAGCTCCTCATTAAAATGTGAAGAATTGCAGAGACGTAAAACTAAAATCGAATAATTGCTTGAGTCGTCATTTTGGCTCGTGAAAATGAGTATATAAAGAGAATCTGAGGTGGCTCTCATAATCGAATATTAACAGAATCAGAAGTCCCTTCGGTAAGATTTGCCGTGAAGTTTGTATTTGTCACATCCCTGAGCAGACGTAAGTTGGAGTCGAAGTTACTCAAACCCTGCCTCGATTTCGAGAGTATCTCATTCCGTTTCATCGATAGCCGTTGTCCCGGCGAATTCACGATTGGGTGCTCCCCCAGATCTTTACGTTTTGAAAAGTCTGTCCTGCATTAGAAATAAACACATCCAATTCTACTTTAAACATTATTTACAAATTTATAGGTAAACCGGTGCAGCAAACATGGAAATCAAAAATCACTGCGCCGGTTAAATTCTTCCGTATAAATTACAATCAATAACTAACTTTCAATTCGTTTACAAACACCCCGCGGTCCGCTGTTCCCGCATTACAGTCTACCAGGGAAAATGAGATGATATCTACGCGCAGGTTACACTCCAGCTCAACCTCAATCCGGTAAACCTGGTCTTTTTTTGAGCGTCAGTTCGAACGATTCGCGAATATCATCTACAACATTCAGATTTTCCAGTGCCTTCAGGCCGCTTCCAATGCCGTCGCGTTCAAGAGTTTCAGAAAAAATGACGGGGCCTTTTTGACCATTGGGAGTCCGTTCACGGAGACGCAACCGAACGACCACCTCTGTTTTCGCCGACAAATTAACCGCCGAAAGAAGTGTTGCTTTCCAGTTTATGTCTGCCAACATAGATGCTGCGGTGGCACGCGCGGTAAACTGGGCATAGCCGCGCGCCACGGCTTTTTTCGTTTCGCCGGCTGCGGATATGTTTACCGTTGTTCTGGCCATCAGGCGTTGGGCATTTAAATCTGTCCCTGCGACTTCTGTAAACCGGGCACTTCTGTCATCTACCGATGGAGCTGCAGACGTCAGTCTGAGGTCGTGGTCTTCAATAATAATCTCCTCTTCCTCAACAGGTTCTTCTTCATCAGTTCCTAAAACGGTGCAAGAGCTTGCAGTGACCATCATCAAACCAAAGATCAGAAGAAGCATCCAGGGTTTATTCATTTTATGAGTCGTAAATATTGATGTTGTTTTCATAGTCGGGAGTTGTTGGTTGGTGGTTATTGCTATACGCGCAGATCAGATACAAGTCGCGAATTTTTTTTGGGGATAGCTCCAAATCTAAAATCGAATCGTCGTTAAATCTTTTAATCGATAAATCACATTAGATTCCCTCCGGTCTTCCTTGATTCAACTTTAAATGAGGCTTACTGCCTTATATGAGTACAATCTGTCTGATCTTACGATATAGAGGTTTTCGGTTTTCCATGGTTCGATATAATATTTTACAAGAGCGTGAATCTGAGACCTATGGTTACGCCAAACTGGTCGATCGAATCGCTCTCTTCGCTTCCCTTAAACCCTTTCATATATCTTACATTGCTATACAGAGAGGTGCTTTCATTAATCATATAGTATGGGGCCAATGTAAATCCAATCTGAGGGCTAACATCCTTAAATGATCCAAAAGCATCATACTCAATGATCGAAGCACCTCCGGTTGCCATAACCGGAATATGGATTTTATCTGAAGCTTCAATTTTATATCCCAATGATCCAAAAAATCCCATACCGCTTGTGAAATTATCGCTCCCCACAGATTCTGAGAGGATGTAGACAAAATCCAGCTGTCCTACTATGTTTTGATACTGTAAATCACCCGAAAGCCCAATAGCTGCCCCAGAGTCTTCGACATTTCCAAATGTCAAAATCGGAAAAAGCCCCGCAGATGCACCTATAGACAGTGAAAGTTGTTCCGATTCGGACTGCTGAGCATAGGCTGAGCTGGTAAAAAGCACTGGCAGAAAAGAAATCATAAAAATTGCGGTTGCTTTGATATGAGTGTTACGTTTTTTCATTGTAAAGAGTGGTTTGGTGGTTTGTAATTATTTCCATTTCTATTCGCGCAAAAGATTGGCGTATTGGCGAATATTTTTTCTTACCATTCAGGCTGGCATTCAAAAAATTAATCGAACATGTGCGGAATTGCGGGCTACACTACTTTAGAAACTGAGATTACAGACCTATCTGTCATGAACCGGATGCTAAAAAAATTGCACCATCGCGGACCTAACGACACGGGAATCTGGCAAGAGAACGTCATCTCCATGGGAGCTACCCGGCTCAGCATCATCGATCTGTCTGATGATGGAAATCAGCCATTTATTACTGAAGATAAAACAGGCATCCTGGTGTATAACGGAGAGGTATATAATCACAATGAACTTAGAGATGATCTGAAATCAGAATTCACCAATATTCCATTCCGCAGCTCATGCGATACGGAGACCGTTTTATACGCCCTGCATCTGTGGGGAGCAGAAGAAGCAATTCAGAAATTTAATGGGATGTTTGCTTTCGCTTATTACGATAAACGAACCGGGGATTTATGGCTTGGCAGAGACCGAGCAGGCATTAAACCTCTCTATTTTACGATAGTGAATGATGAGTTCATCTTTGGATCAGAAATAAAATCACTGTTGGAACATCCGTCTGTTAGCACCCATGCCGATCGGCATGCGCTTACGACCTATATACTTGAAAGAAGGCTCGACCGCTGGACACCGTTTGAAGATATTTCTGAATTGGAGCCGGGCACACTGCTTCGCTTTACTAATGGAAAAATAGATCAAATTACATATTACGATGCTGTTCGTGACCTTGATGTTGACAGACTGATTTCAAATGGGCGATTTTCAACGGAACACTGGCAGGCAAGATTTAAAGAACTCTTTCCTCTCTGTGTGGAATCACATTTAGCAAGTGATGCTCCACTCGCAGTTATGTGCAGCGGTGGTGTGGATTCGAGCCTCATCACAGCGTATGCAAAGGCTTATGATCGAAATATTGTGGCTTATGTTGCAGATGTTACCGGTTATACACCCAGCGAAAGAGACCGCGCGCAACGTATATGTGATCACTTGAATGTTGAGCTGAGAGTAGTTCCAGTTACAAGAAATGATTTTTTACGGTTATGGCCTCTGGCTGTGTATCATAGTGATGAACCTCTATATTTTAAACAGAATATTGCCCATATGGCCGTGGCCGAAGCCGTTCACAAAGATGGGTATAAAGTGCTGCTGTGCGGCGAAGGTGCTGACGAGCTTTTTGGTGGATATGTATGGCAGGCGAATACTTATCGCATTTGGAAAAAAGTACTGCTAAGAAATAAATTACTGCCTTACCTTGGCCCGTTTGCAACATACATACGGCGATTCACTTCAGGAAGCTCTTTTATTGGGCTGGATAAACACCAGCAGGAACCATTCCTAAGTATTGAAGGTGTTTTTAAAAGTAAGCTTGAAAGCAGGTACTTGACAGCTGTTGATGGAGGGAAAAGAGTTCTGCGCCAAAGAGATACGTTTAAAAAACTTGAACCGCTCGGGAATCCTGCAGAACAGGCATTTCTTACACGGGCCATTGAAGATTACTATGTGCACATGGGCACTGCACTGAAAAGCAACGACAAAATGAATATGGCTTTTTCCGTTGAATCAAGAGTTCCATTTTTAGATAAAAGGCTTATCGATTTTGCTGCCCATCTTCCTTTTAATACCAAGTACGAGAACCGCATTTCAAAGCCGCTGCTCAAAAAGTCTGCGTCAAAGCTGCTGCCAAAAGATTTAATGTATGTTAAAAAAATTGGCTTCGGTATTTCTGACGAAATGACGAATAATACGAGCTCTATTCTAAAAAACGGTCATATAGAAGAAATGTTCAAATGGAGTAAAAAATATAGGGATGAAATTATTGATACCATTGAAAATGACTCATTTTCTTCTTTTCATTTTGTAAGTGCTGAGCTATGGGCTCAAACCTATTTTGGAGGAAAATCACCTGAGCAATTAACTGAGAAATTATTAAGCGTAGGGGAGTAATCGATACAATGTAAAATACAGGAAAAATTACTCTCCTGTGTCATCCGCTAAACGTGTGAAATTATGTAATCAGGAGATTGAAGGAAGCCCCATTCAACCCAAAGTACAATAAGATATTTCGTGAACAAACCTATACTTCTACCATTATACTTAGTATGTTGGTTGTCATCAATACATTTCGGTTACACCAGGTATAGAATGATTGTTTGTATTCTACCTGCAGGATCTCCTGCCTGCTCCTGCACACACATTTGCAAATGGATCGTCCCATAATCTCTATTGAACCACCGACTGTACTTCTTTCGGAAGCTGGTTCCTAATATGTTCCATCTGGCCTTCCGTGAAATACCTCTCAAGCGAATCGAGTGTAATTGATATAATCTCGTCCGTTCCCTTGCTCCAGTTAAAATCAGATTCACCATACTGATTCTGATGTGCTTTCACCTGAACTTTCATCTGCTCAAGGGTTTCATAGTCAAGTGGCGGGGTGTCGTGATATTTCCAACCCAATGTATACATTCCCTTGAGGATCATGGGCAGTGGAGATATGAGATCCAGCGATTCAGAAATTTGAATCCTGTCCCGTATTGTATGCATTACCGCTCTCCATATAATCATCACTCTTCTGTGCTCTGCGGGATGACCAAGTTTTTCTGCCAACATGCTAATGTATTCGTTTGCATCGTGAACGTATTTTTCCATTTCCAGATTTGAATTTTCCATAATATCTGAATCTCCGATTTCTCATTAACCTTTTCTCTCTGACTATCTTAACAAATACGAAGATGATACCATTTCGAAAACAGAGTCTTCCAAATTTTTATATTTTCTTTTGCATAGAAATCTTATTAAAAATCCAGCTCGTCTTATTTTTTTACCGGATTTGAAGATGAAAAGGCAATTCGAACTTTCTGAAAACGATACGGTTCAGTTTGCATTCTAAATCTATATTGTTCCTATATTTCCGTATAACCTGCCTCCAGCAACGACACAATATCCTTGTCTATCATTGTGAAGAGCTGCCTTCTGTAATTCCAGGTTGGTTCACCTGTTCCAGTACGGGTAGTTACCGTTATAACAGCCTCCAGTTCGGGTAGAATAAGAATGTATTGCCCTCCATTTCCGTATGCATAAACCATGTGGTATTTACCAGACATACGCCGAAACCAGAGATATCCGTAGTTTTGCACACCTGAAATTCGACCGGTTACAGGTATTACTGATTTTATCACCCAATCGGCCGAAATCAACTGCTCACCTTTATATTTTCCAATATCCATCATCAGTCGACCGATCTTCACCATATCCCGGGGGCGTATTGCCATATTATTACCTCCAAGATAGAATCCCTGCGAATCGCGATCCCACCCGGTCACTAAAATATCCATGGGTCCGAAAAGATATTTATTCGCAAACTGAAGAGTATTCATTCCTGACGCCTTCGCCAGTATTACAGCCAATAAGTGCGTATTTCCGGTACTGTAAATCCTGTCTTTGCCGGGCGTACCACTCAGCAGTCGATCGAGCTTGTAATAAACCCAGTTACTGCTTGTAACCCACCTCCCGTAATTTGAACGGCTGGTTGAGGCAAGTCCGCTCCTCATAGTAAGCAAATCTTCAATGGTAATAGCAGCTTTTACCGAATCCGGATTCGACTCAAAATACTCCGGAAAAAAATCCCCTATCTGCTGATCCACTCCATCCAGGTATCCCCTTTCGATAGCAATCCCCGTTAAAATTGAGAGAATACTTTTTGAAGCCGATTTGATATTACTGCCGCGCTCCGGGTTCATGCTTCCATAATACTGTTCGGTAAGCAAATCGCCGTGCTGACTTATTAAAAGACTGCTGATGGGGCCAATGGTATCCAACGAAATTACGAGTTCTTCCAGGGAGATTTTGAGTTCACCGGGAGAAAGCGGCATTCGTGCCACCTCTTCCACACTCTGGTTCATTTCCGTATTTTCATTATCACCCTCTTCAGGCAGGTACATGAATAGTATCAGCAACAGAGCAACCGCTATACCTGTTATTAAGAAAAACAAACTGTTTGATCTGTATACGGTTTTCAAAACAGAATAATAGAGTTAATTCCAGCCGTTATAATATGTCCCGTGTACACAATTTCCCACAACGGTAGTACAACTTAAAACTTATATCTTTCTGATGGTTCCTGAACTTAAAATTGTTTAAAAAAAAGTAAAGCAGATGGAAATGGAAGAGGAAAATGCTAAAGAAAATTTGGATAAAATTTATAGCTCTATGTTGATCGGTGTGGGTACTTGAATCATCCTGCAATACGAATGACTCTTGGAGAGTTTGTTTTTTTTAAACCTTTTTTATGAGTCAGGATCCGGAAAGTAAATCGCTAATAAAAGAGGTTTCTTCAGACCCTGCCC
>Ga0081527_100222_pt1:42500-43902 | contig 43902 bp, 37 predicted proteins | sample HotLakmasection5_FD_70992 | JGI IMG/M metagenome (GOLD analysis project Ga0081527, IMG submission 70992) | Hypersaline microbial mat communities from Hot Lake, Washington, USA - Section #5 (SPADES assembly) (version 2) | ecosystem: Environmental > Aquatic > Non-marine Saline and... | reverse complement strand
CAACTCGACTCCATGAAGGTGGAATCGCTAGTAATCGCGTATCAGCAACGACGCGGTGAATACGTTCCCGGGCCTTGTACACACCGCCCGTCAAGCGATGGAAGTCAGGAGTACCTGATGTCGCCGTGCCAACCCTTCGGGGGGGCAGGTGCCTAGGGTAAGCTTGGTAACTGGCGCTAAGTCGTAACAAGGTAGCCGTACCGGAAGGTGCGGCTGGATCACCTCCTAAAGTAAGTAAAAGCCGGCTTGTTGCCTGCTCAGCAATCTGTTTATCACTGTACTGTCTGTCCTGCCTGCTGGCAGGGCTGGCCCCGCACCGGCGTGTTGGGGCAGCGGAGACCGGCCGGCACACCGCCGGGCTGCTCCATTGAAAAATGGGCTTGTAGCTCAGGTGGTTAGAGCGCACGCCTGATAAGCGTGAGGTCGCAGGTTCAACTCCTGCCAAGCCCACATTGGGTTGTGAGGTCGTCCCGATCACTCGGGACCAAGCCCACCGTCGCTAAAGCTTTGGTGGGCAGGCCCACGGAGGACTTTGGCAAAGCAAGGTTTTGGCGTGTTGGTTCCAAAGGGGGCCTGCCCCCTGAAGCCTTGTCGAAAGGGGGCTATAGCTCAGCTGGCTAGAGCACTGCCTTTGCAAGGCAGGGGTCCAGGGTTCGAATCCCTGTAGCTCCACACCGGGCTGTGGGTTTGCAGCGAACAGGCAGGCAATAATAACATAGAGAAGTGATTAAGACATGCGGCGGGGTGGCCAGAGCCACCCGGGCCGGGATGAGGTTCGATTCCTTGGATGTTTTCTTGGAGTTCTTTGACATAATGTGGATAGTAATAAAGCTGTAATGTGTGCGTCTTTGTCCTACGAAGGCGCACAGCAATTTAGAAAAGTATCGAGGTAAATCGAGCTCATGACATTGCTGGCGGGCCCCGTTTGTGGGTGCAAGCCATGCAAGGATTAAGTAGAAAAGAGCGTACGGTGAATGCCTAGGCATACAGTGGCGATGAAGGACGTGCCAAGCTGCGATAAGCTGCGGGGAGCTGCAAAGAAGCGTTGATCCGTGGATGTCCGAATGGGGAAACCCATCTCTTCACTTCGGTGGAGGGATATCCGTCTTAGGACGGAGGCGTACCAGGGGAACTGAAACATCTAAGTACCCTGAGGAAGAGAAAACAATTGTGATTTCCCAAGTAGTGGCGAGCGAACGGGAAACAGCCCAAACCAGATCATGCTTGCATGGTGTGGGGTTGTAGGACCACGCTGTCTGAATCTGCGCGAAGTCGAAGCTGCCTGGAAAGCAGCACCAAAGAGGGTGAAAGTCCTGTAGGCGTAAGCAAGGAGGAGGTAGTGGTATCCTGAGTAGTACGGGGCCGGTGAAACCCTGTATGAATCCGGCGGCACCATCCGCCA
>Ga0081527_100222_pt1:0-40000 | contig 43902 bp, 37 predicted proteins | sample HotLakmasection5_FD_70992 | JGI IMG/M metagenome (GOLD analysis project Ga0081527, IMG submission 70992) | Hypersaline microbial mat communities from Hot Lake, Washington, USA - Section #5 (SPADES assembly) (version 2) | ecosystem: Environmental > Aquatic > Non-marine Saline and Alkaline... | reverse complement strand
CGGGCCCGATTGCCCGGATACGCTCTAAACCAGCAGCATGACAGCCCTCTATCCACATTACGTCAGGGAACTCCCTTTTTTTTATTGACCAAGAGTTTGATGAGGTGATTATTGCGCGAAGGACCCACCCGTTCCCATTCCGAACACGGCCGTTAAGCTTCGCAGCGCCGATGGTACTGCATCCGCGGTAGAGTAGGTCGTCGCCTCATCTTTTTTTTATCCCCCCCACAGGCCTCCCAACGCTCCGCGTTCGGAGGCTTTTTTTTTGGGCAGATCATATCTATAGATCCGTTCCCATTCCGATTTCTCGGGTCTGTACCTATATTCTTTTTTCCACTTGCTCCATAATGCCAGGATACCAATCAGAAAACGACTCATCAGCAATTTTCCTCCGAATCTCTTCCATCAGCCATAAATAGAAGGTAAGATTATGTTTAGAGGCCAGTTCCAGGCCAAGAAGTTCGTTTGTGCGAATTAAATGATGGAGATAACTCATGTTATACCTCTGGCACACTTCAGATGGAAAATCAACATCAAGCGGTTTGTGATGATGTTTCCATTTGGCATTGCGTACGTTAATAGACCCATTTCGTGTGAACAACATTCCGTTTCTTGCATTACGGGTCGGCATCACACAATCAAACATATCAACCCCAAGAGCCACACACTGCAAGAGATTTCCCGGTGTACCCACTCCCATTAAGTAGCGTGGCTTCTCTTTGGGTAAATAATCGGTGTTAAAATCAGTGATTTCATACATCAGATCGGAAGGCTCCCCAACGCTCAATCCACCGATGGCTAATCCTTCGAAATCCTGTTCCGCCATAAATTCTGACGACTCTTTTCGTAAATCTTTGTACGTCCCTCCCTGTACAATACCAAACTGAAACTGCTGATGTCCGTAAAGTGGCTCAGTATTTAAAAACTGTTCCCGTCCGCGTTTAGCCCATCGGTGTGTTAACCCCATGGAGTCTTTAACATAATCGTATTCGGCAGGGTAGGGCGGGCATTCATCCAGGATCATCATAATATCCGATCCCAGAATACGCTGGGTATCTACTACATTTTCAGGGGTAAATAGGTGCTTTGAGCCGTCAATATGACTTTGAAATTTTGCGCCCCGTTCAGAAAGATCCCGAATATCAGAAAGAGAAAAGATCTGGTAACCACCAGAGTCTGTTAAAATCGGTTTATCCCATCCCATGAACTGATGAAGGCCACCGGCGGCTTTCATGATGTCGTTGCCGGGCCGTAAATAGAGATGATAGGTGTTGCCAAGTATGATTTGTGCCTTTACTTTCTCAACCAGTTCATCCTGCGTTACCGCCTTTACCGTGCCAAGCGTGCCAACCGGCATAAAGATGGGCGTCTCTATCTCTCCGTGATCTGTCTTTAAAACTCCAAGCCTGGCTTTACTCCCGGTATCCGTCTTTAAATGTGTAAACAATATTCTAATAATTAATTGAAATAGATTATTTTAGATGAAACTACAATAAATCCTTTTTATAATCATTATCGCAATCAAAAGGGAAAACAGTAATCAACACCTGAACAGTGCGGTCTCGTAAAAAATCATAATGAGATCACTTCTTCTACAGTATTTATGTCAGACTCCTTAGTTGTAATACCAACATATAATGAAGCTCATAACATTGGTAAGCTCATTGATATTTTGATGGGACTTGAGGAATCTGTACATGTACTTGTGATTGATGACGGATCACCCGATGGAACTGCGGAAATTGTTAAAAAGCTTGGTGATGCCTTCACAAACAGAATATTTTTGATTGAGCGCGAGGGAAAACTCGGATTGGGAACTGCTTATGTAGAAGGATTCCGGTACGCCCTGAAAAACGACTATCAATATATCTGCGAGATGGATGCTGATTTTTCCCATAATCCCGAGGATATTCCCCGCTTAATTGATGCTGTGAAAAATGGAGAAGCGGACGTTGCCATTGGTTCACGCTATTCAAACGGAATTAGCATTGTAAACTGGCCTCTATCCCGGCTTTTTCTATCATACGGAGCGAATGTGTATGCACGAATGATAACCGGGCTGCCAATCAAGGACACCACGGCCGGATTTAAGTGCATTCACAGGGATGTTCTGGAAGCCATTGACCTGAATAAAATTCGCTCAAATGGCTATGCTTTTCAGATAGAAATTCATTTCAGAGCCTGGAAAGCGGGCTTTAAGCTTCGTGAAATTTCTATCATATTCAGAGAGAGGGAAGAGGGGGTATCAAAAATGTCTAAATCCATTGTACGCGAAGCAGTCTGGCGGGTATGGGGGCTGAAAATTCGCAGCCTAACCGGCTCCCTTTAAATCACGAATAAATCAGAGAACCGAAACTCACGGCGCTTTCACGTTCACTCTCATCCCACCAGTGGTAATTGATTTCCTCTCCCTGAGTGTCCGGAAACATAGTTAAGTAGGTATAGAGCGGCGGAAATCCACAGATTCGGGTTTTATCATACTCTATGGCCATCAGTTGCTGCATCAAACCGGCATCGCCTTTTTTTGATGCATCCATAAATGCACGGTCAAACTTCTGCACTTCAGCTTTCATCTCACTTGCTGCCTGCTGATCACCAAATTTTCGCCCCACATGGGAAAGGTCTCCGCTGATTAACACAAACGTATCATCATCGATTTGAGACCGCAACGCTTTTGTAAAGGATTGAATGTTGGATGCCATCTCCCCCGATGAGTGATACATAATTTCATCAAAGCCTGACACCAATATTGGCACGACTGAAAAATCGTGTTTCCAGATTTGAGAAAGAAACACCAGGTGTGTTTCAATACTGTGCTCTACCCGATGAGCCCGGTCTTGAAGCGAAAATCCGAAACCGGATGCCGATTCCCGGTCAGCAAGAGATTCAAATACGGCTGAGTCGGGCTTAAACTCTCTTCCGGGAATACGGAATGTTTTATCTGATCCTATAAACAAAATGTTTTCATAGAGTGGATAGTAGAGTCCTGCGTAGTGTGAGGTTCCCAAAATGATAACGCGTTTGGGTGCTATCCCGGAAAGCGCTGAAAATGCCTCTGCGTACTGGTTTCTGCCAACAGACATATCGATATGCGGGGCGTAAAGTGCGCGAATATCTGATCGCCCCTGGTTGTCTTTTGACTGATGGCTTCCAAATGCTGAATCCAGAAATGCCTGAAACTCTGCCGCATTGCCCGGATAACTTTTATCGGCTAAAAACGGGTCTCTGGCAGCACTCTCTTCAAATTCCTGCTCGGTCTTTTCACGGTACAATTTAAATCGAGCCGACTCCAGTATATTGTTCTTGTCGAGAAGCTGAATGAAATGAAGAAACTCCTTCTTATCAATCGATAGATTTGCCTGTTTCAGCAGCTCATCGATACTAAAGAAGCCCCGCAGAAGGGAGAGAAATGGTTCTGCGGATACATCGAGCGCAAAATTTTCAGGCATGTAGCCCATCGAATCATGGAAATAGATGAGTGATCTTCCATTGTCTTCAATGGGGATCAGATCAATATCTCTTCTGATGGAGGGTAGTTTCTGGGTAAAGGAGTTAAAAATCACGATATACTATTTTTTGGTTTGACCACGCATTTTCCAGCATTCACACTTTTTGCCGTATTTTACACATAGAGGATGATCAGGCGGTTCCGAAATTCGCGCTTTGCAGGCGTTTCTGCCATGATGAATCATAAGATGCGAAATATCCGTCCATGTTTCCTGCGGCAGAAGAGCCATAAGGTCGCGCTCAATTTTATCGGTATTTTTCTTCTCTTTTGTTAAGCCGAAACGATTCGAAATTCGTTTAACGTGTGTATCCACAACAACGCCAACGTTTTTGTTAAACGCATTCCCAAGTACAACGTTCGCAGTTTTACGTGCAGCACCCCTCAAAGTCAGCAGTTCTTTCATAGTGTCGGGAACTTCCCCTTCATAATCTTCCACTATTGTGGTTGAGGCCTCTTTCAGCGATTTTGCTTTGTTTCGATAAAAACCGGTTGTTTTTACCAGCTCTTCAAGATGTTCCAAAGGTGCTTCAGCCATCACTTCAGGTGTGGGATAAGCTTCAAACAGTGCAGGGGTAACTTTATTTACCCTTACATCGGTGCACTGTGCACTTAAAATTGTGGCAATCAAAAGTTCGAACGGGTTCCTGTGATTGAGTTCGCAGTGTGGATTGGGATAGTGCTCCAGAAGTTCGTGATAGATCTGAAGTGCCCGCTCTTTCTGTTTTTTTGTTTTCCTTGGAAGATTTGACACGCTGCTCGTAATTAAATTTACATTTATATTCGCCGTAAGGTCGCCATTGGCATTGGATCAGTCAACCATGGTATGGCTATTTTCTATATCAACCTGAGTTCGATTCTTAGTCTTCACCAAAGTGCATTAATAGTCCCCTTCTTTTTCCCCAACGGGATCTGCCATGGGCATTCCTTCGGAGCCTTCGGAACAAGGAGGGGGTTTTCCCGAAGGGATCCGCCAGCTGGCGTGAAGGAGTGGTTGAAAAAAATCAGGCAGCCGATTTTTTAATTCCAAGCCCTGATCATAGTACCATAACCACCCCCAACCCCTCCTTACGAAGGAGGGGAGTGTATTTTGCCCTCGTTTATAATCAAACTCAGGTTATCAAGTTTTCAATGATTACCGTTTCTGCAGCGTTGTGTTCTTTTTACAGGAGTAATAAATCCGTAAACTATCGCCGGATATAACCGGCACTGAACAGATACCTTTTGCAAAAAAGAACTCTATATATCACCGTACTGCTGTTTACGCTTATCTACATTATCAGTTTTGTAGACCGGCAGATCATTGCAGTACTTGGTGTGCAAATTCGTGATTCCCTCTCTCTCTCGAATTTACAGCTTGGCCTGCTGTATGGTCCGGCATTTTCGTTTGTTTATGCGTTTAGCGGTATTCCCATGGGCAGACTGGCAGACCGGGTTTCAAGAAAAGGGATGATCTGCGCGGGTCTGTTTGTATGGAGTGCAATGACTGTGGTTAGCGGTTTTGCCAATACATTTTTGATGCTTGTTATTGCCAGGTTATTTGTGGGTGTAAGCCAGTCGATGCTGAGTCCGGCAGTGTACTCCTACCTTGCAGACGCCTTTTCTCCGGAGAAACGTGCCACGGTTTTTTCTGTGTATGCGAGCGGAATATTTATAGGAATTGGGCTCTCTTTCCTGGTTGGCGGCTCTGTATCCCTTAATTACGACTGGAACACGGCTTTAATCGTTGCGGGTGTTCCGGGATTACTTTTAGCACCCATTGTATGGTTCAGTTTGAAAGAGCCCGAAAGAGGAGAGAAGAAGGGGGGTACTGGATCCTCCATGCTTTCAGACATCCGGGAAATAGTTGGAAAAAAAACTATTCAATGGCACCTGATTGGCTTTAGCAGCCTTGCCTGCCTGGGGTATACCATTCTGGGTTTTGCGGGTAATGTTTTTTCTGATGTGTTTTCTGCCCCGGAGTACATTCCACAGTTTGGCTGGTTTATGTTCGGAGTTGGAGGTACGGTAATTTTAAGCGGGAAGATTTCTGATCTGCTTGCGCGAAAAAATCCATCAAGGCGCTTCTGGATGCCTATTTTTGCGGCAGTGGGAGGAGTTCCTTTTTATGCGGCCGGCCTGTTTGCAGGGAGTGCATCCGTTGCATTGGCATTTATCGGATGCGGGGTGCTCATATCATCCTCGTACAACGGAGTGGCCGCCGCAATTTTGCAATATTTTGTAACCTCTCGCCAGCGCGCACTTGCCGGCGGCCTCTATCTTTTTGTGATCAGCATTGCAGGTTTTGGAGTGGGGCCGCCGTTAACCGGCTGGCTTACAGATGTGGTTTATGATGGACCTTACGCAGTGAGTTACGCCATTTTTTCCGTTGTAATTGCCTGTGGAATTATCTCAGTAATTTCGTTTATTCAGGCCATCAGATATTATGAAACGGATGCAGTAAAAGCATAAAACGATCAACGATTTTCTAATGAATCAAAAAAAATCAAAATCTACCACATACCAAAAAGATAAAACATCCTGGAAGGAAGCGCCCTTTTTAATGGTAAAAGGATTTCTGATGGGGTCGGCAGATATTGTTCCCGGGGTTAGCGGCGGTACTATGGCGCTGATAACGGGTATCTACTACCGCCTGATTGGAGCGATACGCAGTTTTGATACTGAAGCTATTAAGCACGCAATGCGGTTCAATCTGCAAAAGTTATTTGATTATATACACTGGAAATTCCTGTTCTTGCTGCTTTCGGGAATTTTTATGGCAATACTGTTTTTTACGCGCGTTGTTCCGCTTCAGCTTTATATGTTTACCCATCCCGAACTTATTTACGGGCTATTTTTTGGACTGATTGTAGGTTCAATTGTACTGCTGATTTTCGAAATAGAACCTGAAGAGAGAACGAAGAAAATTATTTTACCACTTATTGCCGGGGCGCTTTTCGGTTTTTGGATTGTAACGCTTGTTCCAACCGATACATCCGAATCATTTTTCTTTGTGTTTCTATCGGGATCCATTGCCATAACGGCCATGATATTACCGGGGATTTCGGGTTCCTATCTGCTGCTTATCTTAAGAAAATACGATTACATTCTTTCTCAGCTTGGTGCGCTGGGAGGCAGCGGAACCGTGGAAGCTTTTTTTAACCTGCTTCCATTTGGGCTTGGAGTTCTTGCCGGGCTGGTAATTTTTTCGCGCATACTATCCTGGCTTTTAAAAAACTTTAATACGGTAACGATTGCCGTACTAATAGGTTTTTTAATTGGTTCCCTGTATGTAATATGGCCATTTCAGGAAAGGGAATATCAAACGATTATTAAGGAGACCGAAGAGGTGAGTGCCGGCAGTGAACTGGCACAGGAACTTCGTGAAAGAGACTCCGAGCCAAACCTGCCGGAATATCAGCGACTGGCTGAAGACAGCGGTGAGCTTACCGATGATGTAGTAATAGTAGAAACTGTGGATCGTAAAATGATAAAAAGCCGTCCATTTATTCCGGGAACTGGAGGCTCAGGTATATCGGATTTGCACCTTTATGAAGGAGTTGGAGGGATTGGCGGCGGACTTATTATGATCTTTGTAATTTCATATCTTAGAAAACACGATTAATAACGGATAGTGCAATTTAAGCACGTGTATCTGTTTAAGAAATAAATCCAAAATTCGTATACTGTGAATAGAAACTATAATCAAAAAAAGGAGGGAAACCCCATGTTTGAACTAAAAAAAATCTTAGTGCCTACCGATTTTTCAAAGGGGTCAGAATCAGCCTATCCCGTTGCGCAGAATCTGGCAAGTACATTTGGAGCCAAAGTTGATTTTATGCATGTGATTCCCACGCTTAAATATTTTAATGAGAGTTTGAAGCGGCTGGGCGTTCCCCTTGATATGAATGAGGACGTATATCCAAAAATTATCGACGAATCTGACCTGAAGCTTGAAAAAGCGATGAATCAGTATTTGAAAGATATTAATAAAGGAGAAAGAATTGTAAAAGTAGAGAGAAGGCCATCTGAAGCGATTGTAAAATACGCCACTGAAAATGGGTATGATATGATTGTTATGGGAGCTCGCGGTAAAGATGAATCGAAACTAATTCGCGGCGGTGTTACCGAGAGGGTTATTAGAAAATCAAGAGTTCCTGTATTTTCCGTTGATAACCGGTTCGATGAAAACAGGGTAAAGAACATTGTGATGACCACTGATGCGTCTGAGCTTTCCCTCTCCGCGTTCCCGCTGGCTTCAGCTATGGCAGACACCTTCAATGCAAACCTCACTCTTTTTCACGTAATTGAGCTTTATGGAAGCGGCGTCGATGATATTCCGCGAAATCCTGCGAAAGGCGAGTCTGTCTCAATTTACGAGGGAATTATTGACCGCATTAATGGTTATCTCGAAAAGCGCAAGCTCGAAAACATTTTCGTTCAGCGAACGGGGGTTACCTACGAAGACGAAATTATCATTACCGAAGGTGAAGACAGCCGGACTATTCCACTGTTTACTAAAATTGAGAAGGGAGTATCGGCTCATTACGAAATAGAAAATTACGCCTCTGAAAATGCTGACCTGCTGATTATGGCAACTCACGGCCATAGTGGCTTTGCTCATTTAATTCTGGGTTCTACTGCCGAAAAAGTGGCTCAATATGTAAAACAGCCGGTTATTACTATTCGCCCAAATGAGTCAGACTTTAAAACTGAAGCTTAATAGAATTTGGGGAGAAATTCATAGAGCAGTAGGTATCCGTGTGGATGGGTATTAGAATCGTTGCCACTTAACTCAATTGTCAATAACAGGCTAAGTCTGTTTTATCAACTTTTTATTATTTTATTCCTTTGTACTTGTTTTTTATTGTGTGATATCGCATTTTCTCTACGTTTCATCAAGCTCTGTTATAAAAAGCATGTAACTTTCTCTTTTGTTCTCTCGTGGTACAATAATTAAATCCAAAACGATAAATCATAATCATTATGATAGATATAAAACACCGGTCTGTGCTGGCACTGTTTGCCCTGTTTCTGCTTCCGGCATCAATGTTTGCACAAAATCTTGAGACATTTGAAGAGAACGTTACAGAGTTTACTCTCGATAACGGACTTCATTTTATAATTATAGAACGTCCCGTTGCACCTGTTGCGAGTTTTGTAACATTTGTAGATGTAGGCGGAGTTGACGAACCCATTGGGAACACAGGAATTGCTCATATTTTTGAGCATATGGCATTTAAAGGCACTCACGAGATTGGTACTACCAATTGGGAGGAGGAGTCCCGCTTAATTGAGCAGGTGGATGATGCGTACAAAGCCTGGCTTGATGAGAAATACAGCTCAGATCCGGATCAGGATAAGCTCGATGAATTGTGGGAAGCTTTTATAACCCTGCAAGACCAGTCGAAGGAGTATGTGGTTGGAAATGAGTTTACTCAGATTATTGAGCAGAATGGAGGTACCGGTTTAAATGCATTTACAAGTGCAGACGCCACAGCCTATTTTTACAGCCTGCCACAAAACAGGGCGGAACTCTGGTTCAGCCTTGAATCAGACCGCTTTTTGAATCCTGTTTTTCGCGAATTTTATGTAGAGAAAGATGTGATTTTCGAAGAGAGAAGGATGAGAACGGATTCAAGTCCTGTGGGCCGTCTGGTTGAGGAGTTTTTGAGTGTGGCGTTTTCAGCACATCCATATGGGCGACCCGTGATAGGCTGGCCATCTGATATTGAGACAACCACCATTGAAGATACTCGTGAATTTTACGATACATACTACTCACCGAGTAATCTATCCATCGCTATTGCCGGGGATGTGGATCCGGACAGGATGCGGGAGCTTGCAGAAACCTATTTTGGCAGAATGCCTGCGGGCGAACCGGCTCCCGACCTGATGACGCAGGAGATAGATCAGCGCGGTGAACGCAGATTTATTATTGAAGAGGAATCACAGCCATTTTTCCTTTCGGGGTACAGGGGAGTGAGTCAGGAGCACCCGGATTATGCCGCACTCCAGTTAGTAGGTTCAATTATCTCGTCGGGCAGAACATCCCGCCTTTATCAAACACTTGTAGAAGAAGAGCAGCTGGCTATTGCAGTTCAAGCATTTAATGGATTTCCCGGTACAAAATATCCCGGGCTTTTTCTAACACTCGCTGTGCCGAACCAGGAAGTGGCGCTCGAAGATATTGAGAATGCGATAAACGAGGAATTTGAGAAAGTTAAAAACGGAGATATTACACAGGAAGAGCTCGACCGTGCTTTGACCAATGCAAGGGCAAACCAGGTTCGAAGTTTGAATAGTAATGCTGGTTTGGCTTTGGGATTTGCACAGGCTCAGGCTCAGCAGGGTGATTGGAGAAACGTATTTACTTCGCTGGACGACCTCCAGCAGGTTACTCTTGAAGACCTGCAGCGTGTGGCTCAAACGTATTTTGTAGAGAATAACAGAACGGTTGGTATGATAAAGAATAAATCTGCTGATGAAGTAGCTGAAGCCTCTAATGAATAAAAAATTGAATACCATGAAAAAATTTATAGCAGTACTGACTCTTTTTTTAGTAGCAGGAACTCAGTTTGCAACTGCTCAGCAGAAGTGGAATGAGATTGAGTATCCGGAAATCAATAATTTTGAGATGCCGGAAGTGGAGATGTTTGAGCTCGATAACGGCATCACATTTTATCTGGTTGAAGACAAAGAACTCCCCCTGATTGATCTGACCGTGATTGTGCGAACCGGATCTGTTTTGGATGGAAATGATATCGCAGGCCGGACATCTACGACCGGAACGGTAATGCGCTCCGGTGGATCAGAATCTTACCCCGATTCAACATTGAACGAGCTTTTGGAGAATAAGGCCGCGCGCATTGAATCCGGAATCGGGTTTACGTCCGGTTCGGTAAGCATGGATGTGCTGAAGGAAGATTTTGAAGAACTGCTTCCTGTACTTATTGATGTGATGCAGAATCCCATCTTCCCGGAAGACAAAATTGACCTTGCCAAAACCCAATCTAAAACATCTATTTCCCGAAGAAATGATGAACAGGGCCCGATTGCGAACCGTGAATTCAGAAAGCTGATTTACGGTGAAAATTCTGTGTATGCCCGTAATACCGAGTATGAAACGATTGATAACATCACAAGAGACGATCTCATTGAATTTCATGATCGGTCTTTTGTAGCCAGCAACATGATTGTGGGTGTAACCGGTGATTTTGATACTGAAAGCATCAAGCCAATTCTTGAAGAACAGTTTTCGAAAATACCCGCCGGAACTCCAATCGAGCTGGAATTTCCAGAAATCGATTACACGTTCGAACAAACCATTAACCTTGTTGACAAACCGGACGTAAATCAAAGTTATGTTCTTCTGGGCCACATTGGAGGCATGCGATCCAACCCCGATTATGCCAAACTTCAGGTACTAAACCGAGTGCTTAGCGGTGGGTTTTCGAGCAGACTTTTCCAGGTTGTTCGTACCGATTTGGGATTAGCTTATGCAGTATTCGGAAATTATGGCAGCAACAATTTCTATCCAGGAACATTTACGGCCGGTGTTATGACGCAGAGCGAAACCACGGCTGAGGCCATTGATGCCATATTAGAGCAAATCGAAAGACTTCAGAATGAGCCGGTAACTGATGAGGAACTTGAACAAACGAAAGATCAGTTTTTGAATTCACTGGTTTTCAGATACGACAGCAAAGCAAAAATTCTAAACCAGCGAATCTCCAATGATTATGCCGGGTTACCTCAGGACGCTTTTAATCAGCTGGTTGAGGAGATTCGGGATGTAACTCCCGCTGATGTTCAGGAGGTTGCTGAAAAGTATCTGAGGCCTGATGCATCTCAAATACTTGTTGTTGGAAACGCTGAGGAGATTGGCGATCAGCTGCAAAAGTATGGTGAGGTTAATGAAATCGATATTACCATACCTCAGCCGGGCGATAACGAAGAAGTTGCTGCCGGTAATCGCACTTCGGGTGCCGAATGGATGGGGAGAATGGCAGCAGCAGTACTTCCCGGTGGTGGCATCGACGGCGAATTTATCTTTGAGGCCTCTAATGAAGTGAATACCCCTCAGGGCAAAATGAATTTGGACGTAAAACAGACCGCTAATTTTGAAGATGAGCGGTTAGTGTCTGAAGTGGGAACTCCGATGGGGAATATAACAATGAGAGTTGAAGATGGTGAAGGCACCATGCTGATGGGGGGAAATGAACAGCCGATGCCTCCGGCACAGCGCGATCAGGTTCTGGCCGAATTTTACAGAAGTCATGTTTATCTTGCTATCAACCGGGAATCCCTGGATGCAGAGTATATGGGAATGGCCGATATGGAAGGTGAATCGTACGCGCACGTCCGGATAAACGATGATACAACTCTAAATCTCTATCTCGATCCTGAAACCGGACTGCCTGAGGTTACAACCTACAGACAGTTTAACCCGCAGGTAGGCGGCAATTCAACAGTAAAAATAGTTTCTACAAACTGGACTGAAGCGGACGGTGTTGTGATACCTTATGAAACTACAGTATACACCGATGATGAAGTATCCAGCGTAACTACTATTACAACACATTCGGTAGAATAAGACTCTTTCCATAGACCATGCAGGAAGATCTCAAAAAGGCTCTGAATTTTTCAGAGCCTTTTTTGTATCATAAATTAAAAAATGCAGATAGATAAGAGCGAGTACGGAAGCTACTACGGCAGGTATATTGATTTAGTGAATGGAATTCCGCAGATTGATTTATGGGAGAGCGGATTAATGGATGTTTTAACGCTGATGAACAATCTCACTGATGAGGAAGCTCTTTTCCGCTACCAGGATGGGAAGTGGTCAGTGAAAGAGGTGTTTGGTCATATGATGGATACCGAGAGGATTTTCTGTTATCGCGCACTGGCCGTGGCTAGGGGGGAAGCAGAAATAAAAGGGTACGATCACAATACATATCTGGATAAGGCCGGCTTTGATCGCTTCAGTCTGAGCAGTCTGAAAGAGCAGTACGGAACTACAAGGGAGTACAGTAAATCTATTTTCAGCAGCTTTACCAGGGAGGAGCTGCTGCGAACGGGCACTGTAAACAATGCTGTATTTTCGGTGAGGGCGATGGCATATGTAATAGCCGGACACGAACAGCATCATCTGCATATTATCGCGGAAAAATACCTGCCGATTATCACGCTAGATGCTTCGTAAACAGCTCCGTCGACGTATCTTTTTTGTTTGCGAAATTCATTATCGTATTTCGAAGATTATCTGTGTCGGTAATGTCTGTTAACTTGCGAACATTTGCGGTATGTAACCACTCTTCTAATCTTTTTGAAAACTGCTCTGTAACGTTAAAAGCAACGTTAATTCCCATCTGTTGCAGTGCAGCAGCATTACATAGCTGCTCGTACTGGTTCTGAATGGGAAGTACCATCAGTTTTTTCCTCAGGTACATTGCCTCGGCACAGGTTTCAAAGCCACCGCTTGTCAGAACTCCCCGGCAGGTTTCAAGACTTTTCAAAAAACCGGTATTGTTAACAGGGTTCACCCAGATATTGGCATCCTTAAAACCGCTGCTGCAAGATGGAGAAAAGATGTGCCATTCTGCACTTTTTACTTTTTTAAGATGGGGAATTAGTTTGTCATGGTGATAAGCAGGTAAATATACCGTTACGTGATTTCCCGATTCCGGATTTAGATTGAGAATCTCTGTGCGTATAATGGGCGGCTCTACAAAACTGTCGTACCTGCGAAAATGGAAACCAAGAGCTGATTTACAAGGAGCAAATTTCTTCAAAATCTGTTCAGCTAAAACAGATTGTCTGGCTGGTCTTGGGCTGCAATCTGAAATGAAAGCAGCCTGATGGCTTAGCGCCAGTGACGGAACCCCTGCTTTATATGCCGCCCACGCAGAAACGGGCTCGTAATCAGAAATTACAAGATCATAAGACTGCGGTTTCAGCTGATTCACATCTTTAAGAAAGGTGATTGGCTTCAGGTTTCTGATTGTTTGAAAAAGAGACACACGGCCATTATTGCTATAAGTAAGGCTGATTCCGCGTTTTTTCATTACGCGAACGTTTTCAAGTGACATTTTACAGTTATAGCCGCTTAAAAGAACATCTACTTCAGCATCATTTGATAACAGCGGGAGAATTTCTCGCGCCCGGCTGATATGGCCATGTCCGGTTCCCTGAATACCATATAGTATTTTCATTGAGTGCGCAGTTTTACGTTTTTCCGGCTTTTTCCGATTATTTTTTCGATCCTTTCGCTGGCTGTAAAATCTTCTTCCCTGTATTTATACATCGACCACTCCTCACCATCGTACTCAAGGGCCGTCAGATTTTCAACCCAGTCACCCGAATTCATATAAATCACAGATCCCTTTTCATTTTCGTAGCCTCTGATCTTGGGCTGATGAATGTGGCCGCAAATTACATAGTCGTATCCCTGGTCTATGGCCAGGTCCATGGCAGTTGTCTCGAAATCTTCTATGAAGCGAACAGCCTTCTTTACACTGTCTTTGATCTGTTTGGAGAGTGATATTTTGTTTTTACCCATGCTCAGCAACATTTTATTGATGGCACGGTTCAGCATAATAAGCAGATCGTAGCCTTTGCCGCCCAGTTTGGCAATCCATTTGCTGTGCTTCATAGTCACATCAAAAATATCACCGTGGAAAATCCACACTTTTTCACCGTTTAGTGAAAGAATGAGCTTGTCTCTGATAAAAAGCGGGCCAAGCTGCAGACTGGATACTTTTCTGAGAACTTCGTCGTGGTTGCCGGTAAGATAGTAGATGTCGGTTCCGTTGGTCATCATGGTAAGCAGACGGCGAAGCACCATCATGTGGGCTTCTGGCCAGTAGTACTTTCTGAAATTCCAGACGTCTACAAAGTCCCCGTTGAGGATAATGGTTTTTGGCTCAATGGAATTGAGATACTGAAGCAGCTCCAGGGCGTGGCAGCCTACGGTTCCAAGATGTATATCGGACAAAACAACAATGTCGGGTGTTCGCTTCGTCATGGCAGATGATTTGTTTCTGTTTAAGAAACAGGTTCATTATTACCAAATCATTTTCCCAATATTAGCTTTTTGTGAAGAGTGTTTTTAAGAAAATGGACGGAACACTTAAAATTGCTAATTGTTAAAGTTTTTTGCAGTAATATTTTATAGGTTATATAGAATTTCCGTGTAAATAAAAGATTATGCCCGATTCAAATAAGCTTAAGGAGAGAGTAAAAGAGTTAACGTGCCTGTATAACATTTCCAGTCTTAATGAAAAAGAACTAACTGCAGGGCAACTGATCAAAAAATCAGTTCTTTACCTTGTCGAGGCGGTTCAATTCCCGTCATACTGTGTCGCTGTAGTGGAGCTAGACGGTGAAGAGTACAGTAACGGGAGTGCAGGTGATACAGCTTCATCGATCCAGGCAGAAGTTCAAAGCATGTACGCCGGTCAGCTGGAGATTACAGTATACTACAGAAAGAATGATAAACTGATGGCAGATCTCGTTTTTTTGGACGAAGAGCAGGTCCTCATCGATTCTGTTTGCAGGCAGCTTGTTTCAAAAATAGACTGGATGTATGCCCAAAAGATATTGGAAACCAAGCTGGCAACACAAAAAAGATCCTATTTAAATGCGAATATTGGCAGCTGGGAGTACGATCTTAAAAAGAGAGAGCTTTACTTGTCTGATGTACTAAAAAAACTGCTTAATTTAGACGAAAGTGCAGATGCCGTACCGGCTGACTTATTCCAGCTTATACCCGGCGATAGTGACAGAGAGCGCTTTAAGGTTGAGGTAAAAGAGGCTATTGACCTTCAAAAACCTTTTAATACCGAGCTGCCTGTGCAAACTGGAAGCAAGAAGGTATGGATGAAAATAGTGGGTGAATCTCAGTTTGAAGGAGATGAGTGTATAAAACTATATGGAACGGTTCAGAATATTCAGAGGAGAAAACAGATTGAAAAAATTCTCAGTCAAAGAAATCACTTTATTGAAACGGCTCTGGACCATCTGCCCATAGGTATAGCGATAAATACGATAAGTGATGGTAAAAATCGTCTTATGAATCAGAAGTTTTCTGAAATATATGGCTGGCCGGAAGAGGATTTAACGGATATAAACACCTTTTTTGAAAAAGTTTATCCTGATAAGCTTTACCGCGAAAAGATCTCAAAACGGATTCGGAATGATATTGCGAGCGGGGATGTGGAGAGGATGAACTGGAAAGGAATAGAAATAACATGCAAATCGGGTGAAAAACGAATCGTAAACGCCAAGAATATTCCTATTTATGACCAGGACCTTATGATATCGAGCGTAACCGACGTAACTGAACAGTTCAGAATAGAAAAGCAGTTAAGAGCCAATGAGCGCCGATTTAAAGCCCTTGTTCAGGACGGCTCCGACCTCATCGCTATTCTGGATCTCAACGGCGAATTTACCTATGTAAGTCCTACATCCACAATGATACTCGGAATAAAACCAGAGAATGCCATTGGTAAAAAAATGATCGATTTTATCCACAGGGATGACAGGGAGTTGATTAAGGGAATTATGATGAATTTACCCCGCCGCCGCAGGTTTGTTATAGAGCAGGTTCGCTTTAAAAGTGACGATATTCATTATAAGTGGCTTCAAGCAAGCGTAACAAATATGCTTCATGAGCCATCTGTTGAGGGTTTTGTAGTAAATGCACATGATATTACAGAGAGAATCAATCATCAAAATGAAACAAAAAAAGCCCTGGCCGAAAAGGAGGTACTTCTCTCAGAGATTCATCACAGGGTAAAAAATAACCTGGCTGTTATTTCCGGTATGATGCAGCTTCAGCTTTACGATGAAACGAATCCGTACGTGCAGGCTAAATTGAACGTCGGCATGCTGCGAATTCAAACGATGGCCAATATTCATGAGCTGCTCTACAGTACAAAAAGCTTTGCGAAACTATCGTTTGAAGATGTTATTAAAAAGCTCGCCAAAAATGTAATGGGAGCAATGAGTACAAATAAGGATATTGGGTTAACCATCAACTCGGGCGCTATTGAACTGAATATTAACCAGGCCATACCCTGTTCTCTTATTGTGAACGAAGTACTCACGAATATTTTTAAACACGCATTTAAAGGACGTGAAAAAGGGGAGATCACAATTTCTATCAATCAAAAGGGAAAAATGGTAGACTTGGTGATACGTGATAACGGCAAAGGTTTGCCCGAAAGCCTTAATCTGAATGACAGCAGCTCGCTTGGTAAAAATATTATTAAAATACTCTCTGAGCAGCTGGAGGCCGATTTCAAACTCTTTAATCATGGCAGCGGAACTACATTTGAGCTTCATTTCAAAGCAGATGATATTCCTGTAATCAACTAAACAGACAACGAATGAATACGAATAACAAAAAGATTGTTCATCTCCATCTTGGTAATAAGAATTATAAAACGGTGATGACAGCGGGGCGGCATGAACTGATATCGGATGAGCCAAAATCGGCTGGCGGGCAAGACACGGGGCCGGATCCGTACGACTATTTACTGATGTCTCTCGGTTCTTGTACGGTTATTACCCTTAAGATGTATGCCGATCGGAAAAATTGGCCGTTAGAAGATATTTATGTAGAGATGCTGCATCACAAATCACATGCAGAAGATTGTAAAGATTGTGATGACCCTAAGGCTAAAATCGATAAAATTGAAAAAGCGATCATAATTAAGGGAGATCTGACTGATGATCAGCTTCAAAGGCTCAAAGAGATATCAAAAAAGTGTCCGGTTCACAGAACGCTGCTCAACGACATTGATATCGATACTGAAATTGAAAAGCGTTAAAGTATTATGGTTTTCAGTAACAGAGAATTCCCTGCAGGTACGTACCGTTGTTTAAATCGGTATGTTTTTTAAATTCTTCCCGATGGTTCGAAAAGTGGTAGAGAAAATATTCCCTGGCGGGCTCGTGAAGCTTCATGTACTGGATAATTGACTCTTTCAAATAGCCTGTTTTTAGCCACGTAAACGGGTTGTCCAGCTTGGAAACTAAAAGATAGGTATGATCGAAATGTGTACCGATTCCAATCATTTTTAAAACTTCATCAGATAGATAAGCACTTTGTGTGTTCAGGTGAAACTTTTCGGCTGTTTCGAGTAAAAAGTAATCAATACTGTTGCTTTTCGATTCGAAAGTTATTGTTTCGGGTATTGAATCGATGTTGGAATAGTCCGAATCATCGACCCTGACAGAACAGATTACCTTTGGGTTTTCAATATTGGGAAACGTTTGAATAAAGAGCTCGTTCCCGGCTTTGTTGTACTGTGCTTTTAAAGACGCAAGTGCCTGGCCGGCAGATATTACCGAGCAACGAAATGCCTTTTTATTATGAACAAATTGTGGCAGAACCAAAAGCTCAAGTACGTTGCCGGAAGCCCGGTACGTCCACTTATCGCTACCATCATCTACCTGCTCACTTTTTATTTTTTGTATTAATTTCTGCGGCATCATATTGGCTTAGTAAGTTACCCCTTTCATCTGTTTAATATTGGAATGTGGTGCATCTTTATGAAGCGTTATAATCTGATTTTAGTCTAAGGGAAATCCCTAATTGATCGTTAGTTTTGGGAGTATGAATTTAAAATAGTGATGGTATGTACCGGGGGTAGTTATAACCGGATTGGTTAGCAATTGAAAAAAATAGTAAAGCAATAGCACTCAGGCTGGTATCAGAGGCAAGCCGCAGCCGGGTAACGAAACACCTGTTTAACAGTCTTTAATTGCGAAGCTATAGAAATTGTACAGTCTGCGAAAAGCCCTATGGCGACTGTTCTCCACTATTGTTTTCAGTAGCAATAAGATCGAACTTTACAGTCAGTTCATCATCAGCTTTGACAAGCCCCAGCAGGGCAGTGGGTGGTTCCACGTTAAAATCAGACATACGTATGGTTGTATTGCCTATGGCTCTTACTTTATCCACATCGAGGTAGAATGCACGGGTCTCAAAGTGAATGTCCCGGGTTTCTCCGGCTACAGTAAGGCTTCCTTTTACATCTACCAAAAACGGATCATCGGGATGTTTTGGCATATCCAGAAGTGCGGCACTGTCGAACAGAAATGTAATTTCAGGGAAATTATCGGACTTCAGTGCGTTTTGGAGATCACGGTTCATTTTATTTTTTCCGCACTCAAATCCGTCTACCCGTATATCAACCTGTAAAGACAAGCGTTCCTGTACGCTTTGTACAAATTCGGAGTCTTGTTCCTGCTCGTCGTATACGGTTGCTTCGCCCGAGTACTTATTTGCTTCGCACTCAAACTCATTTACGTTCGATCGTCCTTCTATCCAAAGCTTGCTCTCTTCTGATGGAAAGTAAGAGAGCTGCTGCGAATAAACCTGAGCCGTCCATAAACCGGCGGCAGCCAGGATAGTCATTAATAAGAACGATTTTAAAGCAAGAGTCTTCATGCGTATTTCCGTAGTTCGTGCTATCTATTCGTTGCTAAACGTGGTGTTAAAAGAGATTATAATCTCATCTTTCGCACGAATGGTTCCAAATACGGCTGTAGGAGGATCAATATCGAAGCTCGTCATCAGCAGCTCAGTGTCTCCTGCGAAGGTGATTTCACCCTGTTCATTCATATTGGCTTCAACCGTCATTTCTGCGTTGTGCTCTTTACCTGCTGCATTGATAGTACCCGTTGCTGTAATTTGAGCAGATCCCTCATTCTTCTCAATAGATGTTATCTCATTGAGTTCAAACGTAACGAAAGGGTGATCGTCTTTTTCCATGTATTTTTGCAGGTTCTTGGTCAGTCCACCCGAGCTCGATTCGATATTTTCAACAGGGATGTTCAGGCTCAGAGATACAAAGTGCTCCGGAGCTAAAGTTTCAAGTGTAAGATCTTCGGTATTGGTAAGAACCAGTTCACCGTCCATCTCTTTTATTTCCGCATCCCAGGTTTTAACGTTCGAGTCTCCGTCTATTCTCATTTCGTAGCTGTCTTGCAGCGTGTAGGTAACTTCCTGGGCAAAAGTTGTGCCTGCAGAAAACAGGAGAACAAGGAGTGCGATTGCTGTTTTTTTGATGTACATAATGTTTTATTCTTTAAATAAAAGGGCAGGGTGAAAGACACCCTGCTCAATCTAGTGAAAAATTAGTTTAGAAGCTTATTACGGCTTCGAGCATAATTCCGTCAAACCCTGCCTGTGAAAGAACTTCATCAGAGAATCCGTCGTAAGACTGAGTTACATACTCCAGTTTTGCAAGAATGTTGTTGGTCATAAACCAGCCGCCGCCGATGTTAAATCTGGTAATGTCGACATCCTCTACAGTTTCTCCGGCCAGATTGTCTCCGGTTACAATATTATAACGTCCACCGAGGTAAATATTCTCATTTGCACCAAATCGGTAGATAAGTTCACCTGCAGCTTGTGTTACGTTGCGTGTGTCGGCTTCATTCAGGTTTTTACCTGATGCAAACTCGAGCAGTCCGAAAAATTCGAGTCCCTGATATTTGAAAAATGGGTTGATCATAATTGCTGTCAGCTCATTATTCATGGATGGATTGTATCGTCCGCTATAGTCGCCGCCATTGGCCACATTGTAGTATCGTGCTCCTGCACGGTCACCTGCATATACATATGTACGGGCAGCCTGACCGGTGTGGTAGATAGAACCCATTAATCGAAAACGGAAATCTTCATTGATCTGGCTGTCATATCCAAGTTTGGCAAGTACGGAAGCTTTGGTGTTTACATCGCCCTCAACAGTACTTTGGTTCAGTTTACCGTTGCTCAATCCAACCATTGCAATAAGCCCGTTGTTCTGGTAGTATACTTCTCCACCAACTTCGGTAGTGAACGAATCCATGATGTAGTTTCCTACAAAAGGATTGAACATGGCTTGTCCGTTATCGGAGCGTCGGAAGTGTGCATCACCATAATTATTCTGCATATGGCCAATTTTAATGGTCACTTTTTCCATTAAACTCGCAAAGAGGTCTTCAGATATAAAGTCGAGCTTGTCGAACTGAATGTATCCACCTTTTACCCAGGCTTCTGCGTGATGACGAGAAGAAAGGTACGTACGTAAGTGCATCCGTACACCATCAGCAAGCTGAGCATCGATGTCCAAGTTTGAAGTGGCCAGGTTAAAGTTGGGAACTAGGTCGGGGCCGTTGTCATTGGTCAGCGATTGGAACTGAAGCGTATTGGAACCGCCGATACGCAGTTTAAAGCCGTCAAATTCAACGTCGTCGTCTTTGGATGTTTCAAAAACATTAAGACCCGTTTTATCCGGAGCCCGGTAAAATTGTAGGTCTCTGTCTTGAGATTGTGCCTTTACATTAATTGCACCGGTAGTAAGGAGCAGTAGTGTTAAAATAGATAGTAGTGTTTTCATGATTCTAAACTTTTTCATTTAAGTAATATGTGTGGCAGCATATGGGTTGTTTTGTCAGATGCTGCGTTTGTCTCTGTCGTATCGTCGACGGTTCTAATATCCATAGTTGTAGAGCCTATATTAAGAGTAGCTTCTCTGATAAGAGAGTAGGGGTATCCCCGATACGTGATGTGTAAAATACTTAGACGGAGCTAGTGCCTGACTCAAATTAATGAGATATAAATTAAATAATAACAATAGAAAATAACTATATAGATGAGAAATTATTGCACTTGAAAGTGTTAATCATTGATTGATTTAACAATAAATAAAAAGTCATGTCAAGAAAATATTTTTAACGGTTGTGCATCAAAAAAGACAAGTGGGTGGGAAATAGAAATTTAAGAGTTGGTTCCCTCAACCCATCTTACAGCGTGGCGCATAAGCTCATTGGCCGTTTCGAGGTGCAGCTTGTCTTTTATATTGGCCCGATGAGATTCCACCGTTTTCACAGAAATATGAAGTTTATCTCCAATATCTCGTGTTGAAAGGCCTTTCCCGGTTAACTCAAATACTTCAAGCTCACGGTCGCTAAGCACGTCAAGAGGGTTATCGCTTTTAGAGGAGTTGCCGGACGTTAGCTTCATCAGCATTTTGGTACCAATTTTATCGCTGAGATAAATACCGCCGTTTAGAATTTGCCTGATCGCAGTTATCAGTGTTTCTGCAGCCTCAAGTTTCATCAGATAGCCTTTGGCACCTGCACGCAGTGCCCGTTCTGCATAGAGCTCCTCGTCGTGGCGCGAAACCACAAGTATTTTCATGTCGGGTATCTGGTGAAGCAGGTTTTTAATAAGTTCAATGCCGTTCATTCCCGGCAGGCTGATATCGACTACCGCAACATCGGGAACATTTTTAACAATTTCTGTAAGGGCACCCTCTGCACTTTCGTTCTGGCCGCTGACCTCAAATCCCATCTCTTTTTCTATAGTCATTACCAGCCCTTTTCGCATTAACGGGTGATCATCAACAATGTAAACTTTTTTATTGGTAGCCATGTGGTAATTGGTTTGTTATGGTAGTTTTACTGCTCAATAATTTTGTAAGAAGATCCAACCGAAAGCAGGGTAACTATAATTGCAGCTCCCCCAAAGCGGCTTGAGGCTATTTCAAGGTTGGCGCCAATAAGGCGCGCACGGAACTTCATTATACGCACTCCAAGCCCTTTTTGCTTGTCCCAGTCCTTCGAAAAACCGCCGCCATTGTCTTCAATTTTTACAATTAACTTTGTACTGTCAGAGTTCATTGAAATGTGCACTTTCGATGCGTTTCCATGTTTTACTGCATTACTTGTAGCCTCCTGAACAATTCTGTAAAGGTGGGTAAGACTTGTTGGATCCTTAAAGTGCAGGTTAATGGGATTTTCAATCCGGCATTCAATACTGAACAATTTTTCTGCATTATTTGCAAGACGTTCCAGAGCGGCAATTAGGCCGTTGTTGTCCAGCTCTACGGGAATCAGGTTCCTGGAAAGGTTTCTTGCGTATTCATCCGCTTCTTTTATCAGATCCGTAATCTCTTTTACATCTTCCGTAAGCGGGTGATTTTCGTCAGCCAGCGAAACAGCAATATTTTTGTTGATAAGCGTTATGCCGGTTAACATCTGGCCAAGCCCGTCGTGCAGGTCCTGCCCAATTCTGTGCCGTTCATGCTCGCTAATTCTCAGCACCTCCTGCTCCAGACGCCTGGTTTCGGTAATGTTTCTTATGATTCCCGTGTACAAGCGCTGTCCGTTTGCGTTTACTTCACTCACTGCAAGGTACATGGGAAATGTAGTGCCATCTTTGCGTTTGCCGGTAACCTCGCGGCCAATGCCAATAATCTTTTTATGTTGGGTTTGATGGTAGTTTTCCAGGTAGTCATCGTGTTCACGACGGTAGGGCTGCGGCATCAGCATCTTTACGTTCTTTCCTGTAACTTCTGATGATGTGTACTGAAACAGGTTTTCTGCTGCTTTATTAAAGGTGCGGATATGTCCGCGGTCGTCAATGGTGATAATTGCATCCACCGTTGTATTTAAAATACTTCGCGCACGGGCTTCGCTTTCGCGCAGTTTCTGCTCAATCAGAAACTGTCCCTCTTTGTTTCGGGTAAGTTTCTCTGCAAAAGAGAGGCGAACATCAAGGCGTTGTTCATCATAAAGCGATTCAATAATATACTGGTCAATATCGGCGTCCAGAAGCTTATACAAAAAATCGGTCTCGTCCTCTTTAATAACGGCATATATTGTGTACTTACGGCTGTGCTCCTTTGCGCGAACCTGTCTGCAAAACCATATGGCGTCTTCAGAATAGTCACTGATGATTATTAATGAGATTTTCTTTTCATCCAGAATTTTGAGGGCACGATCATTTGGTTCCGCTACCGTAAACTGATGGTTGCGTTTTTCGAGCGCTGATGCAAGGATATCTTTCGAAGCGCTGTTGTATCCCGTTATTAAGGTATTCATAGGTGAAATTGTGTTGAAATCCTGTGTCGTTAATCTAATAAAACTCCTGTTAACTATTCGGCGAATTATACACGCTTAAATTGTAAATGAGTATCAATACCCAGACAATCACACCCGTTATATGATGCTTCAGATCGATGTTTATCTTCGTTCAACGGTGCCGTCTTGCCACTCAATCGAAATGCTTTTTTCGTTTTGATATCCTTTTTTACTTCGAATCCAAACTCCATCCTGCAGTACTCTGGTGAAGCCGCGTTCGAGAGGGGCTTTGGGGTTCCTCTCTTTCAGCCTCGATATCTTACTGTTTAGCAGGGCGTTTTTCAGATGCAGCTTCCTTTCAAAACGGCTCTGTAACTTATCATAAAGTGAGGCAACATTCTCTTTTTTTCTTGAAAGGATCGCGGCCGGATTGCGGGCTTCCAATTCCGAGTGAGCCTGCTTTACAGCCGACTCTTTCTCGTACAAGCGCCTTGAGAAGCGACTCTGAAGCTGCTCGGTTTTACTTTCTGTTCTGTTCTTAAAAAAAAGAAGTTTATCTGATACGGCCAGCAGCGCGTGAGAGTGAGCCAGCCTGTTAACATAATCCTTAAAAAACTGAATTTTCTGCTGCAGTGTATTTTCGAGAGATGTTGTCAGGTCATCCACAAGGTATCGTACTTCATTAATATCAGGTGTGGAGATAATAACAGACTGAGTTGGAGTAGCGGCGCGCTCATCAGCCACAAAATCGGAAATGCTAAAATCCACTTCATGGCCCACTGCACTCACCACGGGAATTTTAGAATTAAAAATAGCCCGCGCTACAATTTCTTCGTTAAATGGCCAGAGATCTTCGAGAGATCCTCCGCCGCGCCCCGCGATGATCAGGTCAACAGGGCTTTCCTGGCTGTTGAAATAGCGAATAGCCTCAGAAATTTCCCCGGCTGCATTTTCTCCCTGTACGCTTGCGTGATGCAGCAACAGGGTTGCGATTGGCCAACGCTTCTCAAACGTTGCCCTGATATCGTGAAAAGCCGCACCTGTTGAGGATGTTATAACTCCAACTTTTAAGGGAAATGGAGGCAGCGGTTTTTTATGCTCCTGCTGAAACATCCCCTCTTTTTCGAGTTTTAGTTTCAGCATTTCAAACTTTTGCTGAAGCCTGCCAAGCCCTGCCTGCTGCACAAGGGTCACAATCATCTGATATTTTCCGTGGGGAGGGTATACCTGTAAATCGCCGCCAAGAACCACCTGCTGGCCATCACTAATCGGGCTATCCAGCCTGGCGGCCGTACTTCGCCAGATTACGCACGGCAGCTGGGCGCTGTCGTCTTTAATGGTGAAATAGATATGCCCGTTCCTGCTCTCCTTTACGTTACTGAGTTCTCCTTCAACCAAAATGTCGCGAAACCGGGTTTCGATGAGAGATTTGATGTCTGCAGTGAGCTCGGAAACGGAAGGGATATCGAATGCAAATGGAATCTGATTATTCATAGCCTGAAAATCATGGTTTTAACGGCAAAAGTCCAACTTTTCCGGATAAATACCTGTCAAACAGCAATCCAGAAAGGAGGCTGCATTCATACAGATTATTCATATCAGATTGCTATTTTATAGCTTGAGGGCAGTTGGGAAACGTGCTCTTTAACTCAGCAGAACCAGTAAACTCATTACCGATATGTGCGGACGCTACGTCATCAAAACTACTCCCGAAGAGCTTGCCGAATACTACGCCGCCGATTCGCAGGCAATGGGTATTTTCAGGCCAAATTATAATGCGGCGCCTTCGCAGCGGCTGCCCGTTTTGCTTAACCCGGAAGGGGAAAGGCAGCTCAGGACGTTCCGATGGGGGCTTATTCCACCATGGGCTGATGGTGCAAACACCGGGTACTCCATGATTAACGCCCGCTCGGAATCGGTTGCATCAAAAAAGTCGTTTAAAAAGCCATTTCTTTATCGTCGCTGCGTGGTTCCCGCCAACGGCTTTTACGAGTGGAAAAAGGGCAGCAGCGGTAAAATTCCGCACTACATTTCTGATCCAACCCATAAGTTGATGAATTTTGCCGGTATCTATGAAACCGTTGAGGGCGAAAACGGGCAGCCGCTGAGCAGTTTTTCTGTTATCACTACCGAAGCCAACAGAACCATGTGTGAGCTTCACGACCGCATGCCGGCTATGCTTTTGAATAGTGAAATTGACGACTGGCTGAATCCTGAGCAGAACGATTCCGGCTATCTTCAGGATTTCCTGAGGCCCTGGCCAGACGACGCCATTACCTTTTACCGGGTTCCAACCGAAGTGAACAGTGTGCGCAATAACCATCCGGGGTTAACCGATCCCTATCGCGATCTCTTCTCCTGAGTAATCCTCGGTATTCGATTAGTACTTTTATCAGCAGGATCTTTTCAGCCAAAAACAGAATAAAAGTGTACCGCTTCTTGATATATGTGTGATATATGTGTAACCTGCAATTGTAGTAGAACTGCTTGTCGAAGAACATGAAAAAGGAGAAAGGCTGTGGAAAAGAAAGAGTATCCGGCAATCAATGTGCTCAATGTAATGCGCGGCTTTCGCAGGCCCGATATTCCCCACCAGGTTACGCCCTACCGGTTTGAAACCCAGAAGGGTGAGAAGCATAAAATTTCGGAAATCAGGCAGACACATCGCGAGAGGGTAGGTAAAGCGTATCATTTTCACTATGTGGTTTGCACCAGGCATAAGCGATATTTTCACCTGGTGTTCGATACCGGAACGCTCACCTGGCATATGGTTCAGGAAGTGGATCCTGAGCTGTTTTTTTCGTAAAGGTATGCGGCAAAATCAGCTTCGCGGGTGGAACTCTTTGTGAATCTGATGGAGGAGGCTGCGGTCTACGTGTGTGTAAATTTCCGTTGTGCTTATGGAGGTGTGCCCAAGCATCTCCTGGACAGCACGCAAATCGGCACCGCCCTCGAGCAGATGTGTGGCAAATGAGTGCCGGAATATATGTGGATAGACGTTCTTTTCAATACCCGCCCGTTTGGCGTACTTGTTTACAATATTCCAGATGCTCATTCGGGTAAGAGGACCGCCCCGCTGGTTTAAAAACAGTTTATTCTGGCTCTTATTGGGTTTGGAGGGGTCGAGAAACTCTTTTCTGGCCGTGCCGATGTAGTGCTCAATGGCTTCCTGTGCCGGACCGCCCACTGGCACCAGCCGCTCTTTATTCCCCTTTCCGATAACCCTTATGAATCCGATTTCGAAAAACAGTTTATCGGGGCTGAGGTTGGTGAGTTCGCTAACCCGCATTCCGCTCGCGTAAAGGGTTTCCAGTATTGCCGCATCGCGTATGCCGACTGTTTCGGAACGGTCGATGCTGTCGATAATGCTCTCCACCTCGTGAGCATTCAGAACTTCGGGCAGATTTTTAGCTTTTCTGGGAAGGTCAATGAGTTCGGCAGGATTGGCCTCCGCAAGCCGCTCTGCAACCGCAAACTCGTGAAAGTTGCGGATGCTCGAAATATTTCTGGCAATTGTGCTCACTGCAAGCCCCATGCTTGTGAGTTCGGCCAGGTAATTCTCGATATGACCGATGGTAATTCCCCCCAGCGAATGGATGTTTAAATCGTTTTTAACGAACAGAAGATATCTTCGCAGGTCGTTTTCATAGGATTGATACGAATTTTTGGCAAGCCCTTTTTCGAGCTTTATGAACCGCAGATATTGCTTTAATTCGCTTTCAAAAGCACCCATTACTGAGAGCTGTCCGCTGGTTTTGAAGGGGTTTTTCCGGGGACTTTTTTATCTGATGCGCCCGTATCCTGTGCCTCATCTTCATCAGGATATTCAATTCGGCTGTGGTACACTCCTTTCAGAATACTTAAAAAAGACTCCTTGATGATCTGAATCTGCTTAAACGTAAGCGGACAGTTGCTGAGCTGCTCATCATTAATATTTCCATCCACAATACGGTTGATTTGTGCCTCGAGTTTATTGTATGTGGTATCCTTCATAGAGCGGCAGGAAGCTTCAACACCATCAGCGAGCATTAAAATACCCTGTTCTTTCGTAAACGGAATAGGCCCGTCGTAGCGAAAATCATCATCCATAACGTTTTCCGTGCTTTCCATCGCTTTTGAATGAAAATAGCGAATGAGCGATGTTCCGTGGTGCGTCCGGATAAAATCGATCAATACCTCGGGCAGGTTGTGCTCCCGCGCAATTTTAACTCCCTCGCTTACGTGAGCCTTAATAACCAGTGCGCTCATCCGTGGCTTTAGCTTATCGTGATCATTGCTTTTGTTCTGATTTTCAATAAAGTAGGAGGGCTTCACCATTTTTCCAATGTCGTGATACATGGCGCCCACCCGGCACAGGAGGGCGTTTGCCCCAATATTAGATGCCGCAGATTCGGCAAGATTGGCAACCTGGAGGCTGTGATGAAACGATCCGGGTGCTTTATTCATCAAATCTTTCATAAGGGGCAGGTTGGTATCGGCCAGTTCGAGCAGTGTAAAATCAGTGGTGATCTTAAAGAGTTTCTCAAACAGAAGAATAAGCGGATAGGTAAACAGTATGAACACCGAATTAACACCGATAAAAAAGAGATTTTCGATGAAAATTTCCCATCCTGTAAACCGCGCAAGCGAAAAACCTGCACTCACCATTACATAGGTCATAAATACAATGCCCGGGGTGATAAAGAAAAACTGGGATCGCTTTTTAATATCCCGGACTGAAAATACGCCAAGACTACAGGCAGCAATGGTGGCTACCATATACTCAAAGTTATAATCGTGAATTACTCCCGTTATAATTGCCAGAGATACCGTTGCCATCAGGCCTACCCGCGAATCAAAAATTATAGTGAGTATGATAGGAGAGATGGCGATTGGAATAATGAGGCTGTTAACGCTTTCAAAGGGGTAGATAAAGGCGCTTGGCAGAATTACAATCGTAAGTACAAGAAAGACCAGGAAAAACATCAGAGGCCGCTCAAAAATCGGTTTCCTGTACAGGTAGATGTAAATAAAAAACATGATTATGGCGATGGAAATGATAATTGTTTCGCCAAGATAGCGCATCGATCTTTCAAGGGTTGTTGCGGTGAGAGAACGGGCTTCTGCCAGGCTGTTTAGAATATTGGCGGTATCGCGGGTAACGATGTCGCCCCGGCGAACAATAATCTGTCCCTGGTCTACCGCCCCTTTTGTGAGGGACAAGTTCGAAAGATTTTGAGTGTAGTTTGCCTCTGTGTCTGCCTCACTGAAATAAAGGTTTGGCTGCAGAACAAGTGATAAAATTTGCATCGCGGTTTCTGCAAGCTCACTCGAAAATGTGCGGTCGAGCTGGCGGCGGGCAGCAGACGAAGCTTCATCCATATCGCGAACATTTTGCTTACTGACTGTTCTCTGAGTCAGGTCGTCCAGATTTCGGATGGTTATGTCTTCCTGTTCAATAGTACTTTTGTCCCTGTCGATGATACCGTCATCAACAAATTCATCAATAATCCGGGTTAGTTCACTCCGTACCCGGGAAACGTGAGAGCGGTCTTCGGGCAGGTCATTGAAAACGACCTCCGCATGATTTTCTGCGAGCAGGTTCCATGCGGAATCACTCATCAAAACTTCAGAAAACTCTTTTTCCTGCATATAGCGTATGCTGTCGCTTTCTGCCGAGGAGCTGTTATTTTCAACTGCCCTTTGCCACTGTGCATAACTGTCTAAAACTGGCTGCATTTCCCGGAAAATGCTGTTCAGGTCCGATTCCATATTCTGTTCAGCATCCGTATCGATATGAAAAACGGGTTCTGTCTGTTCGCGAATAGTTTCCCTCTCCTGCTCAAGCTCCTCTGATGTTTTTTTGATAGAAAATGTAAAGGGTGCCGTGAGGTCGTCCGATCGCCAGGGTTCGCCAATAGTGTAGCTGTCTACGGGCTGGAACGTGGATCGAGGCAGCACAAATATCACAGTACCGAGAAAGGCGGTTAAAATCAGCGCACGATAGTATTTATTTTTTTTCTCGTTTTTCTGCTCTTTTTCCCGGCGCTTGCCGGAACCGATGTTTGGCAAATTTTCGGGTTTTTTCTGCCCGAGACCCAGTTTTTTTAGGATGCTCATTCGATTATTTGATAGGTGATAAAGTGCAGATAAATTATGTTACACATAGTAAAAGTATAAAAAGGGTTTGCGAGGAATAAAAATACAGGGATTTCAGCTTCTTGAGTTTACACCTGCCGGTACTCTATTCGCCGATTAATTTTTTAAAATCCTCTTCGCTGAGTATCGGTATTTCAAGCTTTACCGCTTTATCGTATTTACTCCCCGGTGAATCGCCGGCAAGAAGATAGTCGGTGTTTTTGCTTACGGATGATGTGGTTTTTCCTCCGTGTTTTTCAACCAGGGTTTTGGCCTCTTTTCGGGTATATGTTGGCAGTGAGCCAGTGAGAACTAGTTTTTTCCCCTCTAAAACAGAAGAGACGGCCTCCTCTTTTTCGAACGTAAAAGTAAGCCCGGCCTCTCTCAGACGCTCAATAAGTTTTCTGTTTTTTTCTGAAGAGAAGAATGAACAGACAGACTCTGCAATTTTCGGGCCAATGGATTCAATCGCTGTCATCTCTTCAGCATCAGCTTCCATAATTGCGTCTACAGATGCAAGATGCCTGGCAAGATCTTTTGCGACAGTTTTGCCTACAAAACGGATTCCAAGAGCATAAATTAGTTTTTCGAGCGGCTGCTCTTTGCTTTTCGCAATAGCCTCGATAAGGTTCTGTGCACTCTTTTCGGCCATGCGCTCCAGCGGAAGAAGCTCATCCTTAGTGAGGGTATAGAGATCGGCATAGGTTTTTATGAGGCCCTCGGTAATAAGCTGTTCAACAACCGCTTCTCCAAGCCCCTCGATGTCCATTGCGTCGCGGGATGCAAAATGTGCCACGCGTTCCCGTACCTGAGGAGGGCACTCCGGGTTTACACAGCGCCACGCTACCTCGTCTCCGAGTTTTACCAGCTTTTCGCCGCATGCAGGGCAGTTTTCGGGCATGGAAAAAGGTTCTGCACGTCCTTCGCGCCCGGGATTTACTACGCTCACTACCTGGGGTATAATTTCACCGGCTTTTTCAACAACAACGGTGTCGCCGGGGCGAATGTCTTTTCTCAATATTTCATCTTCGTTATGGAGTGATGCACGTTTTACAGTAGTTCCGGCAAGCTGAACCGGTTTAAGTTCTGCTACAGGCGTTATTTTTCCGAGCCGCCCAACCTGAAGCGTAATGGATTCGAGAAGAGTAGCAGCCTGCTCCGCTTTAAATTTGTAGGCAATAGCCCATCTCGGAAACTTGGAGGTGGTTCCGAGTTCCTCATGGTATTTCTCCTCGTTCACTTTAATTACAACGCCATCGGTTTCGTAAGGCAGATCTTTACGCACTGTTTTCCAGCGTTCAATGGTGCTGAATACATCATCGATAGTGCTGCACACTTTAAAATAGTCGCAAACAGGAATCCCCATATCAGACAGCAGGCTCATTTTTTCGGCATGAGTTCGGGAGTTATCGGCTTCCGGCAAGATCAAATCAAAAGCAAAAAACCGAATAGGTCTTCTGGATACCTCACGCGGATCCTGCATTTTCAGAGAACCGGCTGTTGAGTTTCGGGGATTGGCAAATGCCGGGAGGCCCTGCTCATCACGATACTCATTGAGGCGTACAAAAGCCTCTTTTTCCATGTATGCTTCGCCCCGCACTTCCAGCGTCTGGTTGAATTGAGGGCTTAGTTTAAGCGGAATATCTCTTACGGTACGTATGTTTTTGGTGATATCGTCTCCCTGAGCTCCATCACCCCGTGTGGCTCCAAGAATCAGATCTCCATCTTCGTATCTCAAGCGAATGGAGGCACCATCAAACTTTAACTCTACGGCATAGGTGAAATGTGTGTCGCCGAGAATATCTTTTACGCGGCGGTCGAAATCCTTTAGCTCCTCTTCATTGTAGGTGTTGTCGAGGCTTAGCATTGGCTGCGGATGCTCAACTGTTGGAAATATGCTGGAAGGCTCACCGCCCACTCTTTGGGTGGGTGAATCTTCTGTAAGAAGGCCAAACTTCTCTTCCAGTTTCCGGAGCTCATTCAGCGCCTCGTCAAATTCACGGTCGCTGATAAAAGGTTGTGCCTCCTGATAGTAAGCCCTGTTGGCACGTATCAGGAGATCTTTAAGTTCGTTTACTCTTTCTTTGGCTGCTTCTTTTGTCATGTTCTAAAATAATTGCGTAAGTATCCCTGCAAAGTAGCTGCAATTGAATCCGGTTATAGCGACACACGATTCTGATTTTTTTAAAACGTGGGCCGGAATCGGGTATTTTCAGGCGGTTCTACTCCCTCAGGCACCTGCAGGTCGGTGTTTTCAGACCATTTTGAATCAGAAGTAAAGTCAGACCGGTTTAATTCCACGTAGTTTTCTCCTTCATTGAAGAAATTCTGAACCGCATTTTCGATAAGGTGACCGTTGAAAAAAAGCAGCATATTGTCGTATGGACCGCGAATCTGAATGGTATCTTCGAAATCAAATATCATGGCATTCCCCTCTTCAATCCAGTAAGGGTCGAAGCGTGGCTTGGTATCACTCCAAACACGAACCGGATCCACATTTCCAAATGCGGCGTAAACAACAATCGTAAGCGTATCGTCCAGCACTACAACAGGCTGAGGGGTTGCGGGCGTCTCTCCGGTTATCTCCTGCCGGGGCTGAGGTTCAGGCTCGTCAAGCTCTATGGATAGCGAGCTGGTGCCCGTATCTTCGGGAGGCGTGGTGATCTCCTCCTGGGTTGAACTGTCGCCGCTTAAAAGTCCGCTCTGAACAATAAAGTATCCTGCTGCGCCCAGTATAATCAGCAAAATGATTAAGCCGATTAACCAGACGGGGGCCTGTTTTTTTTCCTGGCTGATTTTTTGCCCTACGCCGGCCCAGTCAACCTCTTTGGTGCTTTTTTCAGCTGCGCCGCCTTTTATTTGGGATTTTTTATTTACTGAAACCGGCTCAGATGCCGTCTTCTTTTTAGAAGCTTTCTGTGTTGAGGCGCCTTTTTTATCAGAAGTTTTTACACTCTCTTTCTTTTTTTCGGTGGTTTCTGGTGCAGATTCATCAAAAGCATCGTCAGAATCGTTTTCTTTTTGACCTTTGAGGTCAGATTTCTCGGTTTTTTTTTCATCTTCAGCCGAGATGCTACCGGACTCTTTTTCTGTTTCAGCCGTGGATTCTGATTCTGTTGTTTCGGCCTCAGAACCTGATTTATCATGTTCAGGCAGCTCTTCTGCAAGCTCCGGGTATTGCCGGAGAAGCAGATTACTGTATTTGCCCGCTTCTCTCTGGTCAAGAGCCTCTATGAGAGTATGATCGTCAATTTTCAATACCCGGCCGTAGCTTCGTACAAAATTCCGTGTGTAGATAGGACCTTCCTCAGCATCAATAAAAATGGTGTCATCCTCAATTTTTTCAAGGGTATGCTGAGGGAGTTTTGTGGCAAACTGAATGTCCTGAAGGGAAAGCCCGAGATGTTTTCTGATTTTTACTAAATCCTTTCCAATTGAAGGCATATGAATTCTGATTATAAGAAATGAGTAGAAACGATTAAGAATGAGACACTAAAATATAAGGGAAATTTAGAGTGATTTTGTAAGATTTTTGAAATTCGGGGTTCATACTTATATGAACTCTAAAACACTCAATAAATTCTTTGGAGGATTGCGCTCAGTTGCGTTTCCCTCAGTATGTGCATGCTGCGGTTATTCAACAGCAGGAAGCGGCCACCACATATGCGAATGGTGCAGGCTGCAAAGATTTGAAACGCCCGGGAGGATGTTCAATGAGATACTTCCGGAATTTATCCTTCATCGGTTTTCTGTGTGGGCTTTTGATAAAGGCGGATTGCTGCAGGGTCTGCTTCACGGTCTTAAATATCATCATTTAAAGGATGTGGGTCTTGAAATGGGGGCCCATTTGGGGGAGAAGTACCTGAATTCGTCAAAATTGATGGGTGAACTTCAGATTGAAGAGAAGGAACCGCTGCTGGTACCCGTGCCGCTTCATAAGAAAAAGAAGAGAAAGCGAGGATATAATCAGGCTAGGGTGTTGGCAAATGGCATATCTGAACGAACGGGATGGCCGGTAGCAGCAGAAAAAACCGTGATTCGCGTAAAGAATACGAAAACACAAACGGGACTCACCAGCAGTGAGCGTCAGGACAACCTTGATGGTGCTTTTAGGTGCCTTTATCCTGTTGATTTCGGCAAACACATTCCTGTTTTGGTTGACGATGTATTTACAACAGGTGCAACCACATTTGAACTCGCAGGCGTATTGAATGCAACTTCTGAAAATAAAGCAGTGATCCTCACCGTTGCATCGGCTTAAGAGCAGAACAGGCTGTTTCAAAAGAAATATGCGGGTGATTTACGGAGCTGCAAGTTCTGAGTGTTATTTTACGCATGTGCACGTTATCTTTACGCATTATGATGAACAGGAAGAATCATTCAGTAAATATTCTCGAAACGCCTTACTCTACCGTAACCAACAGCGGACACTGGTTCCACGCAACCCGTGATACCATCAAGGATTACGTTCCGGGACTAATGAAGATCTACTCCTTTGAATCATTGATTGGAAAAGCAGTTACCTGGATCGATAGTGCAGACTCCATCTCCATGCTGCTTTTTTTCGGGCTCGCATTTCTGATCAGCCCCTGGCTGGCAGGCACCATCTCGCTGCTGTTCCACTTTGTATGGTATCATAAAAAAAGTGCCTTTGTAAATTTGCCGTTAACACCGTTTTTGAAACTTCTGAACCGTGATTTTCTTCAGCTTCTTGTTGCCGCAGTAGTTCTTAGTTTCATGGGCATACATGGAATGTATACGGCTCTGGTGATCGGAATTGTACTTTTCTTTCTTTATAAAATTGGCCTGCTGAGGCGCTTATGGGATAAACTGGATAAGAATTCATCAGGTAAAAAGCTGCCGCTGAATGACCGTGTGCTAAAAATGGTTTTGGTGAGGTATTCGATCTATCAAAACATTCCGCCAGAAGATGTGAAAAAGATCGACGATCATGTACAGAAAGCCGTGATCGAGTTTAATAAACCTAAGAAATAATGAAGCAGCGCCGTCTTTTTATTGCCCGGCACGGAGAAACAGAATATAACCGAAAGAAACTGCTGCAGGGCCGCGGCATAGATGCGTCGCTAAATGAGACGGGAATTCTGCAGGCTAAGGCGCTGTCGGGGTACTTAAATCGCTATCCCGTGCACTATCTTGGAAGCAGCAGTTTAAAGCGTTCATTTGAAACGGCAGGTTTTCATAGCCAGTCTATTAACAAAGACGTGATAAAGTATGACGGCCTGGATGAGATGGATTTTGGAGACTTTGAAGGGCTGTCTTTTCTGGAAGTTGAAGATGAAATTAAGCAGATCGGGCAGGCATGGAAAAGCGGTCAGGTTGATTTGAAAATCCCCGGAGGTGAATCGCCGCGCGATACCTTTGAACGTGCCAACAGCGCCATGATGGAGCTTCTTGAATCTACCAGCGAGCAGACCCTGGCCGTGGTTATACACGGCAGGCTGATACGCATTCTTCTTTCGAAGTGGCTGGGGCTCGGCTTAAAAAATATGGATAAAATTGAACATCAAAACGGTTCTGTGAATCAGCTGTTCTTTAAAAACGGTGCATTTGAAGCAGTTTACCTCAACAAAACCGATCATTTAACTTTGTAAATAATCCGGAAGGGATATGAGTGAAAAAGTAAGAAATATGTTTGCTGATATTGCAGATGACTACGACCGCATAAACACTGTTTTGTCGTTCGGAGTGCACAATGCATGGAGAAAAAAAACCGTAAAGGAGAGCGGGGCAAAACCGGGCGATCGCGTGCTCGACTGCGCCACGGGCACCGGAGACCTGGCCCTTGAGTTTAAAAAAACGGTGGGGCACGAGGGGTATGTACTTGGAACCGATTTCTGCAAGGAGATGATTGAGCACGCTCCCGGAAAAGCTGACAATCAGAAACTGGTGGTTGATTTTGAAGTGGCTGATGCCATGAATCTTCCCTACGATGACAATTCGTTCACCATTTCGAGCATCGCATTTGGCATTCGCAATGTCGACGATCCCTTAAAAGCGCTTAAAGAGATGGCGCGGGTGGTTAAGCCGGGCGGCAGAGTGGTTGTTCTGGAATTTGGCCAGCCAAGTGGAGCAGTTGGCGTTCCGTTTCGTTTCTACAGCAAATATGTAATGCCAACCGTTGGCGGCATGATTAGCGGAAACCGGGACGCATATACCTATTTACCCGAAACCAGCGCAAAATTTCCTGCGGGTGACAAATTTCTTGAGCTGATGGAAAAGGCCGGGGTGTTTGATGAAAAAAGAGCGGTGAAGCTAACAGGCGGTATTTCCTATATCTATGTGGGTACCGTGAAACAGAATTAGTATATTCTTGCTATACATGTATATGCGTGAAGAATTCCCGTGATTTTAATCATTTGTTAAACAGTTTTAACCATATTGAGTTTGATCAGGGGCTATATTATTTACGAGGATGAATTAAATAAATCAGATCAGGTATGATGAATTATCAGGAAATTATAAAGTATTTACCCCACCGCTACCCTTTTTTACTTGTTGATCGTGTTCTGGAACTGGAAAAGGATCGTATAGTAGCATACAAGAATGTATCTGCGAATGAAGACTATTTTAACGGGCATTTCCCCGGTCAGCCCATTATGCCGGGGGTACTCCAGGTTGAAGCGCTTGCCCAGAGCGGCTGTATTATGCTGCTCGACGGACAGACCGAGGATATCACTGATAAGCTGGTTGTGTTTAGCGGAATCAAAAATGCCCGGTTCCGGCAGCAGGTTGTGCCGGGAGATCAGCTCATGATGGAGGTAAACCTGATCAATTTCAGAAGAAATTTTGCGACGATGCGCGGGGTGGCAAAGGTAGGCGATAAAGTTGCCTGTGAGCTGGAAGCATCCGCAGCAATCATCAAAAGAGACCCGTCATGAGTACCCAGAAAAGAGGCAGCAACCCCGACAAAGTGACCACGCAAACCGTTGTGGAGATGAAGGGGAGGGGTGAAAAAATCAGCATGCTTACTGCGTACGATTACACCATGGGTGGCATTGTAGACAGTGCGGGAATCGATGTGATTCTGGTAGGTGATTCTGCAAGTAATGTTATGGCTGGGCACGATACCACTGTTCCCATGACCATGGATCACATGATCTACCACACTTCCTGCGTGGTGAGGGCCGTAGACCGTGCCCTTGTTATTGCCGATCTGCCGTTTATGACCTACCAGGTTACGGCCAAAGAGGCCCTGATAAACGCCGGGCGAATGATGAAGGAGGCCGGCGCGCACGCGGTAAAACTGGAGGGCGGAAATTCAATCGCGAACACCGTAAAAAAAATTGTGAATGCCGGTATACCCGTTATGGGGCATCTTGGGCTGACACCGCAAAGCATCTATAAATTTGGCACATATAAAGTTCGGGCAAAAGAGGAAGAGGAGGCCGAACAGCTCCTGAAAGATGCACTTGAGCTGGAAAAAGCGGGTGTCTTCTCCATTGTTTTGGAGAAAATTCCGTCGGGGCTGGCGAAAAAAGTAACGGAATCCCTTTCGGTTCCTACCATTGGAATAGGAGCCGGGCCCCATTGCGACGGTCAGGTGCTGGTTTTACACGATATGCTCGGGCTCAATAAGGATTTTTCTCCCCGATTTCTGCGCCGCTATGCAGATCTTCACGAATCGATGACTGGCGCCGTTCAACACTACATTTCTGATGTAAAAGAGGGCTCATTCCCGAATGAAAGTGAGCAGTATTAAGAGAAGTGAAAAGTGAAAGCAGACGGTACCCTTACAGCCATTTTTCAGCCATTCCCGAATAAAACGAATTATATTAAGCAACACCTGTAGATATATTTAAGCATGAGTGAACACCAGAAGCCTTTGATTCTTGTTTGCAACGACGATGGCATTTTCTCCCCGGGAATTAAGGCACTTGCCGAGATTGCGGATGAGTTTGGCGATGTTGAAATTATCGCTCCCGATCGTCAGCAGAGCGCCGTTGGGCACTCTATCACTATTCAAACACCGCTTCGATCCCGTGCATTTCGCGTGGATAACCGCTTTAACGGACAGGCTGTGAACGGAACCCCGGCCGACTCCGTGAAACTTGCTCATAATCAGCTGCTGAAGCGTAAGCCGGACCTGGTGGTTAGCGGTATCAATCATGGCAGCAATGCCGGCATTAATATTATCTATTCCGGGACGGTAAGTGCTGCAACCGAAGGCACGATTCTGGGTTATCCAAGCATAGCGGTTTCGTGTACGGAGTTCAGTGAAGATGCCGACTTGACCGGGGCACGCGATGCCGCACGAAAAGTGATTGGCTATGTGCTTAATCACGGCCTTCCCAAAGGCGTAACGCTGAACCTGAATGCACCTGCAGGCCCTCTGAAGGGAATTAAGTGGGTTCGCCAGGCAAACAGCCGCTACGTGGAAGAGTTCGAAGGCCGGGTTGATCCACAAAACCGCTCGTACTACTGGATGACAGGAAAATTTCAGCTGCTGGATGAAGATCAGGATAATGACATCGGTGCCCTGGAACAGGGCTATGCATCTTTGACGCCTATACAGTACGATTTAACGTCCTACTCGCTGCTAAGTGATTTGAAGAATATTGATCTTTGAGGTGGATGAAGTGGTGCACTTCTGGCCAGACATGGCGTGTTTGGTCCTGCAAGATCAGGAATAACCACCTTTCAACACTTGAGGCTGAACTATGTTAAGCCCCGGATAAACATGCCATGTCTTTTCCGGCACACATCATGCCAGTGCCACCAGACATGGCATGTTTGGTCCTGCAAGGGTATAGATAAAGAGCCTTTCAAGCCTATGAGTGTGAGCCAGGTAACTCTCCGGATAAACATGCTATGTCTTTTCCGGCACACATCATGCCAGTGCCACCAGACATAGCATGTTTGGTCCTGCTGGGGTATAGATAAGGAGCCTTTCAAGTCTATGAGTGTGAGCCTCTGTATAAACATGCCATGTCTACAGACATGTATGGACACTACAGCCCGTTTTTCTGCAGATTTTGTGCCAGCTCAAGCCAGAATGCTTCCACCAGGGGACGCCGGTCTTTACTCACCTGAAATTCGATCTGTTCAAGATGGCTGAGAGGCAGCGTGCGAATATGCTCGCCCCATTTTGCACTTTCGAGCGGCACAAATGAGTCGTTGGGCCCATCCTGTTGAAACATTAACTGATTCTGAAGGCGATAAATGGGATTTAGCGGCTCCTCAGTTCCTTTGCCTACAGCTGCGCTGTACGAAAAATAGCGTACGCCTTCTGTATCGGGGGTATGGGGGTTGAACTTTTGCGTTACATAATCACTGGTTAGCTGTTCTACCGCTGCTTTTGCATCGCTTTTTTGATTGGGATAGATACTTTCCCCAAACCAGTCGGCGATTTCGGCCATCTTCTCTTTGAGGGCTTCAGGCGTATTGAGCACAAGATCGGCAAGGCTTGTGCCGTGGTGCGGCGATGCTATGGTGGTGAGCGATTTTACCGAGTCGCTAAGGCCGAGATGAGTGATGGCGTAGCGCATATCGAGCCCGCCCATACTGTGTGCTACTACGTTGAATGCCGAAAAACCATACTCAGACCTGAGGCGCAGGATAAGCGAGGCCCACTGTTCGGCACGGGTAGAAATTTTGGCGTAGGGCACAATATTGGGCGCAAAGGCGTGAATTCCCATTCCGCGAAGCCGCATACAGCAGCGGTGCATGGCAGACGGAGCCATCACCATCAAAAAACCTCCGTAGCCGTGGCACATCAACACAGGGTGCTTTAGCAGTACCAGGTCGGGCTGGGGAAACTCGTTAAGCTCAAATCGTTTCAGGTATTTTTTTGGTTCAATCCAGTTCATAGTTTTATTCTCCTGGAACAAGGTTTAGCAGCGGATTGGTACGCAGCTGAATTGTTCGGTGAACGGTTTCGGCAAAAATCAGGTGAATATGCAGGTCCTCATCGGGAAAATGAACAACACCATGCGTATCCAAAAGATAGTGAGATAATTTTGTGTGGAGATTGTAGTGAAATGTGGTTTTTGAAAATTGTGACGGTACATCCACAATGTATGTTATTCGGGTAAATGTTGTGTCAATCTTTGTGGTTCTGGTTCTGAACTGATCAGGGCCCACACGGAAATCGGAGAGGGTCTCAACAATCAGAGAGTCGAGCTCGGCAGCCGACTGCAGGGGAGATGTTTGAACGGGTTCAGTGGTGAAGAGCAGCGCGGCAGAAAAAAAACAGGATATGAACAGCAGAAAGACGATCCAGTACTGTTTTTGGGTGCTATGTTCGGCCTCAGACTCGCTCACTTAGGTATTTAATTTGTTGATACTCTGTTTTATATCACGGTAAATTTCAAATGGACATTGCCACATCTCCCCTCCTTTTTAGAGGCTGTGAGAAAATAAATATTCAAGCACATAAAACACTTCTTTTATTTGGCCACGAAGGTATTATAAAAAAGAGGCCGCCCTTAATTTGGTACATTTAAGTTCTTAACACTTAAACCAAACCTAAAGGAGACCTCTTATGAAAGATACACAAACAGTATACATAGGTATTGA